>ERZ1106931.57-NODE-57-length-97561-cov-7.670297_pt1 | contig 97561 bp, 81 predicted proteins | sample MGYA00403664_ERZ1106931 | MGnify/ENA primary metagenome ERZ1106931 (study PRJEB35170, sample SAMEA104062435) | human gut metagenome | biome: human gut; feature: human-associated habitat; material: faeces | place: Denmark | collected 2012-06-29 ... | reverse complement strand
GCGCCGAGCGCCGCAAGGGCGAGCAGCTTCGCCGCGACGGCGCGCCCGCGCGAGGGGACCGCCGTGAGGTTGGCGAGGCGCCCGGCAGCGCGCTCCTCGTCCACGGCGAGCCCGCAGACGATGGCGGACATGAGCGGCATGAGGGCGCCGAGGAACTGGGCGTAGGCGTCCGCGCCCAGCGCCGGGTCCCATCGGGTTACGGAGAAGTACTCGCCGCAGGCAAGACCGGCTGCCAGGCCGCAGACGAGGTGCACCGCCGTGAGCGGGGAGCGCGCCAGGCGCAGGGCCTCGGAGAGCAGGGCCCGCGGGAGAGTCATGCGCGGCGTCGGGTCGGAGAGTCGTGTCATGGCCATCACCTCTCCTCGGAGCGCGCGAACCAGGCCGCGCCCGCCGCCGTGAGCGCGGCGAACGCGAGCGCGCAGACCGCAAGGCCCGCCAGCGTGAGCATGCCGTCCGCCGCGAGCGCCCCGCCGAGCGCCATGTCCGCCGCGAGTGGCTCGCCGCTCGGCAGCACGGGGATGAAGCTCGTGGGAATGACCATGCTCGCCGACGGCGGAAAGAGCTGCGGCAGCGGCACCAGCGACCAGGCGAACCCACCCACGAGCTGCGCGGCGAGCGGGCAGAAGATGCCCGCGAGCATGCCGAGCCGCGCCGTGAGGAAGAGCCCTGCGGGGATCATCCACGCCGCGGTCACCGTGTTGGCGAGCGCGCAGAGGAGCATCGTGAGCGTGCCCGCGGCCGTGAGGCCCTGCGAGGAGAACGCCGACCCCGCGAGGTAGATGCCGAAGACCACGAGGTTCGAGAGCGCGCAGAGCGCGAGGCACCAGAGCGCCTTGGCCCACCAGGCGCGCCCGAGCGGGAAGCCCAGGCCCAGAAGCCCCCGCATCCGCGTGCGCGCGTCCGCCCGCGCGACGCACGCCACCACGAGCGAGAGAGCCACGGGCAGGAAGAGCGCGTACCAGTAGTTCCACGCGCTGAAGATCTGCACGCCCCGGTAGGGCATCGCGCCGAGCAGCGGCATCGGCAGCGCCATGAGCACGGCCAGGCGAACCGGTGCCGCGTGGCGCGACTTCAGGGCCTCGGCGCGCAGGCACGCGAGCAGGCCGCCTTTCTCGCCCGTCATGCCGCCACCTCCCCGCGCGCTCGACGCCCCTCCCGGCAGACGCTCATGAAGAGTTCCTCGAGGTCCTGCCCGGGCCGAAGCGCATCCTCGTAGGCGAGGCGCCCCCCGCAGATGATGCCGATGGTGTCCGCCATCTGCTGCACCTCGGGGAGGATGTGGCTCGAGACGATCACCGTCGTGCCCGCCGCCGCGAAGCCGCGGATCTGGTCGCGCAGCTCCTCGATGCCGATGGGGTCGAGGCCGTTGGTGGGCTCGTCGAGCACGAGCAGGCGTGGCCGGGCGATCAGCGCCAGCGCGAGCCCCAGGCGCTGCCGCATGCCCATCGAGAAGCGCCCGGCGCGCTTCTTCCCGGTGTCCGCGAGGCCCACGGCGGCGAGCACCTCATCTACGCGGCTCTCGGGAAGGCCCAGCAGCGTGGTGCGCACGCGCAGGTTCTCGCGTGCGGTGAGGTTGGGGTAGAGCGGCGCCTCCTCGATGAGGCTGCCGATTGCGTAGAGGTCCTCGCGGCGCCAGGCGTGCCCGGCAAAGAGGATCTCCCCGGCCGTCGGCCGCAGCATCCCGCAGATCATCTTGAGCGTTGTCGACTTGCCGGCGCCGTTGGGGCCGAGCAGCCCGTACACCTCGCCTTCGCGGATATGAAGGCTCACGTCGGCCACAGCATCCTGCGCCTGGTCGCCGCGGCCGAAGCGCTTGGTGAGCCCGCGCGTCTCGAGCATGTAACCCATGGGTTCGTCCTTTCTCTTCCGGGCGCGCGGGCCGAGTCGCCGTGCCCGCGCGCCTTACCTTTCGGGTTCACCATCCATGGTGGGGCGCGTTTCTAACGAAGCTGTAACGGCCGTTGGGCTCTTTTGGCGCCAGCCCTTCTCGACCCGTACGCCACTCATGGTATGTTTATCGCGATAACAAGGACGGAGGTGCCCGTGGCACGCAATAAGTACCCGGAGGAGACGGTCGAGAAGATCAGGGGTGACGGCCCAGCGAGTGTTATTTTGCGAGCTAGGCGCATCGAAAGCGACCTTTCGTGGTATAAACTACTTGCCGGAAGCCGCGGCTTTCAGAGTACGGCTTACGTGTACGCTTAACCTCCGTGGGCGACGGGGTGCCGCAAGGCGTAGAATATCGCCCACCTGTAGGGGCCTGCAGCGATGCGGGCCCCGCTTCGTATGAAGGGGGCGTAACCGATGAAGATCGTATCCATCCCCAGGATTTCTTCGACCTCGTCGATGGCGACCGCGAGCTCATGCTTAAGCACAATCGCCCCTGCATTGTGGTGGTGAGGCTGCGTTTCCGCGGGAAGCGCAGGGACTTCGCCGTGCCGCTGCGTTCCAACATCGCCCCTAACGTGCCCAAAGACCAGTACTTTGCGTTGCCACCCCGCCCCACGACGCGCCCCGGCTGCCGCCGCGGCATCCACTGCATCAAGATGTTCCCCATAACCAAGGCCTATCAACGCCGCTTCAGGACCGAGGGCTCGGCCTACTACGAGACGCTCCAGCGCATCATCGATGGCAACACCAAGCGCATTGTCTCCGAGTGCCAGGCATACCTCGACTGCTACGAGCGCGAGGGAAGGCCTCGCTTTGCCGTCGACATCAACCGCATCGTGGGGCTGCTGGAGGGCGAGAAGTAGGGCACCTCGGCTCAGTCTCGAGCCATGCGGAACCGCTCCGCATTTTTGAACGCCGCGTGTGCGTCCTAAATACTTGAGAAACAAGCTGTGAAGTGCGGTGGCGCGCCCGTGCCCGTGCATAGCCGTCACCATCAGCGTCTACGCGGCGTCGGCTTCAAGTGGAACTGGCGCCGCTGCTGTATATGGTTTGCCTTGCTGCAAATAGCGATCAATGCCCGCGATGTTTCTGCTTGCGCTTCAACTTTCGCTGCTCGAAGCGCGTATCAGCCTCTTCCGCGCGGCGTTGGCTTCTTACGTGAGTCGATTCCCGCTTCATCGTCTCCCGCTGATTCGAGAGCGCCTGCTGCGCCTTGGTGCTCATCGCCGGCTGCTTAAGGGCTTTCGCTGCCTCGCGAGCGCGCCGCTTGGGGTTCTTTGCGGGCTTGCTTGTTTCCATGGCCTTGTCGCCGAAGAACGAGAGCTTCTCCCATTCGCTTGTAACGAATCGCAGAATCTCCTCATTGGACGGCTCCGCGCCGAAGACGATGCGGGCGACGCCGTATCTGCCGCCCTCGACGTGCTCCGCCAGCCCGACCCAGAATTGACCGTCGTGATATACGGTCAGGGTGGACGACACGCTGATCTGCATGGTTGGTTCCTCCTTTATGTAGATGACCATGCAGAGAAGGGACAACCAAGGAGGCAGGTTACTGATGCGGATTTCCACACGCCCACGACTACCCGACGGGGACTGTGTTTTCATCTCTGGTGGTTGGATTGTAGCACGTGCGAATGCGCCCGGCATCGCTGCTGACATGGCGCTACTGGGATTCGCGCCTCGATGCATCCTTGTGCACATTGCCTTCTCGGTTTCGAAACTTTAGAAATAATCGAGTTTCGAAACCGAGAAGGAGCTGACGATGGCTTGGGTAGACCGCAATACGTACCGACTCCACCGTGTTGGAGAGGCTAGCCGAGTACATGATGGACAACTCCGGCAACCTCAACTCGCCCAACAACATCGCCAGCGTGTTCGATGACAGCAGGGTTCCCGCAAACCACGTCACCGTCGGGCACTATATCTCCTATCTCCGCGACGCCTTCGTCTTCTATGAGGTGAAGCGCTACGACATCAAGGGAAAGAAGTACATCACTAACCGAAGAGGACTCCTCACCGAATTCCCTTGAGATCGGTCGGCATTATCGAGCGTGGGCGTTATCGTAGGTATCTTTGATTTCTTCCGGCAAATTGTCGGGAATCAGCGCCTTCACCCTATCCTCGTTGCCATCTTGGATCGCCTGCTCATAGTACCAGCATTTGAACTTCAACATATCCAGCGCACGGTTCATGTTTGCGATCTCCGACTCCATGTGGGCCCTTCGCTCCTCGAACATGGCCTTGCGCTTGGGATATGTCGATGGGCCCTCCGCGCACCATTCCATGAACAGTCGGATGTCCTTAATCTCCATTCCAGCCTTCTTCAGGCATTCGATGACCCGAAGCGCCTCGAGTTCCGTATCGCCGAATCGGCGAATGCCGGACGTCCGTTCCAATTCCGGGAACAATCCCTGCTTGTCGTAATAGCGCAGCGTGGAAACGGGCAGACCGAACATATCCGCCACCTGTCCGATTGTGTACATGGTCCCTCCGGACAAATCTGGAATTTACTCCTTGACCTAAAGTTAGGTTTAGGTATTACCTTTATTTTCGTCAATATAAATTGGGAGTGCAAGGGGTGTTCAGTAATCGCCGGTCACCCCGCCCTTGAGCAGGCGCGACGAATGGGCATGGGAGTCTAGACGCGGCTTAGCTGCGCGGAAGCAGTTTTGTACTCAAAATCATCGACTGGAGGAATCAAACATGACGATTAAACAGACAGCGGGCAGAGATGCCCTGGGGGACTTTGCCCCCAAATTCGCACAGCTCAACGACGATGTGCTGTTCGGCGAGGTGTGGAGCCGAGAAGACGGGCTTTCCCTTCGAGACCGCAGCGTGGTGACGGTTGTGGCCCTGATGGCGCAGGGACTGACGGACTCTTCGTTTAAATATCATCTGATGTCCGCAAAGAGCAACGGGGTGACCAAGGCTGAGATGGCGGAAATCCTTACGCACGCGGCGTTTTATGCGGGATGGCCCAAGGCGTGGGCGGCCTTTCGCATGGCGAAGGAGGTCTGGGCGGACGAGGACGACGGCGCCGACGCAAAGGCCCGACACCAAAACGAGATGGCCTTTCCCATCGGTGCCCCCAACGACGCATTTGCGAAGTACTTTATTGGGCAAAGCTACCTCGCGCCCCTTTCCACCGAGCAGGTCGGCGTCTACAACGTGACGTTCGAGCCCGGCTGCCGCAACAACTGGCACATCCATCACGCCAAAAGCGGTGGCGGACAGATCCTCGTCTGCGTGGCTGGCCGAGGGCTTTACCAGGAATGGGGCAAACCGGCACAGGAGCTGCGCCCTGGCGACGTGGTAAATATTCCCGCGGGCGTAAAGCACTGGCACGGTGCGGCGCCCGACAGCTGGTTCTCCCATCTCGCGGTGGAAGTTCCGGGCGAGGAGGCCTGCAACGAGTGGTTGGAGCCCGTGGTCGACGAGCAATACCTTAAAGCGACCGACAAGGAGGCTTAGGCATGGAGCAGTTGAAACTGACGCAGGAATGGGACAAGGTGTTCCCCAAAAGTGACAAGGTTGAGCACAGCAAGGCGACTTTTCACAACCGATACGGCATCACGCTGGCGGCCGACGTCTACGTGCCAAAGAACGTGGAGGGCAAGCTGCCTGCCATCGCCGTCAGCGGTCCGTTTGGCGCGGTGAAGGAGCAAACGTCCGGCCTTTATGCGCAGAAAATGGCGGAGCTGGGCTTTTTCGCGATTGCCTTCGACCCGTCCTATACCGGCGAGAGCGGTGGTGCGCCCCGCTATGTGGCATCGCCGGACATCAACACCGAGGATTTCTGCGCAGCGGTGGATTTCCTCTCTGTGCAGAATAGCGTTGACCCGGAGCGCATCGGTATCATCGGCATCTGCGGTTGGGGCGGCATGGCAATCAATGCCGCAGCCATCGACACCCGTATCAAAGCTACCGCGGCTATGACCATGTACGATATGACCCGCGTGACCGCAAACGGCTACTTTGACGCCGAGGATTCCGAGCAGGCGCGCTTCGAAAAGCGGAAAGCGCTGAACGCGCAGCGCACCGAGGACTATAAAAATGACAGCTACGCGCTGGCGGGCGGCGTGGTCGATCAGCTGCCCGATGACGCGCCGCAGTTTGTGGCGGACTATTACGCCTACTACAAGACTCCGCGAGGCTACCATCCCCGCAGCCTGGGCTCCAATGGCGGTTGGAATGTGACGTCTTCGCTGTCGTTTTTGAATATGCCGATCTTGCAGTACGCCGGCGAGATCCGCTCCGCCGTGCTGCTGGTGCATGGCGAGAAGGCGCACTCCCGCTATTTCAGCGAAACCGCGTACAGCAAGCTGACGGGGGACAACAAGGAATTGCTCATTATCCCCGGTGCCAGTCACACCGACCTCTACGATCAGATGGACGTCATTCCGTTTGGAAAGCTGAAAGCGTTCTTTGAGGAGTATTTGAAATAAGACGCACCTTGCTTTTTACTTATTAACGGTCATGCATTTAGCGAGGACGGTTTGCGGCAAGACGCCTCGCCGCGCTACTAGTCGTCGGCCCGCGCCGCCGAGAGCAAGGCACCCAAATCGGCCCGAATCGCCTCCGCCTTGTTTCCGAGCTGCAACGGGGCCGAGTCGCCCGAGATGTTTACGCTCAGCAGGTGCGCATCCGGCAGCTTTGCGGTCATGCTCCAGAACGGGAGCGTGATGATGCCGGGGGCCATCTCGCCCACGCCGAGCTCCAGCAACAGCACGCGGCCAGCTCCGCGCTCGCGCATGAAACGCTCGTATCGTTCGAGACTCTCGCGCCATACCGTGCCCAGCAAAAACGTGTCGTCTCGCACCCACGGCACAAGCTGCCAGCCGCAGTGCGGGCATCGGGGGACATCATCGCTGCGGATCTCGATGCCCGCACTGCCCACGTGGTTGTAATGATTGGCGTGAAGGCGGCCGTTGGAAAGAAACTCATTTCCGTGGGGAAGAATCTTCTCAGTGAGTAAAGCTCATCGGAGCGGGGATAGAGCTTTGTCTGCGAGGTACGAAATGCTGACTAGCGGTTGCGACGCCTTGTTGCGGAAATGCCAACTGCCACAACTACACCACCGGCAACACTCAGGGCGACTGCCATCGCACCGTTGTCGCCTGTCGCGGGTAGGGTGGTCCCGGCTGGTTTAACCGCCGCTACTGCCTTGGTGGAAACGGGATTTGCCGCGGGCTTTTCTGCCTTGGGCTGCGGTGTGGGCTCGGGCTTGGTTTCCGGTTCGGGTTTAACCTCTGGGTTCGGCTTAACGTCAGGGCTGGGCTCGGGATCGGTCACGTCGGTTGCAATCAAGTGCACGTCGCTGTCGAAGACGTAGCGGATGTAGTAATCGTGCCGCGTTTCGCGCATAATCCCCTGCCCGCTGTCGAAGTCACGGTCAACGTGTGTGCCAAGGTAGGTTGAGCTGTTGAGGTCCAGCCTGTAAGGGATTTGGTCGTCGGCGTAACTGCCTGTAAAGACCACGGTTGCTCTAACGTGATTGTCAATCATGGTCAGGGCAATAGAGACGCTGGCCTCTTTGGGGTTCTCGGTTTTTATAAGGCTTTCGGTATCGGTGTCGATCTTGAAGAGATGGACGGTGTCGTTAAGCCCGTAGATGAAGTCCTCGGGTTTGTCGAGGAAATCGTATACAAACGCCTCATTCTGGACCAACATGAAGGCAGGAGGGAGCTCCAGGTCATAGTTATGGTCGACAACGGCGGTAGCTGTGAAGCTGCCTTCCGCGTTGGCTTCGTTGCAGGTAATGGGTGCTGCGACATCGGGTTCGGGTATTTCGGTCGCCAGTGCTGCGCAGGGTAGCAAAAGCTGCCCTGCCATAAGAATGCTTACTCCGAAGGCGACGACTCTGGCGCCTGCATGAAGCTTGACGTTGCGGATAGACAGGTCAGTGCGTTTGTTATGGGTTTGCGGTGCAACATGCTGTCCATACATAAGGCGCTCCTTGTTCGTAGGCCGGTTTCCGTGGATCTATATTGCGCCTGCCCGATTCGGCCAGGCTCATACACGCGAACGCTCACGCGAGCAGGAGAAAGCTCTAGTTAATTTTCCCACAGTCGACACTTTGCGGCCAACGATTTACTGTTCAATTCTCGGAGAGAGAATCAAGACAGTTAACGAGTTATCAGGCAATGAGATTGCGTCTAGAGAACACGAACGAGAGATGTCTTCTGCGGACGACTGAATAGCTCCGTCTGTTCTGGTTACAACGAAATGTGTGCCGCGCGCCTGCGGCATGAAGGAGGGAGATTACTATGAATATCGTTGTATTGAGTGGTAGCCCGCGCAAGGGCGCCAATACCGACACCATGGCCGAGGCGTTTGCCGAGACCGCGCGCGAGACCGGCCATACAGTCGAGGTCATCCGCGTTGCCAGCAAGAAGATCGCTGGTTGTCTGGGATGCCAGTACTGCTTTACCCATGAGGGCACCTGTGTGCAGAAGGATGACATGGTCGACGTGATCGAGTCGCTGAAAGGCGCCGATATGGTTGTCTTCGCTTCGCCCATCTACTGGTTTGATATCACTGCGCAGGAGAAGGCCGCCATCGACCGCCTGTACGCCTTCGGTGCTACGGGCTTCCCGTTCACCAAGACGGCCCTTTTACTCGATAGTCACAGCGAGGGCGTCTATGATGCGGCGATCGCTATGTACAAGTCAACCTGCGCGTACTGCAAGTGGGAGGACCAGGGCATTATCACCATTAGCGGTATGACCGAGCGCGACAGCATGGCCTCTTCGCCCAAGTTGGAAGAGGTGCGAGAGCTCGCTCGCAAGCTCTCTTAAGGCAAGAAGAGCGCATGGCAATCGGTGTTGGTGGAAAATGCTTGCTATCCTTACCAAGAGAAATGCTGATTGCCATGCGTTGATGCTTCCGCGGACAATTCCGGCGTGCTAAAACGCCTTCTCGTTCAAGAATTCCCTGAACGCGGGAATGTCAAAGCCAACGAGACCACGCCCGCGCTCTCCAATGACGCCGTCCTCCAGGAGGCGGCGTTTGTATTGGCTTGCGTAGTTGCTGGCGACGCCCATGCGTTTGGCTATCTCCGAGACCCTGCTGGGGCCAGAATCGGGCAGCATCGCGAGCAAAAACTCAATGTCTTTATCGGAAAGCTCCCGATAGGTCGTTTCGAGAGAAGCCCGATGTCATGCTTCTCGAGTTGCCTGAAGACGCCATTCATGCCCGTGCGCCAGTTGCCCTGAGTCTCCTGAGCATATGTCCGATCGATGCCGACTGGCCCAATCTGAACGCCGCTTATGCACGCGCGAGGCTGTGAGAGGCGGCTATCTGCCGCTTCTTTGGTTCGCTCGATAATATCTTCGAGCATGCCTGGCATGGCGGAGCCATTTGCTGCGATCCATGGTAGCTCCTTTGCAAGTTTTGCTAACTTTTGCAAGTTTTGCTAACAACTGACCAAAGGGCATCGAAGCAGTGACGCTGACATTTTTTACGCAGAAAAATAAGCAGAAATCAATTTATCTGCGTTAAAAAATAGTTGAGAAGAAAAACGACGAGTCCCGGGCGCAATGCCGTTGCGTTCCGGGCCTCGTCGCTTTGCGAAGTATCTAACGATCTCGTTGCCGTGGTACCTAGTCAAACAGACTGGGCATGTCGTTTTCTTTCATGAGGGCACCGGCGGAGGGTAGGCTTTGTGCGGTGAACTTCTCGGCAGAGACGCCGGCGCCAAGAATCTCTTCGGTTGTGCCGACGGTGGTGACCGAGCGGCCCTTCTTGGCGGTAAAGGCCTGGACGCCCTGCGTGTTCGTGGTCGTCTTGGTCTTGAGCAGCGACGTGTTGAAGTTCATCAAACGATAGTCGCTCGAGACCAGCGCGATGTCGCGGTCTTCCTTGAGCACCTGGGCATACAGTAGTTTGCTGCCGCCGTAGATGGCGTTCTTAAGGCGCTTGCGGTTGGTCTTGGTGACGTATCCAGAAAGCGCGACGCGCACCACGCGGCCGTTCTCAAAGACAAACAGCACGTCGGCCTTATAGTCCTCGGGGTCGATGACCCAGATGACGCTCTCGTCGGGCTCCATCTCAAGATCGGTGGGCAGATACGAGCCCAGCTGGGCCGACTTGGTATCCTCAAACGCCGCAACCTTGCACTTGTACACCTGGCTCTTGTTGGTAAAGACCAGCAACTCATGGGTGTTGGAGGACGGGAACTCGATAAAGGGTTTGTCGCCGTCTTTGTACTTGAGCGTGGTCGCCTTCTTGAGCACGCGGTCCGTCATCTTCTTAAGGTAGCCATCGCGCGAGAGCATGATGGTCACTGGGTACTCCTCGACCTCGGGCTCCAAGCTTACCTCGATAACCTCATGGGGCTCGATCCTGCCCGTGCGACGCGGCATCACGTACTTCTTGTTGACTGCGGCCAGCTCGTCGCTGATGACCTTCTTGATGTTCTCCTCGCTGGAGAGGATCTCCTCAAGCTCGGCAATCTCGCCCTCAAGCTTGGCAATGTCCTTGGTGCGGTTGAGGATGTACTCCTCGTTGATGTTGCGGAGCTTGAGCTCGGCAACAAATTCCGCCTGCGTCTCGTCGATGTCGAAGCCCTTCATAAGGTTGGGCACGACCTCGGCCTCGAGCTTGGTGCCGCGGATGATGGCGATGGCCTTGTCGATGTCGAGCAAAATCGCCTCGAGGCCGTGCAGCAGGTGCAGGCGCTCGGACTTTTTACCCAGGTCAAAGTTAATGCGGCGACGCGTGGACTCAATACGCCACTTGACCCACTCGTGCAGGATCTGGCGCACGCCCATAACGCGAGGGTAACCATCGACCAGCACGTTGAAGTTGCACGAGAACGAATCCTGCAGCGTGGTCGAGCGATAGAGCTTGGCCATGAGCTTGTCGGGGTCGACACCGCGCTTAAGGTCGATGGCGATGCGCAAGCCCGAGAGGTCGGTTTCGTCGCGGATGTCAGCGATTTCCTTGACCTTGCCCTCCTTAGAGAGCTTGACGATGCGCTCGATGATGACATCGGTCTTGGTGGTGTAGGGAATCTCGTAGACCTCGATGATGCGCTCTTCGGGAATCCAGCGCCAGCGGGAGCGGATCTGGAAGCTGCCAAGGCCGGTCTCGATAATCTTTTCCATCTCCTCGCGGCGGTAGATAATCTCGCCGCCGGTCGAGAAGTCGGGCATGGGCATATACTCGAGCAGGTCACAGTCGGGATCCTTGAGGTAATGCATCGTGGCAGTACAGACCTCGTTGAGGTTGAAGCCGCAGATATCGGACGCCATGGCGACGCCGATGCCCTTATTGGCCGAGACAAGGATGTTGGGGAACGTGGTGGGCAGCAGGCGCGGCTCCTTCATGGCACCGTCGTAGCTGTCGACGAAGTCGACCGGGTCCTTGTCAATGTCCTTGAAGATCTCGGCGCTGATGGGGGAGAGCTTGGCCTCGGTGTAACGCGAGGCGGCGTAGCTCAAGTCGCCCGAATAATACTTGCCAAAGTTGCCCTTCGACTCAACGAACGGTGCGAGCAGCGCTTCGTTGCCCGTCGCCAGGCGCACCATCGTCTCGTAGATCGCGGCATCGCCGTGCGGGTTGAGCTTCATGGTCTGGCCCACGATGTTGGCGCTCTTCTGGCGCTCGCCCTTGAGCAGACCCATCTTGTACATGGTGTAGAGCAGCTTGCGGTGCGAGGGCTTAAAGCCGTCGATCTCGGGGAATGCACGCGAGACGTTGACGCTCATGGCGTAGGGCATGTAGTTGACCTCGAGCGTCTGCGTGATCGGCTGGTCGGTGACCTCGGAGTGCAGGCCGATGACGTTCTCGGCGTTGACCTGCTTTTTCTTTGGCTGGTTCTTCGTCTTCTTCTTTGCCACGATTTCCTCTTGAACTTCTTATGGGCCGTCGTTATCGATTTGCTGCTATTGCAGGTCCAGCTGGTCCAGATATTCCTTGCCGTGCTCGGAGATATGGCGCTTGCGGCCCGCCTCGTCGTTGCCCAGCAACAGGTTAAACATGGTCTCCATCTTGGTGACGTCCTCGGGCTCCACCTTGATCAGGCGACGCGTCTCGGGGTTCATGGTGGTGAGCCACATCATGTCCGGATCGTTTTCACCAAGACCCTTGGAGCGGTTGATGGAGCACTTTTGGTCGCCGATCTCCTTGAGGATGCCGTTCTTCTCGAGCTCGGTGTAGGCAAAGTAGGTCTTCTCTTTGCAGTTGATCTCGTAGAGCGGCGATTCGGCGATATACACGTAACCCTCGTCGATAAGCGTGGGCACCAGGCGGTAGAGCATGGTGAGCACGAGCGTACGGATGTGATAACCGTCGACGTCGGCGTCCGTACAGATGATGACCTTGTTCCAGTTGAGGTTGTCCAGGTCAAAGGCACCAAGGTTTTTGATGCGCTTGTCCTTGATCTCCACACCGCAGCCCAGCACGCGCATAAGGTCCATGATGATGTCGGACTTAAAGATGCGCGGGTAGTCCTCTTTCAGGCAGTTGAGGATCTTACCGCGGACGGGCATAACGCCCTGGAACTCGGCATCGCGCGAGGTGCGAATGGCGCCTGCTGCCGAGTCGCCCTCTACGATGTAGATCTCGCGACGGTTCTTGTCCTTGGAGCGGCAGTCGATGAACTTCTGCACGCGGTTGGCCATGTCGGTCTTCTGCTGCAGGTTGGTCTTGATGCTCCGACGCGTCTTCTCGGCGTTCTCGCGCGAGCGCTTGTTGATGAGCACCTGCTCCATGATCTTGTTGGCGGCGTCTTTGTTCTCGATCAGGTAAGTCGAGAGGCGCTCCTTAAAGAAGGCCGTCATAGCCTGCTGGATAAAGCGGTTGTTGATGGCCTTCTTGGTCTGGTTTTCGTAGGACGTTTGGGTGGAGAAGCAGTTGGTCACCAGCACCAGGCAGTCCTGGACGTCCTGCCATTTGATGCCACTCTCGTTTTTGTTGTACTTGCCCTGTTGCTTAATGTAGGCATCGATGGCGCTGGTCAGAGCACTACGGGCCGCTTTCTCCGGCGAGCCACCGTTCTCGAGCCAGGAGGAGTTGTGGTAGTACTCCTGCATCATGAAGGTGCGCGAGAAGCACATGCACGCGGTAATCTTGACGTTGTAGTCGGGCAGGTCCTCGCGATCGCGACCGCGACGGTCGGCCTCGATAAAGAAGGGCTCGGTAAGGTAGTCGGTACCGACCTTCTCGAGCACGTAGTCCTCGATACCCTTGGGATAGCAAAAATCCTCTTCGGAAAACTCGCCATCGTCGCCCTCGATGCGCAGGCGGAAGGTCACGTTGGCGTTGACCACGGCCTGACGGCGCATGGTCTCGCGATACCAATCGTGGGGAATGCTAATCGAGGTAAAGACCTCAAGATCAGGGCGCCACTTGATGGTGGTGCCGGTGCGGTTCTCGTCGCTGGGCTCGATCTCGAGCGCCTTCTTCTTGGCGCCGACGACCTTGCCCTTCTTAAAGTGTAAGGAGTACTTGTTGCCGTCACGCCAGACGGTGACGTCCATGTATTCGGAGGCGTACTGGGTTGCGCATGAGCCCAGGCCGTTGGTGCCGAGCGAGAAGTCGTAGTCGCCGCCCTGGTTATTGTTATATTTGCCGCCGGCGTAGAGCTCGCAAAAGACGAGTTCCCAGTTAAAGCGCTTCTCGGAGGGGTTCCAGTCGAGCGGGCAGCCGCGGCCGTTGTCCTCTACCTGAATGGAGCCATCGCGAAAGGCGGTAAGGGTGATGAGCTTGCCGTAGCCCTGGCGCGCCTCGTCAACGGCGTTGGACAGGATCTCGAAGGCGGCATGCGCGCAGCCGTCGAGCCCGTCCGAGCCAAAGATGACGGCGGGGCGCAGGCGTACGCGCTCCTCGTCCTTGAGCTGGCGGATACTGTCGTTACCATAGTTTGCGGTGTTTTTTGCCATACTCGCTCTCTCGGTGCTCCTTTGCTGCGTTTAAGTCATATAGATAGTCAAGGTAGCATAGCCCAGCCCATAGGCGATTCCAACCAACACGAAATCCATCGAACAATCGTTCGATTAGATAATGAATGCTTGGAGTGCGGGAGGGACCTGTCCTGTCCTATCCAAACATCTGCGGCAGGTCGATGAAGACGGTTCGATCGCTTTTGCCGGCTTCGAAGCCCGAACGGGAGAAGAATCCATAGCGATGGCACTTGAGCCCCGTTGCCTCGACTTGGGCGATTTCCTCGTCGACCATTTTTTGCGTGATGGGGGATTTGCGGAACTTTGCTTCGTAGAATGCGTAGCCCTCGGGGTCTTGCGTTACCACATCGAATTCGCCGCTCGTTTTGTTTGCGGGATCGTCGTACCAGTACTTGCCTATGGCGTCGAAAGCCGGTTCGATCTTGCCGGTCCTGTTCTGTCGCACGAGGTATTGACGGCAGATCTCCTCGAACATATGAGGAACGTAGTTTTCCTCGAAGTCTTGGAAGACGTGACGATCATAGAAGACTTCCGGGTCGAGCAGCTGACGCGCTGAGGCATTGCGGAAAACATAGCGATAGTAAAAGAGCGAAAGCGGATCCACTACAAAGTAGCCAGACTTGCGCTTGTTCGTAGGGTCGTTGATGGGTGCACGCTTTTGGACGATTTCGAGTGACATGAGCTTGTCGAGCACGTCTGCCATGGCCGGACCGCTCGAGACGTGCGACTGTGCCAGCACGTCCCCCCAACGGGAGTAACCTTGTGCGAGAGCCCCGAAAACTTCGTTGGCGTTGGTCATCTTCGAGATCTCGGCGTTGAGATAGGACGGCACCTCGCTTTCTAAGCGGGCGCCAGGTTCCGTGACGAGCTCAATGATGTTGTCGCGTACGCTTTGGGATTGATTGATGAGGCGATTGTAAAAGGGGATGCCGCCAAAAACGCTATAGAGCCGCACCTTGTCCTCGGGCGAGAACGCGGGATAGAACTTCGCAGCGTCAAAGTAATCCATGGGCTTAAGCTCAAGCGCGAGATCAATTCGCCCGTAGAGGGGGCTTTCATGCTCGATGAGGGATTTCATAATCTCAACGTAGGAGCCGCACAGGACAATGTTTAAACGTGAGTCTTCCCTGTGAGCGTCGATTGAGGTCTGAAGAATGCTGTCTAAGCCTTTAACCGCATCTCTCAAGTAGGGGTATTCGTCGAGAACGAGGGTAATGTTCTTGTCTTTGGCTTGGGCAAACAGAAATTCGATGAGCTCGCGGATGCCTGTGAAGGCGAGCGGAGGAAAGCTCAGCGCTTCAGCAACAAGGACGGACAGACTCTCGAGGTTGTCTGCCTCGGAGGTTTGGCGGCACTCGTAATAGACCGTTGCGACGTCTGACAAATCCGTTAGCGCCTGCTTGATGAGCTTACTTTTTCCGACGCGACGCCTGCCGTAAATGAGAACATTGCGCTGCTCGGGTGCTTTGAGCGTTTTCTTAATACGGGCGAGTTCACGCTCCCTGCCAATGAATTCCACTTACTCGGTTCCTTCCGACTCGGTTTTGTCCGAGTTAATTGTATCGCATGAATCAGATTATGCTCGAGATTACTCGGACAAAACCGAGTCGGTTCTGTCCGAGTAAGTTTGAATAGTGAACCGAAGTTGTAATGTCCGCATGGCGATGACGAATATGGTTTTCATAATGACAGATATAGTTGACATTGTATGATATATGCAATATATTTCTGTCATGTTGCAACGGATATCTGTCCATTACTACGAAAGGAACTCCATGCCGGGCAAAAAGAACCTCCGCATGAAGGCGGCGCGCGCGGCGGTTGGCCTTTCGCAAGCTGACTTGGCCGAGGCCGTGGGCGTTACGCGCCAGACCATCGGCCTGATCGAGGCGGGCGGCTACAACCCCACGCTCAATTTGTGCGTGGCGATCTGCAAAGCGCTACGCGTTACGTTGAACGATCTGTTTTGGGAAGACGGGATCGACGTCGACCCTAACGCTCTTTAGGAGTTCGCTATGAAATTTGAAGATTTAAAACTCGTGCAAAAGTGGTGCGAATATGCCGGCCCAAAGGATGAGCGCCTGGAGGCTGAGAGCGCAAAAATCTACAAGATTGGTTTCGTGCTGCTTTCGTTTGGCATGCTGATGATCTTTTTCTACCAGTTTATAGCTCGACAGGTTGCGTGGGTTCACAGCGACGCCAGTGAAATGCCGCAAGGCTTTGCAACGCCGTTCGAGGCAGCCATGTATTTGTGGCTCGTTCTCGTGATGTTGATTTGCGCAGGACTGCAAACGCGGAAGGGCTATGTCGATACCAATCGTTTTGGGCAAACCGAGCATCTTCCTGTTGGATATTTCCTGCTTGTCAGCGGTCTTAGCGGCGCCGCGTTCGCGCTTGTTATTGCTGCAATGCGCTGTATCGCTGAGGCGCAGATCGTACCGCTCGAAAGCGTCTTTTGGTTGGCGAATCTGGCCACGGGCGTGTTCTGCGGTGCGACGATTTTCGCGGCCACGTTTGCTGTCCTGTGCGCAACGTTTTTCACGGCGAAAAGACGCCGTGCCAAGCTTGAGGCAGAACTCGACTCCACTGACGATAACTAATGCGCAATGGGCTGGCTCTGGGTATCCAGAACCAGCCCATTTTGATGTTCGATGAGCGGAGTCGGCATCTCTCGCAAAAGTAACTAGGAGCTAGCGAGGCCTATCCGAATTGACCTCATTGGCGGTATCGGTTTCGAGCGCCGTGCGGCGGGCGCTGTAGGCGACGAGGCCGGCGCCTGCCGCGGCGAGTGCTGCAGCGGCTGCCGTAAGGGGAGCGTTGACATCGCCCGTGCCCGCAAGCGCGCCCGCTTTTCCGGAGCGCTTGTTATTGCCGTGGTCTTTGCCGCTGCCGGAGCTGCTTCCGCCGGAGCCGCCGCCCTCGTCAGTACCGCCGCCACTCGAGCCACCATCGCCGTCTGCTGTCATCGGGGCGTCGTGAAGTCCTGTCGTATCCGCGCTGCCGCATACGCCGACCTGAACTTCCGAGCGCTCGCATGCCGCGTCGGGCACATGAAGTTCGTGCAGTACGGCATCCAGCGCCGAGTTTGCACCCGGTCGAATTTCCTCGAGCGTTACGGGATCGAGCGCCACCAGATTACGCGCCTTCGCATACAGCGTTACGCGTTTGCCCACTTCGTCGCTCCAACTCTCGGGGATGGCGAAGCTCATACGGAACTGTGCCGTGCAACCCGGTGCCAGCACGGCGTTGCCGTTGTCGGCTACCAGCGGGTGCGTTGCAAAACGTGCGCCCAGCGTCTCGAGCGCGTACTTCACGTGTGCCATATCGTTGGCCGAAGCGTCCTCGGCAAGCTCTGGATCGTAGATCGAAGCCATGCGTGCGTTCACTCCGAATCCGATGGATGCGCTGGAGAACGGCTGGCTGGAGCCCTCTCGGTACAGATCGATCGTGCCGGCGGTCAGTAAGGTGTTGCCGTCGTTTCGCACCGTGACCATGAAGGATTCGCCTGCTGCTCCGGGCACCACCGCGCCCGAGGTAGCAACGGCGCCCGTCGGAGTGGCACACGCCACCAAGGGCACTTCGATGCCGTGTAGTTCTGCCTCGCTCTTCTCCGCGCTCACAATGTGCGTGGCGAGCGCGGAGAGCATATCTCCCGACGTCAAAAATGTCGTTATCTGATCGACGGGATGGTCCAGCTCGCACATCACGAACGGCTCCGTGAACAGATCGCCTGCCAAGGTGCTGGCGAAGATGCGGAAGTGCTTGCCCATCACTGCTACCGGGTTGCCTTCTTCGTCGTAGGTTTGTCCTACCTTGCCATCGGTGTTCTCTACATAGAGCACGCACCTGCCGTTGTTGCTTACGCTAAACGATGCCGGGCCACAGCCTGCGGCACCCACGGGCTGCGTTGCAAATGCCGATGCGCCTCGCGCCCAAGTAATATGCTGCAGTTGCTCGTTGACGGTTGCCAAAAAGCCCGAATGTTGTGGCCACGGCACCGCACGGGGTACTGTGGCGTCTGGTGACATAACGCCCCAGCCCGCAATGGACTGGCCGATCACGGCGTACGATGCGCAGCCGCAACCGTCTGCGGTCTCGTACGCAACGGGCACCACCATTTTGCCGTTGATATTCTCGGGCGTGCCCAGCTCGATACTCGACGGTGCCTGCGGAAAGCGGAGAATCTGGCGGAACGTCAGGCTGTCGCCCGAAACGTCCGACCACAGGGTAAAGCATTCCAGCGCAACCTCGGCCTCGCTGCCGAGCGCCTTCTCTGCGGTGGCTCCGCGGCGGTGGAGGTAGGCGCCCGACAGACGTCCGTCGACCAGCGTCTTGCCCACCGTGATACGCGGGCACTGCAGGCAATGATAGCCATCCTCCTGAAGGCGGCCGCGCGAGATGCTGCGCCACGACGTGTGCGATATCACGCGAACTCCGTCGTTGCTTATGCGCAGGCGCACAACGGACAGTATGCCGGCTGTGCTTGCCGTATCGAAAAAAGTGTTGTCGCCGTCGGGGCGCTCGCCCGAGACCAGCAGCACGTAGGCGTCCTGGTTTCCTCTTCCGTCCTTATATTCCACCACGTCGAAGTCGTAATCGTATATGCCGTCGCGCTCCACGTCGCCCTCGCCAAACCCAAGGGGGAAGTCCACGGGCGTGGGAGCGGACCACGTGCCGTTTGCCTTTGTGTGCACCACTAGGCGCGAGCGGCCATTGTCGCCGTAGCGCACCGAGGCGATACGGAACAGGCATTCTACGCCGGCAATCATTGCCAGCTTCATGTGAGCTTCGCTGAGCACGCCAGCAAACAGCACGTTGTCGCTCGAGGGTTTGATGCCGCCACGCTCGTCTTCCGATACACCAGCAGAATTGGCGTTGGGGTCCGCAGCGGCGTCCTTCGCCTGCCCGATATAGGTGTACTTATACATCGTCGCGGCGTTTTCGTCGTTCTCTATCAGTGCATGGACGAAATGCTCAATCTGTCCCGTGTCGTCGCTTTCTGCATCCGCCTCGAGCTCAATGCGCGTGACCGCTTGATCCCAATCGCGCACGACGGGCGCGACGTTTACGACAGCGGCCTTAACCTCGGCGCGTGCGAGCAGCTCGGCGTTGGTGACGATGGTGGCCGATGCGATAAATTGCGGCACGCCGCCCGCCTCGATGTTGCCGGGCGTGCCGAAGCGGGCATCCAGCGTGTAAGGCGTATCTCCACCCAATGCGAGCTCAGAGCGCTGGAGCACATACTGGTTGCCATTGTTCACCGACATATTCCACGAATCGAGGAGTGTGGGCCACGACCCCGACCAAGCCTTGGTGGTCCACTTGAACATTACGAACTGGAGTATCACATCGACATCGACGTCTGCACCTACGCGCAGTCGCGGAAGCTGGTGTCCATCTGCCTTCTCGTACCCAATGAACAGCGTGAGGGATGCGGCGCCGCGCACGGCAGACGAAGCGACGCCTGCAACGCCGGCGCCAAAGGTGACGGCAAGCCCGATCTGGATGGTGAATGAGCCCGAGGTGTTTGAAAAGTCGAGCGAAATGTTTTTAAAAAACGCCGCGCCGCTGCCGTGCGTGTGGGCACCCACGGCGAGTGCCAGCTTCGCCAGCACCCAGGGGTTGACGTTTAGGAAAAACGGCACCGGTCCTAGGGTAAACTGCTCGGTCCAATTGAGGTCGGTTCTTACTTGAAAGAGTGCCTTAATATTGCCGTATGCGGGGTCGTTGTTGTTGCCCCAGGTTTTGCCCACCCAATCGTAGGCGAGCGAGCCGTACAGCTGTGTGGCGATATCCATCGTGAACAGCAGCGTGCAATGGTGGCGAAGGAGCTTGGTGTTTCTTGGATCGGTGCCCGAACCGGCACTCATGCTTTTGTACTGATTCCACTTCCCCTCCATCTCGTCGAGGTAGCGGTTTGCTTGCTTGGCGCCCGACTCGCGCGGTGACTTCTTCCAGTATTCCGGATCAGGGTTGCCCGAATCGTTCATGTAGCTGGCTGGTTTGTATCCTCCGCCAAACAGCACGTATCCAGCAAACGAGAAATCGAAGAGGATCGGAAATGTGGGCATCCAACAGGTGAACTTGTTGCCGCCGATGCCGGGAAACGCCGCCGGGAAATCAAAGGGAGTAATCTCTTGGTCCATGGTAGTGGGGACGATAGTGGTCGAGCCCGATTCTGCCTTTGCGGCCGGCGCGGTGACAACGGCCATGGGGGAGGAGAGCGTGTAGGTTTTGCCCTGGTAGTCGAGCGCAAAGCGCAGCTTGCACCCTTCTTCCAGAAGGCCCGATGCCGCGTCGAGGAACTTGTCTTCGAGCGTGAACGTCGCCAGATTATCCGCGCCCGATGCGCTGGCCTTGACTTGGCCAATCTGCGTGACGGTTTCGGGTGAGCTGCCCGCGGCAGGCGTCACTTTGTTGATGCGCAGCGTTGCCTGTCCACCCTGTGGCAGATGTGCCTGCACGGTAAAGGCGTGCGTATCGGGCTGCTCGTTTGCCGTGTCGTCCTTCGGCAATGCCATGAACGTGGCTTCAGCGTACTGGATGTCCCATTCGTCGAATGTGAGCTGGCGGAAGTACGGCTCGCCGTCGGAATGCGGACGCGTGGGAGCGGTAATGGCAGTACCGCCCAGAATGCGAGCGAGGGGAATCTCGACATCACGGTAGCCCGCCACGCTAATGGAAATGCCGCCGTTAAAGTCGTACGCGTCGAGAAGCGTTGCCTCGTCCACGTAGCCTTCCGAAAGCGGCGCGACCTCAAAGATGGCCGTGCCCTCGTCATCGGTCGTGGCGGTGAGCTGCTTGCCTGCGGCATAGCGCGATGTGAGCGTGACCTGGGCACCCGTGATGGGCGTATTCTTGTTGGCGACGTCGACCACGACCACACCAAACATGGTGCGCGAGAGAACGAGCACCCTGAAAGGGTCTTTTTCGTCGGCATAGGCTTCGGTGGGCGCGAACGGCAATATGAAGGCGTTTGCGCTTCCCGGCACGCGCGGCAACATAATGCTCGCCAGCGAGGACGCTCCGGCAACAAGTAACGAACGGCGATCAAGCATCTTGGGCTCCCATCCCGCAAGTATCGGTGGAAATAATCCAATTTTGCGAGAAGGCGCCCCGTGGCGGTAGTGCCGTTCAAGGGTCAAAATGTCCAAATTGATCGAGCGAAGCGCCGGGTTCCGGAACGCGTTCGATGCGCTTGGTAGTCCGGTCGCTAACGTAACATATGCGCGACCAGCTCGGCGCGTGTGCCGATGCCAAGCTTTGCGTATACGCCGGATAGGCGGTTTTTGACGGTGCCCGGCGATACTCCCATGTGGCGTGCGATTTCGGCGTTGGTCCACCCACGACAGGCGAGCATGGCCATGGTGAATTCCGTGGTCGTTAGATCGTCGGCAACGTCCTCGCCCGAATCGGGGTTGTGGATGCGCCGCCAGCCGTAGCTGAAGCGGTACGTGATCTCGATGATGCGCGCGAAGTCGTCAGGGTATTGCGTTTTTAGGCATGCCTCGATAAGCCCCTGTAAAAGGCCGTGATGCTCGCCAATGAGCTCGATAAGGCCGTCGGGACGCGCAATGTTCCAAGCAACTCCGAAGTGCGTTTTGCGGCGTCGATGTCCTTGAGGCTCATGCATGCCATGGAAGCTGCCAGGTGCAGGAACAGTTCCGAGATCGGATAGCTCCCTTGTTTCATGATCAGGGCGTTTTCCGCCATGCCCAGACTGCGGCCATATTCGCCGCGCAGGTACAGGGCATGCGCCATCACGTAACTGGCGAACAGGCGCAGGCCTTCGGGCAGATGCGCCGCAAGTGGATAAAACTCTTCGGCAGAATACGGGGAAGGCAAGTGCAGCAGGACGCTCGCGGCGGAGGCGAACAGGATATGCGTGGCGTGGACGGCGGGCGATTCCTCGTCGGCCGGTGTATCGAGGATGCCCGCAAGGCAACGGCGGGCATCGGCGATACGGTTGAGCGACAGACTGGCGTATCCGCAGATAAAGCATGCGGAATAGCGCAGTGCGGGATCGGTGGCGTCAAGATAGGGGCGTGCTGTCTCGGCAGCGAGGGCGGCCTGTCCGCGAAAGTACAGCGCTTCTGCCGTGGCGATGGCGCGCGAATCGGGGTCGGAAATGCCTGCAACCGCAGCGTCAATCTGCCCCGGCACAAAGGCGGTGCACATCAACGGCATGGGAACGCGTGGGTAGCCATCGCAGTCCATCTTCCATCTCCCAACAGCTGGCAACAATAGCAGCAATTGTACTCCTGTTGCTCGGGACCCCTTTCGTTTTACTGTTCGGTTAACGCTGCGGATCGTTTTGGAAGGCTTACGAGCATGGTGGTCCCGTTCTCAGAACTTGCTTCGACCTCTACCGTGCCACCGTGAAGCGTTGCAATCTCCCAAACGAGCGCTAGTCCGAGTCCTGCACCGCCGTATGCCCTGCTGCGGGATTTGTCTAGACGAAAGAACGGCTGGAAGATGCTCTCACGGTACTGCTTGGGTATTCCCGGGCCCTGGTCCTCGACTCGCAGGAACACATGGCTGTCGTTGTCGCAGATGGAGACGTTGACAGTCGAGCCGGTGCGGCTGTAACGGATGGCATTTTCGACCAGGTTAAACACCAGCCGATAGAGGAGCGTGTCGCTCCCGATTACTAAAGCGTCTCCAGCACAATTGAGGGCTATGCCCTTATTTTCGGCAAGTGGCGCAAGGTCGGTGAGGACCTCTTCGGACAAAGGACCAAGTTCCACATCGTCCTCGCAAGGGACGCTGCGGAGCTCACTCATCTCAAGCAATACCTTGGCCATTCGAGACATGCGCTCGGTTTGTTCTTGTAGCAGGCCGAGCAGCTCGGCTGTTTCGGGTTGCAAACCGGAGTGCTCGGAGATGAATAGTTCAATCTGTGCTTGCATAAGGGCGAGCGGGGTGCGCAGCTCGTGTGCGGCGTTGCCGGTAAACTGACGCTGTGCAGAGAATCCTTCGCCAAGACGAGTGATCATGTCGTTGAAAGAGGCGCTGCATCGTTGTAGCTCGGTGGGCACATCTTCATTGAGTCTGATTTCGCTTAGGTTGTCAGGCTGCACACGCTCAACCTGGGCTGCAAAAGCCCGTAGCGGTTTGAGTGCACGGCCGCTCACAAAGTATGCCAGCGCGCCGCCAAGGAGTGTGACTCCAGCCGTGATGTACCAGGCTGTCGTGCCAAAAGACTCCTGTGCGTCGTTTACGACGATCGTGACCTCGTCATCGAGACTCCCCTTCGTTGGGTCAAACGCCTGAGGTGCATCTACGCCGGCTGCGCTAAGGGCCGAGATGTCACTGCCGATGGCATCCATGTAGCGCATGCCCGTATAGCCGACCAGGCAGTTTGTCAGCACGCATGCTGCACACGTGAGCAGTGCCGTCATAATCGTTATGCGCCATTGCAGCGAAAACCTTTTCATTCGCTATCCTCCATAACGTAGCCCTCTCCAATCCGATTGCGAATCGGGTCGTACCCCAAAGCGATGCGTAGCTTTTTGCGGAGTGACGAGATGTGAACGCGGATTGCGTTGCTAAAGCTGTTCACGCTGCTATCCCAAACGTGCTCGATAAGCTCCTCTTGACTTACCGGACGCCCCTGATTAAGCATCAGGTATTCCAAGATTCCCGTTTCCTTGCGCGTAAGAGATAAAGCCTCGCTGTCCACGGAAGCGATGCGCGCCTTGGTGTCAAAGCGGAGCTTTCCGCAGGTTAATACTATGTCGCTTTGTGCAAAGCGCCTGAGGGTAAGGCTGCGGATCCTTGCCGCAAGCTCGTCAAGATGAAACGGCTTGGTAAGGTAATCGTTGGCGCCGGCATCGAGTCCGGCGACCTTGTCGGCGACCTCGCCGCGTGCGGACAGAATCAGTACCTTGGTCTCGCAGTCGGTTTTCCTAAGTTCCCTGAGCACGGTCATGCCATCGATACGGGGAAGGTTGAGGTCGAGTACCACGAGGTCAAAGACTTCGACGCCCAGCAGGTCGAGCGCCTCCTGTCCGTCGTGGCAGCAGTCGACGCTGTACGCCAAGTTTCGCAAGCTGCGCGCGATTGCATCGCACAGCGCTCGCTCGTCTTCGACGATCAAAATACGCATAACAGTCTCCTTGCACATTCCAAATCGCGCTTAACACGGATTTTATAGTCGATATGGTCCAATGGTCGCGTAACGAAAGGAGTGGTCAGGTTGTTCAAAGCGGTAAAACCCGTGGTACAGGTCGCTTTGTTGATCGTCGGAATTGCCATGGTGTGCTTTGGCGTTATGCGTGGCGAGGCGGATGCCGTGCTGGCCAAAGCGATTAGGCTGTGCTTGGAGTGTATCGGAATTGGATAAAAGAGAAAACACTGCGTCGCATGTTTTGGCTCGATTTCGCGGATTCATTCAGGCGGCGGCGACGCTCGTCACCAACATTCACCTACCGAACTTTGCCAAAGGCGGCATCTATCAGGGCGCGGGAAAAACCGTCTGCGTGCCTGGACTTAACTGCTATTCGTGCCCCGCGGCATCGGGTGCGTGCCCCATCGGGTCGTTCCAGTCGGTGGTAGGTTCATCCAAGTTCAACTTTTCTTACTATGTTACCGGTACGCTCATTTTGCTCGGCGTGCTGTTGGGACGCTTTGTATGCGGCTTTCTGTGCCCGTTTGGCTGGCTGCAGGAGCTGCTTCATAAGATTCCCAGCAAAAAGTATTCGACGAAAAAGCTCAAGGCGCTTACGTATATCAAATACGTTGTACTACTATTTGCCGTGGTATTGCTGCCTGTGCTGGTGGTCAACGATCTGGGGATGGGAGATCCGTTCTTTTGCAAGTACATCTGTCCCCAGGGTGTGCTCGAGGGCGCCATTCCGCTGGCGGCTGCCAATGCCGGAATTCGATCTGCGTTGGGACAGCTCTTTACTTGGAAACTTGTCGTTCTCATTGCCGTGGTAGTGCTGAGCGTTTTGCTCTATCGCCCCTTCTGCAAATGGATTTGCCCGCTCGGCGCATTCTATGCGCTCATGAATAAGGTGTCCTTGTTGGGGATTCAGGTCGACGCGTGCAAATGCGTCTCGTGCGGCAAGTGTTCAAGGGTTTGTCAGATGGACGTTGATGTGGTCCGCGCGCCCAATCATGCCGAATGTATCCGGTGCGGAAAGTGCATCGGGGCCTGCCCCGTCGATGCCATCAGCTATCGCTATGGCCTGGATGTGTCGGCGGAAAAGCTTCCCTTGACCGCCGATAAAAAGTAAACAAGCTTCGACAAAACGGAGGAATGACTATGAAGCTTTCTAAGATTGCGGCCCTGTTTATGGTGCCGGTATTGGCCTTGTGCCTTGTGGCATGTTCGGCGCCCGGTGGCAATGCGAGCGAATCTGCGAGCTCCGATCCTAAGATCGCAGAACTCACTGCGCAGAAGCCGGCCAATGCCGACGAGGCCGCCGAGCTGTATGCGAAGCTCATGCAGAAGGAGAACGAGATCTTTTCGAGTGATAACGCGCTGTGGGAAAAGGTATTCAATGCAGCAAATAAAGACTCGGCAATGATTGAGAATGGCAGCAATTACGGCGATTTCCTGCTCAAGACCATCGACGGCGCTAAGGATGAGTTTACGGCGGATGAGCTTAAGACGCTCAAGGCTGGTGCGCAGCAGATCAAGGAGATCGAGGACAAGCTCGAGAGCTTGGAGAAGGAGTTCCCCGGCTGTGGAAGCACGCCGAGCGCAGGCGAGAGCGTCGACGCTTCGACCGCTGGCATGACGGCTGGTGCCAATGCTTCGAGCGAGGCGACGAAGTTCCCCAGCTTTACGGGCAAAGACCTGGATGGCAACGACGTGAACAGCGACGAGCTGTTCTCTAAGAACAAGGTCACCGTCATGAACTTCTGGTTCACTACTTGCAAGCCGTGCGTGGGCGAGCTGGGCGATCTTGAGAAGCTGAATCAGGAGCTTGCCGAGAAGGGCGGCCAGGTCGTGGGCGTCAATTCCTTTACGCTCGATGGCAACAAGGGCGAGATCGCAGATGCCAAGGACGTGCTGAGCAAGAAGGGCGTGACATATAAGAACATCTGGTTCAAGTCGGATAGCGAGGCCGGTAAGTTCACGTCAAATTTGTTCTCGTTCCCGACAACGTATGTCATCGATCAGAACGGCAACATCGTAGGGGATCCAATCGTGGGAGCCATCAGCTCCGCCGAGCAGCGCGCAGCACTCGACAAGCTTATCGACCAGGCGATTGCGAATAGCGAGCAGTAAAAAACGCGTAAAGCATGGCGAGGATCGTGCGCCGCTGTGCGGAGTAGTCCGCTGCCTTTCAAGATAATCTCCACCATATAGAGGTCCCGCTCGGGGCCTCTTCTTTTAGACGCCGTCCCGTTCGTTTTTTGATGCGGTTCCCTACATTCCTCACTGGTGTCGGTGAAAAATGGGGATAGAGTAGGACAAACGCGTCGAATACGAACGGCGGGGGAGAGCGGGCAGGGTGCCTGCGCAGGAGAGGTTGCCGTCCATGTTGGAGCTCAAAGGTATTTGCAAAAGGTACGTTACGCAGTCGTTTACGCAGGTGGCGCTCGACAACGTAAGCCTGTCTTTTCGCGATAACGAGTTCGTGGCCATTCTGGGACCTTCGGGTTCGGGTAAAACCACGATGCTCAACGTTATCGGTGGGCTCGATCATTTCGATTCTGGCGACCTGCTGATCGACGGCATTTCGACCAAGGATTTTCGCGATCGCGATTGGGATGCCTATCGCAACAACCGCATCGGCTTTGTGTTCCAAAGCTATAACCTCATTCCGCATCAGACCATTTTGGAAAACGTGGAGCTGGCGCTCACGCTCACGGGCGTGGGGCATGCCGAGCGCCGCCAGCGTGCGCGCGAGGCATTGGAGAAAGTCGGCCTGGGCGAGCACGTTAACAAGCGCCCGAGTCAGCTTTCGGGCGGGCAGATGCAGCGCGTGGCCATCGCCCGCGCCCTGATTAATGATCCCGAGATTGTGCTGGCAGACGAGCCGACCGGCGCCCTGGACTCAACGACATCCGTGCAGGTCATGGATCTGCTCAAGGACGTGGCGCGCGACCGCCTGGTCATCATGGTCACGCACAATCCCGAGCTGGCGTACCAGTACGCTACGCGCATCGTCAATCTGGCGGACGGCAAGATTACCGACGATTCCGACCCTTTTGATGTTGCCAAGGCCGCGCGTCGCGAGGCCAAGCCTACGCGCAAAACCTCGATGAGCTTTGTGACGGCGCTGGGGCTTTCTGCCCGAAACCTTATGACCAAGAAGGGCCGTACGGCTATGACTGCCTTTGCGGGCTCGATTGGCATTATCGGTATCGCGGCGATTCTGGCGCTGTCCAACGGCGTAAACGGCTACATCAAAAAGGTCGAGGAGGATACGCTCTCGAGCTACCCACTCACCATTTCCAAGCAGGACTACGACCTGTCGTCCATGATGGGTGGTCAGGGGGCTGCTGATGATGACTCGCCTGAAAATGTGGATTCGTCCGACGACAGTGCCGGCGGCAAGGCTAAGGGAACCGATAAGATTCCCGTGGTTACGGCCGTAAAGGATATGTTTGCGAGCGTTAAGTCCAACGACATGATGAGCTTTAAGGCATGGCTCGATGCCGGTGGCGACGGCATCGATAAAGAGGTCAACGCCATTCAGTACGGCTACGGTGTATCGCCGGTTGTCTATCGTGCCGGCAAGGGCGATGAGAAGCCTGTCCGGCTGGTGCCCAACGCCATGACCGAGGCCATGAGCGGAGGCGCGAGCTCGGCGGCAACGGTGAGCATGGAATCCATGGGAACCTCGGTCTTTAACGAGATGATTGAAGACCAGAGCCTGCTCGACAGCCAGTACGATGTCGTCGCCGGTCATTGGCCCACGTCCGCAAACGAAGCCGTGATGGTGCTTTCGAGCCGCGGTACGGTGGGCGACTATACGCTCTACAGCATCGGTGCGCTGGATATCGATGAGCTCAACGATCTGGTAAACAGTGCCATGACGGCCGACGGTAAGATCGAGACGCCCGAGACCGGCGCCGACTTTACCTACGATGATGCGTTGTCCACGACGTTTAAGGTGCTGTCGCCGGCCGATGCCTATCGCAAAAACGAAGAGACCGGCATGTGGACCGACATGTCTGACGACGCCGACTTTATGGCTGCCAAGGTTGCCGACGGTATTGACGTGCACATTGTGGGCGTGGTGCGACCTAACGAGACGGCCAATGCGAGTGCGTTGTCTCCGGGCATTGCCTATACGCATGCGCTGACTCGCCAGCTTATGGAGCGCGCCGCCGATTCGCAGATTGTGCAGGAGCAACTCGACCACCCCGAGACGGATGTCTTTACGGGCAAAACCTTCGACGAACTGCAAGGCGAGGCCAAGCAAGGAGTGGATCTGGGCAGCATGTTCAGTGTGGACGAGGCAGCGCTCAAGAGCGCGTTTTCGTTCGATACATCTGCGCTCTCGGGTGCGGCCGGCGGTATGGACCTGTCGGGTCTTGACTTGTCCGGGCTGGACATTGACCTTTCGGACGTTGGCAAGGACGTCGACATCAGTGACATCATGTCTAAGGCGCCAGCCCCCGATTTCTCGGGTGTCTTCGATGGGTTGGAGCTTACACCCGAGCAGATGCAGCAAGTGGGGGCGCTCGCCAACCAACTGTTCACGGGCTTTATGCAGTCGGAACAGTTTAAGGCGCTGACGCCCGAAGATCTTAAGGACGCGTCAAAGCTTGCCGCCGCGTTCTCGACGTATCTTGAGAGTGATACGGCAGCCCAGCAAATCCTGGCTCAGCTCAAGGCACTCGGCGGCGATGCCCTGGCCGAGCGCCTGCAGCAGGCGATGACCGACTATGTACAAAAGCAGCTGGCTCCGTATCTGCAGCAGGCTCTGGATCAGATGATGAAGTCGATCAGCGACCAGATTGCGACGACGGTGTCAACTCAGCTCAAGGCAGGCGCGGCAGGGCTCATGGGCCAGATGGCGACGCAGATGTCATCGAGTTTTGCCAACCTGGCGAGCGCTATGCGTGTGGATGCGAGCGCCTTTGCCCGCGCCATCCACTTCAACATGGACGCCGAGGACCTGAGTTCGCTTATGATGAGTTATGCCAAGGCATCGCAGCTTACCTATGACAACAACCTGACCACACTGGGTTATGCGGACGAGGCCGATCCCATCTCGGTCAAGATTTTCCCGCGCGACTTTGAGGCCAAGGAGCGCGTACTCGATCACATCGATGCGTACAACAAGCAGGTCAAAGCCGCTGGCCACGATGATCGGGCAATTTCGTACACCGACTACATGGGCATCATCATGGGCTCGGTGACCGACATCGTGAACACCATCAGCTTGGTGCTCATCGCATTCGTGAGTATCAGCCTGGTGGTGAGCTCCATCATGATCGGCATCATCACCTACATCAGCGTATTGGAGCGCAAGAAGGAGATCGGCATCCTACGCGCAATCGGTGCGTCGAAGCGCAACGTGGCCAACGTATTCAATGCCGAGACCTTTATCGAGGGCCTCATCGCCGGCGTCTTTGCCATTGTCGTCGTGGTGCTCGTGAGTTTCCCGGTCAATGCCTGGGCGCTTGCGGCCAAAAAGGTCCCCAACCTGATGAGTCTGCCCGTGCAGGATGCGCTGGTGCTCATTGCAATTTCGGTGCTGCTGACGGTTGTTGCCGGCCTGCTGCCGGCCCGTAGCGCATCCAAGAAGGACCCCGTCGAAGCCCTGCGCTCCGAATAATGTGACAAAGGGACAGTCCCTTTGTCACGTTCGTTGATATGAGAGAAGAGTAGATGATTCTATCGTTGGCCCCTATGGAGGGGATTACCGGGCATGTGTTCCGTCGCGTGCATGCGGAGTGCTTCGGTGCGCTCGATTGCTATTACACGCCGTTTTTGCCGCCGCCGCGGGTGGGAAACCGCTTTGGCGGCAAGGCGTTTAAGGAGATCGATCCTGCCAATAACCAGGGGCTCAACGTAGTGCCTCAGCTGATGTCCAAGAACGCGGACGAGTTTGTGTGGGCGGCACAGGTGCTCGCCGACATGGGCTACCGCGAGGTCAATCTCAACTTGGGTTGCCCTTCGGGAACGGTTGTCGCCAAGGGCAAGGGCTCGGGTTTCTTGCGCAATCTCGACGAGCTCGAGGCGTTCTTAAGCGATGTGTGCGAGCGGTCGCCGTTGCCGGTGTCGGTAAAGACCAGGCTGGGCCTGGAGAATGACGACGAATACGAGCGCGTGCTCGATCTGTATTGCCGCATGCCGCTGGCGGAGCTGATTGTGCACCCGCGCGTGCAAAAGGACCGCTATACGGGCTCGCCGCGCAAAGAGTTTTATGGCGAGACGTTGGAGCGGGCACCGTTTCCCGTGGCATACAACGGCGACATTTTTGATCTTGAGGACATGGATGCGCTGGTGGAGGCCTATCCCGGTACACGCCATGTGATGCTGGGGCGCGGCCTGCTCGCGAATCCCGCTCTGGCCCGTATGGTCAACGGCGGCCCTGCTGCCACGGCAGCCGAGCTGCAGCGCTTCCACGACACGTTGTTCGCGGCCTATGCAGAAGAGATTGGCGGCAACGCGGTCTTTCGCATGAAGGAGTGGTGGTTCTACGCCAAGTGCGCCTTCGCTGACCCCGCTACCGTTCACAAGCTCGTGCGTAAGACCAAAAAGGTCGACGAATACCGCGCCGCCGTCGAGCGGGTCTTTCGCGAGCAGCCACTCGCACCCATAGCTCGCTTCCGCGGCTAGTTAGACATCGGGGACGTTCTTTAGCGACTAGTCATTTAAGAACGTCCCCGATGACTACCCGCAAAAACTGTACACCAGCATCCAAAGATGTCGAAAAATGTCGACTTTGGATGCTGGTGTACATGTTTGGGTCCGACGGGGGAGCGGGCCTAGGCAATCAGTGCATCAAGTGTAATGAGCTCTCTGAGCCGCTCCGTGCGTGTTTGCCCATGGCGTTTGGCTTTTTCGTCAAACGCCTCAAGAATCGATTCGCCCACACGTGCTGATATAACGACGCTCGGCTCATCGGAGATTGGTGGCCTTCCCAACTTGATGGTGTGACCTTTCGGCCACTCATCTTTTTCGTAGGCTTCCGCGGCTTTCTTCAACTCTCCGGGAGCAAACCCCATCATCTTTTCGAGCTGCTTAGCATCCATGGCGCCTCCTATCGATCGACATAATGTCGAGCGCCGGTTCTCGGATTCTCTTTTTGTATACAATTTTGTAGACAAAAATACAAGCAGTTCATCGGGCTAATTAGCTTGTTTTGACCTGCCTGTTCGATAGGAAATGAGCATTGACGGCTTCGATACTCCTTTGCTTTTCAGCTTGGAATTTGGATGCTCATTGAACTTCCGGAGGGGAGCCCTTTATTAAGCTATTGAGATTCTGGGCAGGAGCTCTCACTGGTCTTCGGTAATGGGGCCAGCTTAATTCGCGACACAGTGTGTCGCGAATGGGAGTAGTCGTTAGGTGTCCTTCAATGGCTACTCATATAAGAACGTTCAAGTGTCGGATTTTGTCATTTAGTGTCGCTCTCAGCGACTATTCTGGAGGGTCGTGGTCAAAAAAGGGCAAATATGAGTACTGTTGCCATTATGGTTGCATTTATTTGCTATAAATTGTAGTTCCTGATGAGATTTGTTCCCATTAAGAGCTATTTTTATTGAACATATGAGGAGAAATAACGTCGTCTGCGGACGAGTGGAACGTTGAATAGTTCCTGAAGTGATCAAAATCGCTGCTACTAAACAGGTAGCAGTACTCATATTTGCCCTTTTTTGACCACAGCCCTCTCGGAAACCTTTCCAGAGGCGTCAAACAGCCATAATCCAAAGGTCTCCTCAAACAATTAGCCGGCCAAGAGCGTCCATGACTACCAAAAAGCTGTACGCCAGCATCCAAAGATGTCGAAAAATGTCGACTTTGGATGCTGGTGTACATGTTTGGGTCGTATGGGTTGGGGCCCTGGACGGACAGAGCGTGCGTACTAGAGCAGGTTTTCCTGTACCCATGCGATGATGTCGCTTGACTCGTAGAGCGGCTTGCCGTCGATGAACAAGCAGGGAACCTGGCGTTTTCCGCCGACGGCGATGAGTGTCTGCTCGGCTTCGGTATCGGTCGAGATATTGCGTTCGGGAATGGTCACGCTGCTATCGGCCAAAAAGCGCTTGACCTTTATGCAATACGGGCAGCCGGTCATAACGTAGAGCACGAGCTCGTGATCAGTAGTCATAGGTCTCCAATCGGTTGCGGTTTTGATTGAAATACCCAAAGCCGCCGCGGTCTATGCGCACGTCAACGACGACTCGATGGCCTGGACCAGAAACGCCGTGGCTCCGGTGCCGCAGGGCTTGTCGTAGTAGTCAACAAAGCGCTGGTCGGCAAGATAGCCGTGGGCGAGGCCCAGGTACGCCTCGTCTTGGGGCTCGCATCCCCAGTTGAGAGCAATCCATCGACGGTGCATTGTAACCAGTTTTTGAGCTTCGTTGCTCTCTGGGTCGCCAATGCCCATGGCAATCGAGAGCTGGCCCAAAATGGCGCGTTCAAGTTCCTTCATGTCGTTCCATGTCTGAGGATCCATATCCAGTAACGTTTCGTTTGCTGCATCGATAGCCTCATTGCCATAGCGAGCTCGAGCCTCGGCGCCGTAGCATTCCTCGTTTTCCTGCACGGTGCGCCAGCGCTCCAGTTGCGGCAGGACGGCGCCCATGAGCGAGACGGCTTCGTCAAGCGACATGCCGGTGTTTTGCGCCAGGCGCGGGGCACAGTCCTCGATCATCGCCTCCATGGTGGTGGCGTAGGTGTACTTGCCGTGGTCGTAGCACCACTTGCAGTAATGGTCGGTCGTGGCGCCCGTGGCATCGGTGCCGCAGTCGTCGGGCGTGAGTATCATGCCGCAGCTCTGACAATAGTGCTCGGGCATTTCGAGCAGGTGAGACAGGGGCTCGCCGGTTACGGCGGCAATGAGCTTCATCATGTCGATGCCCGGTGTGACCTCGCCGCGCTCCCAACGGCTGATGGCCTGGCGTGTGACGAAGAGCTTGGCGGCGAGCTGCTCTTGGGTAAGGTGATGGGCGCGGCGGACAGCGATGAGCTTTTCTGCAAAGGCCATAGCGGCTCCTTTCTGCTGGTTGATGGCTTAAGCATACGCGGTGACAGGCGCCCTTCCAAGCAACCGTTGGTTGCACGACGGGGGACCGCGGCGAAGAATTGCGCGTAACGCCCCATGCCCCCATGCCGTACAATGACCGGCATGGAACCTATCGCACACATACATACCGACCTGCCGCAGAAGTTCGGCATCCCGCGCAACAGCTTTTTGGCGCCCCATCTGCAGGGACGCATCGTTTTTGAGCCGGAATTTGCCTCCAATGCAGCGGTTGAGGGTCTGGACTCCTTCTCTCACCTGTGGCTGCTGTGGCGCTTCGAAAACGGAACGCCCGGCGGCACGGTTAAGGACATAGCTACCGATGCCAAGACGCAGGACAGGTCCGGCACCAACGTCAAGTGGTCGAAAACCGTGCGTCCGCCGCGTCTGGGTGGAGCCGAGCGCGTGGGCGTATTTGCCACGCGCAGTCCGTTTCGCCCTAATCCCATCGGTCTTACCTGCGTCAAGCTCGATCGTGTCGAGCTCACCGACGATGGTCCGATCATCCATGTGCTGGGGGCCGACCTGCGCGACGGTACGCCCATCTACGACATTAAGCCCTACATTCCATTTGCCGACTGTCACCCGGATGCGACCGGCGGTTGGATTGAGGATGCTCCGTGGCAAACGCTCGATGTTGAGTTTCCACAAGCGCTGCAGGATATGGTCCCGCCCGCAAAGCTCCCCGGCCTGGTCGAGGTCCTTCGCCAAGATCCGCGCCGTGCGGGCAGTAAGCACGAGCCAAACCGCGTCTATCATCTGGCCTTCGCCGGGCTCGACATATCTTTTTCGGTCGATAAAACCCAGTTAACCGTAGTCGCCGTCAACGACGCGCGAGACTAACCAGCCATTCGCCCGCACCCGTCAAATTAAGCGCCAAACCCCGCGCCAAAACCGCCCACGCTGGTGGACAATAACGCCTACCAAAACAATCAACTTTGCACGGGAGCTTAGCATGAAATACGACTTTAGCTCGCTTATCGACCGCCACGGCATGGACGCCATCGCCGTTGACTCTTGGGGCGAGATCCCCGGTATGGCGCCGAACGCACCCGACGAGGGCTTCGATCGCATTCCCATGTGGGTGGCCGACATGAACTTTGCCACGGTGCCCACGGTCCAGGAACACATCATTCAGCGTGTCCAGCACCCCATGTTTGGCTATTTCAATCCGCGTCCCGAGTACTTCGACCGTATCATCGAATGGCAGAGCCGCCGTAATGGCGTCGAGGGTCTGCGCCCTGAACATATCGGCTACGAAAACGGCGTGCTGGGCGGTGTCGTGTCGACGCTGCGCGCGTATGTCCAGCCAGGCGATGCGGTGCTGGTCCACAGCCCTACCTACATCGGCTTTACCAAGTCCATCGAAGCCGCGGGCTATCGTATTGTCCACAGCCCGCTTAAGCTCGATGACCAGGGCGTGTGGCGCATGGACTTTGAGGACATGGAGCGCAAACTCGCCCAAAACCACATCCATGCCGCGGTGTTCTGCTCGCCGCACAATCCCTGCGGCCGCGTATGGGAGCGCGACGAGATCGAGCGCGCCATGGACATCTATCGCCAGCACGATTGCGTGGTGATCTCGGACGAGATTTGGTCCGATATCATCCTGCCGGGGCACAAGCATATCCCGACGCAGTCGGTGAGCGAGGATGCCCGCATGCGCACGGTTGCCCTCTACGCGCCCAGCAAGACGTTCAACCTGGCGGGTCTGGTCGGCAGCTATCACATCATCTATAACGAGACGCTGCGCGACCGCGTGTGCGCCGTGTCCAACAAGACCCACTACAACGAGATGAACGTCATCTCCATGCATGCGCTTATCGGTGCCTACCAGCAGCAGGGCTACGAGTGGCTCGATGAGCTCAATGAGGTCATCGAGGGCAACGTCGACTACTTCTGCAATTACGTGGACAAGCATTTTGCGGGCGTGTCCTATTCGCGTCCGCAGGGCACGTACATGGTGTTCCTGGACTGCACAGCGTGGTGCCGCGAGCATGGCCGCGATATTCAGTGGCTGCTCGACGAGGGCGCTCGTGTGGGCGTGGGGTATCAGGACGGCCGCCCGTTCCACGGGCCCTGCCACATTCGCGTGAATCTGGCACTGCCCCTTTCGCGGGTAAAGGAGGCGTGTGAGCGCCTGGACCGCTACGTTTTTGGGGTATAGGGGGCGCTCGATTCGAGTGCTGCCCCATGCGCCCACGCCGTCAAAATGCGTGGGCGCATGGGGCGCAGAGGGTAGCGAGCGCGTTTTTCGCATTCGCTACTTTTCATGAATCTGCTTGCCGCAAAGATGCTCAATCGAAATCTCGTAGAGTTGGACGCCCTTGATGTCTTTGGCGATTTCTTCCTCGACTTCTTCGGCAGAAGGGTAGTACTTAAGCGCGAGCTGGCGGACTTTGTCCTCGATAAACGCGGGCGCTTCATCTACCAGGCGACAACGACCAAAGACAACGGTACTCATAACGTAGGGAGCCCAGTCGCCGTCCTTGTACCACTCGTTGCCGTAAACGGTAAAGCAGATCTTGTCATCGCGCTTGAGTGCGTCGACCTTGTGGCCAGCCTTGGCGCCATGGAAATAAATCTTGTCGTGCTCGGCGTCGAAGAAGTAGTTGACGGGAATGGCGTACGGGTAGCCATCGTCGCCGTTGACGGCAAAGACGCCGCGCTTGCAGGTGGCGAGCAACTCGCGCGCTTCCTCGTCGGTGATGGCGCGTTTCTTTCGACGTAAGGGCCTAAACATCGTTGGTTTCCTTTCTGGTCGTGCATGGTGGTTGAGCACAAACTATAGCGAAACGGATCCGTATTTCTTGATGCGGGCGAGCATGTTTTTGAGCTTGTTAAAGTCGAGCGGCTTGGGCAGGTGAGCGTTCATGCCGGCATCGTGTGCCGCCTGGGCATCCTCGGCAAAGGCGTTGGCGGTGAGCGCGATGATGGGGATATCGGCCGCATCGGCCTTCTCGCTCAGACGAATCGCGCGGGTTGCCTCGTAGCCGTCCATGCCCGGCATCATGATGTCCATTAGAATCGCATCGAAGCTACCCGCGGGACGGCCAACGTATAGGTCGACCGTTTCGTTGCCGTCGGCGGTGCGAGTTACGACGATGCCCTCGCTTTCGAGCAGAGCCTGGGCAATCTCGGCATTGAGCTCGTTATCTTCTGCCAAAAGGACGTTCATGCCGGCAAGCGAGCAGCTGTTTGCCTGGCCGTCCGCACGTTCCCTTGCCTGAGGGTTCTTGTCGATATCGAGCGGAATCTGGACGTTGAACGTACTCCCCGCGCCAACCTCACTCGAAATCTCAATCGTGCCGCCCATCAGGTCAATAAGTGACTTGACGATTGGCATGCCCATGCCGGTTCCCTGGAACTTGCTGCGCGCATCGTCACCTTCCTGGGCAAACGGCTCATAGATATGCTTTAAAAACTCGGGAGCCATGCCAATGCCGGTATCCGAAACGCTAAAGCAAAAGAGCGCGCGCCCATCATCGAGTGGCTTGGTCTGTGAGCTAAAGGTGACGGAGCCGCCGCGCTTGTTGTACTTAATGCTGTTGTCTAGCAAGTTGATTATGATCCGTCGGATATGGGTGGGACTGCCGATCATGTATGGCCCCGTAGCGTACGGCAGGCTATTGTCCTGCAATGTGATGCCGTTACCGGACGCGCGGAGCTTGCACAGCACCAGCGCATCGTCACAGAGCTCTTTGAGGTTAAAAGGAGCATGTTCCAGTGTTAGCTTGCGGTCTTCGATTTTGCCCATCTCGAGGATATCGTTGATCAGCGAGAGCAGGTGATTGGCGGCAACACGCGCCTTGGCGCGGCTTTCGCGGGCGACTTGCATATCGCCGTCTTTCAATTCCTCAATTTCGATAAGACCCAGGATGCCGTTGAGCGGCGTGCGGATGTCGTGACTCATGCGCGTGAGGAATGCTGTCTTAGCGGCGTTGGCGGCATCGGCTTTCTGCTGTTCTTTCTGCGCGCGGTGAAGCGACCAGACAAGGATGACGATGCCGGTGAGCAAAATGCAGATGACGACTGCCGAAATGACGATGCGGTTGCGGTAGAGAAGTCGGAACGCATCCGATTCTTGCGCCGAGTACGATGTGGGGGAATAACTGCTTGCAGAGAGCGATTCGCCGGCATTGACGATGCCCTTATTGATAATTCCCAACAGCTCGGGCTTGCCGCGCGAAATTAAACACGATAGTTGCGCCGTGTTGGTGAGTTCCTGCGTTTCGAAATCCTCGATGCCATAGGTGTCGCGGATGGTTTCCAAGCGCGTGCTGGGGACAATGATGCAACTTGCCTCCCCCTTATTGAGGGCTTTGAGCGCCTCGCCGCCATTTGGATATTCGGTTATCGTTGCGTCGGGGAAGAGGCTCTCGAGCTCAAGACGGTTGACGATCGCGCTCTGCGTGCAAGCGATTTTCTTAAGGTCGCGGTTCAGGTTATTGCTGCTGTGAATGGCGGTCAGGGAAACCGTTCCCATCGGGTTTGACTGCACGACCCCTTTCTGTTCGGCAAGCCAGTAGTCGCGAAACAGAGGTAGGGCGACATCGATAGTTCCGTTGGAAAGGGCTTTGACCATTTGCTTGTTATTTGAGATCGCGACTGTTTTAACCGTAATGCCAAACTTGTCGCGCAACGTCGTTGCAAGCGAGGCGAGCGACCCTTCCATCTCGCCGTCGTCATTTTGCGTGCAGTAGGGAAGTTGGTTTTTAAGATAGCCAATCGTGATGGTGTTGCCGTTTGCTTTGAGCCAGGAGGTCTCGGTGCCGGTGAGCGATGATGAGCCGCTGTTTTGGGCCGAGTAGCTCGATTTGACTTCGTCGTTATAGCGCGGGTTGACGCGGGCGATTGCCGTCATGGCGGCATTGATGTCATTCATCAAATCGGGGCGGCTTTTGGGAACGGCAAAATAGTAGTCGCTCGAGCCTACGTAGAACATGGGCGAGGCATCGGGCGACGAAATGGTGTCGTTCATGATGACGGCGTCGACCTCGCCGTCTGCAAGCGCCTCAAAGAGGGCGCCACCGGTGTTGATTTCTTTATAGGTACAGGTGATGCCTTCGTTGGCGAGCCACTGCTGGCCGACGAAGGTTTGCATAGCGCCGGGGTTGTAGCCGATGGTAAGGCCTTGGAGCGCTTGGGGGTCACCCTTGGCCAGGTCGTCGCGATCGGGCCTGGCGTAGATGTAGTAGCGCTCGGTGCCCTCGGGATTCGAGGAAAAGAGCAACTTTTGGGCGCGTTCCTCGGAGTAGGAGATGTTGGGCATCAGGTCGATTTCGCCCGCCTCGAGCTTGTCCATGAGCTCGGTGAAGGTGCCACTGACGTATTCGTATTGCCAGCCGGGCGTGTAGTACGAAAGCGTCTGGAGGTATTCGTAACCCCAGCCCGAGAGGCGTTCGCCCGGCGTGCCTTCCTGGAAACCCCTGTTGCTGACGAGCCAGCCAACGCGGACCGTTTTGACCTGCTGATCAGAGTCGCCGGCATAGACGGGGGCGGGCATGGCGCCGCCCAGCACGGTAAGTGCGGTAAGCACGATGACCAGGGCACGATATATAGTTGAACGAAGGACAGCGGCAGTTCTCACATGCAATCCTAACGAATCGAGACATTACCGCATAAGGATACCAGCTCAGGTGCCCCGTTCGCCCACAGATATAGTCATCGGGGACGTTCTTAAACGACTAGTCATTGGGGACGTTCTTGAATGACTAGTCGTTTAAGAACGTCCCCGATGACTAGTTCCGTTTGCGGGGGAGGCGTGGGACAATATCGAGCAAATGTGAATGATTGTCCGCGGAAGGGGTCGCGATGAAAAAGCTGAGGACACTTGCCGATGTGTTGCATCAGGCTGGCTTTGCCCACATAACGGGCGTGTTTCTTGTCTTTTTCCTGCTCTGCTCAACGGCCGTCTGGCTGTCCGAGCCCACGACCCTCACCTTTGGCGACGGGCTCTGGTTTAGCTTTGAGACCGTGTCGACCATCGGTTTTGGCGATATTCCGGCCGAGACGCCGGTTGCCCGCGCCATCACCGTCATCTTGAGCGTCATCAGCATCTTCTACATCGCCATGCTCACGGGTGTTGCGGTGAGCTACTGCAACACGCTCATCAAGCTGCGCCAAAAGGACACCATGGCACGCTTTATGGACGACTTGGAGCATTTGGAAGAGCTCGACCGCGACGAGCTCGCCGACCTGTCGCGTCGCGTGCGCGAGTACCGTCGCCGGCAACGTTAGGGCTAGCGCATCGCGCAACAAGGGGGATTGCATATGAATATCACGGTGTACCTGGGCGCGAGCGTCGGCAACGATCCGGCGTTTCTGCCTGCGGTGCAGGAGCTCGGCACATGGATTGGCGCTCATGGTCACGCGCTGGTGTACGGCGGATCCAGGTCGGGCCTGATGGGCGCGCTTGCCGATAGCGTGCTCGATGCCGGCGGCCACGTGACGGGTGTGGAGCCGAGCTTTTTTATCGAGGCGGAGTTCCAGCACGACGGCATCGACGACCTTATCGTGACGAGCGATATGGCCGAGCGCAAGGCGAAGATGATCGAGCTTGGTGACGCGTTTATCGCCTTTCCGGGTGGCACGGGTACGCTCGAGGAGATTGCCGAGGTTATGTCTGCCGTGTCGTTGGGGCACCTCAACGCGCCGTGCATCTTGTACAACCTGGACGGTTACTACAATGACCTGAAGGCACTGCTCGAGCATATGATCGACAAGGGCCTATCGAGCCTGCAGCGCCAACAGGGAATTTATTTTGCCGACAACCTGCAAAAGATCGCATCGATCATCGACGGCTAGGCAACGGGCTCGCATGCGCGCGACACCCAATAGTGCCATTTGCAGCGCAGATGGTTGGCGCGTTCAGGCCACGTCCGCTCTACAATAAGACGTATTTCTGTCGACTTTGACTACGGGAGGGCCCGATGGATAAGCTTGCCAAACCTAAAAACCGCGCGCTGTTTTTGGTCAGCGTTGCCGTGACCGGCGCGTTCGCAGGTGCCGCAGTCTGGCTGTTCTTTTTTGCGATGGAGCACGGCATCGACTATCTGTGGACCGAGATCCCGCACATGTTGGGCGCCGCTTCGCCCGAGCTCGCGAGCGGCCCGTTCGGCTTTTTGCCGTATCCGTTTTTCGTCTGCCTGCTGGGCGGTCTGCTCATCGGTCTGTACGAAAAGCTGACCGGCACCAAGACCGACGACCTCAACCAGGTGATGGCCAAGGTCAAGCAAGACGGGCGCTACCCGTACGACAATCTGGGCAAGCTTTCGCTCGCGGCATTGCTGCCGCTGCTGTTTGGCGGAAGTATTGGACCGGAGGCCGGCCTGACCGGCGTTATCGCGGGTCTGTGCAGCTGGGTCGGCGACCGCATGCGCCGCTTTGGCGCCGAGTTTAGGGAGCTCACGTTGTTGGGTACCCAGGCCGCGCTGACGGCGCTCTTTACCGCGCCCGTCTTTGGCTTTGTGGCCCCGCTCGCCGGCAGCGCCGATGGCGATGAGGATTCCACGTCTGACGAGATCACCATTAAGCTCCCCAAGGCGCAGAAGACTGTGGTCTACGGCATCGCGATCGCGGGTGGTTTGGGAACCTATCTGCTGCTCGGCCAGCTTATGGGCGGCGGCATGGGCATGCCCAGGTTCGAGGCTGCCGAGGTGGGCAACCTCGAGCTCGCATGGCTTATCCCCCTGTCGCTGATCGGCACGGTCTGCGGTTGGCTGTACTTTGTCTCGGAGCACGCGAGCGAGGCGCTGGCCCATGCCATAGGGGAGCGCCCCGTCGTCAAGGCCATGCTGGCTGGCCTGGCGCTCGCCATCTGCGGAACGGTTCTGCCCTACACCATGTTTGCCGGCGAGACGCAGGCCGATGTCCTCATGGAAACCTACCTGACCATCCCCGCCGGTGTGCTTATCGCGACCGGTCTGGTCAAGGCTATGCTGACTCCCGCCCTCATCAACATGGGTTGGCGCGGAGGCCACTTCTTCCCGGTTATCTTCTCGGGCGTAAGCCTGGGCTACGGCCTTGCCATCCTCACCGGCGCCGATCCGGTCTTTTGCGTTGCCGTCTGCACGGCCTCGACGATGGGCGCCGTCATGCGCCAGCCCGTCATGGTCGTGGGCCTGCTGCTCATGTGCTTCCCGCTCAAGGGCATCGTCTGCATGATCATCGCCGCCGTCATCGCCGCCGGCATTCCGTTGCCCAAGTCACTGCGCAAGTAGCGCGGCTTTATCGCGGCACAATGCTCGGAGGATAAGAAATGATTCTGTACTTTAGCGCGACGGGAAACAGCGAGCATGTGGCGCGCCGTGTTGCAGCGGCAACGGGCGATAAGGTCATGTCGATTGAGCGCTTTGATGCCGAGTCCCTTCGTCTTGCCTTGGCGGGAGGGCCCTGTCAGCTTGGATTTGTTGCCCCGGTGTATGCCTGGGGCTTGCCGACGCCAATGATAGAGTTTTTAAAGACTGCCGACCTGTCGATTGCCGCTGGCGCAAAGGACGGCGGGCGACCTTATACGTTCTATGTCTCGACGTACGGTTCGACGACCGGCCAATCGGCGAAGTTTGCCCGCGATTTGCTGCGCGAGCGTGGGCTCGAGCTGGACGCGGCGATGAGCGTCAAGATGCCCGATACCTGGACGCCTGTTTTCGACCTGTCAGATCCTCAAAAGGTCGAGAGCATCAACAAGGCTGCCGAGGCGCAGATTGATGCCGTGGTCGAAGCGGTACGGGCGCGGCGTACGGGCAACATGATGCGCCATCGCGTGCCCCTGTTTGCATCGTGCGCATATCACGCGTTTGGGCTGCCGCGCATGCAACGGACGAGCAAGTTTGCCGTCGATGCCGATCGCTGCATCGATTGCGGCCTCTGCGCCAAGCGCTGCCCCATGGCGGCAATTGAGATGCGTGACGGGCTTCCCGTCTGGGCAAAGCCGGAGTGCGCCGCCTGTCTCCGTTGCCTGCACTGCTGTCCCAAGTTTGCCATCTCACGCGGTAAACGCACGGCTGCCCACGGTCAGTACAAGCATTCCAAGCCCGGCGTGAGGATGTAACGGCTGCGTGCCTGCTCTCTAAAAGCTCATGGTAAGAAACAAGCCGCGCGAGGCCGTGTGTTTACGGTCTCGCGCGGTTGTTGTTTAGAGCTTCCTCAACACGATTGCGATGGTGTTGAGGTATTCAAGCGCGCCCGCTTCAACGGCGGCGCGGTCGCCCGCTGCGTACTCGTTATCGCAGGCGAGCCAGTCTTCCCATGCCTCGTTGGTGCAGAGCATGGGCTGCATCGAGACGGTCTCGACGCCGGCGGTCGGCTCGATCATGGCGCGCCACCAGGCTATGTCGTGCATGTAGTCGAGCTGCTCAGGCGTCCAAGATTTGAGCAGGCAATCGGGCAGATTGTCGTGGCAGTCGCGGACCATGCCAGGGATGCTCCGGTAGAGCATTCCACCTTGCTTTACGTAGGGGAGCAAGCGCCCGCCCAGATAATGCGGGTCACGCCCATAGTAGTTGTACGAGTCGATGCTCACGACCGCATCAAAAAAGTCATGCTCAAATGGCAGCCCCTGAGAGGCATCCGCTTTAACAGGATGAATGGTGTTGCGGGGAATACCGAGTGAATCGAAGAACGCGCGGTTCTCCTCGGGGTCGCTCCACAGATCGACGGCGTAGGTGTCAAACCCGTATTCGCGGGCAAGCAGGGCGCTGGTGATACCGGTGCCCGACCCAAGGTCGCAGACGCGGGCGCCGTGGGGGATACGTGCGCCGCGAAGCAGCTCTTCGCAGAGCTTGAGGGGATTCGGCCCCATAATTTTAGAGCGTACGAGTGTCGCGTCGAAGCTGGTGGCTTTCGGGAAGGATTGAGATTCCTGGGATTGCATTGTTCTTTCCTATCAGGTGCAAATTGGCAGATGACGGAGGCGGAACGGCGCAACAAACCACGGCCGTTGGACGGCCGTCTTCATGGTTCTATGCGATTGACCGTTCCCTAAAGAACAATGACCAAAAAGACATCCCCTTGGATGATCGAGATTGGGCCAAGGCCCGTGACGTCTCTATTGTAGGACGTTACGGGCTGGCGGGGGATATGCCATTTGTCATGTATTGGCGGACAGTCGATTATGGCCACGGGCGTGCCGAGACTCGCGTTCCCTGCGCCTTACTTCCATATTGCGAGTGCGGCGGTGCCCAAAACGATGAGGGCAAGGCCAATGCCGCTGCGGCGCGAGAGTTTTTCGTTGAAGGTCAGGCGCGCGAACAATACCGAAACAAGGATCGAGAGCTTGTCGATCTGTACCACGACGCTTACCTGCCCGGCGGCAATGGCGTAGTAGTAGAACAGCCATGACGCGCCGGTTGCAATGCCCGATGCTGCGAGAAACGCGAGTTCATGTCGGTCGACGCACGCGACCTGCTCCAGTTTTCCCTTGGCCGCCACAATCGCCCACGCCATGGCGAGTACCACACAGGTGCGGATCGCCGTTGCCAGATTGGACTCGACGCCCTCGATGCCAACCTTGGCAAGGATGGATGTGAGCGCCGCGAAAACGGCGGCGCCGATGGCGTAAACGAGCCAAGTCAGGTCTTGCTTCTGGCCCACGCCGGCTGACTGTCTCTTCTCAATCATCAGGAATGTGCCGAGGGTGATTGCGGCCGTCCCGATAAGCTTTACGGCAAGATTGCTTGTCTCGCCAAAGAGAACAATGGCGGTAAGCGCGGCGAGTACGGTGCTCATCTTGTCGACGGGTACGACTTTGTTGACGTTCCCGATGCTGAGCGCCTTGAAATAACAGATCCACGAGGCGCCGGTGGCAAGTCCCGAGAGAACGAGGAACAGCCAGGACTTGGGCGCGATGCTGCCAATGGTTCCGACGGATCCGGAAACACCTGCCATTGCCCAGGCAAATATGAGCACCATGCAGGTGCGGATGGCAGTCGCGATGTCGGAGTCGGTATGTTTGATGCCACATTTGGCCAAAATAGATGTGATGCCGGCAAAGAATGCCGATGCAAACGCTGCAACAACCCACGACACGGGTGCGGTGCCTCCTCAAGAACGACTACGCCAGGTCTACGGTGCTCGTCCGATGATACCGCTTGCGGCTACAAGTCGCGTGCTCGATAGATCTTGGTGCTGACGGTGCAGCTGATTGCAAATAGCACGAACGCCAGGACGGCAATGCCGGCGCACAGACATCCGATGACGGCGGGGTCGGGATTTGCTCCGGCAAATGACATAAGCCAGATGCTAATGGGGTTGGAGGAGCTCAGTATTGCCATAGTGCCGCAGCCAAGTAGGGCAAACAGGCCGACGGATAGGCGCAGTGCCTCCATGTGTCCAAATCGGAAAAATATCGGCTGTGCCAAAAACACCATCATGAGGGAGATGAGCATCGACGTCGCCGAGGCGGTTGCGATTTCAAAGATCGTCTGGCCTGTCGAAGGGATGCCCATGTGGTCGAAGAACGGAAGGGCGAGGATGTTCAGGAGCGTAGCCGCGCATGCCATGACGGCCGAGGAGGCAATAATGCACAGGTAGCGTGCGCAGACGATGTCTTTGCGCGAGAACGGCAACGTTGCTCGATAGCGCTCCCAACCGTTTTGGTTATCGTAGCCAGCCAGCGAGTTCATGATTATGATGGGCGACATGGCGCTGACTGCACAGGTGCCGGCGCTCATGCCGGAGTCACCATCCGTCGCGTTGGCAAGGGTCAGCACGACGAATATGAACAGGCCGACGCCGGCGATGCTCGGGAGAAACGAGCGCATGATGGCGGTCTCGGACATAAAGGCGCGTTTCATTTGGATGCCCCTTTCAGCGTGAGGCGCAGATAGTCATCGATGGAAATCCGATCACAGGGAATCGCGGGAAAGGCCTCGAGCGTTTCGCGGCGATTGGGGACGAGTACGTCAACGCTGTAGGCGTGACGGGTGGCGCGGGCGCCTTCGACGTAAGCCATAAGCTCGGCAGCTTGCGCCTGGGAACAGTGAGCAATGCCGGCGCGATCGGTAATGTCCTCGCGCGGCAGGTCGAACACAATCGAGCCACTATCGATGCAGGCGACACGGTCGGCGGCGCGTTCAAGATCGGATGTAATGTGGCTCGAGAACAATACGCCGTGCTGTCCGTCGGCAACAAAGGCGAGCAGCTCGTCGAGCAGCTCCTCACGTGCCATGGGATCGAGACCTGCCGTGGCTTCATCCAGGATGAGCAGCTCGGCCTTGTGGCTGAGCGTACACGCGAGCTGCAGCTTCATACCCATGCCGCGGGAGAGGTCTTTGACCTTTGCCTTGGGGTCCAGGCCAAACCGGTTGATGTGGCCAGCAAACGTTTCATGACTCCACGTGGGGTATGCCGGGCTTACGAGTGCCTCGACCTCGGCCACTTTGAGCGTGGAAGGGAAGGGGCACGTGTCCAGTACGAGGCCGACACGGGTGCGCAAGCAGCGCTGCACTTCACCGGGCGCGTCGGCGCCACAGTGCTGCCCAAACAGGCGCACCTCGCCGGCATCGAGCTTGATAAGCCCGAGCGCGGCGCGAATGGTCGTCGTCTTGCCGGCACCGTTGGCACCAACAAAGCCGACGATCTGGCCAGGCTCCACGGCAAGCGTGACGTCGCGCAGCGAAAAGCGATCGCTCACATGGCGCGATGCGCCTTTGATTTCTAGCAAATATTGCATGGTATAGCCTTTCTTGCAGATGGCTACTGCATGGTTTCGGGGGCTACCAGGTCGAGCATCTCGTGCAGCTTGTCGCGCGTGACGCCCAGGGTTTCGGCTTGGCTCGCCGCTTTCGCAAGTAGCTCTTCGATATGGCAGAGCTGGTTTTCGCGCAAGAGTTCTTGGTTGCCCTCGGCGACAAAGCAGCCCTTGCCCTGCACGGTGCAGATAAACCCGAGCTGCTCCAGGTCGGCGTAGGCGCGCTTGGTGGTGATGACGCTCACGCCAAGATCGCTCGCGAGTGCACGGATGCTGGGGAGTTTGGCTCCCGCAGCGAGCGTGCCCGAAAGGATTTGAGCTTTGACTTGCGAGGTTATCTGCTCGTAGATGGGCTTGTCGCTCGAATTGGATAGGATGATGTCCACAGCGGCTCCTTAGCTGATGGGCTACACGTGTATATAACCGGTAAGCACAGTATATATACACTATATACAGTTATGCAAGAGGCAAATATGGATTGTCCGCTCGTTCATTCATCTCAATCTGTAACATCTGGAACCGATTTGGACGGCTACCTGTTACAGATTGAGATTTTGCCGGCGGGCCCCACCTGGTTGTCTCAATCTGTAACAACTGGAGAAGATTTTGGCTGCTAGATGTTACAGATCGAGACATTGTCCAACCGTCTATCCTTATATCTCAATCTGTAACAGATGGACCCGTTTTGAGTGGCTAGATGTTACAGATTGAGATCTTTCTGGGACGCCCACCTGGTTGTCTAAATCTGTAACAGGTAGAGGTTCAAAAACCGTCTAGATGTTACAGATCGAGACAAACTGCTGCGGAGTGCCGCCATCGACTGCTACCCCATGCCCCATCTGATGAATTTGTCCTGATAGGCGCTCTAAAACGGGATTTCGCGGCTACAATAGTGCGGTTACAACGACGTAATGCACTCAATGCAAGAAAGGATCCGCATGGCAAGCCTGTCGGATGAAATCTCGTCGCGCCGCACATTCGCGATCATCAGCCACCCGGACGCCGGTAAGACCACACTTACCGAGAAGCTGCTGCTCTATACCGGCAGCATTCAGACCGCCGGTTCGGTCAAGGGCAAGAGCTCGGCCAAGCATGCCGTCTCGGACTGGATGGACATCGAGAAGGAGCGCGGTATTTCCGTTACCTCCTCGGTCCTGCAGTTCACCTACAACGGCGCCTGCGTCAACATCCTCGATACCCCCGGCCACCAGGACTTCTCGGAGGATACCTACCGTACCCTTATGGCCGCCGACGCCGCGGTCATGGTCATCGACGGCGCCAAGGGCGTCGAGGCCCAGACCAAAAAGCTCTTTAAGGTCTGTACGCTGCGCCACATTCCCATCTTCACCTTTGTGAACAAGCTCGACCACGAGGCTCGCGATCCGTTTGAGCTTATGGAGGAGATTGAGAACGTCCTAGGCATCAACACGTATCCCATGAACTGGCCGATCGGCAGCGGCCGCAACTTCCGCGGCGTATTCGATCGTCAGACCCGTCGCGTTATCGCCTTTGAGGGCGATGGCCACGCCAACGCCACCAAGAAGGTCGCCGAGGTCGAGGCTGAGCTGGGCGACCCCGCCATGGATGAGCTCATCGGCGAGGAGAACCATAAGAACCTGATGGATGACATCGAGCTGCTCGATGGCGCCGGCGACGAGCTCGACTTGGATGCTGTGGCCTGCGGCAAGCTGAGCCCGGCGTTCTTTGGCTCGGCGCTCACCAACTTTGGCGTGGAGCCCTTCCTCAAGGAGTTCTTGCGTCTGGCCCCGACGCCGCGCGCCTATACCGATACGCTCACCAGCGAACCGGTCGATCCCTGCCGCGACGACTTTAGCGGCTTTGTGTTTAAGATCCAGGCCAACATGGACAAGAACCACCGCGACCGCATCGCCTTTGTGCGCATTTGCTCGGGTAAGTTCGAGCGCGGCATGGACGCCTTCCACGTGCAGGGCAACCGCAAGCTTAAACTTGCCACGGGCACGTCGATGATGGCCGATGACCGCGCCATCGTGGACGAGGCGTACGCGGGCGATATCGTGGGCCTGTTCGACCCGGGTATCTTTAGCATCGGCGACACCGTGTGCTCCGGCAAGCGCCACGTGCAGTATCCGCAGATCCCGACGTTTGCCCCCGAGATGTTCGCTCGCATTACGCAGGTCGACACGCTCAAGCGCAAGCAGTTCGTCAAGGGTATGGAGGAGCTTGCCCAGGAGGGTGCCATCCAGATCTTCCGCGAACTGGGTGCCGGCATGGAGAGCGTCATCGTGGGCGTGGTCGGCGTGCTGCAGTTTGAGGTGCTCGAGCGCCGCCTCAAGGCTGAGTACCGTGTTGAGGTTCGTCGCCAGCCGCTGCCCTATACGGACATCCGCTGGATCCAGAACGACCCCGACACTATCGATATCCCGGGCCTTTCGCTCACGCGCGACACGCTGCGTGTCGAGGACATGCGCGGCGGTAAGCTGCTGCTGTTCACGAGCCCGTGGAACGTGGATTGGGCAACCGACCACAACCCCGACCTGATCCTGTCGGAGTTTGGCAACGTAGCCTTTTAACGCATTGGCGCGGTGGTCCTGTGGGGCTGCCGCGCCGTTTGTTTGCCTTATGCCGCGCGAGCGGCTATCATACCCACGTCGTCTCAAGACCGGGACGTCCGAGCAGTTCGGGTCCGATATCCTGCTCGTTAAACCTAAAACCAAAGGAGTACATAATGATCAAGAAGGTCATGGAGGACTACAAGGTCCTGTTGCGGAGCATTCCCGCGGCAACGGTTTCGCTGTTTTTCGTGAGCGTCATCATGATGAACCTGCTGGCCAACAAAGAGCTTATCAGCCTGCCGTATCTGGCACTCGACTGTGGCTTTGTGGTGAGCTGGGTTTCGTTTTTGTGCCAGGACATGATCTGCAAGCGCTTTGGCGCCAAGGCATCCATCAAAATCTCTATCCTCGCACTGGCGGTCAACCTTGCCGTGAGCCTGTGCTTTTGGGCATGCTCGCTCACGCCCGGTATGTGGGGTGCCTACTACGACACCGGCATGATCGAGGTCAACACTGCCCTTAACGCCACCATCGGTGGCACCTGGTACGTGGTGCTGGGCTCTTCGCTGGCAATGCTCGTTTCTGCCGTGGTTAACTCCACGCTCAACCAGTCGCTGGGCCGTATGCTCAAAAAGAATAATTTTGCGAGCTTTGCCTTCCGCTCCTATGTGTCTACGGGTGTTGGCCAGTTTATCGACAACCTGGTCTTTGCCATTGTGGTGAGCCACACGTTCTTTGGTTGGACCTGGGTGCAGGTCCTTATGTGCTCGCTGACCGGCGCTGTTGCCGAGCTGCTGTGCGAGGTCTTCCTGAGCCCCGTGGGTTACAAGGTCGTGCGCGGCTGGGAGCGCGAGAATGTGGGCTCCGAGTACCTCGAGCGCCACGCAACCGCCTAAGGAGCAAGTATGCGAGTTTTGATCACGGGCGCTTCGGGCGGTATCGGAGCCGCGTGCGTGCAGCGCTTTTTGGACGAGGGCCACGAGGTTGTGGGCTTTGATCTTTTGCCATCGACGATCGAACACGAGCGCTACCGCCATCTGATCGTTGATGTCCGCAAGCCGGACGCGTTTCCAGACGATCTTGAACCCCAGGTAATCGTGAACGTTGCCGGTACGCAGGATTCGGCCGACGACATCGCCGCCAACCTGTGTGGCACCATCAACGTGACCGAGCGCTACGCCTTTGTGGGGGAGGGGCTTGCCGCCAAGCCGACGCCGGCTATTAAATCCGTGGTCAATGTGGGGTCGGCGAGCGGGCATACGGGATCGGAGTTTCCCGCCTATGCTGCCAGCAAGGGCGGCGTTATTGCCTACACCAAAAACCTTGCAAACCGCCTGGCGCCGCAGGCCATCGCCAACAGTGTGGACCCGGGTGGCGTTATCACGCCGCTCAACCGTTGTGTGATGGAAGACGAGCACCTGTGGAACCAGATTATGGAGCTCACGCCGCTTAAGCGCTGGGCCACCGCCCAAGAGATCGCCGAGTGGATCTACTTTGTGGGCGTGACCAACCGGTTTATGACCGGGCAGAGCCTGCTGATCGATGGCGGCGAGGCCGGCCGCACACAATTTATTTGGCCCGAATAGGAAACGCGTCCGATGGAAAGCCGTCGGGCGCGTTTTTGATGTATCGATTTTTAGCCGAGGCAAATCCAGTTGACGGGGGTCGAGCCGTGCTGTTCGAGTAGCCGATTGGCTGCCGAGAAGGGGCGCGACCCCATAAAAGCGGGGAGTTCTGCCGTGGCACGGTTGGCCGAAAGTGGCGAGGGGTGCGTGGACGCCAGGCAGAACTTGCCGGTTGCCTTGCCCGCGCCGGTCGCGGCGAGCTTGCCTTCGACCATCTGTTGGGCAAAGCGGCCCCATGCCAAAAAGACGACCGGTTGGGGCAGCTGACAGCAGCGTTCGATAACGTAGTCGGTCAGGGTGCTCCAGCCTAGTTTGGCGTGCGAGTTGGCGGCATGCTCGCGCACGGTGAGCGTAGTGTTGAGGAGCAGGACGCCCTGCTGTGCCCATGGTGTTAGGTCTCCTGTGGCGGGAATGGGGCAACCCAAATCGGCTTTGAGTTCCTTATAGATGTTGCGCAGGCTCGGCGGCAACTTGGTTTGCGTCGCGGGGACCGAAAACGACAGCCCCATGGCCTGGTTGGGTCCGTGATAGGGGTCTTGACCCAAGATGACAACCTTGACCTGGTCGGCCGGCGTGTAGGCGAGGGCATTGAGGATGTCGTCTTGTGCCGGGTAGATGGTTTGCTCGGCACGCAAAAGGGCGATGCGCTCGAGCAGCTGGTTCGTAGTGTCACGTACCGGCTGCGGCGCATCGCCCAACCAAGTTGCTATGTTGCGGTCGCGGGTCGCGGCGTCCATGGGGCTCCTTTACGTCAGATGCTCTGTTGACATCTATTGTAAAGGCGCACCGGTTGCCTTTATGCCACGGCCGTATGAAGAGTGGGGTCTACGAGACGTGCTCGGGCGCTCCTGCCATGCGAGCCTGTTCGTGTGCGCGGAGGCGCGGAAGCTCGACGGTTGCCACCATGACGCCGGTGAGGATGAGGGCGGCGCCAAAGAAGGCGATGGGGCTCAGGACCTCGCCAACCAAGAAGAACGAAAAGACAGCGGAGCAGACCGGCTCAAGCGAGAAGGCGAAGCCGGTGGTCTCGGCGGGCACGTGGGGCTGCACGAGCGTCTGGGTGATAAAGCCATAGGCAGAGCAGATGAGTGCGAGGGCAACGACAACGACGATCTCGCTGGGCGTACTGGGAAGTGTGAAACCGCCAAAGACGCATGCGGCGATGCCCGAGAACAAGCCGCCGAAGCCCAGCTGCCAAACGCCCAGAGCAAGCGGGTTGACATCTTCGACAAAGCGCTTCGCCACAATGATGTGGCCGGCATAGACAAAAGCGGAGAGCAGCATGATGATTGCGCCGGGATTCAGGCTGGTAAAGTCGGCGCCCGAGAGCAACAACATACCGCAGGTGACGATGGCGGTGCCGACGAGCACTTTGCGCTCGGGGGCGCGACGCAGCAGGGCGGCGTTGGCAAACGGTACGATCACGACCGTCAGGCTCTGCAAAAAGCCGGCGGTGGAGGCGGAGGTGAGGCTGGAGCCCAGGCACATGCAGGTGAGCTCGGTTGCCATAATGGCGCCGATGATGGCGGCACGGACCATAAGGTCGCGGTTGATGCGCAACGCGTGCTTGTGGAAGAGCAGCAGGCAGACCACAAAGGCGATGATGCAGCGTAGCGCGACGATGCTCGTGGCGTTCATGCTGTCCATACCGATCTTCATGAGGGGATACGAAAAGCCCCATGCGACGGGAACGGAAAATGAGAGCGCGATTGCTTTTTTGCGATCCATGGGACTCCTTTTGTTACAGAACGGTTTCGCAAAAAGGATTCTGCTCCCAGATGTGGATGTAGTAAAGCGAATGTATCTTCAGTATGATTAAGAAATGCTAATGTTGGTGGGAAAAGCCCTGACAAAACGTTTTACAGCTACACCGATGTGGAGGCACGATGGCATCGCGGTATCAGATTGTTTGTATGGTGGTCGATCGCGGCAGTCTTAAGGGCGCGGCGGACGAGCTGGGCTATACGCAAAGTGCGGTGAGCCAGGCCGTCAAGGCGCTCGAGCGCGAGCTGGGTACCACGCTTATCGAGCGTGGTAAGCAGGGCGTTTCGCTTACGCGCGACGGTAAACAATATCTGCCGTACCTGCGCCAGATTGTGACCGCCGAGGTCGAGCTCGAGGGCAAGCGCCAAGAGCTGCTGGGGCTTTCGTCGACCGATATTCGCATCGCGACGTTTACTAACGTGAGTCGTACCGTGCTGCCGCGTGTGATCCGCGACTTTGGTGCGCTGCACCCGGGCGTACGCTTCACCCTCAAACAGGGCGATTACACGCGCAACGCTCAATGGGTGCACGATGGCGTGGTTGATTTTTGCTTTACGGCGCGCGGATTTACCGCTGGGCTCGAGAAGCGCGTGGTCTATCACGACGAGTTGGTGGCATTGTTGCCGGCCGCGCATCCGCTGGCGGCAAAGGAAAAGGTGACGCTCGCCGACCTGGCGTCCGAGCCGTTTGTACTGTTGGATGAGGGCGAACAGAGTCTGGTGCTCGATGCATTCGCGGCGCATGGGCTGTCGCCGCACGTGACGAGCGAGGTGACCGACGACTACACCATCATGGCGATGGTGGAGGAGGGCCTGGGCGTGAGCATGCTCTACCGTCGTACTGTGGAGGGCATGCGGGCCGATATTCGCGTACGTCCCATCGTGCATGCCCCCTCGCGCGACGTGGTGGCCGCCTGGCGCAGCTGGGACACCATGCCCATCGCCACGAGGCGCTTTATCGACTATATGAGCTCGCATATTGTCAATTAATGACTGGCGTGGCGTTGAGTGCGGCGTTTAGCGGGCTGTCGCTTTGGCTTTGGTGGCGCGATAGGTGCGTGCCGGGTGGCAGAGTAATACCGCCACGACCATAAAGAACGCCGTGGTGCCCAGGCTGATGGGGTAAACCATCATGATGTTCGCAAAGGTGCGGAAGTGCGGGAACACGCAGAACACCCAGTAGAAGCGAATGCCGCAGACGCAAATCATGGTGATGAGGGCGGGCATGAGCGAGATGCCAAAGCCGCGCAGGTAGCCGGACATGTTTTCGTAGAACATGCTAAAGGCGTACGCCGGGAAAATCGAGCACACGCGGATATAGCCGATCGAGACGATGTTGGGATCGCTGTTGAACAGCGATAGGATTTCGCGCCCGAGGCCGACAATAACGATAATCGTGGTGAGGGCAACGATACCGCCTTCGACCAGGCAGACCTTAAGCGTTTTGGTGCAGCGGTCGATCTGGCGAGCACCGTGGTTTTGTCCCACAAAGGTGGTGCAAGCCTGACTAAAACTGTTGAGCAGGTTGTAGCACACGTACTCCAGGCTCATAGCGGCGCTCGATGCCGCCATGACCTCGGTGCCCAGGCTGTTGATGGCGGACTGGATGATGATGTTGGCGACGGCAAAGACAGCGCTTTGGATGCCGGCGGGCAGTCCGATCTTGACGATGCGCTTGAGGGCGACGGGGTCGATAGCCAAGTCACGCGGGGTGACGCGGACGACAGAGTCGGTCTTGAGCAGGCGGATAAAGAGTGTAGCGGCGCTGACGGTGTAGGCGATGGCGGTGGCGATGGCGACGCCCGCGACGCCCCAGTGGAGTACGGGGACAAAGATGAGGTCCAGGCCAATGTTGAGGACGGTGGACACGGCAAGCGCCTGCAACGGCATGCGGGTGATGCCGACGGAGCGGAAGATCGCGGCCTCAAAGTTGTAGAGCAAGATTGAGGGCAGGCTGAGCAAAAAGACGCGCAGGTAGAGCGAGGCGAGCGGCATGGTTTCGGCGGGAACGTTGAGCGCGGCGAGCATGGGCTCGGCAAAGATCTCGCCCAGAGCGATGACGACAAAGCCCACGAGCGCCATTAAAATCGAGGTATGGACGGCGCGTTTGACCATGTTCTGATCGTTGCGGCCGATAGCGTTGGCGATGACCACGTTGGAGCCAAGCGACATGCCAATAAACAGGTTGAGCATAAGACTGGTAAGCGGAACATTGGAGCCGACCGCCGCCATGGCGAGGGTTCCCTGGTCGCCCGAGAAGTTACCGATGATGACCGTGGCGATGAGGTTCGACAGCTGCTCCAAGATGCTCGTGGCGGCCACGGGGAAGGCGAACAGGGGAATATTGCGCCACAGCGAGCCGGTTGTCATGTCAATGTGCTTAGATGCGGTATCAGCCATACGCTCTCAATCTCTAACATGCTCTTTCGTGCTTATTTGCGCAGACGATGATACTCCTAATCGACTAGTCATTGGGGACGTTCTTAAACGACTAGTCATTTAAGAACGTCCCCAATGACTAGGTGGGGAAGGCGTGCGACAATGGTGGGCGTTGTGTTGTTCGCGCTAAGGAGTTGCCATGTTGTTGTGTCCCGTTTGCCATGAGCCGTTGGCGGACAATGAGCGCGGTGCTGCATGCGCGGGCGGACACCGGTTTGACCGTGCGCGCGAGGGCTATCTATACCTCCTACGCTCGTCCAAGAGCGGCGATTCCATGGGCGATCCCAAGTCGCAGGCGCGCAGCCGACGTGACTTTCTGAACCGCGGCTACTATGCGCCGTTGCGCGATGCGATGGTTGAGCTGGTGCGCGAGCGGGTGTCTGGACGTGCCGCGTCTACGAACTGTCCCATGACGTTGCTCGATATTTGCTGTGGCGAGGGCTACTACACCAGCGCCATGGGCGCGGTGCCGGGCGTGGACGCTTACGGGTTTGATTTGGGCAAAGAAATGGTGCGCCTGGCCGCCAAGCGCGGCGATGCGACCTACTTCGTGGCCAACATGAAGGACATCCCCGTGGCCGATGGCGCCTTCGATATGGTGACCGAGCTCTTTGCTCCCTTTAACGAGCGTGAGTTTGCCCGCGTACTGGCGCCAGAGGGCTCACTCTATACCGTGGTGCCGGGTGCCCGTCACCTGTTTGGGCTTAAGGAAGTGCTCTACGACACGCCATATCTTAATGACGAGAAGCTGCCGCAGACCACCGAACTCGAGTTGGTCGGAACGCGGCGGGTGTCTGCGAACATTACGCTCCAAACCCAGGCCGACATCGAGGCGGTGTTCCAGATGACGCCGTACTACTATCGCACGCGCCCTGCCGACAAAGAGCGCCTGGCAAATTTGGACACCCTTCAAACCGACATCGACTTCATCATCGCCGAGTACCGCCACTAACCTGCCAAAAAAGGGACAGGTTTATTTTGGTAGGTTTTATCTAGGCAAACGCAAAGGGCCGACCGCGGAGATGCGCGATCGGCCCTTTTTAGTTGCTTGGTTGCAACAGAGGTTATGAGAAGCGGGCGCTTACAGGCGGTCCTTGTTCTCGGCCTTAACGGCGTGTGCCTGCTGAACAAAGAACAGGTCGTAGACCACGATGACAAAGGCGATTATATTGACGGAGCTGCCGCCGAGTGCGGGAAGCGTGAGCACGGCTTGGAGGAGCGTGGCTGCCGCGGCAACGATACCGAGCTTAAATGCGCCGTCTACCTGCGAAGGCTTGTTGGCGCCCTTGATACCGGCGACGCCTGCGGCAAGGTCGACGAGGCCCTTAACAATCACCACAACAGCGGCGAGTGTGGCGTTCGATCCGTAAGCGGATCCAAAATTGCCGGTAACAATGCCGGCAATTCCGATGACGAGGCTGGCGATGCCCAGAACAAAATAAATCAGGGCAAGGATTTTGAGTGTCTTGCGAGCAGCGCTCATAGCTGGTCCTTTCGATGCGGGCGCGGAGAATCTGTCGCGCCCAGGTTACGGCACATATCGTGAAGCACATTGTAGTTCAACGGGACGATGCATGCGTTTGAAAGCGTCTCTTGCCTGTACGGTCCAACCTTTCAAAAAGGAAAGCTGGACGTAAGCCAAATCGATGGCAGCCCATGTGCGGCGCTGCGATGATGAGGCCGTAACAAGGAGCTGGTCTCAAGGAGGAGCCATGATGTACGGAACAGGGCAAGTGCGTGAGCCGCGGTCGTTGGGAAGGCGCATGGGCGATTCTGTGATCGCTGCCGTGTGCACGGGATTGATGGCGGTGCTTTGCATTGCGATGCTGTGGGCCATGTCGCATGTGGGACAATAGCGGACGGTTGGGTGCTGGCATAAACGGCGCCCCGCGTATTCGTTTTGCTTGTTAAGGAGTGTCCATGGGCGTCGTCGATCCCTTTTCTGTTGCTCGGGCCGCGGGGCTCGAGCTCGTGCGGAAGTCCGAGGGCCTCACGCTCACCGACGGCGCGATGGAGCTGCGTGCCGATTTTGCCCGCATGCTGCCACGACTCAAGCAAGGCCGTCTGCAGCAAGAGCTGCTGGTAAAGGCTGCGCGCACAAAAGGCATCGAGAGCCCATGGGCGATTGATGCCACGGCAGGCTTTGGCGAGGATTCGCTGCTGTTGGCGGCCGCGGGCTTTACCGTCGATCTGTATGAGCAGGATTGCGTGATCGCGGCGCTCCTCAAGGATGCCTTGGATCGCGCGGCGGATGATCAGGTGCTTGCGGCTGCCGTGGCTCGCATGCGCCTTCATGCGGGCGAGGACAGCATTGCCGGCCTTCGCCATACAGCTGAGCTGATCGGGCAGGGCGAGCTCGCCGCTCCCGACGCGGTGTATCTGGATCCCATGTTTCCCGAGCGCACCAAGAGTGCGGCGGTGAAAAAGAAGTTCCAACTCCTGCACCATTTGGAACAGCCGTGTGCCGATGAGGAATCGCTGGTCGAGGCGGCGCTTGCTGTGCATCCGCGCAAGGTCGTTATCAAGCGGCCGGTGAAGGGCCCGCTGCTTGCCGGAGTTAAGCCGAGCTATCAACTTGCGGGCAAGGCCGTTCGTTACGATGTTTTGGTGCCGCCGCGCCCGTAGCTTGCGCGCGATGGTTGGCGCTCCGTCAGTGCCGTGCCGATGCGAGGCCTATTTCCAAGGATGCGACGTCAGGTGCCAGCCGCCGCAGTATTCGCATTTGTAGCAGGCCAAACCACGCCGCCCGCGGTTTTCGCAGTCGGCCATAACGGCCTCGGCCTCGGCGCGCGTGTCGTAACGGTTTTTGCGTTCGCACGACTTGTAGCGCCAGGCTTCATCGCGCTCGGCGTCCAGGGCGTCGCGGCGCTCATTCTCGCGCGCAAACAGGTCGCTCATATCGCCGCCCGTGGCAGCGCCTAAAAACTCGCTTTTGGCTTTTGACCAAGCGGCTCGCTTTTTGCTCCCCATCTGCTTCGTGCCCCTCTCCAAACGCTGGTATCATTGCCCAATCAAAGTGATACCAATAAACGTGAGGTCGCCGCGTGATGATCAGAAAAACCCTCGATACCGACATTCCCGCCGTCATGGCTATCTATGACGCGGGCCGCGCCTTTATGCGCGCGCATGGCAACGCCACGCAGTGGCCCGAGGGCACGCCTTCTGCCGAGCAGCTGGCAGCCGATATCGCCGCTGGTGGCAGCTATGTGTGCGAAGTCGACGGTCGCGTGGTGGCGACGTTTGCCTTTTTACCGGGTCCGGACGAGTGCTATGACGTAATTGAGGACGGTCAATGGCATAGCGACACTCCGTACGCCGTGCTGCACCGCGTGGCATCCGACGGCACCGTGCACGGTATCGCGGCTGCGATGTTTGCCTTTGCCAAGGAGCGCGCCGATCACCTGCGTATCGACACGCATCAAGACAACCTGCCCATGCAGGGCGCCATCGCCAAGGCCGGGTTTAAGCGCGCCGGTATCGTATATGTGTCGGACGGTACGCCGCGCGTCGCGTTTGATTGGCTGCGCGAGGCATAAGAGTGGGGATGCGTATCAACAATTCGCGCGAACGAAAATGGCCCTGGGCGGGGTCATTTTCGTTCGCTGTGCTGTTTTGAAAGCCGGCTTTCGCAAGGCGCGAACCTACGAAAATCGCCGCGCGGCAACGCGGGGCGATGAGCTCGGTCGGGGGATAGGGCCCGCTTCGCCCGCCGGCCCGTAAATTGTATCATCCAGTGTGGAGCGTGAACGCCCGTTGCCGCGTGCGATGGGCTCGTAATAAGAGGAGAGCCATGTCGAAGCAAGCGGTCGTTGGAATCTTGGCGCATGTCGATGCCGGCAAGACCACGTTGGCCGAGGCCATGCTGTTCAACGCGGGTCGCATTCGCAAGCGCGGCCGCGTGGACGATGGCGATTCGCATTTGGATACGAACGAGATCGAGCGCGAGCGTGGCATTACGATTTTCTCGTCGCAGGCCGTGCTCGACCACGGTGATACCCACGTCATGCTCGTGGATGCGCCCGGCCACGTCGATTTTTCGGCCGAGGCTGAGCGCACGTTGCGCGCCCTGGACTACGCGATTTTGGTTGTGGGTGCCAACGATGGCGTGCAGGGGCATACCGAAACCCTGTGGCGCCTGCTTGCGCGCTATGACATCCCGACGTTCATCTTTATCAACAAAATCGATTTGGAGAATCCCGGCCGCGATGTTTTGCTGGCACAGCTCGGGCAGCGTCTTTCCGAAGGCTGCCTGGATGCCAACGAACTGCTGGCGGGCGGCGCCGTTCAGGAGGACGCTGCTGCGTTGGACGAGGCGGCGCTCGAGGAGTTTCTCGAGACGGGTGAGCTTTCCGTCGCGACGCTGTCGCGCATGGTTGCCGAGCGCAAGCTCTTTCCCTGCTTTGCCGGCTCGGCGCTTAAGGACCAAGGTGTGGACGAGCTGCTGGATGGCATATGCGCGCTGATGCGTGAACAGGCGTGGCTCCCGGAGTTTGCCGCGCGCGTCTATCGTGTCAGCCGCGGGGATCGCGGTGAGCGTCTTACCTGGGTCAAGGTGACGGGCGGCACGCTGCATGCCAAGCAGGTGATTGGCGGACGTTCCGGTGCCGAGGCATGGGAGCAGAAGGTCGATCAGGTACGCATCTATAACGGCGAGAAGTATGAGCTTGCCCAAGAAGTTGCCGCTGGCGGTATTTGTGCCGTGACGGGTCTTGCGCACGTTCGCCCAGGGGACGCCCTGGGTGCGGAGCCCGCGGGCGATGCGCCCGTCATTGCGCCGGTCCTCACCTATACGGTGCTTCCGGGCGAACACGATGTCCATGCGGTGTTCAAAGCGTTGACTGAGCTGGCGGACGAAGATCCCATGCTCGGCGTAAGCTGGAATACGCATCTTGAGCAGATTCATTTGCGGTTGATGGGCGCCGTGCAACTCGAGGTCGTGCAGCGGATGTTGGCCGATCGCTTTGGCCTTTCGGTTGCGTTTGAGTCTGGCGGCATTCTCTATAAGGAGACCATTTCGCAGCCGGTCGAGGGCGTGGGCCACTTTGAGCCACTGCGCCACTATGCCGAGGTGCATCTGCGCCTGGAGCCGTTGGCAGCGGGCTCGGGCGTGCAGTCTGGCACCGTGACCTCGACCGACGAGCTCGATCTTAACTGGCAGCGTTTGGCACTCACCAACGCCATGGAGCGCGATCACCTGGGCGTGCTGACCGGCTCGCCCATCACCGATGTGCGCATTACGCTCACGGGCGGCCGCGCGCATGCCAAGCACACCGAGGGCGGCGACTTCCGCCAGGCCACGTACCGCGCGATTCGCCAGGGTTTGATGCAGGCGCGTGAGGCCGGCACGGCGGTGCTGTTGGAGCCGTGGTACCACTTTGAGCTCGAGGTGCCGGGGGAGTGCGTGGGTCGGGCGCTCTCGGATGCCACACGCATGGGTGCCGCGTACGAGCCGCCGATGATGGCGGGCGACCGGGCGAAGCTTGTGGGTCGTGTACCGGCATCAGAGGTGCAGGATTACGCGCTGGAGGTGGCTGCCTACACGAGTGGTCGTGGGCATCTGTACCTGGAGTTCGCCGGCTATGCGGCTTGCCATGATGCCGAGCGCGTAATCGAGACGGCCGCCTATGAGCCCGAGGCCGATCTGCCCAACGCGCCCGATTCGGTCTTTTGCTCTCACGGCGCCGGTTACACGGTCAAATGGTACGACGTGCCCGCCGCGGCGCACGTAAAGATCGATCCCGCCACCTTCCGCCCCTGGCGAGCAGCAGACGCCGAGTTTTTCGGCCACATGTGACAAAGGGACAGTTCCTTTGTCACATGCTATTGGTATAACTCGGTACAAGTTGGTATAACTATTACCAGGGTTTGCCAATCCGAGGAGGCCGACATGAATCCAAATCCCTTTAAGCCCACGGCTGGCAAGCGGCCTCCGATACTCATCGGCCGCGAGTCGGTCATCGAAGATTTCGAGGAAGGGCTCGATAACGGCGCCGGAGCGCCGGGCAGGCTCATGCTCATTACGGGAAACCGCGGCTGCGGCAAGACGGTTCTCCTGCGGGAGCTGCAACGTCTGGCCAGCGAGCGCGGATGGGCGGTTGTCTCCGATTCCGCTTCGCTTGGCTTATGCGACCGCTTGGCCGACGCGCTTCGCTCGAATAAACCCGTTGTGACGTCAATGGAGTTCGGTCCGTCGTTTGGTCGGATGTCGGTCGAGGCGGCGCGGGCAAAGGGCGAGACGTTGCGAGGGCTGGTCAACAAGCGCCTTAAGAAGCTCGGTCCAGGCAAGGGCATCCTGTTTGCGATTGACGAGGCGCAATCGGCGTCTATCGAGGAACTGGCGGCTCTTGCCGTTCTCTATCAGCAGGTGCTCGGAGACCAGGATGCCACGGGCTTGCCCGATAGCGACCAGCGCGGTCTTGCGCTGGTGTTCGCCGGCTTACCCAGTATGGTTGACGACCTGCTCGAAGAGCCGAGCGTGACGTTTTTGCGGCGTGCCCAGCAGCGTACGCTGGGGGCGATATCTTTGCCCAAGGTGCGCGATTCATATGTCCGGACGGTCAAAGACGCTGGTCTTTACGTTGACGCGGAGACGGCGGACCTTGCGGCGCGCAAGAGCATGGGGCATCCCTACATGGTTCAGCTGGTGGGCTATTACATGTGGCGGTCTGCTGTCCGGCGTGGCTCGCAGGTCATTGAAGAGCGCGATGTCGAGGATGGTCATGCGGATGCCGTCTCCGAGTTCTACGAAGCGGTTGACGCGCCCCTGTATTACGGGCTGCGCAGTCCGCAACGCCTCTTTATCGAGGCTATGGCTGCTGATGAGGGTAAACCGACGCGCATGGCGGATATCATTGAGCGCTGTGATCGTACCCAGAGCTGGGCGAGTAAATATCGCGCAAGCCTGATTCGCGAGCGCGTCATCGAGGCTGCCGGATACGGCCTCGTCCGGTTTACCGTGCCCATGCTGGGCGAGTATATCCGCGACCGCATTTTATGGCATGAGTAGGGTGATAAAGGTGACGGAACAGAAGATGAGCCCGCAGGCTATCGAGGTGCGCGGCGCGCGCGTACACAACCTCAAGGACATCGATATCGATATTCCGCTGGGAAAGCTCGTGGGCATTGCCGGCGTATCGGGTTCGGGCAAGAGTTCGCTGGCGCTGGGGGTTCTTTATGCCGAGGGCTCGCGTCGCTACTTGGAAGCACTCAGCACTTATACCCGCCGTCGTTTGACGCAGGCCGAGCACGCTCAGGTGGATGAGGTATTGCACGTACCGGCGGCGCTCGCGCTGCACCAGCGTCCGAGCGTGCCGGGCGTGCGCTCCACCTTTGGCACCATGACCGAGCTCAACAACAGCCTGCGTCTGCTCTTTAGCCGTTGCGCCCATCACGTGTGCCCGCATTGCGGGGCGCGTGTGGAGCCAAGCCTCAACGTAGCGGCTGGCCTGTCGCTCACGTGTCCGACGTGCGACCGCGAGTTCTACGCTCCGAGCGCCGAGGACCTTGCCTTTAACAGTGGCGGTGCATGCCCCACCTGTGGCGGCACCGGTGTCATGCGCGAGGTGGACGAGGCGAGCCTGGTGCCCGACGAGTCAAAGACCATCAACGAAGGTGCGGTGCTTCCCTGGGGTACGCTCATGTGGGATTTGATGAAGCAGGTCGCCGGCGAGATGGGCGTGCGCACCGACGTGCCGTTTAACCAGCTCACGCCTCAAGAGCGCGACATCGTGTTCCACGGTCCGGCGGTCAAGAAGCACATTCTCTACGTTCCCAAAAACGGCGAGGGCGCCACGCCGCTCGACTTTACCTATTACAACGCCGTCTATACCGTTGAGAATGCGCTCGCCAAGGTTAAGGACGACAAGGGCCTCAAACGCGTTGCACGCTTTTTGCGCGAGGGAGCATGCCGCGATTGCGGCGGCACGCGTCTCTCCGAGGCGGCGCGCCAGCCTCAGGTGCGCGGTATCAATCTGGCACAGGCCGGGGCCATGACGCTTGGTGATGCGGTCGAGTGGGTGCGCGGGGTGCCCTCATCCTTGCCGGTCGAGATGCGGCCCATGGCGATGGATATCTGCGATTCATTTTTGGGCGCGGCCCGTCGCCTGGTCGACTTGGGTCTCGATTACCTTTCACTCGACCGCGCTGGTGCCACGCTCTCCACGGGTGAGCGCCAGCGCGTGCAACTCGCCCGCGTGGTGCGCAACCGATCGACGGGCGTGCTCTATGTGCTGGACGAGCCTTCGATCGGCTTGCATCCCGCCAATGTCGACGGCTTGGTGGGCGTGATGCGCGATCATGTGGATGACGGCAACACCGTGGTTGTTGTCGACCACGATACGCGCGTACTGGTGGAAGCCGACTATCTGGTCGAGATGGGCCCCGTTGCCGGAGCGGGTGGTGGTAATGTGATTGCCGCTGGCACGGTAGACGAGGTCGAGCAATCGCAGGGCAGCCGCATCGCCCCGTTTTTGCGCGCCGAGCCCAAGCGCTTGCGTCCGCAGGTGACTGACGAGGAAATGTTCGACCAGGGTCACATCCGTATGGCAACCGATACCATCCATACCGTCAAACCGCTCGAAGTCGATATCCCGCGCGGCTGTCTCGTTGCGGTGACGGGCGTTTCGGGTTCGGGCAAGACGACGCTGGTGCTTGAGACGCTCATTCCGGCACTCAAGGCGCAGGCAGATGGCGAGCGTCTGCCAAGACACGTGCGCTGGGTCGATGCCGAAGGCATTGCCCGCGCCAACCTGATTGACGCCACTCCCATCGGCGCCAACGTGCGCTCGACGGTGGCGACTTATGCCGACATCCATGATGAGCTGCGTCGCGCCTTCGCCCGTACGCCCGAAGCCAAGGCAGCCGGCTACAAGGCGGGCGCCTTCAGTTACAACACTGGCGCCTTGCGCTGCCCTACGTGTGACGGCACGGGCTCGATATCGCTCGACGTGCAGTTTTTGCCCGACGTCGAGATCGTCTGCCCGGCATGTCGCGGCTCGCGTTATGCAGACGCGGCTTCGCATATCCATCGCGAGGGCAAGGACGGGAGTCTGCTTACGTTGCCGCAGCTCATGGACATGAGTGTGGACGAGGCCCTCGACGCCACGGTGGGACTCAAGAAGGTTCAGGCGCGCTTGCAGACCTTGCACGACCTGGGCCTGGGCTATCTCACACTCGGTGAGCCCACACCGGCGCTCTCGGGCGGCGAGGCGCAGCGTCTTAAGCTTGCGAGCGAGATGGGCCGCGTGCAGGATGATGCCGTATTCGTATTCGACGAGCCCACGATCGGCCTGCATCCGCTCGATGTTCAGGTGTTGCTGAGTGTGTTCGACGGCCTCGTTGCCAAGGGCGCCACGGTTATCGTGATCGAACACGATCTCGACCTTATCCGTAACGCCGATTACGTGATCGACATGGGCCCGGGCGGTGGTGGCGCCGGCGGGCAAATCGTCTGCGCCGGTACGCCGGGCGACATCGCAGCCTGCTCCGCAAGTATCACCGGTCGCTACCTATAACCGAATGAGGCAAAGGGACAGTCCCTTTGCCTCATTGATGCCTATTTCACGCATTGAGCGGCGAGATAGTCGCGGAAGAATGGCAATTCAAATGCGACGAGCCCTCGTCCTCGCTCCCCGATGATGCCGGCGTCTATCATGCGGCGTCGGTAGCGGGAGACCTGCTGCGGCGAACGCTTAAGGCGCTCGACAAGGTCAGCGGTGGTGGACTCTTCCTCGTCATCGAGCATGGCGATGAGGAATCGCTTGTCCTCTGCAGTGAGTTCCCGATAGGTTGCCGCGAGGATTCGGTCGTCCATTTCGTCGCGCGCGATTTTGATTCCCAGGTCAAAGTCGCGTGACGAGATTTCCTTCGAATCGCTTGTGAGATCCCAGGCACGGTAGCCTACGAGTTGCAATAGGAAGGGAAAACCAGAGATCGAGCGAACGGCTCTATCGATTCCCTCAGCATCTGCCAGGCGATCGTTTTCCTGGATCGTGCGAATCAAGGCCTCGCGTACGTCATAGTCGGCAATGCGACCCAGATGATATTGTTGGGCGCGGCGAAGGAACGAGACCGTCTTGTGGTTCAGTAGCGTCGATACGTTGTTGGGAAGTCCCGCCATGAGCAGGGCGACGCGTTTTCCATCGGTCACAAAGTGCTGATACGTCGCTGCGAGCTGAATCATCTCGTCGAGTGTCGGGTCCACCTCGTCAACCGTGACGAGCAGACCGGTGCCCGCCTCGTTGAGCTGGTCGATGATGTCGCTCATGCGATAACGCCAGGTTGAGGCATCGTGAACGCGACTGACCTCGATGCTGCCGAGCGGTGCAATTCCGAGACCGGTGACTTCGAGGTGGTTGGACGAGTCGATGAGATGGGCTGCGGCGCGTTTCGCCCCGAACTCGATTTCCTCAAGCATTCCCGGGAGCGCGGTCGTCTTTACGGCTATCCAGCCGTAGGATTCCGCCCTTGTCGCGAGCGACGACATGAGAGCGGTTTTACCGGTTCCACGCGCGCCCGAGAAGATCGAGGTCAATTCTGGGCGCCTGCGCTGGCTCAAGAAGGCACGGTCCAAATCCCGAATAATCTGTTGTCTGCCAGCGAGATGGGCAGGAACCTCACCAAAACTAGGGGTAAACGGGTTTTCGAGGTATTTCACAAGGCTCTCCTTTCACACCGCCGTTTAACTTCATTTTACTTTAGTTAATTCTGATTAAAAATGAGGCTCTTTATCTAGAGCATCAATTAGGCGTGCGTGCCATCGGCGTGGCGCTTGAATGTAACAAAGGGAAAGTTCCTTTGTCACATTCCCGGAAAGCCTGTTTGGCGCAGAGCCTCGTAGAGGACGATGGCGGCGCTGTTGGAGAGGTTGAGTGCGCTGATGCGGTAGTCGTTCGGATTGACGAAGTTGCCGCAGATGTCCTGTTGAAGGATGGCCTCGTGGCTGTCCTCGGTATGCCCCAGCGATTCCTCGTGGGTTTCCCAGGCCTCGGCGTTGTCAAGCGAATCGCAATCGCGCAGCATCGGGATGCGCTCGCAGCACGTGGGCGCTGCAGCGAGTAGCTCCTCGGGAATGCCCGAGCTCTCGCTGCCAAAGACCAAGTAGTCGCCATCGCGGTAGGTACTCTGCGCATAGGTGCGGCGTGCCTTTTTGGTCAGCAGATGCAGGCGTTCGTCGGCAGGGGAGAGGTCATTGCGCGCAAGGAAGTCCTCCCAGCCGGCATAGGTCGTCACGTCCAAGTTTTGCCAGTAGCCCAGGCCGGCGCGACGTACCGTCTTGTCGTCGAGCGAAAACCCCAGCGGCTCCACCAGATGCAGGCGGGTGCCGGTAACCACGCAGGTGCGGCCGATATTGCCCGTATTGGCCGGAATCTCGGGCGCATACAGCACAATGTTGAACATGAATCTCCTTGGCTCAGAACGAAAAACCACCACGAAGGGCACCTTCGTGGTGGTTTGGCAGTTACATAGGCGGAAAAATGCCCGCTTGGATAAACCTAGGCGCGGTGCCAGTCGGTCAGGCAGGCATCGAGGGAGGCGATGAGCGCGTCCTTGTCCATGTGACGGCCGATGATGCACAGGCTCGTCATGCGGTCGCCCGTCTCGTCGTCCCAAATTTGCATGATCTCGGGGTTCTCGTCGATGATCTTCTGCTTCTCGCCCTCGGGCGCGGAGTCAACGAACAGGCCGTTCTCCATCAGGCGCATCTGGTGGCCGGCCTGCTCAAACATGTAGCACATGTCCGGATCGCCGGTCTGCCACAGCGGACCCTTGACGCGGATGACCTCGTCGGGCCACTCCTGCTCAACAAAATCAGTGAACTTCTGCAGGTCAAACGGCTTGCGGCGCGAGTACACAAAGGTCTCGATGTCGTACTCGAGCACTTCGGGGTCGTCGTGCTCCTCGGGATGCTCCATGGCCTCGATCCAGGCGGCGGAGTTGTAGGCGCGCATAAAGTCGAAGCGGTCGGTATCGAGCAGCTCCTCCATGGGGACCTCGCCGTTTTGGGCCTCGACGATCACGGCGTCCTTCTGCAGGCTGCGCACGATGGCCTTGAGCTCGGCGATCTGCTCGGGCGTCACGGTATCGGTCTTGTTAAGGATCAGCGTGGAGCAGAACTCGATTTGCTGGATGAGCAGGCTTTCGATGTCGTCCTCGTCGATATCCTCAGCCAGCAGGTCGCGACCGCCGTTGAACTCGTCGTACATGCGGGCGCAGTCGACCACGGCCACGATGTTGTCGAGCGCGAGCTTGGGCTCGCCGCCCACCTTGGCCTCGTCGCAGAAGCTCGAGATGGTGTAGGCGATGGGGATAGGCTCGCAAATACCCGATGCCTCGATGATGATGTAGTCGAACTTGCCCGAATCGGCAATGCCCTGCAGCTGGTTGGCCAGGTCGTCCGAAAGCGTGCAGCAGATGCAGCCGTTGGTGAGCGGGATGAGGTCGTCGGTCTCGGAAAGGCCGCCGTCGGCGATAAGACTGGCGTCGACATTGATCTCGCCGATATCGTTGACGATCACGGCGGCGCGGATGCCGCCGTCGTTAGCGAGGATGTGGTTGAGCAGCGTGGTCTTGCCGGCACCGAGGTATCCGGTAAGCATGATGATCTTCACGGGTTTGTTGGGCATGTGCCCTCCTTTGTTAGACATGGCTTACAGTTGAATCTTATGCCAAACGCCTGCTCTTATACCCACGCGCCGGCAAATAACACAGGCTACTCCCAGGCTCCCCATACATCGGGGCAATAACCGACGGTGGCCTTTTTGCCGTTGCGCACGATGGGTTCGGCTAGAACCTGCTGGTTTTCGAGCAGTTTGTCGAAGCGCTGGCTAGGGGTAAGGTGCTGGATGAGCGCGAGCGTCTCCTCGTCCTTGGCCTTGGGGTTGAGCAGCTTGTCGATGCCGCCGACCGCCTGCATCACGCTCGTGAGCTCGCCCTTGCTCATCTCCTTTTCCCTAAGGTCAATAAACTGCACCTTAATGCGGCGCTCCTTAAAATAGCGCTGGGCCTTCTTGGTATCGAAAGACTTTTTGGTTCCAAAAATCTGGATATTCATGCTCCGCCGCTCTATCGAATGAAGTTGGTCGTTGCTCGATCTGCCTCGGGTGCGTTGATACCGGCGGCCTGTCCTGCCTCGATACAGCGCAGGAGCCAGGCCATGTTTTTGCCGATGTTTCGCATGGTGGCCAGGCCCTCGGCGTCCTGGGTGGCCTCGCCCGGCATGGCACCAAAGACGTTGTTCCAGTACGTGGAGGCCACCACGGGCATCTGGTTGATGGTGAAGTACTTGTTGAGTACATCGAACGTGGTCGACGTGCCGCCACGGCGGGCGACGGCGACCGCGGCGCCCGGCTTGTGCGCAAAGGCCTTGCTGCCGGCATAGAATGCGCGATCGAGTGCCGAAAGGATGCGGCCGCTGGGGTGCGCGTAGTAGACGGGCGAGCCAAAGACAAAACCGTCGGCCTGCTCGGCGGCAGCGATGAGCTCGTTCACCACGTCGTCGTCAAAGGTGCAGCGACCGCCAAGCTTGCCGCACTGGCCACAGCCAATGCAGTCGCGAATGGGCTTGGCGCCCAGTTGAAACACCTCGGTATCAATGCCTTCGGCATTGAGCTGCTCGGCGACCTCGGCGAGTGCGCGGGCGGTGTTGCCGTTTGCCTTGGGGCTGCCATTGACCAAAAGAACCTTCATCACAAACTCCCTCTGCTTTTGGTGACTTCTGCAGAGGATTATCGCACGATGGGGGAGGCGGCGCGGGCGCGGTGCTAATCCAGTTTGGTACCTGGCACCTGCACGGCTTTCCCGAGCAGCGCTTTGAGCTCGTTCAAAATGGAAACGGGCTGTCGGTCAACGCTGTCCAGATGAAGCGTCGCCACACGAATGGGTGGCTGATATTCAAGTGAGCCGATGAGCACGGGAGAACCCAGGAACCGCTCGATTTCTTCCGCGATCGCGTCGGTCTCTTCGGGATCAAAGTCGTCGAAAAGCGCCACGAACATCGGCCCCGTCGAGCGGAACAGGCGGCCCTTGCCGCGCGAACAATCCATGAGGCAGGCGGCGCTTTCGGCGAGCACGCGGTCGCCTGCATCGAATCCAAAGCGGGCATTGACCTCGGCGATATCGTCGACCTTAATGGCAATAAAGCCTGCCTCGTGCGGCACACGGCGCATCTCTCCAATAGCGTTGACCAGCGCGTGGACATCGCCCAGGCCGGTCACGGAATCGGTCGTATCTGCTAGGCTTCGGTTGACGATAATGCCCACATACATGCTGGGCTCGGTATCGGTGCCGTCCAAGCGGTAGCCCGTGCAGTCGCAAAGCACGTATTTTCCGGTGGCATCCATTACGCGATACTGCATGTAGTGGAAGTGCCACGTGCCGTTTATCACCATGTCGAGCTCGGCGCGTACGTTGTCGCGGTCCTCGGGATGAACGCGGGCAAGCCACATATCGACCGAATTAAAAGGATGCTGGGAGGGCAGGTCAAAATCGCGCACGGCGTTAACCGACCATTGCGATTCTCCCGTATCGAGGTTAAGGATGAACGGATAGCGCGTCTCGGAGCTCATGGAGATCGCTTGGAACACCCGGTCGTTGCGGGGAAGCTGATCGACGATTGGGCGTTGCGGCGCGTCATTGTCTTTCGGTTGCTGTACACGATGCATAAGCTTATAGCGATACATCTTGCGATCGGCATCCATCGTCATCTGGCGACGCGTGTCGCCGGCAAGTGGATCGACGCGCGAGCAGCCAAAGCTAAAGCTGGCGATCATGGGCGCCTTGCCACTTGAGCTCGCCTCGATCAGCCCGGCACGTACCCGCTCCAAGCGCTGCTCGAGTTCGGTCTCGTTTGCGGAGAGCGAGATGAGCACAAACTCGTCTCCACCGATGCGGAACAGCATCTCATCGTGCTCCATGGTTTCGGAGAGCGTGCGGCAGATGCTCAGAATATAGCGATTGCCTTCGGCGTGGCCAAACCTATCATTGCAATGTTTGAGATGGTCGATGTCAATATAGGCGCAGGTGAAGGGGTCACCTTTGTGCCAGAGTTGCTCGACGTGACGGTCGAGTCCGCCGCGGTTGCCCAAGTTGGTGAGCGGGTCGATATAGGCGTTGCTCTCAAGCAGCCGGCGCTCTTGTTGCAGGATGGCATGCGTCTTTTGCAGTTGCTCGCCAACGGCGCGCAGCTCAGCAGGCAGCGCGGCAACATCGAGTTCGGCGGTCGAGATGCCATTCGCAAGTCGCTGAAGATAGGCAATAATCGATTGCTCACCCAGGCGATATGACTCGTTCATGATGGATAACCTCCTTGGCCGGAACAACGGTTTGTATCATATCCCCAATTCGGTTTGAATTGGGGTAATAAGTTAGCTAATGGAGACAAATGCCCCCTTCGACGGTGGCGTTTTGCGCGCGAGCGTATCAGTTGTTATTGCCACCATCGAGCAATGCCTCAAAATCCTTCGCCGGCATGGGGCGGTAGTAGAGGAAGCCCTGAGCGTAGCGGGCACCCATGTGGCGTAGCATGTTCGCCTGCTCATCTGTCTCGACGCCTTCGATTACAATGGGCAGATGGAGCGACTGCGCCATCTCGAGCATCGATGACACGATCTGCGCGCTGCGGCCTTGATCGCGGTCGGTGGGCACAAAGGTGCGGTCGAGCTTGATGACGTCGACGTTGACGTTCTTGAGCATCGCGAGCGTGGACTGACCGGTGCCAAAATCGTCCATATAGGTCGAGAAGCCGCGGGTGTGCAAGTCGGCTGTCAGTTTGTCCACGGCTTCGGACTCTCCCGTATAAGCCGTCTCGGTGATCTCGATGCGCATGAGCTCGGGCGGCAGGTTGTATTGGGCGGCAAGCGCCCCCATATGCTCGGCAACGTCGCAGGCAAGAATGTCCACGCGAGACACATTAAGCGAGACCGGAACCACGCGAAGACCGCGATCGAGACACCCGCGAAGCCATATGGCGACACCCTGCCAAATGTACTTGTCGAGCGTCACCACAAAGCCGCTTTCCTCGAGTGCGGGAATAAACGTTGCGGGCGAAATGAGAGAGCCGTCCTTGTCAATCCAGCGCGTAAGTGCCTCGGCGCCAATGATCTCGCCGGTTTCCATATCGACCTGGGGCTGCAGGTAGTACGTGATGCGGCCATTTGAGAGCGCGTACTGGAACTCGGTCAGCGTGCGGTGGAACGCAATCTCGTGTTCATATTCTTCGGGGCGGAAAATAGCAATGCGCTCCTTGAAGTCGTTTTTGGCGCGTCGATTGGTAAACATGGCCTTTGCCTGCGCATCGATGGTGATCTCCTCATTGGAGTCGATGGGGTAAATGCCCATGGACGGCCAAAAACCTACGCCGTCATCATGCCTGGCTACTGCCTCGCGAACGCGGTTGTAGATTTGATGGACGGTGATGTGCTTAAAGGGGATGAGTACGCAAAAGTCATCTTGGCCCCAGTACCCTGCGACGCCCATATCGGCATTCTCGATGTCCTTGAGGACCGTGCCCACATCGGCGAGTACGCGGTCGCCCTCGGCCTGGCCGTGCCATTCATTAAACAGGCGCATGTGACCCATGTCGACGGTGGCGATGCACCAGGTGTCGTCGCGCCTTGCCTCGAGAAATGCGTTGGCGCGCCGCATAAACTCGCTGGGTCGATAGAGGCCCGTGAGCGAGTCGATACGTTCGGCGATGGCGCTTTTGCGCTCCGCCTCGGGTATGGGGAGGCTGTCGTTGGGAACAAGCCCGCCGGCCGTGCGAAGGCGACGGTCGAGTTCGCCTAAAACGGCGGTCGCTTGATGGGTTAAGTGCTCGTAAAAGGCCGGGACGACAAGGCAGACGGGAGTAATGGTGTCGCCTGCGATTTGAACAGGAGCGAAAACGGCCTCTTTAAGGTGGCGGGTCAGTTGCTCGAATGCCTCGTGGTCCAAGTCGTTGCTGAGCACGACGAACTGGACGCTTCGTGAACGGTAGACCCGGCTCCTGCCGCGGGTGATCGACAGCATGCGGCCTGCGTATTCGGCAAGCATGTTGTCGACAGCCTCGGCCCCGTAGAGCTCGTTGAGCTTTGTCGTGCCACGAACGCGCACCGCTATAAGCCCTGTCTCGCAACGATCGCGGCGGCAGGCATCGATAGCGTTGATCAGCATACGCTGCGTTCCGAGGCCCGTGGCGGCGTCGACGGTCTCGGCAAGTGAGTGGTTGACAAGTTCGCCGACATAGAGCGAGGGGGCATTTCCGTCGCCGTCGATGCGAAACCCGCGAGCACGGCAGAGAACGTAGTCACCCGCGGCATTGCGCATGCGGTACTGCATGACGCGGCGGTGTTTGGAGCCGTTAAAGATCTGGTTGATGTCGTTGGCGTAGGCCTCGAGGTCATCGGGATGGACGCGCGTCTTCCAGAAATCGCGGCAGCTGTCTATGTGCTCCGAAGGAAGACCGAGATCGCGCAAGGCACCTTGCGACCAAAGGGTGCGGTCCTTGTCCAAGTTCTCGATAAAGAAATAACGGCCCTCGTTGAGCATCGAAAAGGCGTCAAAAATGCGATCGCTTATTTCGAAGTCGTCGGCGTGGACTTGCGTGATATTGCGCCGATCGAGGTGCATGGCATGACGTAGCTTGTAGTCGTACATGCGATGGTCGGCATCGAGTGTCATGCGATTGGAGGCTTCGCCCAGGGCGGGGTCGGCGTGTGCCACTCCGTAGCTAAACGAGTGGGGCATCTCGGAATCGTTGTTTTTGAGCAGGATCGTTCGGCAGTGTTCCAGACGCTCGGCGAGGTCGTCCTCGGTCGCAATCGTAGATAGGATGGCAAACTCGTCGCCGCCTATGCGAAACGCCGCCTCGTCCACTTTCATATACAGTTTGAGATAGAGGCTTACCTGCAAGATATAGCGGTTGCCCTCGTCATGCCCAAAGACGTCGTTGCAGTGCTTGAGATTGTCGATGTCGATGAACGCCATGGTAACGGGGGTGTCCTGCTCCCAGAGCTCCTCGAGGGAACGGGCAAAGCCGCCACGGTTGCCAAGCCCGGTAAGCTGGTCGGTAAAGGCGGTCCTGATCAGATCCTCCTGACGCTCGAGAAGGTCACGGACGGTCTTTTCGAGCGTTTCGGTGTAATTGCTGACAGTATCCATGTTCTAAGCGGCTTTCTGAAGTCGGAGCGGATTGCGTCGGGCGAGCTCGTTGTGTACACGCATCGTTGCTCAGCGTTTTGCGTGTATCCAGGCCCCCGCCTTGCTGCGTTGTTGGGTTACTTTGCCGGCTAATGTTCGCTGTTGATAACTGCTGAGTAGTATAAACAACAGTGCAAAATTATATAGGGGTACACATGCTGTGGGTGGCTATTATTCGACAAACGGCAGCGCGATGATGCGATGTTCGATAAAAATGCGACTGGGGCGGTATATGTTGACAGGTATACTTGTTCCGTTTGAATTTGTGGGGATGGAGATGGTCGCATGGCACAGTCAACTATGACGCGCACGGTGGGGCTCGCGCTCGAGGGAGGCGGCTACCGCGGTATGTATACGGCGGGCGTGCTCGACGTTTGGATGGAGCACGGTTTGACCTGCGACCATATGGTGGGCGTCTCGGCGGGCGCGGCGTTTGGCTACAATTTTAAATCGCGCCAGATCGGCCGTGCCATTCGCTATAACAAGGCCTATTGTGCCGATAAGCGCTATGCGGGTGTAGCAAGCTGGCTGCGGACCGGCGATATGTTCAATGCCGATTTTGCCTATCACGAGGTGCCTATCGAGCGCGATCCCATTGACTTGGAGGCGTATCGCGCCTGTCCTATGCGGTTTACGTGCGTGTGCACCGATATCGAGACGGGCAAGGCCGTCTACCACGACCTGCCCTATGGCGACGAGAGGGATATCGAGTGGATCCGGGCATCGTCGGCGATTCCCGTGGCGACGCGTCCCGTTGCTATTGACGGGCATAAGTATCTGGATGGTGGCGTGGCTGATTCTATTCCCAGTGCATGGCTGTTTGCGCAGGGGTATGACCGCAATATCGTGGTACTCACGCAGCCGGCGGGCTTTGTGAAGCAGCCCAACAGCGTGATGCCCATGCTGCGGCGCGTGTTCCGTCACTACCCGGAGTTTGTCGCGGCGCTTGAGCATCGGCATGAGGTCTACAATGCTACGCTCGATGACCTGGCGCGTCGCGAGGCTGCCGGCGAAATCTTTGTGGTGCGGCCGAGCGAATCGGTGAAGGTGCCGTCGCTGTGCCGCGAGCCCGATGAACTCGAACGCATCTATCAGATCGGCCGCCGCGATGCGGAGGCGACTTTGCCGGCGTTGGAAGCGTATCTGGCGGGGTAAGGGTCGCATGCGGAAAGTGCATCCCAGAATGGACGTCCAAACTGGGATGCACTTTCCATCGCTGAAGATATGAGGCTGCGAATCGGCTGCTCGGCTTGAGCCTATGCCTGCTGCCAGGTATCGACGAGCTCCTTGGCGGCGGCGTAGGGGTCGTCGGCACTGCAGACGGCGCTCACCACAAAGAAGCCATCGACGCCGGTGGCCTTGAGCTGTGGCAGGTCGGCCGTCTTGACGCCGCCGCCCACCACGATGGGCACGGGGCTTGCCGCGTGGAGTGCGGCCAAGTCCTCAAAGCTCTTGGTGATGATAGAGCCGTCGGCCGCGCGTCCGCAGTCGCGCTTGGTCTCGGTCTCGTGGAGCGGGCCGATGCCCAGGTAGTCGACCAGGCTCATGTCGGCGGTCTTGACGTACTCGAGCATCTCCTCGCAACGGGCCGAAAGGCCCACAATGGCATCGGGGCCCAAAAGTTTGCGGCAGACCTCGACGGGAATATCGCTCTGGCCAACGTGCACGCCGTCGACAGCGATGCCCTGCTCGCGCGCGGCGAGTACGCAGTCCAGGCGGTCGTCGATCAGCAGGGCGACCTGACCGGTCTTGCCGGCCTGTGCGATTGCCTGCGCGGCGTCGCCCGTCAGCGCGATGATCTCGCGGGCACTTGCCACCTTGGAGCGCACCTGGATGCAGGTAAAGCCTGCGTCGAGCGCCTGGGCCACCACATCGCCCACGGGACGCCCGAGCGTGTTTTCGGGGCCGAGTACCAGATAGGCCGAGATATCAAGGTTGTCGCGGATGCTCATCGTGCTTCCTCCTGCTTTTTGATCTGTGCTTCCATGCGCTCGAGCTTGCCGGTCATGGTGTCGGTAAATCCGGGTCGAATATCGGCTTTGAGCACGACTTCGGTGCGGATGCCCTTGCTCGCCAACACAAAGGTTGCGTCGCGCACGACCTGCATGACCTCGTCCCAGTCACCCTCGATCTCGGTGAACATCGAGGTGGTGCGGTTGGGAAGGCCGCTCTCGCGAATGACGCGCACGACCTCGGCGACCTCGGCGGACAGTTCATCGCCGGTGCCGCACGGGGCGATGGCCACGGCGACGAGTGTGTTCATGCCGGCATTGGTTGCGGGCTCGGACATGGCTTATGCCTCCTCGAGCTCGAGTTGGTTATCGGCGATGTCCTGGGCGGTCGCGCGGTAGAGCTCGTCGATAAAGGCGACCTTAAAGCTTGCCGGGGCATCGGCGACGGCGGCGGCACGCGTGCCGGCAACGTTGTAGACGGCGGTGCCGCAGACGGCTGCCGTAAACGGGTCGGCGGCGCAGGCGTACACGGCCAGCACGCCGCCCTGCGAGCAGCCGCAGCCGGTGATCTTGGACATGAGCGGGCTGCCGCCGTGGGACTTGGCCACGGTCGTGCCGTCGGTAATCAGGTCGACTTCGCCCGAGACGACCACGGCGCCGCCGGTGTAGCGGGCGAGCGCCACGGCGGCATCGCGGGCGGCGTCGACCGTGTCGGTGGTATCGACGCCGCGTACGCGGCTCAGATCGGCCGCCTCGCCCTCAAGACCCCACAGGCCGGCGAGCGCAATGATCTCGGAGGCATTGCCGCGCACGATGGCGGGCTTGTACTGCTTGAGCTCGTTTACCAGCTGGGTGCGCAGGCTACCGATGCCCAGGCCCACCGGATCGAGCACCCAGGGCTTGCCGGCGTCGTGTGCCGCCTTGGCCGCTCGGGGAATCGTCTGCTCGTAGATGGGGAAGAGCGTGCCCATGTTGAGATAGATGGCGCCGCCGCCGGCAACGAGTGCCTCGCCTTCGTCGGGCAGATAGACCATGGCGGCCGATCCGCCCACGGCGAGCTGTGCGTTGGCGACAAAGTCGATCGTCACCGTGTTGGTGATGGAGCCGGCCATCGGATTGGTGGCGCGAATCTCCTCCACGGCCTTGACCATATGCTGCTTAAGCTGTTCCGAATCAATCACTGCACATGCCTCCTTGGCATAGAAAAGGGCCGCTGTGCATAGACAGCGCCCCTGTAAAGGCGGCATGCTCCCTACGCCAGCATTAACTGACAGGTTCAAAGGATTGGGCCCCATGCCCTCTCAGCCTTGTGGTTTGCACCGCCGGCACTCCCGCATCGAATCTGTTGTTCCCTATACTAGCGCACCTGCCAAAAAGGGACAGGTTTATTTTGGCAGGTCGTTACAATAGGTAGGACCGATACGAATGGGGGCCTTATGATTAAACTTGTGCTGACCGATATGGACGATACGCTGATTCCAGCCGGGCATGACGGCGCCAGCGACTACGCCATCGAGGGCATTCATGCCATGCGGGCGGCAGGTCTGCACTTTGGCCCGGTTTCGGGTCGCCAGCCGTCCGCGATGGGCTGGATGTTCCGCAATTGCGTCGAGTGCTTCTCGACCGGCGCGTTCTGCAACGGTCAGGTCATGTTTGTGGACGGCGAGGCGGTGGCCTCGCATGCGACCGACAACGATGCCCTGACGCGTCTGGCCGATTACCTCGAGCAAGAGACCGACGATACGTATCTGAAGGTCTACAGCCTGGGTGATGACTTTTGGGATAACGATACCTATTGCGTGACGAACGACCCCGAGCGCGTACGCCGCGCCATGGAGTCGGGCGGCAACGCGTGGCTCAAGGGCGAAGAGGCCCCGTGCCGTCCTGTTGTCGATGATGCCCCGGTGTTTAAGGCGAATATTTGGAGTGCCCGTTCACGTGAGGAGCTCGTGGAGCTACGCGAGCGCGTTGCCGCCGAGGTGCCGGAGCTCTCGCTTGTGTTTCCCAACAACCGCGTGCGCCTGTTTGACATCCTTCCGGCCGGTTGGGACAAGGGCTGCGCTGCGCTGGAGCTGGCGCGCGCTTTGGGCCTGACGCCCGACGAGGTGGCCGTGTTCGGTGATTCCGATAACGATCTGCCCATGATCGATGCCGTTCCCAACTCCGTTGCAGTCGCCAATGCCAACGAGGCTGTCACGGCTGCCGCGCGCTGGCATATCGGCGCTGCGGCAGACGATGCGGTTGCCGGGGCTCTGCATCAGATTGCCGCCTGTGCCGCGACGGGGGAGATGCCGCCGTTTATGCGTCAGATGGATGCGACGGGTTTCGACGTCACGAACGTCTAGGGAGAAAGCTATGAAGCTTCAGCAGCTCAGGTATGTCGTCAAAGTTGCCGAATGCGGCAGCATCACCGAGGCCTCGCGCCGGCTTTTTGTGTCGCAGCCTTCGATTACCGCATCGATCCGCGATCTCGAAAACGAGATGGGTGTGCACATCTTTGAGCGCACCAACAAGGGTGTCATTGTGTCCGAGGAGGGCGAGACCTTCTTGGGCTACGCGCGCCAGGTGCTCGACCAGGCGGATCTGCTCGAAGGCAAGTACAAGGGCGAGTCCGAGCAGGTGCCGCACTTTAGTGTGAGCTGCCAGCATTATTCCTTTGCCGTCAACGCGTTTGTCGATGTGATCCGTGAGTTCGATGCCGCGCGCTACGACTTTACCCTGCGCGAGGAGCAGACTCACGAGATTATCGAGGACGTCGCGCATATGAAAAGCGAACTAGGCATCTTGTACTTGTCCGAGCACAATCGCGAGGTCATCGAGCGCATGCTGGCGGCCAACGAGCTCGTGTTCGAAGAGCTCTTCTGCGCCACGCCGCACGTTTTTGTGTGCGCCGACCATCCGCTGGCGGGCCGCTCCAGCGTGACGCTCGAGAACCTGGAGGACTATCCCTTCCTGTCCTACGAGCAGGGCAGCTACAACTCGTTTTACTATTCCGAGGAACTGACCTCGACGTTTGAGCGCCGCAAGAACATCCGCGTGCGCGATCGCGCGACGCTGTTCAACCTGGCCATGGGCCTCAACGGCTACACGGTGTGTTCGGGCGTGATCAGCCACGAGCTCAACGGGCCGGGTATTATCTCCATTCCGCTCGATGTGGACGAGTACATGGAGATCGGCATCATCACGCGCAAGAACACGACACTTACGCGCTACGGGCAGGCCTATATCGACGCGATTCGCCAGCACATATAGACTGCTGCATTCTGCACGGGTCAAATCTCTTTATGGCAGTCCAAACTGATATAGGAAGCATCTATATCAAACTGTTATAAACGTATATTTTGCGATGGCCATATGAGCGCTCATACTCTGTCCCAGTAAAGCAACCAATGCAAAGGGAGATATCTATGAGCACTTCAATTCAACCGAACGCGCCGTTTCGCGCCGATATCGTCGGCAGCTTTCTTCGTCCGCAGGCCGTAAAGGACGCCCGCGCTGCCTATGCGGTAGGCGCGCTTGATGCCGAGGGGCTTAAGGCCGTCGAGAACGATGCCATTCGCGACCTGGTGGACAAGCAAAAGTCCGCTGGCCTGCAGGTGATTACCGATGGCGAGTTTCGCCGCAGTTACTGGCACCTCGACTTTATGTGGGGGCTCAACGGCATTGAACGCCGTACCTCGCGTACGGGCTATATGTTCCACGACGAGGAGACCACGGCCGATACCGCCGTGGTGACTGGCTCCATCAGCGGCGAGAACCACCCCTTCGTCGAGCACTTTAAGTTTGTCAAGGCACTTGAGGGCGAGGACCACGTTGCACGCCAGACCATCCCGGCGCCTATCCAGACGTTCTCTGAGGTCACGCTCGACCGCTGCGATGGCCAGCAGGAGAGCCTGCGCGCCGTCTACAAGACCGACGAAGAGCTCGCCGATGCCATTGCAGCCGCTTATCGTACGGTGATCGCCGACCTGTACGCTGCAGGCTGCCGCAACATCCAGTTTGATGACTGCACCTGGGGCATCTATTGCGATACCGACTTTGTGTCCAAGACCGGCATGAGCCCGGTTGATCTGCAAAAGGTGAGTGAGCTGGGCGTGGCGCTCAACAACGCCGCTATCGAGGGCAAGCCCGACGACCTGGTCATTAACACGCACGTGTGCCGTGGTAACTACCACTCTACCTATGCCTTCGAGGGTGGCTATGACCCCATCGCGCCATACCTGTTCGCAAACGAGGATGTTGACGCATTTTACCTGGAGTTCGATACGCCGCGCGCCGGCGGTTTTGAGCCGTTGAGGTACGTTGCCCCTGGCAAGAAGGTCGTGTTGGGCCTGGTGACCACCAAGGCCGCTGAGCTTGAGGACGAGGATGCCATCGTCGAGCGTATTCACGAGGCTGCAAAGTATGTTCCGCTCGAGAACCTGTATCTGTCTCCGCAGTGTGGCTTTGCCAGCTGCGAGATTGGCAACAAGCTGACCGAGGACGAGCAATGGGCAAAGATCGCGCTGGTCAAGCGTATTGCCGAGCGCGTTTGGAAATAGCGGTAACGTTCGCAGGTGACGGCGCGTGCGAGACATGGCGCATCGCGTACAATGGTTCGGATCGTATCGTTCGGGCAGGTAATCCGCTATGCTCGAGCGCCCTTCCATTTTGAAAGGACTCTCATGTCCCAGTCCTCGACGCCCGCCGCCAGCGATGCCATCTACGATGCGTCGTCGCTCGGCCGCCCGCGCATGTTTTTGCTCGGTCTGCAGCACCTGTTTGCTATGTTTGGCGCCACCGTGCTGGTGCCCGTGCTCACCGGTCTCTCGGTTTCGGCAACGCTTTTGTTTGCCGGTTTGGGTACGCTGCTGTTCCACTTCCTGTCGCGTGGTAAGGTGCCGGCATTTTTGGGCTCATCGTTTGCCTTTATTGCGGGTTATGCCGCAATCGCGCCCAACGGCGAGGTCGAGCTTTTGCCCTACGCCTGCCTGGGCGTTGCCTGCGCCGGTCTGCTCTATCCGGTGCTGGCAGCGCTGTTCCGCGCATTTGGCGCCAAGCGCGTCATGCGCTTCTTCCCGCCGGTGGTGACCGGTCCCATCGTCATTTCGATCGGTCTGATCCTGGCGAGCTCCGCCATTGCCAACTGCCAGACCAACTGGTTTGTGGCTGTTATTGCCGTTGCCGTTATCGTCATCTGCAACATTTGGGGTCGCGGCATGGTCAAGATCGTGCCGATTCTGCTGGGCGTTGTGGTGAGCTATGCCGTTGCGGCTGCGCTGGGCGAGGTCGACTTTTCTGGCGTCGCAGCCGCTCCCTGGGTCGGTCTTCCCATCGTGTGGGATGACACCGTGTTTGCGCTCTTTGGGCCGCAGTTCGATAGCGGTCTTGCCACGACGGCCATCATCACCATCATGCCGCTGGCCTTTGCAACTATGATCGAGCATATCGGCGATATCTCTGCTATTGGCTCCACCTGCGAGCGCAACTATATTGCCGATCCCGGTCTGCATCGCACGCTGCTCGGCGATGGTCTCGCCACGATCCTGGCTTCGCTCTTTGGCGCTCCGGCCAACACCACGTATGGTGAGAACACCGGCGTGCTCGCCCTGACGCGCGTGTTCGACCCGCGCGTGATTCGCATTGCCGCGTGCTGCGCCATCGTGCTTTCGTTCTGCCCCAAGTTCGCGGCTATCATTGCGGCCATGCCGGCGTGTGTAATCGGCGGCGTGTCGCTCGTGCTCTATGGCATGATCAGCGCCGTGGGCGTCCGCAACCTCATCGAGAACCAGGTCGATTTCCAAAACAACCGCAACGTGCTGGTGGCCGCTCTGGTGCTCGTGCTTTCGCTCGGCATTGCGTACAGCACCGCCGGCGCCATCGTGCTTGAGCTGGGCGGCGTGACGATTTCGCTTTCCGGCCTTGCCGTGGGCTCGCTGGTGGGCATCGTGCTCAACGCCATCCTGCCGGGTAACGACTTTGAGTTTGATGTCTCCGAGCTCGAGGAGGCTGCTGAGTAGCAGCTGCGTTCAGCTAAACAAGATATGGTGCCCATGCGTATATGCGCGTGGGCACCATTTTTAATGCGTCAGTACCCAGTGGATGCCGCGGGCCATGCGTAAGTCGGTTTGGGCAAAGTGATTGCCGGGGTTGAGCTCCAGCGTTGTTGGAATGCCGCGCTCGACGAGCAACGCTTCCATGGCGCGTGTGTCGTCGAGTACATGCCGCATCATGCGGTTGGGCGTCTTGGTTTCCTTTTTGCCGAGTGACAGGTAGACGGCGTCGGGCGTAACTGCCATCGCGTGCTCGTGCGCATAGTCGATAAAGCCAGGAAACCACAGGGATCCCGATGCGCTTGCGACGCGGTCAAAGGCATCGGTCTGCCAGGGGGCCCAAAGCGAAAAGAGGCCCGCTAGCGAATAACCGGCAATGCCGCGCCAGGTGGGCGGCTGAGGAAGCGACGACTCCACCTGGGGGATTATCTGATTCAGCAGCTCATCAAGAAAACCGGCAGCTTGGCCTCCGAAAGGCTCGGCATCGCGTACGGTCCCGTCGCATGCCCAAGGGCTCAGCTCGCGATTCCAATCGAGCCCGCCAATGGTGACGAGGGCGAATGGCGGACAGTCGAGCTCTCGGCAACACTTATAAACCTCGCTGCCGTCGCCCACGACCACAGGAAGGTAGATGACAGGCGCGCTTTCCGTATGATTCGAATAAACGGTTATCTGCTTTTGATGCGCTTCCATGACGGGCTTCTCTCAGTGTTGTGATATCGGCAGCCCCAATTGTCGCACGCCAGCGTATGCCGGTTGGGCTAGACCAAAGACAATCTCGTGCATCCCCTGCGGACGCATATGGAAAACGCCACCGCCGGAGGGGAGCTCGGCGGTGGCGTTGTTAAACGGTGCTGGGGCTCGGGGCCTTCGCGGGAGCCGCCATGTGCGCAGAGGCGTCTAAGAACGCTTACGGCTCGCCATGGTGCCTGCGGCGATAGCGGCTGTTCCCGCAAGGACGGTTGCCACGATGGCCGCACCCGAGGTGTCGCCGGTTGCCGCGAGCACGCCGGTAGCCTTGGCTTTCGTGGTTGAAGCCGCAACGGCCTTGGTCGGCTTTGAGCCCTCAGGCTTGGGGTTCTGCTTGGACTCCGCGGGCTTGCTTTCTGCGGGCTTGGTCTCGTCGGGTTTGGGGTCTTCCGGCTTGGCTACCTCGGGAGGTGCGATGGTCGTACTTTTGGCGACTGCTTTGATATAGAGGGAGTCGATCGTGGCGTCGCCCGTGCCGATGGCTTGGCCTGCCTCGTAGATGCCGTCACGGAGCTTGCGATAGTCAATGACCTTGCCGCCTTCGGGCGTCTGGATGGCGGCGTTCTCAATCTTGATGGTGCCGATTGTCTTGCCGTCAGCGCTCATGGCACGGGCAAAGATTGCCGCTGTATCTCCTTCGGCCGTTACCTTGCTGCGGATGATCGAGATGACTGCGGGTGTGACGCCCTCGCTGGTCTGGGCGATGATGCCGATGTTCTCGCCTTGGGGTTCGCGCCTCGTCTCGCCATCTTGGTTTTCGCTGTAGGGGATGGGGCCGTCGCCGTTCTCGACATAGCGGGCTATGGCCTTGACAACGGAGTCGCTGATGTAGATGTGGCCGCCCTTCTCGTTGGGTCGATCGTTTCTGGTGGAGAATGCAGCCGAAACCTCGCCTTCCGCAAACGCGTCCACGGTGGAGCCGTTCTTGACGATGATGTCGTCCTGGTAGGTGAAGAGGGCGTTGGCGCCACCGTATCTGCCTTTACTTGCACGGACCGTCACGTTTGCATGATCGAGGGTGATGCCCTTGTGGGCATAGACGCCATATTCAACACCGTTTACGTTGAGGGAGGCGTTTGTGGCTGCGAGGCTGCCCTTGGCCTCGACGGCAGCGTCTTTCTCGGAGCTTGCCTTGACCTGGCCGCCGTCCGAGATGTTGATATTGCCGCCGCTCCAAAGGGCCTCACCATCGGCTGAGCTTGCCTCGACCGTCCCGCCACCCTTGATGATGAGGTTCTTGTCGGCTCCAATACCCTTGTCCTTGGTAGCCCTGGCGGTGACGGCTCCGCTGTCGTCAATCGTGATATTGCCGTTTGCCCTGATGCTATCCGATGCACCCGTGGCGTTGACGTTGCCCGAACCTTTGATAGCGAGATCACCTCCGGCATTGATGGCATCAAACCCAGCGCTCGTGGCGTTGACGGATCCGGCTCCGTCGATGTTGATATTACCCGTGGAGAGGATAGCGTCCTCAGTAGATGTCACGCTGAGCGTGCCGCCCTCGTCGCCTTGGATATTGAGCTCGGCATTCTCGTTAGTGCCATGAGAAACGTTGATGCTTTCGATCCATTCGGCAGTGACGATGTTGGTTCCCGAGTAATTCACGTTGATCTTGCCTGCGGCCTGGATCTCGCCGCCGTTATAGTTGTTGAGCTTCAAGTCGTCGGCGCCGTCCCACGACCAGGTACCGGCCTCGTCGCTCGCCGCGGTGTTGTACTTGTTGCCGCCGACCTTGACCCATTCCGCTGCGAGCGAGACGCTCGGCATGAGCAGCGAGCTCACCGTGAGCGCGCACACGGCGCCCGCGACGATGCGGCGCGTCACGCGGCGCCAGCTGCCGTGCGCGAGTCCTATGCGACGGCGAACGTCGGGTTCGGCAACATGGGTTCCGGCGGTAGTGTCATTGCGTTTGGGGGTCGTGAACAAGGCTGCCATGGTTGCTCCCGTTCTCATAGGGCCTATACGACTAGATTCAGCGTATCTGCTGGATGTTGCCGGCGGTAGTGCCGTTTGGAGGGCAAAATGGCCAAAATGGGGGAGAAATAGGCCGCACGCCGGCGCAGGGACCGGCGCTAAAAGAAAAGCGCGGGGCCGTATGGCGACTCCGCGCTTTATTGTTCAGCTTTTGCTGTCTTGCCCTTACGCTACGAAGAAGTAGACGAGGAAGGCAAGGGCCGCGATCTACCCGTCCCGTGCGAAAAAGTGTTTACGAGCGCTTACGGCTCACCACGGCGCCTACGGCGATGGCGGCTGTTCCCGCAAGGGCTGCTGCCACGATGGCTGCGCTCGAGGCGTCGCCGGTTGCCGCGAGCTTGCCGGTGGTCTTGGCTCCCGTGGTTGCAACTGCAACGGCCTTGGTCGTCTTCGTGCCCTCGGACTTGGAACCCTCGGGCTTGGTCTCGCCGGGCTTTTCCTCGGGTTTGATCTCCTCGGGAGGCACGATGACCGTGCTCTTGGCGACAGCGGCGTCATAGGGGGAGTCGATCGTGGCGTCACCCGTGCCGATGGTTTGACCTGCCTCGTAGGAGATGCCGTCGCTGAGCTCTTCCTTGTTGCGATAGTCAATGACTTTGCCGCCTGCAGGCGTCTGGATGATGGCGTCCTTGATTTCGATGGTGCCAATCGCCTTGCCGTCCGCGCTCATGGCAAGGGCGAAGATTGCCGCCGTGTCTCCCTCAGCTGTGACCTTACTGCGGACAATCGAGATGGTCGCGGGCGAGATGCCCTCCTTGGTCCGGGCAAAGATGCCGATGTTCACGCCCCTATGCTCGGGAATGACCGCGCCGCTTTGGTCGTTGCTGTAGTGATCGGGGCCGTCGCCGCCGGTCTCGGCATAGCGGGCTATGGCCTTGACAACGGAGTCACTGATGTAGATATGGCCACCCGCTTCGTCGGAGTAGAAATTACTGGTGGAGATTGCAACCGAGAACCTGCCTTCTGCGAGCGCATCCACAGTCGAGCCGTTCTTGATGACGATGTCGTCCTCATCGGTGAAGAGTGCGCTGACTTCCCCGCCATCTGAGCTTGCGCGGACCGTCACGGTCGCGCCATCGAGCGTGATGCCCTTGTAGGCATAGATGCCATACCCAACGCCACTTGCGTTGAGGGAAGCGTTCGTGACCGTGAGGCTGTTTTTACCGTCGATGGCGGTGTCTTCCTCGGAGCTTGCCTTGACCTGGCTGCCACCCGAGATCTCGATGTTGCCGTCGGCCCAAATCGCATTGTCTTTGATAGAGCTTGCCTCTACCTTGCCGCCGCCCTTTATGATGAGGTTCTCGTTAGCATCGATACCCTGATCCTCGGTGGCCTTGGCGGTGACGGTTCCGCTGTTGTCGATCGTGATGTTGCCGTCGGCCCTGATGCCATCCGAATCGCCCGTGGCGTTAACGTTTCCCGAGCCCTTGATGGTGACATCGTCCCCGGCATCGATGGCATCGTGCTCGGTGCTCGTGGCGTTGACAGTGCCAGCGCCGTCGATGTTGATGTTGCCGACGGAAGTGATGGCGTCACGAGAAGATGTCACGTTGAGCGTGCTGGACGCGTCGCCCTGAATATTAAGCTCGGCGTTCTCGTTCGCGCCATCCTTAACCTTGATGCCGCGGCCGTCGTCGTTAGTGACGGTGTTGTTGCCCTCGTAGCTCACGTTGAGCTTGCCCGCTGCCTCGATCGCGCCGCCGTCATAGCCGTTGAGCTTCATATCGTCGGCGCCGTCCCAGCTCCAGGTGCCGGCCTCGTCGCCTGCCGCGGTGCCGGCGTTGTACTGGGTACCGCCGACGTCCACCCACTCGGCCGCGAGCGAGACGCTCGGCATGAGCAGCGAGCTCACCGTAAGCGCGCATACGGCGCCTACAACGATGCGGCGCGTCACGCGACGCCAACTGCCGTGTGCGAGCAGCGTGCGACGGCGCACGTCGGGCTCGACAAAATGGGCTCCAGAGGTTTTGTCATTGCGCTTGGGGGTCGTGAACAAGGCGGCCATGGTTACTCCCATCCTCATGGGGCCTATGCGATTACGCCCAGCATATCTGCAGGATGTAACCGGCGGTAGTGCCGTTTGGAGGGCAAAATGTCCAAAATTCGGGAAGCAATACATCGCGCGTCCGTGCGTTGCCTGGCTTTAAAAGAAAAGCGCGGAGCCGCTCGATGCGACTCCGCGCTTTGGTGTTCTGCTTTGGCAGCTTTGCCGCTACGCTACGAAGAAGTAGACGAGGAAGGCGAGGGCTGCGATCCACATGAGCGGCTTGATCTTGGAGGCCTCGCCCTTAAAGAGCGCGACGATCACGTAGGCGATAAAGCCCAGGCCAATGCCGGCAGAGATGGAGTAGGTGAAGGGCACGCCGGCGACAATCATGAACGCCGGGAAACCCTGCGACACGTCGGACCAGTCGATCTCGGAGGCCTCGCTCATCATGAGGTAGCCGACGTAGACCAGAGCACCGCAGGTGGCGGCGCTGGAAACGATGGTGACGATGGGGGAGAAGAACGCGGCGAGAATGAACAGCACGCCGGTGGTGACGGAGGTGAGACCCGTGCGGCCACCGTCGGCAGCGCCAGAGGTGGACTCGACGAAGGTGGTGATGGAGGAGACGCCCATGAAACCGCCCACAGCAGCGGCGGCGGAGTCGACGATCAGGATCTCCTTGATATTCTCGACGTTGCCGTCGTCGGTGAGGAACTCGCCCTGCTTGGCCACGGCCATCGCGGTGCCCATGGTGTCGAAGAAGTCACTCATGAGCAGCGAGAACGAGATGACGAGGAGCGCGGGGTCGGTAAGGACCTTGACGATGGCGGGCACGCCGCCGGCGTCGGCGATGGGGCCACCGATGCTCGAGAAGTCGAGCGGGGCGATGATACCGGTCGGAGCCTGGGTCACACCTAGGGGGATACCGGCGATGACGGCGACGACGATGCCGATGAGCAGCGAGCCGGGGACGTTGCGGCAGGCGAGGGCGACCGTCACCAGGATGGAGATGATGCCGACGATGAAGGTGGGGGAGGTGATGTCGCCCAGACCGACGAGTGTACCGGCGCCAGCGGTGATAATGCCGGCATCGCACAGGCCAATCATGGCGATGAACAGGCCCAGACCCACCGAGATGGCGTGACGCAGGACAACCGGGATGGCGTCCATGATGGCCTCGCGTAGGCCACAAAGCACGAGCAGCAAGATGACGACGCCCTCAAGGAAGATGACGCTCATGGCCACGTGCCAGTCACCGCCGCAGACGGTGGTGGTGATTCCAGCAATCATCGCGTTGACGCCTAAGCCCGACGCGCAGGCGAGCGGGCGGTTGGCGAAGATGCCCATGCAGATGGTCATGATGCCGGCGCCCAGGCAGGTGGCGCAGGCGAGCGCTCCCGCATCGATGCCGGCGCCCGAGAGCACCGCAGGGTTGACGGCGATGATGTAGGCCATCGCCAGGAATGTTGTCAGTCCAGCGCGGAGTTCGGTCCCGATTGTGGACTTGCGCTCGCTGACGTGAAATAGTTCGTCCATGCATACCCTTTCCTTGTTCGGCCCCGAGTTTAGGCCGATTGACACGAACGCTCCCACTATAGCCCCTTTACGACGCTGTTGTTCCTCGCATGTTGATGTTCGGCGCTTCGTAGCAGACGGACGGTATTTTTCGCATGAAAATGTGTGGGTACCGTATACTTAAGCGGTTACAACGACCCCTATGGAGGAACGTATGATTAAAGAGCTTTGCCACGACGAGGCTATCCTGTCCCAGCGTTGCGAGGTTGCGACCGTCGAGGACGAGTCGGTCGCACAGGACCTGATCGATACCATCAAGTCGCTCGACGATGCCGGCTGCCTTGCCGCTAACCAGATTGGCGTTACCAAGAAGGTTTGCGTCTATCTGGACGACGCCGGCGAGCCCCACGTGCTCTACAACCCCCGTCTGGTGTTTGGCCTGGGCGCCAGCAAGATGGAGGAGAGTTGCCTGACGCACGAGGAGGTCACCAAGTCCACGCGCTATATCAAGTGCAAGGTTGCCTTTGACCAGATTGTCGACGGCAAGATGAAGGAGTGCCGCCGCGACTACGCGGGCTTTGAGGCACAAATGATCCAGCATATGATCGACCACTGTCTCGGCAAGTTGGTCTAAGGGGATCAACGCACCGCACCTTGCCGCTCAATCGTCGCTCGCGTACCTTAAGTACGCTTCGCTCCTCTTTCGTGGCAATCTGCGGCACTTTGACCCCTTAGACGACCTGCGGGGTTAACTTGGTTGAGTTTATCCTGCTTGAATAGCCCGGGTATGACGTTGTTGTCATGTCCGGGCTTTTGTGTTTAGCGCCTCTTTGATTGGTGACAATAAGCTTAGAAAGAAAGAACGTAAAGCTAGGAGGCGCTATGTGTACGAGTATTCGATTTACCGATAATTCTGGCCACATGTATCTGGGCCGCAATCTCGACTGGAGCTTTGACTACGGCCAACAGGTTCGCGTGATGCCGCGCGGGTTTCACATTCCGTATTCGTTTATCGACGACGCGACAGCGGCGCACGCGGTGATCGGTATGTGCATCGATTACAAGAACTACCCTATGTTCTTCGATTGCGGCAACGATGCGGGCCTCGCCGTGGCGGGTCTCAATTTCCCGGGTTATGCCGAGTATGCCGAGGACCCTGTCGACGGCAAGACCAATATCGCGGCCTATGAGTTCCCCCTGTGGGTGGCAGCGACGTTCTCGACGGTCGATGAGGTCGAGGCCGCGCTGCGCGACACGGTGATTGTCGCCAAATCTGCCGGAGAGGGGCTGGGCGTGTCGCTGCTCCATTGGATTATCGGCGACAGCCAGCGCAGCATCGTGGTCGAGATGATGGCTGACGGCCTGCATGTATACGACGATCCGGTCGACACCCTTGCCAACCAGCCGACCTTCCCGTGGCACATGGAAAACCTGCGCACCTATATCACCGCCACAAGCGATTTTCCGCAGACGGCGACATGGCGTGGCGCCGAGCTCAAGCCCTATGGAGCCGGTGCCGGCATGCGCGGCATTCCGGGCGATTGCTATTCGCCGAGCCGTTTTGTAAAGGCGGCGTACCTCAATGCCAATTACCCGCAAAAGGAGAGCGAGACCGAAAACGTCGTTCGCATGTTCCGCTCGCTCGAGGGCGTGGTGATGATCGAGGGAGCGTCCAGGATGGGCGATGGCAAGTTCGAGAAGACTATCTACACCGGATGCTTTAGCGCGCGCACGGGCAATTATTACTACGCGATGTATGGGGATCCGTCGATTCGCTACGTGAGCCTGATGGATGCCGAGGGCGCGAGCCCCGATAGGCTCGTGGTTCCCGAGCCGCGTCGTTCGTAGCCGCTAGCTTTACTGCAATACAAGACGGCCCTGTACCTCTCGCGAGGTGCAGGGCCGCTGTCGTTGATTTGTGACGTCGCTAGAAGTTGGCGTCGTTGAGTTGTTCACTCTCGAGGCCGTCGAGCTGTTGCTGTTCGGGCGTATCGGCGACGCTCTCGAGCAGCTCGGTGGGATCGATGTTCATGTCCCTACCGGCCTCGTTGCCGTTGACCAAGTCGTCCGAGAAGATGTCGACTTCCATTTCCTCGGCCTCTTCGATCTGAACCTCGAGCGGCACCTGGGTGCGCACGAGCTTAACGGCCGGGCGCATGCGGGCAAACAGCGGCACGTACTCGATGATGATGGCCGAGTTCTCAAGACCGTACCAGCGTGCTGGGCTTCCACAGGCGCGGCGGACGGCGTACTTGATGGCCATCACGCGGTGGTCATTGCGGTTGATGTCCGTTTCGGGGGCAAGCATCTTGCGCAGCATACAAAAGCGGAAGTCACCCACGTTGCCACGCGTCTCGTAGATGGAGTAGGTGTGATGTTGCGGCGGCAGCTCGCCCGATGCCATCAAGTCGCCGACGATCTGGCGCAGGTAGGCGTTGATGCGCTGATTGACCTTAAAGCCCAGGTCCAAGCGCACGCGGAACAGGAAGTCTGTGCCAAAGGTCTCAACGGAATACTCGTGCGTATAGGGCTCGTCGGTAACATGCACGTTGATGAACCAATATGCCTTGGCGCGCTTGGGGTGCTTGTCCAGGATGGAATAGAGCACGTCGCGATCGAGCGTGAGCGGGTCGGGGCTGTTGGTGAGAAATACCAGATTGTCAGCGAGCACGGGATAGGTCTCGTCATTGCGCAGGCGATTGAGCTGGTCGATGTACTTGGAGACGGGCAGCAGGATCGTCTGCGTGCGCTCGATGGCGGTGCCGCGACGCCACACGTACATAAGGCCGAACAGCAGTGCGGCCAGGAAGATCATGACGTAGCCGCCGTCAAAGAACATGGTGAGGCACGAAGCGAAGAAGCACAGCTCAATGGCGCCAAAAAGTAGGGCAAAGACGCAGGCGCCCAGCTTGCGCTTGAGAATGCCGGCGATATAGCTCGTCAGCAGCGTGGTGGTCATGAGCATGGTCACGGTAATGGCGAGGCCGTAGGCGCTCTCCATGCGCTCGGAGTTTTGGAACAGCAGCACGATGAAGATACAGCCGACCCACATGATGTTGTTGACGAGCGGAATATAGAGCTGGCCCTTGGTGTCGCTGGGGTAGTGGATGCGCAGGTGCGGCATAAGGTTGAGGCGCGTTGCCTCGGATACCAGCGAGAACGAGCCGGTAATGAGCGCCTGCGAGGCGATGATGGCCGCTACGGCCGAAAGCACGATGGCAAAGGGGCGCAGGGGCTCGGGAAGCATCATGTAGAACGGGTTGACGATATCCATCGCGAGCATCTGGGGGTTGGAGTTATTGGCGAGCAGCCAAGCGCCCTGACCCAGATAGTTGAGGATGAGGGCCGCCTTAACAAACGGCCAGGATGCATAGATGTTAGCCTTGCCCACATGACCCATGTCCGAGTAGAGCGCCTCGGCACCGGTTGTCGACAGGAAGACAAAGCCGAGCACCATGATGCCCGAGTGGTTGATGGGCGAGAACAGGAACATGATGCCGCGGATGGGGTTGAGCGCGCGCAGGATGGACAGGTTGCCGAGCATGTTGAATAGACCGGCACCTGCCAGGAACAGGAACCACAGCGTCATGAGCGGACCGAACAGCTTGCCGATTGACGAGGTGCCAGCGCGCTGCATGGCAAACAGGCCGCAGATAATGATGATGGTAATAATGATGACGTTAGTTTGCCCGTCACCCAACAGCGCGTGGCCCCACTCGATGGTGCGCAGACCCTCGATGGCCGTGGTAACCGTGACGGCGGGGGTGAGGATGCCGTCGGCGAGCAGCGCCGCACCGCCGATCATGGCGGGGAGAATCAGCCACGGTGCCACCTTGCGTACCAGGCTAAACAGGGCGAAGATGCCGCCTTCGTTGTGGTTGTCGGCCTTCATGGCGATTACCACGTACTTGACCGTGGTCACGAGCGTCATGGTCCAGATGACGAGCGAAAGCGCGCCCAGGATCATGTCCTCGCTGACGGTACCGATGCCGCCGTTGTTGGCGACGATTGATTTCATGGTGTACATGGGGCTCGTGCCGATGTCGCCATAGACGACGCCGAGCGTTACGAGCAGCATGCCAGCGGAGAGGGGAATGGCTCCATGCCCGCCTTGACCACGCTGGTCTTGGGGGCTTGCCTCCAGTTTGTTGTGTGCCACGTGGACTCCCTTAGACATCCGGTTATCTGTCTAGGACAAAAAACTTTATGCCGTCTTTATACATACAAGAGCAGTTTGGCACATCGGGTTATTTTAGACAATAATCCCCATCTGGGGATTATTCATATACGCAGGTAGTATTTCAAAGCAGGGGCTTTTAAGCACGTACTGTCTGGGCGATGCCAGCCTTGGCGTTTGCACGTTTGCCGGCGAGTTCGCAAAAAATCGCGCCGCCGATGATAAGCGCGGCGCCCATCAGGCGGACCGGTGTTATGGCTTCGCCCAAAAGGACGGCCGAGAACACGACGGCCGAAAGCGGCTCGAGGTAGCCGACGACCGCGACGGTCTGGACGGGCAGCTTGGCGACGGCACTAAAGTAGAGCAGGCAACCGATGCCGGTGTTGACGACGCCGAGCATGACGACGGCGCGCCAATCAATACTGGTGGCGACGCCGGCGGACAGGAATGAGGGAGCGCCCTGCGTGATGAGCGTGAGGACCAGCGCGGTCACAAAGGCGGCGCTCACCTGGAGCGTGGAGTTCTCGAGGCCTTCGATGTGTGGCGCACCCTTGCTAGCGATGACCATCAGCGCATAGCAAAATGCCGAGGCGATACCGCAGACGATACCCGCAATGGGCATATTGCCGCCTAGACCTTGTGCTGCAATGAGAAAAGCACCGCAAGCAACGGCGATAAACCCGGCGATTTTGCCGCCGGTCAGTTTTTCGCCAAAGATGAGTGGGGAGAGCGCCATGACAATGATGGGGCCGCAGTAGTACAGCAGCGAGGATACGCCGACGCCGATCGTCTGGTAGGCGCGGAACAGAAAAATCCAGCTGGCGCCCAGCGCGGCTCCCGAAAGGAGGAGGGCTGCGGCTTCGCGGAGGCGAGATGGCGCCTGCAACTTATGGCGTTGGGTGATGGCAAGGATAGTGACAAGCGAGAGGGCGCCCAAAAACGTGCGCAGTAGCACGATATCGGAGCTCGGCAACGCGATGGCAGAGGCGATGATGCCGTTGGAGCCAAACAATAGCAATGCTGCTAAGTACGTAAACAGCCCGTTGTTCATGCGCTTCCATCCCCTCTATATCCGAGCATGTTCACTATGGGTGAACTGGCTTTAGAAGAAAAGCGAATATAATGCATAGATAACATGACAAAAGCTCATGCATAGGTGGAGGGGTGCCGTGGAAACGAATGTTCAAAAGATGCAGGTGCTGCTGGAGACCGTGCGCGCCGGAAGCTTTACGCGTGCTGCCGAACGCCTGAGCTATTCGCAATCGGGCGTAAGCCGCATGGTGGCCGATCTTGAGGCCGATTGGGGCTTTAAGGTGCTCGACCGCAGTCGCGAGGGCGTGGCTCTTTCTGCCGATGGGCGGCAGGTCATGCCGGCTGTCGAAGCGCTCTGTGAGGAATTCACTCGCTTGCAGCGACGGGTGGATGAGATGCGCGGGCTCATGCGCGGCAAAATCTGCATCGGTACGTTTTCGAGCGTGGCGACCCACGTGCTGCCGCCGGTGATTGCGCGCTTTCGCGCCGATCACCCGGACGTCGATTACGAGTTGCTGATGGGCGATTACTCAGAGATTGAACAATGGGTGGCAGAGGGCCGCTGCGATCTGGGCTTTATCCCGCGTGAACCCCGAGAAAACGGCATGGCATCGCGGTCTTTGGTGCGCGACGAGTTGATGGCGGTAGTGCCGGCGGACTCTTTGCTTGCCACGGCGGAGGTCGTTTCTCTTGCCGATTTAGCCAACGAGCAGTTTATTCTGCTAGAACGAGGCACCGATGATGAGATTACGCCGCTGTTTCGCCGCGCGGGCCTGGCGGTGCGCTCTAAGCTGTCGACCTGGGATGACTATGCGATTATGGCCATGGTCGAGGACGGCCTGGGCGTGAGCATTCTTCCCGCGCTCATCTTGCGCCGCTGCCAGTTCGATGTTGCCGTGCGCCCACTCGAGGGGCATCCCCATCGGCAGATCAACGCCATATATCGAACGGCCGATGTTTCGCTTGCTGCCGCCCGTTTCCTCGAATACCTCTAAACGCGTACACGCTATTGTCCGCTTTGGGCAAATCTCGGAGTCCGGTACATTTTCTTATGAAATTGAACTATCGAATGAGGTACGGCGCTATACTGCTTGCTAAATTGAACCTTGGTTCAATTCGTGTTCTATAAATTGAACTTTGCCAGCAAGGAGGTTCCTGTGGCCCAAGAGACGTTTTGCGATCGCCTGCGACAGACTATGTCCAATCGCGACGTTCGCCAGTCGGACGTAATCCGCGCATCGGAGATGCTCGGCAAAAAACTCGGCAAGAGTCAGATGAGCCAATATGTGAGCGGCAAGACGATCCCGCGGCGCGATGTGGCTGAGCTGCTCGCCCGTATTTTGGAGGTCGATGTTACCTGGCTGCTTGCCGGCGACGCCGATCAAGGCGAGGCATCATCACCCCGCAACGATTCCAAGCCCGAACCCCATCCCTCAGCTCAAATTGCAAGGAGCACCACCATGCGTACTTTTTCTAAATCCACCAAACTCGACAACGTCCTGTATGACGTGCGCGGTCCCGTCGTCGACGAGGCCGCCCGTATGGAGGACGAGGGCGAGCGCATCCTCAAGCTCAATATCGGCAACCCGGCGCCCTTCGGTTTCCGCACACCCGATGAGGTCATCAAGGACATGCGCCAGCAGCTGCCCGACTGCGAAGGCTATTCCAACTCGCGTGGCCTGTTCTCCGCGCGCAAGGCGATCATGCAGTATTCGCAGATCAAGGGCCTGCCCAATGTTCAGATGGAGCACATCTACACGGGCAACGGCGTGTCCGAGCTCATTCAGCTTTCGATGAACGCGCTGCTCGACAACGGCGACGAGATTCTGATTCCCAGCCCCGACTATCCGCTCTGGACGGCGTGCGCAACCCTTGCCGGCGGTCATCCCGTACATTATCTGTGTGATGAGCAGGCGGATTGGTATCCCGACCTGGAGGATATGGAGTCCAAGATCACGAGCGCGACCAAAGCCCTCGTCATCATCAACCCCAACAACCCCACGGGTTCCGTCTATCCGCGCGAGGTGCTCGAGGGCATCGTCGAGATTGCGCGCAGGCATCAGCTGATGATCTTTGCCGATGAGATCTACGACCGCCTGTGCATGGACGGCTACGAGCACGTCTCGATTGCCTCGCTCGCTCCCGATCTGCCCTGCGTCACCTTTAGCGGCCTTTCCAAGTCGCACATGATCGCGGGCTATCGTATTGGCTGGATGGTGCTTTCGGGCAACCAGCGCTGCATGAGCGACTTCATCATGGGCGTCAACATGCTCTCGAACATGCGCCTGTGCTCCAACGTGCCGGCTCAGTCGATCGTTCAGACGGCACTCGGTGGCCATCAGTCCGTTAACGACTACATCCGTCCCGGCGGCCGTGTCTACGAGCAGCGCAACTTTGTGTATGAGGCGCTCAACAAGATTGACGGCATCTCGGTGGTTAAGCCGCGTGCAGCGTTCTACATCTTCCCCAAGATGGATGTGAAGAAGTTCAACATCACCGATGACGAGCAATTCGCCCTTGACCTGCTGCACGAGAAGAAGATCCTGATTACGCGCGGCGGCGGCTTTAACTGGGGCGAGCCCGACCACTTCCGCATCGTGTACCTGCCGCGCATGGAAGTACTCAAAGAGTCCCTCGAAGACCTCGCCGACTTCTTCGATCATTACCGCCAAAGCTAGTGGGATAGAAGCTCCGCACTATGAAAAGCTCCCTGCAGTTGTTTTGCTGCAGGGAGCTTTTTTGAATCGGCGGAACTAGATCACTATCCCAGTGCAGTGGTCGATTTCGTGCTGGATGATCTCGGCGGTGTAGCCCGAGAAGTTTTTGATGCGGTGGACGAAGTTCTCGTCCAAATACTCAACCTTAATGCGGCGATAGCGGGTACAGGGACGCTCGCCGATCAGCGAGAGACATCCTTCGCTCGTCTGATAGGCATTGACCTGCTCAAGAATTTGAGGGTTGTACATCAGGAGTGTCCTGTTGCCGTCCTTTACGCAGATGATGCGTTTGCGCACGCCGATCATGTTGGCGGCGAGGCCCACGCACTCGCGCTCATGCTCGTGGAGTGTATCTAGGAGATCCTGCCCGGTCGCGGCATCGTCGGGTCCCGCGTCTTCGGAAGGCAGACGCAAAAAGAACTCGGATTTCATGATGGGCTTAATCATGGCGGGCTCCTCATGTCTTATGCTTCCGTGGACTTTTAATAATAGCGCGGAAGGAAAGCTGTGCGTCCGCGTTACAATCTTTCGATATTGGACCATGTTGCCAGATTCGTCGTGTACGGCGTCTGGCGTAAGTCTAGGGCTCATTTTTCGCCCTGGACCGTTCCTCTGGGGCGATGCGACTGTCGTTCCAAGAGGAAGGAAATGCATGGGGAGCAAATCTCAGCAACAAGTTCAAGTAACGCCATCGGCCTCTGCGGCGATTCTCGTCGTAATGTATATTGCAGCCTTTGTTGCCGCGTTTAACGAGAACATCATTAACGTGGCGTTGCACGACATTATGGCAGCCTTTTCGGTGAGTGCCACCACGGCACAGTGGCTCGTCTCGGGCTACATGATCGTGACGTCGATCTTTACGGCCATCATGGCCTTCCTGTCCGGCCGTTTCTCGACGCGCAAGCTGCTGTTTTTCGCATGCGGATGCATGGTCGCCGGCGAAGTCCTGTGCCTGTTCGCTCCGTCATTTAGCGTTTTGCTGCCAAGCCGTATTTTGCAGGCTGCAGGATCGGGCATTTTGTTCCCGCTCATGATGAACGTGGTGCTGTCTTGCGCCCCGCGCGAGAAGCTTGGTCTGTATCTGAGCCTGGGCGGTGCCTGCATTACGCTAGGACCGGCGTTTGGACCCGTGATCAGCGGTCTTATGTGCACGTTGTTTGGCTGGAGGGCGGTGTTCGTAGCGCCGCTGGTGGGCGGCATTGTGGTCGCTGCGGCGGGCGTAAAGCTTGTTCAGAATGTCGGAGAGCGTTTGAACGCCACGCTTGATATTCTGTCGGTTGTTTTGCTCGCTGCCGGTATTACGGCATTTGTGTATTCCGTAGGCGAGTTCTCGACCAATCTGATTGCCGGCATCGTGACGCTCTTCGCCGCCATTGTGCTGCTCGGCCTGTTTGCGGTCCGCCAGCTCAAGCTCGAGCATCCGGTGCTCAACGTGCGCCCCATGACGAGCGTTCGTTTTTGGCCTGCGTGCCTGCTTGTGGTGGTGTCGATGATGACAACGTTCTCGATGAGTGTTTTGTTGCCGCTCTATTTTGAGGGCGCATACGGCATGACCGCACTTATTGCGGGCTTACTCATTTTGCCGGCGATTGCCTGCAACGCCGTGACCTCGATTGTAGGCGGACGTGTGATGGACGCCCGTGGCGCATGGCCGCTGCTGCCGGTCGGCTTTGCCCTGATTGCCGTGGGGCAGACTGCCATCTCGATGACGGCGGCAAGCATGAACATCGGCATCGTCGTGGCGCTGACCGTTGTGGTGTATGCCGGAGTCGGTTTGGTGCTGAGCCCCTCGCAAACGGCCGGCTTGGAGACGCTACCCGCCGCTGAACATCCTCACGGAACGGCATTGCTTAACACGTGGAATATGATTGCCGCATCGTTTGGCCCGTCGCTGTTTATCGGTCTGCTCTCGAGTTCTGCTGCGACCGCCGGCGCCGCTGGCGCTGCGACCGACGTTGCCCAGGCGATTGGATTTGCAGCTGCCGTGCGTGTGGCGGCTGCAATTGCCGTGGTCGGGTTCGTGGCGTCGCTGGTGTACGCTCGTCGCGTGTCACACATGTCGCATTAATGTGTGCACATAGATTCTGCAGCTAGATTGGATGGCGACACCATAAACTAATGGACGTTTTGCCGAGAGGCATGAATGTTTAAAGCGCAAAGAGTGCGCGACGGGCCCCGCGAATGGGGCGATGATGCCCGAGAGGGCCAAGAAGGAGTCTCATGTCCGAGAACGAAGAGATCATGAACGAGACCGAGAACGAGACCATGGCTGCCGAGGTTGAGGCAGTCGAGACCGTGGAGACCGAAGCTGCCGAGGTTGAGGCTGCTGACGAGGTTTCCGCCGAGGAGGAGGCCGAGGTTGTCGAGGCCGCCGTTGATTACGATGACGAAGAGCTGATGGACAAGATGCAGAAGGCCGCCCGCCTGCTGCGTAGCCGTCGCTTTGCTATTTCCAAGGAGGAGGAGGCCAAGGCCGAGCGCATGGCGAACATCGAGCGCGCCATCAAGCTTCTTGACCTCAAGCCCAAGATGGAGCAGAAGGAAATGTCCGACCTGCTGGGCATGCGCCTCCGTGAGCTCGATGGCCTGATGGCCGAGGCCGAGGCCGCCGATCTGGTCGGCCGCATCGACGACGCCGAGGGCGATATGCGCAAGATCGTCGTCTTCGCTGCCGAGGATGCCGCTGAGGGCCTGGTCGAGCTTGCCAACAAGAAGGAGAAGCTCCTGCCCGAGCTTTCTTACGAGGAGGCCACCGAGCTGATGGCCGCTCTCGATAAGGTTATCGCTCCGCTCGTCGCCATGGGCCTGGACGAGGATCGCGGTCCTCGCGGCGGCCGTGACGACCGTGGTGGCCGTGGCGGCGACCGTGGCGGTCGCGGCGGCTTTGGCGATCGTGGTGGCCGTGGTGGCGACCGCGGCGGTCGCGGTGGCGATCGTGGCGGCCGTGGCGGTTTTGGTGACCGTGGCGGCGACCGTGGCGGTCGCGGCGGCTTCGGCGGCAACCGTGGTGGCTATGGCGATCGCGGTGGCAACCGTGGCGGCTTCGGCGGCAACCGTGGTAACGACCGCGGCGGTCGCGGTGGCGATCGTGGCGGCCGCAACGGCGGCGGCTTCCGCGGCAACCGCTTCTAGTTGGGTTACGCGGTTTTACCAAACCGCGTAACTAGTTGACGCTGCGCGCCCACCAGAGCGACAACTTGTCATTCAAAGAGGACGGCATGACCAGAAGGTCTATGC
>ERZ1106931.56-NODE-56-length-97750-cov-10.705031_pt1 | contig 97750 bp, 84 predicted proteins | sample MGYA00403664_ERZ1106931 | MGnify/ENA primary metagenome ERZ1106931 (study PRJEB35170, sample SAMEA104062435) | human gut metagenome | biome: human gut; feature: human-associated habitat; material: faeces | place: Denmark | collected 2012-06-29 ... | reverse complement strand
GTGAAACGCCTCCACGCCGATGATAGTGAGTTGTATTTCTTGCGAAAGTAGGTAGTCTCCGGGCTCTCCATAAAAGACAAACCTCTTGGACTTAACCGTTCAAGAGGTTTTGTTTTTTCTAGCGCGGGAAAATACCCTTAAATTTATTTCTCTAAAGTGGTTTTTGCACCTGCCTCATGATATAAATTTTCTATTGTTCTCTACTTTTCATAGGAGATTTACCATGAGACGACTCGTAGCAATTGCAATGACTTGTGCCGCAATGGGGATCGGCATTTCTTCCGGTGCTTACGCCGCTACTTTCAAATGGGCCAGCCAAGGGGACATATTAACTTTTGATCCCCACGCTCAGAATGAAGCATTCAACAATACCGCCAATTCTTACGTTTACGAAGCATTAGTTAATCTCAACAAAGGTAAAGTGACGCCGTCTCTTGCGGAAAGCTGGACCTCAGTCCCCGAAGGTTTCGTTTTCAAGCTGCGCAAAGGCGTGAAATTTCATGAAGGAGAGACTCTGACAGCCGAAGACGTGGCTTTCTCGATCAATCGAGCCCTCCATCCGATTTCTCAGTTCAAAACATTTACGGCCGGCATTTTGGGCGCCGAAGCGCTTCCGAACGGCGATGTTCTGATCAAAACGATTAATCATTCTCCTGTCCTTCTCAATCAGCTTGCCTATCTCAGAATTTTGAATAAAGCCTGGGCTGAAAAGCACGGAGCAACTGCACCGCAGAATTTTGTTGCCAAAGAAGAAGCCTATGCAGCAAAACATGCGAACGGCACCGGTCCTTTCAAACTTCAGTCTCGTGAAGTTGATATCAAAACAGTTTTTGTTGAAAATCCTGATTGGTGGAATAAAGCCAACAAAGTCGGAAATGTCACAGAAGGCATCTACACTCCGATTAAATCTGCGGCGACCCGTATGGCAGCTTTATTGTCCGGAGAGGTGGACTTTGTCCCTGATCCCGCAACTCAAGATATCCAGCGCCTGAAAAACAATTCGAAGGTCAAACTTCAGTCCGGACCCGAGCTCCGCGTGCTCATGATTTCTCTGGACCAAATGCGTGACGAATCTCCTTACGTTTTTGTCGACGGTAAGAAAACCGACAAGAACCCGTTCAAGGATATCCGCGTTCGTCAGGCCCTCTATCAGGCTATTGATATCAAAACACTTCAGCGCGCCGTGATGAGAGGTTTCTCGATCCCGAACGGAACGATTGTTTCCTCCGAGACAAACGGCTGGAGCGCCAAAGCGGCCGACCGTCTTCCTTACGATCCGCAGGCGGCTAAAAAGCTTCTGGCAGAGGCCGGTTATCCCAACGGTTTTGAATTTACGCTCGATTGCCCGAATAACCGCTATATCAACGACGAGGCCATCGGTAAAGCGCTGGCCGGCATGTGGGCAAAGATCGGCGTGAAGGTAAAGGTTAATGCGATTCCCCGTGCGAACTATTTTCCGAAAGTTCTGCGTTATGACTCTTCCGTCGGCATGGTCGGCTGGGGTGCCTCCACTCAGGACGCTCTGTTCCCGCTGCAGTCTTTAGTGGAAACTGTCGATGTTAAAAAAGGCAACGGCCTGTCCAACATCGGACGAGTTTCGGATCCGGAGCTTGACGCTTTAATTGAAAAAATCAAAGAAGAAGAAAACTTTGATAAGCGTAATGAGTTGATCGAACAAGCTCTTCTTCGCGTCAATAAGAATATCTATGTTCTTCCGCTTCACACACAAGTTATCAACTGGGCTTTGAAGAAAAATATAGATGCTCCTCTGCGTGCTGACGACCGCTTGGAGCTTGATAAAGTCGTGGTGAAGTAATTCTCTTTTTTGGCCGGGAATGACTTTTCCGGCCTATCGACTCCCGAAAGGATGCCGACAGATGTTCTCGTTTGTTATAAAACGTCTGCTCCAGGCAATATTGGTCATGCTTATCGTGACCTTGATTGCTTTTCTGTTGTTCCAATTTGTAGGCGATCCCGTGACCCAAATGCTGGGTCAGGAAGCCACCGAGGCTGACCGTCTTGCGCTGACGCATGAGCTAGGGCTTGATCAGCCGATCTGGAAACAGTTCGGAGCGTTTATCGCAAATACTCTCCACGGTGACTTTGGCATGTCACTGCGCCAAGGTGCGCCCGTGGTTGACTTGTTTAAAGAAAAAATGCCGGCGACGCTCGAGCTTGCATTTTTCTCTGCAATGGTAGCTACGCTCATCGGAATTCCGTTGGGAGTCTTTGTGGCTCTGAAGAGAAATTCGATTTGGGCAAGCTGGCTGATGGGTTTATCGCTCGTTGGAATTTCTCTTCCGACATTTTTTATCGGTATTTTGCTGATCCTCGTGTTTTCGGTTTGGCTGGGATGGCTTCCGTCCTACGGAAGAGGAGAGACGGTTGCATTTGGCTGGTGGACAACCGGCCTGCTCACCGGAGATGGTCTGAAACATATCATCCTCCCCGCGGTGACTTTGGCGATCTTTCAAATTGCTCTGGTGATGCGCTTGGTACGCAGTGAAATGCTTGAGGTCATGCGCACGGACTACATTCGCTTTGCGCGTGCCAGAGGAGTTCCAAAACGAAAAATCTTTTTTAGACATGCGTTGAAAAATACGCTGCTGCCGGTGATTACGATCACAGGACTCCAGATCGGCGGCATTATCGCCTTTTCGATCGTGACCGAAACCGTTTTCCAGTGGCCGGGCATGGGCCTGCTGTTTATACAGGCGGTTCAGTTTGCAGACATCCCGGTCATGGCAGCCTACCTCTGTCTAATCTCTCTTATTTTTGTCGTCATTAACCTCATTGTTGATTTGCTCTACTTGGCAGTAGATCCGAGGCTGAAATCAGACGCAGCAAACAAGGAATAGAAAAAATGAACAGCGTTAATTTGGATAAATATTCAGATCCCTTTTTCCTCGGAGAAACCAAAGAAGAACTGCGCCGAATTCGTCAGGATTTTCACGTCCATCCTGAAATCGGCTTGGTGACACCGAGAACCTCACGCATCATTGCTGACTTACTAAAGGATTACGGCGTTGATGAAGTTCACGAAGGCGTCGGTGGAGACGGTGTCGTGGGTGTCATTTACGGAAAACTTCCGGGAGAAGCTTCAGTCGGCCTGAGGGCGGATATCGACGCGCTGCCTTTAAAAGAATTGTCCAACCATGACCACGTTTCTCAAGTCGAAGGCGCAATGCATGCCTGCGGTCACGACGGTCATGCGGCAGCACTTTTGGGCGCCGCCAAGAAACTTGCTTCTGAGAGAAATTTCGGAGGTAAAGTGGTTTTGGTTTTCCAACCGGGTGAAGAGGGCTGGTCCGGCGCTAAGCACATGATGGAAGACGGACTTTTCGAACGCTTTCCGATGCAGGAAATTTATGCCTTCCATAATTCATCCGCGATTGAACCGGGACGAATTGCGTTGAACTACGGAGCAATGCAGGCGGCTGCCGACGCATTTACGATCGTCGTAAAGGGCAAGGGCGGCCATGCTTCTCGACCGAACTTGAACCACGATCCTGTGATTGCAGCAGCACACATTATCTTGGCACTCCAAACAATTGTGTCTAGAGAAGTGGATCCCTTGGAGACAGCGGTAGTTTCGTGCTGTTCTCTTCAAGCAGGCGATCCGCGTGCGCAGAGCGTGTGCCCGGACTCTTGTCAAATCGTCGGCACTGCTCGAACCTTCTCTCCCGAAGTCAGGGATTTAGTAGAGAAAAGAATCGGTGAGATTAGTGCCTCTATTGCTGTGGGCCTAGGCTGCACAGCCGAAACCGATTACGGACGTTTTTATCCGCCCTGCATCAACACGCCTGAGCAGGCAGCCTTCATGGCTGATGTAGCTGCCGGTTTTGTCGGTGAAGAAAACGTTGACCGCAACTATCCGAGAATGGCGGGCGGAGAGGATTTTGCCTTTATGTTGGAAAAAGTCCCTGGCGCCTATATTCGCATCGGTCAGGGCGGCGCGTCGGCACACAATCCGTACTTTGATTTCAATGATGAGATCCTGCCGCTGGCTGCAAGCGTGCTGGCGGCAACGGCCGAAAAACGACTTCAAAAATTAAACGGCGGAGGCAATAGTGCTGAGTAAAAACAGCGGACGGCCGTCTGCGTTCAGGCGCTTTCTGGAAAGCGACCTAATGTGGAAGTTTCTGCATTCTCCGGCTGCGATTATCAGCTTTGTAATTTGTGCCGGACTTCTGCTCTCTGCTTTCTTTGCAAGCTGGATTGCGCCCTATGATCCGTTTGATCTGACGGCATTTGATCTGTCGGACGCCTTTTTGCCTCCGGCCTGGATGGAGGGAGGCAAGTGGCAGTTCCTGCTGGGAACCGATGATCAGGGAAGAGATCTGCTTTCAGCTATTCTGTACGGCCTTCGGGTCTCGTTAGAGATCGGCTTGTCTTCCGTATTCATTTCTGTCGCCCTAGGTGTCTCTCTCGGTTTGATTTCCGGCTATGCAGGCGGAATCACGGATGCGGTCATCATGCGTTTCTGCGACGTGATGCTGAGCTTCCCGGCGATTCTTCTGGCACTGCTGATCGACGGAATTATCCGAGTGATTCTTCCCGAGAATATGCATGATCAGGCCGCATACGGCGTGCTTATTTTTGCGATTTCTCTTTCCGGCTGGGTGCGCTATGCCCGCACGGTCCGAGGTGCGACGTTAAGTGAGAAGAAACGTGATTATGTTCAGGCGGCTAAGCTTTTCGGCGTGAGCCCCACACGAATCATGTTTACGCACATCCTTCCCAACGTCTTAGGTCCGGTCTTGGTGCTTGCCACGGTTCAGGTAGCATTGGCGATTATTACGGAAGCAACCTTGTCGTTTCTGGGTGTCGGAGTTCCTCCGACGACGCCGTCTCTTGGTACCTTGATTCGCATCGGCAATGAGTTTTTATTCTCGGGCGAATGGTGGATCACGATTTTCCCCGGCGTTGCACTTATTCTCTTTGTGCTGTCCGTCAATATGCTGGGGGACTGGCTGCGCGACGCTCTTAACCCGAAACTTCAGTAACTCTTATGAATCATCAGCCGCTTTTAGAGGTTCGGAACCTCAAAGTAGAAATTCCGACAAGAAAGGGAACTCTGATTGCTTTAGAAGATGTCTCTTTTAGTTTGAAGACCGGAGAGATATTAGGTGTTGTCGGGGAGTCCGGGGCCGGCAAGTCCATGGTCGGTAACTCCATCATCGGTCTGCTCGGAAAACCGGCACATATCACTCACGGAGAGATCCTTCTGGAAGGAAAGCGCATCGACAACCTGTCCGATGATGAAATGGAAAAGATCCGCGGCAAAAGTATCGGCGCGATTTTCCAGGATCCGTTAACCAGTCTGAATCCACTTTTTACGATCGGTGATCAATTAATCGAAACAATCCGTATTCACTCCAATCTGAGTGAGAAAGAGGCGAGGGAAAGGGCCATTCGTCTGTTGGAGGCGACCGGCGTGCCGGCTGCGGACAAACGAATGGACAACTATCCTCATCAGTTCTCGGGAGGCATGCGTCAGCGTGTGGTCATCGCTTTAGCGCTTAGCGCAGATCCTAAGCTGATCATTGCCGACGAACCCACGACGGCGCTGGATGTTTCGGTGCAGGCCCAGATCATCGAGCTTCTTAAGAAGCTTTGCGAAGAAAACGGAACAGCGGTTATTTTGGTGACCCACGATATGGGTGTCATCGCAGAGACGGCGGATCGCGTTGCCGTGATGTATGCGGGACGGCTCGCTGAGATCGGTCCTGTGGAAGAAATGATTCACGACGCAGAGCATCCATACACGATCGGTTTAATGGGTTCGATACCGAAAATCGGAGACGAACAGGATCGGCTCTCCCAGATCCCGGGCGCCATGCCGCATTTGACCGAAGTTCCGTCGGGATGTGCGTTTCATCCCCGCTGTCCGCTGGCAGAGGAACGCTGCATTCGTGAGCGCCCCGGCCTTCAGCCATGCGGCAATAAGTTAGTGGCCTGCTGGAAGGCAGGTCGTCAGAATAAACGCATGCAGTTCCCGCAGGAACCCTTCACCATCAGAGCGCCTGAGGATATGCCAAGATGAGAAACGATAATGTAAAGTGCACTCAGTCCGTACTGGTCAAGGTGCAGGATCTCAAGAAATACTTTGATGTATCGCCTTCCTTGCTCACACGAGTGGTTGAAAGAAAACCTCGGGCGCTGCTTAAGGCAGTGGACGGAGTTTCCTTTGAAATTCGCCGAGGCGAGACATTAGCCCTGGTAGGGGAGTCCGGCTGCGGAAAATCGACCACCGCACGAATGCTGGTAGGGTTGGACAAACCGACAGCAGGTACGGTAGAAGTCGATGGGAAAGACTTGTACGCGTCTCGAGGAAAAGATGAGAAACTCGTGCGCGGGAAAATTCAGATGATTTTCCAGGACCCTTATGCGAGTCTCAATCCTCGCTGGAAAGTCGGACGGATCGTCGCGGAGCCCATCATCGCGCAAAAGGTTATTAAAGATCCGAAAGAAATCGAAAACCGCGTGAATTCCGTTCTTCATCTTGTCAATCTTTCAAAAGAGGACAAGGACAAATATCCGCACCAGTTTTCCGGCGGCCAGAGACAGAGAATCTCCATTGCCCGCGCAATTGCGATTCACCCAGAGTTTCTTGTCTGTGATGAGCCGACCAGCGCGCTGGACGTCTCCGTGCAGGCTCAGGTGCTGAATTTGATGCAGAACCTGCAGAGGGAAGTGGGTTTAACTTATCTGTTCATTTCTCATAATCTTTCAGTGGTCCATCACATCAGCGATCGCGTCGGCGTGATGTATTTGGGACGCCTAGTCGAACTTGCAGATAAGCGAACGCTCTTTAACGAGCCGCGCCATCCTTATACACGGATGCTCCTGGATGCTATCCCGGATTTAAGCCAAACCCATCGGAGACGCACGCCGATTTCGGGCGAAGTACCCAATCCGCTCTCACCGCCCACAGGCTGTCCGTTCCATCCCCGCTGTCCGCTTGCCAACGAACGCTGCCGCAAAGAAATGCCGCTTCGGCAAATGATTGATTCACATGGATCCTTTTCTGAAGTGGCCTGCCACGCAACAGAAGAAGGCAGGTTGTAATTTTTCATTGCGGCCGACTGCTCAGACGTAAAAAAGAGAAATCCACAGTTTTTTAAACTTGCTAAACTTAAAGTTTCAAATTTGCGTCTGTGCAGATTTTTATCGTCGTGTAAGCCTGTAATGATTTATCGTAAAGCACTCACATCCGAGTTATCCAATACCGCCGGAGGGGCCTTCACTGTGCTCTTCTCGATTGTCGTTACTATCGGGCTTGTACGAATTCTGAATCAGACCGCAGGCGGTCGTTACGACACAGGCTCTATCTTGGAAGTGGTCGCTTACACTTCTTTGATTAATCTGCCGGCCCTTATCTCATTAGCCCTGTTTTTAGCAGTTTTTATGACGCTGAACCGCTATTGGCGCGATAGCGAGATGTTCGTTTGGTTCTCCGCCGGCGGTTTGAGTCTGACTTCCTGGATTCGTCCGGTTCTCCGCTTTGCGATTCCCGTTGTTCTAGTTATCGCTGCTTGCTCGATTGCCGTTTCTCCTTGGTCAAGAGCTCAGGTCCAAGCTTATCGCGACCGTTTTGCTCAGAAAGAGGACATCAGCAAATTGTCTTCCGGCCGATTCATTGAGGCAAAAAGCGGCCGCCAGGTCTTCTTCTTAGAAGATGTCGATCAAGAAAAAGGCAAAGTTAAAACGCTTCTGATGGTGGAGCTGAAAAAAGACGGCTCTCGCTCTGTTCTTGTCTCCGACCGCGGCCATATTGAAAACAAACCCAACGGCGATCGCTACATCGTCTTGGAGGAAGGCCGCAAGTACGACACCAAGCCCTCGGGCCTCGGAGCTTCGGTTTCCGACTTTAGAGAGTATGAGGTCCGAATGGACAGCTCGCCCTCAGAGGTCGGTGCGAATAAGAAGCTCAACGCGATGCCGATTGAAGATCTACTCAAGAGAACGGACAATCGTGCGGAATCCGAGTTGTTTTGGCGAATATCCTGGCCCCTTGTCGCGCTGAATTTGGCGCTGCTTGCGATTCCGCTGTCCTATAACAATCCGCGTTCGATGAAGTATTACGGACAGACGGCGGCGGTCCTGATCTTTATCCTTTACTTGAATGCTCTGTCGATTTTCCAGACCTGGATTACTCAGGGCAAGGTCGGTATTTTAGGTGCGACTTTGTACATGAATGTCCCAGTCGCTGTGCTGACCGCCTTCCTTTTCTACCGTCTGATGACGATAAATCGAGGGTATTTTGATGCGTTCATTTACTGGCTGATGAAACCTTTCAGAGCAGTAACAGAGATGTTTAAACGCAAGAAGGAGACGCCATGAAAATCGTCTCCCGGATGATCTTTGCCCAGATCATAAAGAGCTCTCTATTCGTTCTTCTGACTCTGGTTGCCTTGTTCGCTTTCTTTGACCTTATCGGTCAGTCCGGCAATATCGGAACCTCCTATTCCATGGGACAGGCTTTCCTGCTGACGGCGCTGATTCTGCCGACGCGCTGCTATGAAGTACTGCCGATTGCCGTGATGCTCGGTTCCATTTTTACGCTCTCGCGCCTTGCCTCAACGAGCCAGTTTACGGTTCTTCGAGTTTCGGGCATCGGACCGTGGCGTTTCTGCGGCATGCTGCTGATGCCGGGTTTGGTCTTGGTGATCTGCGCCTATCTGCTCGGAAACCTGGTTGCGCCTCCGGCTCAGCGTCTGGCCAAAGAATTCAAACTGGATATCAGCGGCTCAGCCTTTACCGGCAAAGAGCTTGATTCCGGTATTTGGGTTCGCGACGTCCAACGCAACGAAGCGGGCGAGCCGAAAAAGATCAGCTTTGTAAACGTTCAGAGACTTCGTCCGGGCGAAGCCGCCTACGACTGGGTTATCTATGTCTTTGACCGTCCCGACCATCTGACGTCGATCGTCACGGCCAAGAGCGGCACGTATTCCGAGCAGGACGGCTGGGTACTCCATGACGTGGTTGAAGAAACCGTGCCGACACTGCCCAAAGAATCCCGAGAACTGACTCAGGAGCGGGTAGAGCGTAAGGTTATGAAGTCGATGGTCTGGGGCAAGAGCTTGGATGGAAACATCTTCGGTCTGCTGATGATTAAGCCTGAAGACATGTCCCTGCAGGAACTTCATTACTACATCGAGTATCTGAAGGAAAACGGCCAAACCTACAAGCGTTTTGATACGGCGTTCTGGTCTAAGGCCTTCTACCCTCTGGCGATCTTAGTCATGCTGCTGCTCTCGATGCCGTTTGCTTATCAAAATGCGCGCGCCGGCGGTATGGCGATCAAGATTTTCTGCGGCATCATGATCGGTATCTTCTACTACGCGCTGAACAATCTCTTCGCGTTCATGAGCGCGTTGGACAGTGTGCCGTCCATAATTTCGGCGATCCTGCCCTCGGTCATGATGACGTTCGCTGCCGTTATTGCCATGTGGTACGTGGAGCGAAGGTCCTGAGCATAGGTAGATACAGCAAAAGCGCCGATTCGGCGCTTTTACTGTTTCAGGAGACTGAAGAAATCAGTCTTTTTCTTCCTTTTCTTCCTCTTTTGTTCGTTCTTTGATGTCTTGAATAATGCGTTCTGCCGCGAGCATGTCTTCTTCTTTACGGAGGTTCTCTGCGATGACGCAAAGCGACTTTTCAAGGTTATCCAGTTCCTCCTGACTTAAACCTACGAGCGCTCTGTCCTGCATGCGTTTCATATTGGTTTTCAGGCCTCGTTCAATATCGCAGCCCTTTTTCGTTAATTTGACATATTTGCAGCGAAAATCGGCGGGGCTGTTTTTACGCGTAATGAACCCCTTCGCCTCGAGACGCTTCATCAAACCAGTAATTGTGGGGTGAGACAACAGCAGCGCGGCCTGAACGCTTTGCTGGGTTACCTCATGTTTACGGTTTTTGAATAGAAACATCATGACGCTTGCCTGAGATGAGGTAATCCCCAAAGCATCAAAATCTGCATTGCGGCACCGCTCCATCTGGTTATAAACGTAACGAAGGACTTTCAAAACGCCTTTCTCGTACTGATCACTCACTTTAAACTCCCACCTTTAGAGCGAGAAAACTGCGTTCACTCACCCTTATGAATGAACAAATTATATGAATTAAAAAAATAAGCGTCCTCTGTGGGACGCCTATAGTGGGAGAATGAAGAAATCAGATTACGCAGATTGAGTTTTCTTCAGTTTTGCCGTTTCCATGAACTCCTTCAAGGCTTCGGCTGTGTGGGTTGAAGCCCTGAGTAAACGCTGGGGTGGGCCGGCAAAGACATTTTTACCGCCTTGACTGCCCCCTTCAGGACCCATATCGATAATCCAGTCGGCTTCTGCGATCACATCCAGGTTGTGCTCAATGACAATCACCGTGTTGCCGGCATCCACAAGTCGATGCAAAACTTTTATCAATTTATCGACATCAGCCATGTGGAGTCCGACGGTCGGTTCGTCAAGAACGTAAACCGTTTCCGGCAGCTTGCGGCCGCCCTTGCGGATGTCATCCTTAACTTTGGAGAGCTCGGTGACGAGCTTGATACGCTGGGCCTCACCGCCCGAGAGCGTCGGAGACGGCTGACCCAGAGTCAGGTAACCGAGGCCCACGTCCTGCATCAGTTTCAGCGGATGAAGAATAGACGGGACCGAGGCGAAGAACTCAACGGCTTCGTCGACTTCCATCTTGAGGACTTCGCCGATGCTCTTGCCTTTCCACTTCACTTCTAAGGTCTCTTCGTTAAAGCGCATCGAGTCGCAAACGTCGCAGTGAACCTTCACATCCGGAAGGAAGCTCATTTCCAAGGTTTTAATGCCTTGGCCTTCGCAAGCTTCGCAGCGGCCGCCCTTCACATTGAAAGAGAAGCGGGAGGCGGTATAACCGCGAGCCTTGGCTTCTTCAGACTGAGCGAAGAGTTTGCGTATGTCGTCCCAGAAACCGATGTAAGTGGCCGGGCACGAACGCGGAGTCTTGCCGATCGGCGTTTGGTCTACTTCAAGGATGCGGTCAACGGTTTCCCAGCCTGAGATGCCTTTGCAGCCTTCCGGCGTCGGAACGGACTTACCTTTCTCGCGAACCAAGGCAGCCATGTTCTTTAAGAACACTTCGCGGGCCAAGGTCGACTTGCCGGAGCCCGAGACGCCTGTCAGGACGGTGAGACGTTTGAGCGGGAAAGAAGCGGTCACATCCTTGAGGTTGTGAGAATTGGCTCCTTGAACGGTAATCATCGGATCGGATTTCAGCGTACGGCGCTTGGCTTTGCAGGTATGCTGCAGCGGATGCTTCAGGTAGTAGCCGGTCAAAGACTTCTCGGATGCTTCAATATCTTCCACCGAGCCTTGCGCAATCAGCTGACCGCCGCGAGTACCGGCGCCCGGTCCGATATCGATTACATGGTCGGCACTGCGAATCGTTTCCTCATCATGCTCTACTACCAGCAAAGAGTTGCCTTTGGAGGTGAGTTGCTCGAGCGCAGACAGCAGAATCTTGTTGTCACGCGGATGCAGACCGATGGTCGGTTCGTCTAAGACGTAGCAGACACCCTGAAGGTTTGTGCCGAGTTGAGAAGCTAAGCGGATGCGCTGAGCTTCACCGCCGGAGAGCGTCGGAGCCGAACGATCGAGATTCAAGTAGGAGAGTCCGACTTCTTTTAAGAACGACAAACGAGAGCGGATTTCCTGCAGTGCATCACGAGCGATATCGGCTTGACGGCCGGTGAGCTCAATCGTGTTGAAATAATCTGCCGCCTGATCAATCGTCATCGCAGCTACTTCCGCGATGGACTTGTCATTGAAACGGACGTTGAGCGCAACCAGATTGAGTCGCTGACCGTGACAGTCCGGGCAAATGACCAGTTCTTCGGACATGGCTTCGGCCGTCAATTCACCGGTGTTCTCGTCGACAGCAAGCGCATTTTGGAAGGGCTTGAAGCCGTTGCCCATGCAGGTCGGGCACCAGCCGTGCTTGGAGTTGTAGGAGAACAAGCGCGGGTCAAGTTCAGGGAAGCTCTTCTGGCAGTTCGGGCAGTTGGAGGTCGACGAGAAGGTGCGTTTTTTGCCCTTTTGTTCGATATCCAAAATTCCTTTGCCGAAGTCCAGCGTGACAGCGACGAGCTGTTTGATCTCTCCTTCGTTCTCCGGCGTGACCTTCACCGTGCCGGTAGGCAGATCAATGTTGTGTTCTGTGAAACGAGACAAGGAAGGGAAGCGGAGTGTAGAGACTTTTTCCCCGTCCACAATCAGGTGCTCATAGCCTTTGTTTCTTGCCCAAACCGCCAGGTCCTTGTAGAAGCCTTTACGGTTTTTGACCAAGGGTGCGAGGAAGGTAATTTCCTTACCCTTATAAGTCTTCATGATCGAGGCAAAAATCTGATCCTTAGACTGCTTGATGACCGGCACATTGCAGGTCGGGCAGTACTGGGTGCCGAGCTTCACATAGAGCAAACGCAGGAAATGATAAATCTCCGTCATTGTGGCGACGGTGGATTTCTGGCCTCCTCGAGAGGTGCGCTGTTCAATCGCAACCGTCGGCGGAATACCGTAAATCGCGTCAACGTCCGGCGCGCCTGCGGGCTGCACCATGGATCGAGCAAAGGCGTTGAGCGATTCCAAATATCTGCGCTGACCTTCGTTGAAGATCAAATCAAAGGCCAAGGTGGATTTACCGGAACCCGAGACGCCTGTGACGACGGTGAACTTGTTGCGCGGGATCTGGAGAGACAAGTTCTTCAAATTGTGCTCACGCGCATTGACGACCGTGATGGCATCTTTGGGGTAGGACAGGGCCTTCGGTTCTTCCTGCGGCTTGAAGTCCGTGAAGTAAGCGCTCGGATTTTTCTCTTTGAGGGCCTTGTTATAAGCAGCTAAAGCCAGTCCGGTCGGTGTGTCCTTGATGCGGAAGTCTTTCGGCGTACCAGCAAAGAGTTCGCGTCCGCCGCGCTCACCGCCTTCCGGTCCGAGCTCGATAATCCAGTCGGAGGCGTTAATCACGTCAAGGTTGTGTTCAACCAAAAGAACGGAGTGGCCGGACTGAACGAGTTCCTGCAGGGACTTCATCAGCTTGAATACGTCGTCGAAGTGCAGGCCGGTCGTGGGTTCGTCAAAGACAAAGAGCGTGTGTTTGCTCTCTCCTTTGAGGGCATCAGCGAGGTGCTTGGCGAGCTTGAGACGCTGGGCTTCGCCGCCGGACAAGGTCGGAATCGGCTGGCCGAGCTTGAGATAATCCAAGCCGACTTTAACGAGCGGCTCAAGATTACGCACGATTTCCTTGTTCTCTTTGAAGAACTCAATCGCTTCAGCGATCGTCATGTCGAGCACTTCGGCGATGTTGGCCTCTTTGCCGTTACGAGACAGCTTGACCTCGAGGATCTCATTGCGGTAGCGGGTGCCTTTGCATTCCGGGCAGCTTAAATACACGTCGGACAAGAACTGCATTTCGATGTGTTCAAAACCGCTTCCGGAGCAGGCGGGGCAGCGGCCTGTTCCCGAGTTAAAGGAGAATGTTCCGGCTTCATATTTACGCTTCTTGGCTTCCGGAGATGCGGCAAAGAGACGGCGGATGGTTTCGAACGCACCCATGAAAAGTGCCGGTGTGCTTCGTGTCGTTTTACCGATCGGAGACTGATCGACGAAGGAAACGTCGCTGATGTTTTCGGTTCCGAGGAGCTTCTCAAATTTGCCCGGGGCTTCCGTGGACTTACCTTTGGCTTTCATCAGAGCCGGTACCAGGATGTCCTGAACCAGCGTGGACTTACCGGAACCCGAGACGCCGGCAATACACACGACTGAGTGCAGCGGAATGCGGATGTCTAAGTTTTTGAGGTTGTGCTCGGAAGCGCCCAGCAGAACCAGCGCCGGGTTGGCCGGGTTGATGCGTTTTTGGGCGGAATGCGGGAAGGTTCTTTCACCGCGGAGGTAGGAACCCGTGAGCGTACGTGCCTTTTTGAGCTCTTCGGGCGTGCCGTCAAAGACGATTCTGCCGCCGTTGGCGCCGGGTCCGGGGCCCATATCAATAATGCGGTCGGCTGCGAGCATGACTTGAGGATCGTGTTCCACAACGACTAAGGTATTGCCGGCGCGGCGCAGACGCTTCATGACGGAGTTCACGCGATCCATATCCTGAGGATGCAGACCGATAGAAGGTTCGTCGAGTACGAACAAGGTGTTGACCAGCGAAGTGCCGAGTGCGGTGGTCAGGTTAATACGCTGAACTTCTCCGCCGGAAAGTGTGCGGCTCTGACGGTCAAGATTGAGATAACCGAGGCCGACTTCCGTGAGGTAACGCAGGCGGGAGCGGATTTCGTCGAGCAGCATGCCGCAGCCTTCTTCGAGTGCCGGAGAAAGTTTGAGCTCATCGAAGAAGATTCTGAGTCGTTCGATCGGAAGCAGCATCAGATCACGGATATTTAATCCGGGCAGATCGCGAAGAATAGCGTCGGAGAAAGTAGCATTGGCAGGACGCCAGCGCTGATGAGAGCCTAACGCATGATCGGCGTTTTCTTTGGTGCCGATGCGCCAAAGAAGCGCGTCGGGTTTGAGACGAGCGCCGTGGCAGTCCGGGCAGGCCGTATAGCTGCGATAGCGGGAGAGCATGACACGGACGTGCATCTTGTAGGCTTTCGTTTCGAGCCATTCGAAGAAATGCTTAATGCCGTACCACTTCTTAGAGCGGAAGCTTGTCCATTTCGGATCGCCGAAGCAGACCCAGTCCTTTTCTTCCTGAGTCAGATCACGGTAAGGCTTGCTGACATCCAGACCTCGTTCGGCGGCATAACGCAGGAGGTCGTCCTTGCATTCGGAGTAGCTTTCCGTATTCCAGGGTTTGACGGCACCTTCTTTAATGGAGAAGCTTTCGTCGGGAATGACCAGACCATAGTCCACGCCGATGATTCTTCCGAACCCGCGGCAGGTGTCGCAGGCACCTAACGGAGAGTTGAAGCTGAAAGTCGAATCATGGGGACGCGCATAGGTAATTCCGCACTCAGGGCAAGTGAGTGCAGCGGAGAATTTCCAAACTTCCTCTTCAGATCCGGGAACGCGGACTTTGAGTTCCATCAAACCTTTGCCGAGACGAAGCGCGGTTTCGACAGCTTCAACGGCGCGGCTGCGGGGAACCGACGGTTTAAAGCGGTCGGCAATGACCTCAATATCCGAGCCGTTTGTTTTGTCCTGAGAAACGACAGTGCAGCGTGTAAAGCCCTGAGCCTCCAAACCGGCAATGGCCGTTTCGGGAGGAAGAGAGGCTGGGACGTGCACATGGAAGCACACGCTTAGGCGTGCGTCCGGAGAAACGTTTTCTAAGCGCTCCGCGATGTCTTCCCAGATGTCCTGAGGGCTTTCTTCACGCACGGGGCGGCCGCAGCAGCGGCAGTAAAGTGAAGAAGCCTGAGAAAAGAGCATCTTCAGATGATCGTTGATCTCAGTCATCGTGCCCACGGTCGAGCGAGAGTTTCTGACCGGATTGGTCTGGTCAATCGCGATAGCGGGCGGCACGCCCTCGACTTTGTCGACCTTCGGGCGGTCCATACGGTCCATGAACTGGCGAACGTAGGGGCTGAAGGTTTCGACATAGCGGCGCTGGCCTTCGGCATAAAGAGTGTCAAAAACCAAAGAGGATTTACCCGAGCCGGAGACGCCGGTGACGACGGTTAATTTGCCGTGTTCGAAAGAAACGTCGATATTTTTTAAGTTGTTTTGTTTTGCTCCGCGGACGGAGATAAATTCTTTTGCGTTGTTCTTAGTCTGCATGTTCTTCCAAGTTAACGGAGTAGGCCGCCTATAGTGGAATCCGAAGGTGAGTTTTAAAGACGGCACTTTGGTAGCGTCAACTATACTCTCGTTAAGATTTCAAGAAAATCAACGAGTTGTGAGGAAATGTTTGAAATCGAAACGAAAAGAAACGCAAACGGCAGGCAAAAAAAATAAACCCGCCTCGGCATTTGTCGGGCGGGTGTCGGACTCAGTGAAGAGTCTTCGATTGCATCAAGCAGAAAAGAGGATTAATTGCCTCTGCGCTTTGCAGCATTGTCTTTGACTTGACGGGCCAAAGAGTCAAAAGCAGCGCGAACGGCTGCGTGGGCATCTTCGTTCTTCGTGTTCATGATGAATTCGTGGCCGGGAGCGTTGAGAGAAACGCGAACGCTGCATTCTCTGCCCTGGTTCTGGTGGCGCCCTTCGCTTTCAACAGCGACGCGGCAACTGATCAGATCAGCATCAAATTTGTGGAGTCCTTCGACTTCTTTTGCGATTAAATTTTCAAGAGCTTCGGAACGATCGATACCGTGGAAACTAACTTGCAGTGGAAGCTTCATATAATCCTCACTTTCTTTTTAAAACTTCTACCCCCAATTGTTTCATATTTTTCGAATAATTGTTAGGGATTTTTAAATTCCCAATTTTGGAGCAAAATAGAAGAAGTTGTGTTTTCACCGAATTTCAATGGAAAATAAACGAAGTTAATCAAAATTCGGTGTTTAACTAAGAGAAAACCCCTCCTTGCTTAATTCTCTAATTCTCGCATCCGCCTCTGTTAAGGCGTTTTAGACTGCAAAAAAGGACGGATATCGGCATTTTTTAGACTGAATTCGTTCAATAAGACACAAAAGAAATCAATCTCGGCAGATTCTTTTACAAGAGCGCGAAGAAAATTCGGACATCGGGCGGCGGGTTGTGTTAGTTTGACATTACTAATCCGGCCGTCTCTCTGTTTCGGGGCCGGAAAACCGATCAAAGTATTCAATGAGGTTCGCCCGAATGCATGGAACCACAGAATTAATAGCTTCTCTGGACTTAGGGACGACAAGCGCCCGTGCGATTATTTTTAATGCAGAGGGGCGCCCTCTGGCAGCGAGTCAAAAACCTCTGACTCAGTATTTTCCGCACGACGGCTGGGTCGAGCAGGATGCCGAGGAAATCTGGCAGAAGCAAAAGGAATGTTTGTTAGGCACCTTGGCTGATCTTAAGCTGTCCGGGTCTGGACTTCGGGCGTTAGGCATCACGAATCAAAGAGAGACCACCATCGTATGGTCCAAGAAGACCGGAAAGCCGATTTATCGCGCGATTGTCTGGCAGGACAGGCGTACTGCGGCTTTTTGCGAAAGGCTTCACGACAGCGGATTTGAGCCTTTAATTCATGACAAAACCGGCCTTTGTTTAGACCCGTATTTTTCTGCGTCCAAGGTTCGCTGGATATTAGACAATGTTGAGGGTGCAAGAGAGAAGGCTTTAGCCGGAGAGCTTTTGTTCGGCACTGTCGACAGCTGGCTTATCTGGAACCTGACAGGCGGTCTTGGGCATGTGACGGATGTCTCGAATGCTTCGCGCACGCTCTTATTTAATATTCACAACTGCCGCTGGGATGAGGAACTGCTGGATATCTTCGGCATTCCCGCGTCCATGCTGCCTCGCGTCGTTCCGAGCTCAGGTCTCATCGGCAGGACGGCGCCGGCAATCCTCGGCGCTCCTATCGATATCTGCGGCGCAGCCGGCGATCAGCAGGCAGCGACGTTCGGGCAAGCGTGCTTTAAGCCCGGCATGACGAAAAATACCTACGGTACCGGCGGCTTCCTCCTTATGAATACGGGTTCGACGCCTAAGTTATCCGACAACCGACTTCTGAGCACTATCGGGTGGACGATTCCGGGTGCTACCAGTTATGCCTTGGAAGGAAGTGTTTTTGTGGCCGGTGCAGTTGTCCAGTGGCTTAGAGAAGGCGTAGGGCTGATTGACACGAGCGCTGAAATCGAGAGTTTGGCACGGCAGGTCAAGGACAACGGAGGCGTTTATTTAATTCCGGCTTTTGTCGGGTTAGGCGCGCCTTATTGGGATCCTCATGCACGAGGATTAATGATCGGTCTGACTCGTGGAACGACTCGCGCGCATATTGCTCGGGCTGCATTAGAATCAATAACATTCCAGTGCAATGACGTACTTCGGGCAATGATGAACGATGCCGGCGCGCGGCTCACCGAGCTGCGGGTTGACGGCGGCGCTTCGGAAAATGATCTGATGATGCAGTTTCAGGCAGACATTTCCGGCGTTCCGGTCGTGCGTCCAGAAGTGGTTGAGACGACGGCTTTGGGTGCGGCTTATCTGGCTGGACTCGGCTGCGGAGTATGGAAGAGCACGGAAGAAATTGAAAAGTTATGGCGGCGCGAGCGGACATTTGAGCCGACGATGTCGCAGGATCAACGAGAATTTTTAACGACACAATGGGGCCGGGCAGTGGCGCGGTCTAAAGGATGGGAGCAGTAAGAATGGACTTCAACGCAAAGACTAATCCGGGGCGAGAAAGCCGTCTCCAGCAATTGGAAGAGGACAAAGTCTGGGATGTGCTCATCATCGGCGGCGGTGCGACCGGCGCCGGTATTGCGGTTGATGCCGCTGCTCGCGGTTTTTCCACGGTGTTGTTCGACACGCAGGACTTCTCCGAGGGCACTTCCAGCCGTTCCACCAAACTGATCCACGGCGGCGTTCGCTATATGAAGAATCCCCGCGACTGGAAGCTGGTTCGCGAGGCGATGATCGAACGCAAACTACTGCTGGGCAATGCACCGCATATCGTTCATCCGGAACCGTTCATTCTTCCCTGCTACGAAAACTTCGAGCGCGAATACTACATGGCCGGTCTCTGCCTTTACGGCGCCATGGCTTACGGCGGCTACGAGGTCGGCAAGACCGAATTCCTTTCCGCGGCCGAGACCATCCGCCGTCTGCCCGGCGTCAAAGCCGACGGCTTAAAGGGCGGCGTCCAGTTCTGGGACGCTCAGTTCGATGATTCCCGTCTCAATATTGCCTTAATGAAAACGGCGGAAGCCCGCGGAGCACTTTTGCTGAACTATGTGCCCGTCGTCGGATTCGAAAGAGGCTGCGGCGGCGAAATCACCGTTGTGAAGGTTAAGGATAAATTCAGCGGCAAAGAGTACAGCGTTAAGACCCGAATGGTCTTTAATGCGGCCGGTGTCTGGGCCGATGAAATCCGTCGCATGGTTTCTCCGGAGGTGAAGCCGTTTATTCGTGCTTCCCGAGGCTCTCATATTGTTGTCAGCACAGATCACTTTGGCGGCAAGACCGGCATGTTTATTCCGAAAACTTCCGACGGCCGGGTTCTGTTCTGCATTCCTTGGCACGGCGTGCTTGAAATCGGAACCACGGACAAGGAAGAAAAAGATATTTCCTTCAATCCGGAACCCACGGAAGAAGAAATCGAATTCATGCTCGAGACGGCCTGCAAGTATCTGGCCTATCCGCTCTCGCGCAAGGACGTCCTGGCTTCCTTTGCGGGACTGCGTCCCTTGTTTAACCCGAATGCCGGCGGCTCGACCGCAGCCGTGTCCAGAGAGCACTCGGTTATTCCTGAATTCAAGAACATGATTACGGTGACCGGCGGCAAGTGGACGGCTTACCGTAAGATGGCCGAACACGCCATGTCTGTGGCTGTGGATCAGGGCTTAATTTACAAGCGTCCGTGCCCGACGAAATATATGTCGATCTATCGCGACAACGAGTTCAATCCTGACGAACTCGAAGCCGAGATTCTCAAAGGCACGCTGACGGACGAACAGCTGAAGGCCTACGTAGTGCACTGCCGTGACACGCAGTTTGCCATGACACCGGAAGATGTTCTTTATCGCCGTCTGAGGATTGGCCAGATGAATAAGGCCAAGACAGAAGAGCTTCTGCCTAAGATCAAAGACGTTTTTGAAGTCGAAGTTTCCTGATGAAAAGTTTGGCCGAGCAAAGATTGCTCGGCCAAATTGCAAAAAACTTTATCAAACTGGTATCAAGTTGAATTGACTTGATTTTTTACGTATAATCCTGTCCTCTCTGTTGGAGCGTTGTCCTTTCGTCATCGCTCGTCCGTTGTAAATAATGTCGTCTCGGGAATTAATCCGCCCGAGCTTAAAGATAATTTGCGGCGCATTTGTATGCGCCAAATTTATAGGTGAATAGTAATGAAAACCTTCTCGGCCAAGCCGCTTGAAGTGAAGCGTGAATGGTACGTGGTTGATGCAACCGATAAGGTTGTCGGCCGCCTTGCCGCTGAAATCGCTCTCAGACTCCGTGGCAAAGACAAGCCTGAATACACACCGCACGTCGACACGGGCGATTACATCATTGTTGTCAACGCTGACAAGCTCGTCATGACCGGTGCTAAAGCTGAAGACAAGAAGTATTTCCGTCACTCCGGCTACCCCGGCGGCGTATACGAGACCACTTTCCGCAAGATGCAGGAAAAGCATCCCGGCCGTGCTCTCGAAATCGCAGTTAAAGGCATGCTTCCGAAGGGCCCGCTTGGCTATGCCATGTTCAAGAAGCTCTTCGTTTATGCCGGCAGCGACCATAAACACTCCGCCCAGCAACCCAAACAGCTTGAGATCTAAAAAATGATTGGAAATTACAACTACGGCACTGGCCGCCGCAAGAGCTCCGTTGCTCGCGTCTTCATGAAGCGCGGCACCGGCAAGATCGAAATCAACGGCCGTTCTCTTGATGAGTACATCCACCGCGAAACCGGCCGCATGGTCGTTCGTCAGCCGCTCATCCTTACCGACAACGTCGAGACATTCGACATCAAAGTCAATGTTCGCGGCGGCGGTGAATCCGGTCAGGCCGGCGCAATCCGTCACGGTATTACTCGCGCTCTGATCGATTACGATGCAGCTCTCAAGTCTGTTCTGTCTCAGGCAGGTCTTGTTACACGTGACGCTCGTGAAGTCGAACGTAAGAAAGTCGGTCTTCGCAAGGCACGTCGTCGTAAACAGTTCTCCAAGCGTTAATTCGCTACAGAATTGCGGAAACTGCCTCCGAGCAGTTTTCAACAAAGGTCGCTTCAGCGGCCTTTTGCTTTTTCTGCGGCAGAAAACTTTTAGCCGCGGACAGCCTGCCGAGGTTTGCGGACGATATACTTTTTAAAAGTTCGTTCTAAATCCTCATTCCTAAGGCTGAAAATGAAAAAAGTAAAAGTCGGCATTGTGGGCGGTTCCGGTTACACCGGTATTGAATTACTCCGTCTTTTGGCACAGCATCCTCATGCAGAGGTCGTCACGATCACGGGTCGAAAGGACGCCGGAACGCACGTCGCCAAGATGTTTCCTTCACTCAGAGGAAGGGTTGATTTGGTTTTTGAAGATCCTGCCTCAGCCCCTCTGGATCAATGCGATGTCGTGTTTTTTGCGACGCCGCACGGCGTAGCGATGAGCATGGCCGAAAAGCTCACTTCTAAGGGCGTCAAAGTTATTGACCTTGCCGCAGATTTCCGTCTGAAAGACAAAGAAGTTTTTAAGAAGTGGTACAAGATGGACCACAAATGTCCGGAGATTTTGGCTAAAGCCGTCTACGGTCAGCCGGAAAGCATGCGGGACGAAATGAAGAAGGCGAACGTTCTTGGCATGGCAGGCTGCTATCCGACCACCATTGAGCTCGGACTCATGCCGCTGCTTAAACTCCATAAAGAAGTCGGCGATATCGTAAATCTGGATGTTTCGATTATTGCGGACAGTAAATCCGGCATCAGCGGCGCCGGCCGCAAAGCCGATATCAGTCTGAACTGCGCCGAGTTCTCCGATAATTTCAAAGCCTACGGCGTCGCGGGACACCGCCATGAGCCGGAGATGATTCAGCAGCTGAGCCTTTTTGCCGGTGAAACTGTTCCTCTGACATTTATTCCTCACCTGCTGCCCAATATTCGCGGCATCTTTTCCACGATTTATGTGCGATTGAAAGAGAAGGGCAAGAGCATCGATTATCAAGCTCTTTATGAAAAAGTCTATGCCGACGAGCCGTTTGTCGACGTTCTGCCGGAAGGCTCGCTGCCGGAGACGAGGATGGTACGCGGCTCCAATATGGTTCGTATTGCGCTTTATCGCAAAGAGCCCGACCTCTTAGTGGTTCTGGTGGTTGAAGATAACTTAGTGAAAGGTTCAGCCGGCCAAGCAGTGCAGGCCATGAACCTTGTGATGGGCCTTCCCGAAACTGAAGGTCTTGAGCAAATCGCTTTGGTTCCGTAAGAAAGCGATCGATAAAAGCCGAAAGGCCGCGAAATGCGGCCCTTCGGCTAAATATGACTAAGAATTTTTCAACAGCTTCGGATTCAGCGTGTAAGTACCCACGGTGGAGGTCGATGCGAGGATATGGCCTTTCATGGCTTCCTTGACGTCCCTGCCGTTGAAATTGCCCTTGAGGGGCAGCAGCGGGAAATCCACTGCGTAGACGGTAAAGACATAGCGATGGACGCGTTCATCATTCCACGGAGGGCACGGACCGTCATATCCGTAATAATGCCCCTCGTTGTTCGGATCGCCTTTGAAGGCGTCGGTATAGTCGTTGAGTCCCTGACGCATGCCGTTGGCGCAGGCAGGGCCTCTCTTACCGCGAGGAGAAATTCCTTTAGAAAGGGTTGCTGCATCAATGCACGGTTCTTCCGGCACGATATCGACTAACACCCAATGAATAAAGCTTGTTCTTGGGGCGTCCGCCGGAATCGTTTCTCCTTCGACATTAGCCTTGGAGAAATCGGCAGGAACATCGTTGTCTTCGCAAATGACGATTAAAGACTTTGTTCCGAGAGGCGGATTAGACCAGGCAATCTGAGGATTGCGGTTGCCTGCCGGGAGTGTATGTTCTTTTCCCATCGGATCGGGTTTTGCAAAGGCAAAACCTTCGGGAATGGGCTTGCCGTCTTCAAAAGAATCGCTCCAAACGCGAAAAATCGTATCCATTATTTTTCCTAGTCTTTCTTCTTGGGGTAGCAAAGGCGGAACGTCACAGGCCCGTCGTTTACCAGGCTGATCTGCATATGAGCGCCGAACACTCCGGTCACCGGATTAAAGCCGAGGGCCCGGAGTTTTTCGAGAAAACGCTCATAGAGGGCTTCTCCGAGGACGGGATCAGCCGCCGGAGAAAAGCTCGGACGTGTGCCGCTGTTGGTATCGGCAGCCAGCGTAAACTGGGAAGCAACGAGGATTTCTCCGCCGACGGTTTTCAGACTCAGGTTCATCTTGCCCTCGGCGTCACTGAAAACTCGGTAACCGACGACTTTCTCTGCGAGGGCGTCGGCATACTCAAGCTTATCGTTTTTTTCTCCGCAGACCAGAACCATCAAGCCCTGACCGATACTGCCGCGGAATTCACCGTCGGCAGTAATCGATGCTTCCGAGACGCGCTGAATCAATGCGATCATGACTGGCGGTTACTTCAGTGTGACCTTAGCCCATTTTCTCTTGCCGACCTGGAGCGTATAAGTTCCGGGCTGGACCTGGAGGGCTTTGTCCGTGACTTTTTTGCCGTTCAGATGCACGCCGCCTTGTGTAACATTGCGGCCTGCTTCAGTGGTAGACGGTGCCAAACCGGCTTCTTTGATAAGCTTAAGGATGCCCATCGCTTCGCCGTTGTTTTCGAGCGTGACTTCAGGAATATTTTCAGGAACGGCACCCTTGCGGAAGCGATTGATGAATTCCTGTTCGGCAGCGTCGGCTGCTTCGGCATTGTGGAAGCGCGTGACGATTTCTTTAGCGAGCATGACCTTGGCGTCGCGCGGATTGCGGCCGGCTTCGCACTCGTTCTTGAGCTGCTGAATCTCTTCGTTGCTTCTCATAGAGAGGAGGTCGAACCAATTCCACATCAGGTCATCGGACAAGGACATGACCTTACCGAACATCTCGTTCGGTTCTTCCGTAATGCCGATGTAGTTGTGTTTGGACTTGCTCATCTTGTTGACGCCGTCCAAACCGACGAGCAGAGGCATCGTGATGATGCACTGAGCTTCCTGGTTGTACTGACGCTGCAGTTCGCGGCCGACTAAAAGGTTAAAACGCTGGTCGGAACCGCCGAGTTCAACATCGGCTTCAAGTGCGACGGAGTCGTAGCCCTGCATCAGCGGGTAGATCAGTTCGTGCATAGCAATCGGAGCCTGAGAAGCAAAACGCTTAGAGAAGTCGTCGCGTTCAAGCAGACGGGCGAGCGTATAGCGGGAGGCGAGTTTAATAAAGCCGGCGGAGCCTAATTTATTGCACCATTCGGAGTTAAAGCGAACTTCGGTTTTGTCTTTGTCCAAAACTTTGTAAGCCTGATCGAGATAGGTCTTGGCATTGGCCTCGATCTGCTCACGTGTCAGCGGCGGACGAGTGGTGTTGCGGCCGGAAGGATCGCCGATCGCGCTGGTGAAGTCGCCCACAAGGAAGATCACTGTATGACCGAGGTTTTGGAATTGACGAAGTTTGTTCAAGACGACGGTATGACCCAAATGGATGTCGGGAGCCGTGGGGTCAAGACCTAATTTAATTCTCAGAGGTTTACCGGTGGCTTTTGAACGAGCCAGTTTTTGTTCGAGCTCTTCTTCAACGAGAAGCGTGTCTGTACCGCGCTTAATCAGCGCCATCGCTTCTTTAATATCGTCCGTTACCGGAAACTTTTTTTCCTGAGCAGTATCTGTCATTTATCGAAACATCCTGAAATTTTAGGTGGAACCCCTCGAAGACTTGAGAAAATTAATGTTTTATAATCAATCGACTCAAATCCGAAGGGCAGATTTCCAAAACAGCCCTTATTCTACTTTCTCTACCCGACGTTGTCAGATATCGGGGATGTGGGAGTGTTCGTTTTTAATAGAGAGATCAGAGTGAAGCCGTTTAAAACCAAATTTACGAAGATTTTGACTGGTCTGGGTGTGACTGCGGCTTTACTGTTATCTATTCCTTCACCGGCCGTTTCTCAAGAAGCAGCTCTTCCCGGAAAAGGCGAAGTGGTATTAGAGAAAGCCGGCGAGATTGAACTCGGGGATTTGATTCAGCAGTGGGCCAGCGAGATGGACCACGTTTACGCCGAAACCCGCATCCAAGCAAAAGACTCGAACAAAAAGATTTTCGAAAGACTGGGCATTAACGACAAAGCGTTTGTTCGTTATGTGAACTCCATCAAAGGCAAAGAGAATCCTTTTGCTCGCCTCCAGAAAGGACGCTTAATTCAGGCTCGCCTGACGCCGACCGGAGAAGTCATTTCTCTGCGCGTCTTCCGTCCGATTGACTCCTTGTCTCGCGACGTCGCTTACTTCCAGGTCAGCAAAGAATCCGGAAAATTTAAGCACGCCAATTTAAAGAGCGAGATCGATGCCTTCCCGATTGCCTCTTCCGCAGTAATTAAGACTACGCTGGAGAGCGCAGCCGTTTCGGCAAATATTCCGGCCAATGTTTTGGCTCAGATTAAAGAGAGACTCAGCACGTCGATGGACGTGAACAAGGGTGTTGCTGCCGGCGACTCTTTCAGCGTAATTTATGAACGCCGTCAGATCGACGGAGCCGACCTCGGTTCCGGCAAGCTTTTGGCAATTGAGTATTTCTCCAAAGGCAAGACGATTGATTCCTACTGGTACGAGGGCGAAGGCGTCGAAGGTTATTTCGACTCCGAAGGCAACAACACAGACATTACGTTCCTGCGTATGCCCTGTGAAGCCCGCGTAACTTCCACATTTAACCGCGTTCGTAAGCATCCTGTGACAGGACGCCTGCGTCCGCACTGGGGCGTTGACCTCGGTGCACCGCGCGGAACACCGGTTTACGCAGCCGGCGACGGAGTGATTTCTTCCAAGAAATATCAACGCCGCGGCTACGGTTACTGGCTTGAGCTCACTCATGCCGGCGGTTATAAATCCCTGTATGCCCACTTAAGCAAGTACGCTCCCGGCATGGCCGAAGGCGTCAAAGTTAAGAAAGGACAGCTGATCGGATATGTCGGTACTTCCGGAATGGTGACCGGTCCGCATCTTCACTATGAACTGAAGAAAGACGGTCAGCAGATCAATCCGCTTATCGCCGATCTTCGAACCGGAGAAAACCTGAAGGACGATGCCCTCGAGGATTACAAGCTTGCGATTTCCCCGATGCGTCGACAAATCGCAATGCTGAGCCGACTTCAGCTAGCGCAAAATTCAGCTTCGACAGGTTCGGACTAAACGACTTGTTAGAATTTGAGGCCTCAGTTGTATGAGGCCTTTGTTTTTATGTGCACTCCAAATATTCCTATTTACGTCGGCATGATGTCTGGCACCAGTATGGACGGCGTTGACGCGGTCGCATGTGTCTTTAACGAAAAGGGCTGTCAGTTCATTGCCCGCAGTTTTGAGCCGTATTCGGACATGCTGCGCGAAAGCCTGCTTTCTTTGTGCCGCAGCGGTCCGGACGAAGTTGTTCGTATGCAGAACGGCGCCAATGAGATTGCCAAGATTTATGCAAAGGCCTTCAATAAACTGCTGACTGACAGCGGACTGAATTACAAGAACATTCGAGCAATCGGAGCGCACGGTCAGACGATTCGCCACAATCCGCAGATCGGAGCGAGTACGCAACTGATTAATGGAGCATTGCTGGCAGAGCTGACAAAAACCGACGTCATTACGGATTTCAGAAGCCGTGACTTGGCCGCAGGCGGAGAAGGGGCCCCGTTGGTTCCCGCTTTTCATAAATGGGTACTGAGCGGAGACGTGCCGCGCGGCATTTTAAATATCGGCGGCATCAGCAATCTAACGATACTCCCCGAGCGCGGCAGCGAGGATGAAGTCTTAGGTTTTGACTGCGGTCCCGGAAACGTGCTGATGGATGCTTGGATCGAAAAAGTCAATCATGTTCGGTACGACCGGGACGCTATGTGGGCGCGCAGCGGCAAAGTGATTCCGCAGCTGCTGGAAAGTCTGAAACAGGAAAAATTCTTTTCTCAAGTTCCGCCGAAGAGTACCGGGCGGGAGCTCTTCAACCTGCCTTGGCTGGAAGCCCGATTAAACGGAGAAAAGCCGGAGGATGTACAGCGGACACTGGTTTCGTTTACCGCTGAAACGGTCACGGATGCGATTCGCAATTTTGCGCCGCACATTAAGGAGCTGAGAGTTTGCGGCGGAGGTGCTAAGAATCCGCTGATGATCAGCGAACTGGCGCTTCTCAACCCCGATTTGCTGGTGACAACAACCGCGGATCTCGGCGTAGATCCGCAGGATGTGGAAGGGTTAGCCTTTGCGTGGCTCGCCTATCGTTTTGACCGCCGCGAGACGGGAAATCTGCCGAGCGCCACCGGAGCCTCAGGTTCAAGAATTTTGGGCTGTTTGTACCCCGCCTAAACGAAAAGACCTCCTTGCGGAGGTCTTGATTCAGTCGTGCTCTGATGCTTAGACGGAGAAGCTGGAGCCGCAGCTGCAGGTTGTCGTCGCGTTCGGGTTCTTAATCACAAACTGCGCGCCTTCGAGGTCTTCCTTGTAGTCGATCTCGGCACCGACGAGGTACTGGTAGCTCATGGAGTCGATCAAGAGTGTGACTCCGTTTCTGACCATCACGGCGTCGTCTTCGTTAGTGGTTTCATCAAAAGTGAAACCGTACTGGAAGCCGGAGCATCCGCCGCCCTGAACGAAAACTCTGAGTTTGAGATTCGGGTTGCCCTCTTCGTCAATCAGTTCTTTAACTTTGAGGCTGGCAGCATCGGTGAAGATAATGGGGTCGGGAAGCTTGATCTGATCCTGATCCTGAACATTGTTTTCAGCCATTATTTTTCCTTGCAATAAGTAAATTTAGTGCTATGGATTATAAAGAATCCGTCAATAGCACAAGGCCGTATTAGGTCATGATTTGTGAAAACAAACGGATTCGATCTATCAGATTAGGCTGTTTGATTTTGCGAACAAGGGTCAGTTCAGCGACCTTTCAAACTTATAATCCTTGAATAAACGCCTGCGGACAAACCCCCGCAGTTTTATGGCTTACTTATGGGAAAAGCACATGTTCGACAAGAATTCGACCATCGAAATATCTGACCCGGCTGTATGGGAAATCATTCAAAAAGAGGGCAAACGTCAGGAAGATCAGATTGAACTGATTGCCAGTGAGAACTACGCCTCTCCGGCTGTTATGGCAGCACAGGGCTCGGTGCTGACCAATAAGTATGCCGAAGGCTATCCCGGCAAACGTTATTACGGCGGCTGCGAATACGTAGACGAAGCCGAAACACTTGCGAAAGAGCGTGCACTAAAACTCTTCTGCGAACCGGTCGGTGTGGAAATGGCGGTCAACGTTCAGCCGCACTCCGGTGCTCAGGCCAATATGTCCGTTTTCTTCGGTTTGCTGAATCCCGGCGACACGGTGATGGGCATGTCGCTGGCCGAAGGCGGTCACTTGTCTCACGGCATGAAACTCAACATGTCCGGCAAGTGGTTCAATGTTGTGAGCTACGGCTTAAACGACAAAGAAGAAATTGACTACGACCAGGTTGAGAAACTCGCCGTCGAAAACAAACCCAAGATCATCATCGCCGGCGCTTCCGCCTATTCTTTACATATCGACTTCAAGCGTTTCAGCGAAATTGCTAAGAAAGTCGGTGCCTACTTGATGGTGGATATGGCTCACTACGCCGGTTTGATTGCTGCCGGCGTTTATCCGAGCCCGTTCCCTTACGCCGATATCGTGACGACAACGACGCACAAGACCCTTCGCGGTCCGAGAGGCGGCATGATTTTCTGCCGTCCGGATCTGGAAAAACAGATCAATATGGCTGTGTTCCCGGGCGTTCAAGGCGGTCCTCTGATGCACGTGATCGCCGCCAAGGCCGTGGCCTTCGGTGAAGCATTAAAACCGGAATACAAGGAATATCAGCAGCAGGTTATTAAGAATGCCGCGGCAATGGCCGACGCTCTGACTAAACGCGGTCTTCGTATTGTTTCCGGCCGCACCGAAAGCCATGTGATGCTCGTGGACCTTCGTTCTAAGAACATTACCGGTAAAGAAGCTGAAACCGTTCTTCATGAAGTCGGCATTACCGTCAACAAGAACTCCATTCCGAACGATCCGCAAAAACCGTTTGTGACGAGCGGTATTCGTTTAGGCTCGCCTGCTATGACCACTCGCGGCTTCAAAGAAAACGAAGCCGTTGAAGTGGCCAATCTCATTGCTGACGTACTCGATGCGCCTAAGAATGAGCAGGTTCTTGCCAACGTGAAAGAGCGTGTTGCCAGTCTCGTTGCCCGATTCCCGGTTTATCTGGAAACTGTGTAAGGCTGATTCAGGAGCGATCCTATGCTTTGTCCCTACTGCAAAGAACCCAACACTCAAGTTATTGATTCCCGCACCTGCGAAGAAGGTTCGGCGATTCGCCGTCGGAGAAAATGTCCGACCTGCGGCGCCCGCTTTACAACCTACGAGAAAGCGGCACTGCAGATGCCGCTCATCATCAAGAAAAACGGCAGCGTTCGGGAAGCCTACAACAGCGATAAACTGCGCCGCTCGATGCAGATTGCACTGCGCAAGCGGCCGGTGAAAGCCAGCGAGCTCGACTCTGCGATATCCCGCATTGAAAAGCAGCTTCAAGTGTCCGGGGAAAAGGAAGTGACCTCTAAACGCGTCGGAGACATGGTCATGCTCGAGCTGAAAAAGCTCGACAACGTGGCCTATGTCCGCTACGGTTCGGTCTACTTTAACTGCGGTACGCTGGACGACATGATCAAGCTTGTTGAAAACGCCCGAGAGGATCAGGGTAAGGAGGGAAAATGAGTTTTTCCGATTGTTCATATATGCGCCGTGCGCTGGAGCTGGCCAAGAAAGCTCGTTTTAACTGCCCGCCGAATCCGGCTGTCGGCTGCGTGATTGTTAAAGACCGCCGCATCATCGGCGAAGGCTTTACTCAAAAGACCGGCGAAGCCCATGCCGAAGTCATGGCCCTTCGTGATGCGGCTTCCCGCGGAGAAAGTGTGGCGGGCGCAACGGTTTACGTGACGCTGGAACCGTGCTCCCACTACGGAAGAACACCGCCGTGTGCCTTAGCGCTTAAAAATGCGAAGGTTGCCCGCGTGGTTGCAGCTTTGAAAGACCCTAATCCTTTGGTGGCCGGCAAGGGCCTCAAGATGCTGGAAGAGGCCGGCGTTAAAGTCGAGTGCGGTCTGGAGGCCGAAGAAGCCGAAGAGATCAACCGCGGATTCTTAAAACGTCAAAGAGAAGGTATGCCTTGGGTTCGCACCAAGATGGCCATGAGCGTGGACGGCAATACAGCGCTTGCCAACGGCAAGAGCCAGTGGATTACTTCGGAAGAAGCCCGCGCGGACGGACACTTCTGGCGCGGTATCAGCGGAGCAGTGCTGACAGGGCTCGGTACGGTGCTGGCGGATAATCCTCAGATGACGGCTCGTTTTGAAGGCGTGACGCGTCAGCCGCTGAAGGTCGTTGTGGATTCCAATCTGAGTCTCAATCCGGACCTGAAGATTTTCCAAGGCGGAAAGACCTTGTTGGTCTGCGCACACTACGACATCGTTCGTGCCGAGAACTTTGAAAGTCAGGGCGTTGAAGTGATCGAGCTGCCCGGTAAAGACGGCAAGGTCGACCTCAGGGCCCTGATGCGGGAATTAGCGAAGCGCGAAATTAATGACGTGCATGTGGAGGCCGGAGCTCGTTTGAACGGCGCTTTGGCCATGGAAGGTCTGATCGACGAATATCTGATCTATGTGGCGCCGGTATTTTTAGGAGACGGACGCCGTCTTCTGGATTTACCATCTTTTAAAGACCTTTGTGAGGGTGTCGCGTTAGAATTCACCGATATTCAAAAAGTTGGTCCGGATGTGCGTCTGATGCTTCGTCCGGTGCGCTAAATAAGGAGAGGATATTTATGTTTACAGGAATTATTCAGGCCGTCGGCCGTATTCGCGATAACGAAGAGATTGGCGACGGTCTGCGTATTCATGTTGAAGCCCCGGAACTCGGTCTGGACACCGTCAAGATCGGCGACTCCATCGCCATCAACGGCGCCTGCATGACGGTAGTCGAAGTCGACGAAAAGAAATTCAAGGTTGAAGTTTCCGCTGAGTCGCTGAGCAAAACCGCCGGCTTAGACGGCTGGGGCTACGTGAACCTGGAAAAGGCCATGCGTCTCGGCGACCGTCTGGACGGTCATATTGTGAGCGGCCATGTTGACGGTGTAGGCGAAGTCGACGCTTTCGAAAAAGTTGCCGAATCCTATCGTTTGGTGGTCCGCTGCCCGATGAAGCTTGCCAAGTTCTTAGCCTATAAAGGCTCGGTCGCCATCAACGGCGTTTCCCTGACGATCAATGAAGTGGAAGATACGCCTGCCGGCACCCGCATCAGCATCAACTTAATTCCTCATACTTTCGAACACACTTCCTTCAAGTACACCAAGAAGCGCGATCTGGTCAATGTCGAAGTGGATACGGTTGCCCGCTACATCGAAAGAATGTATTCGCTCACTGAGCATAAATAATTGAATTTTTGACGGCCTTTAAACCCATCGCGGAGCGATTCGCGGAGGATTTGAAAGGCCGTTTTGTTAGAATTCCGCCTATCAATTTAACGGAGAAGAATGTGTCCATTGAATTCATCAAACCGAATGCAGACGGCAGTGATTTGAAAATCGGTATTGTTTCCGCCCGCTTCAACGACTGGGCCTGCGATGCCATGTTTGCATCCTGCTACGAAGAGCTCAAGGCTCACGGGGTTAAAGACGAGAACATCGTGGTGACTACGGTTCCCGGCGCTTTAGAAATTCCCGGAGCACTCGTCATGCTCTACGAAGGCTATCCGGATCTGGACGCCTTAGTTGCAATCGGCTGCGTGATCAGAGGAGAAACTTATCACTTTGAACTGGTCGCCAATGAGTCTTCCCGCGGCGTAACAGACTTCGTTATGACCGAAGGCATTTCTGTCGCCAACTGCATTCTGACAGTTGAAAACGAAGAACAAGCCAAAGTCCGCGTCCAGGAAAAGGGTGCCGACGCCGCTCGCGTCGCTTTGGAAATGGGCAATCTTCGCCGCTTCTGCGGACGCCGCGTTATGGAAAATTACGGAGAAGATAATGGACAGTAATCATACGGGAGCCAAGAGCCCCGCTAAGAAGCGCGGAGGCCGGAGCGCCCGTCGCCGTTCACGTGAATTTGCGCTTCAGGGCGTTTATCAGTGGCTGATGAGTCATACCGACCCGGAAGCGATTGATGCGGCGGCTTTGGAAGCTGAAGATTTTGATAAAGCCGACCAGGCTTTTTACCGTGAACTGCTTCACGGCGTCACTGAAGAGTTTCCGTCTCTTGAGGCCAGCTACGCTCCTCACATCGACCGCGAAGTGACGTCATTGTCTCCGATCGAACGAGCCATTCTTTTGATCGGTACCTACGAACTCAAAAACACGACCACTCCTTATCGCGTCGTGATCAACGAGGCAGTGGAACTGGCTAAGAGCTTCGGCGGTTCCGACGGCTTTAAATATGTCAACGGAGTTTTGGACAAGATGGTTCCCGAACTTCGTCCCTACGAGGTTGTAAAAGGCAAAAATGCCTGAGCACCCTGCCTGTACGAAGACTCCGAATCCGCTTGACGAATTCGGAGTCATATCCCGTTTTTTTACGGATCGCTCTTTTTATCCGTCTGCGTGGCCTTCACAAGGCGCAGGGGACGACTGTGCGTTTCTTGATGTCGGACCGATGCGTTTGGCCGTGACGGCCGATATGATGGCGCTCGGATCGCATTTTTTAGAAAATGCTTCTCCTTACACGGTAGGCCGAAAAGCGCTTGCCGTTAACTTATCCGATCTCGCTGCTGCCGGCTCCGAGCCGAAAGCGTTTTTCCTTTCTATATCTCTGCCCCGCATTGACGAGAACTGGCTGGAAGGTTTTTCCAGAGGTCTTCTGGAAGAAGCTCGGCGCTTTAACTGTCCGCTTCGAGGCGGAGACACGGTTAAGTCTTTTGCCAAGCCCGGACAATCTCCCTACACCGCAATCTCTATTACCGCCATGGGCGAGCTGCCTGCCGGCAAAGGACTGACGAGGGCCGGTGCCCGAGTCGGTGAGGACATCTGGGTTTCCGGAACGCCGGGAGACGCGTTTGCGGCGCTGGGTCAGATTTTCGGATACTGGACGTTTGCCGAACCGCTCCTCGGATATTTCCGTTCCCGCATGGATCTGCCCGAGCCGCGTGTTGCGCTCGGACGCGGACTGCTGAATACGGCGACGGCCTGCTGCGATATTTCCGACGGACTTATCGGAGATCTGAAGCATATTTTGGAGCGCTCCGGCGTGTCCGCGCGGCTGTTTTGGCCGGCTTTTCCGGAGTCTGACGCGATGAAGCAGCTTCCTGAAGCCGTTCAGCAGCGCTGCGTATTGTCGGGCGGAGATGACTACGAACTGCTGTTTACCGCACCTGCCGACCGTCGGGACGAAATTCTGCGGATCGCCGAACGGGCTGACACGCGCGTGTCTCGTATCGGAGAAGTGCTCTCCGCGGGAGAGCCTCTTCAGGTTATTGATGAAAAGGGCTCGGATGTCAATTGCGCTGCCTCCTTTAATCATTTCGGAGAAGTTGGCTCATGAAGTCATATAAAACGACGCCACCTTCGTTTCAGACGGTGCTTAAGCATCCTTGGCTGTGGATCTCAACATTTTTCGGATCCGGCTGCATTACGCCGGCGCCGGGGACCTGGGGTTCTTTTGCGGCTTGGGGCGTGTTTTGGCTTTTAGACATGTGGCTCGGACGTTCCTTCATCTGGGCTCTAGCATTGGTTTTATTTGTCCTCGGGTGCGTCTCGGTGGGCAAAAGTACGGCTTATTTAAATAAAGTCGATCACGGTTCCATCGTGGTCGATGAAGTTGTCGCGGTATGGGTGATTCTGCTTCTGACGCCTTTGGGTTTCTGGTGGCAGCTCTCCTCCGTGATCGCTTTTCGTTTTTTTGACATCGTTAAGCTTCCGCCCGCATCGGTGCTGGATAGGGGCCGTCAGAACGGCTTTACTGTCATGCTTGACGATATATTTGCGGCTGTTTACGCCATCCTGGTTATTAATTCGATGGCCTGGGTGGCAGGGTTCTACGGAGCCGCTTCACCTATGTGGATTTTGCGATGAATAAAGAAATAGAAGATAAAGTCAAAGAACTCAGCCGCCGCATTGTCGGCACAGGACAGATCGTGGTTACCGCCGAGTCTCTCACCGGCGGCATGATCAGCGCCGCTCTGACGTCTATCCCGGGCGCCAGCGAGTGGTTTGAAAGAGGTTTTGTAACTTATACCAATCAAGCCAAGCATGAAATGCTGGATGTTCCGCAGTCTATTCTTGATCGCTTCTCGGCAGTGAGCACTCAGACGGTATCGCAGATGCTTGAAGGTGCAATTCGTCACTCCAACGCAACGATGGCTGTTGCGGTCAGCGGTATCGCCGGCCCGGACGGCGCAATGCCCGGAAGACCGGTTGGAACCGTCTTTATCGGCTGGAAGCGCAAAGACGAAATGGCTGAAGTCGGCCGTTATGAATTCAAAGGCGACCGTCAGAGCGTACGCGAGCAGACTGTTGCCGTTGCTATCCAAGGTTTAGTTGAAATGCTCGACGAAAGGCAGCCATCATGAGTATCTGGCTTGATATTCTCTGTTTAATTCTGCTGATTCTCCTCAATGGTTTCTTTGCCATGAGCGAGATTTCCATCGTGACCGCTCGCCGCAGCAAGCTGCAGATGCTGGCGGATCAGGGCGCAAGCGGTGCGGAACTTGCTTTATCTCTTTCTGAGAATCCGACGAGAGCGCTTTCTACGATTCAGGTCGGCATTACTTCCATCGGTATTCTTTCCGGTATTGTCGGTGAGTCTGCATTGGTTGATCCGCTTTCTAATTTCCTCGTCGATACCATTCACATTCCGGCTGCCACGGCACGCGGTGCCTCGATGGCTGTAGTCGTTATTTTGATCACGTACTTCTCTATCGTGATCGGTGAACTGGTTCCGAAACGTATCGGTCAGATGGGCGCGGATACGATTTCCCGTATGGTTGCCAAACCGATTCACTGGCTGGCTATTTTGGCTATGCCTTTCGTGAAACTGCTTTCTTTCTCTACCGAGATGCTGATCAAAGTGCTCGGCATTAAGCAGGACAACCAGAAGATTACGGAAGAAGAAATCCACTCTGTGATTGATGAAGGCGGTGAAGCCGGCGTCATCGACGCTCAGGAACACACGATGGTCAAAAACGTTTTCCGTTTGGATGACCGTGCCGTTGCCTCTCTGATGGTTCCGCGCTCCGAGGTCCAGTATCTGGACTTAGAAGATACGCGCGAAGTCAATATGGAGAAAGTCCTCAACTCCCAGCATTCTCGTCTGCCGGTTTGCTACGGCGGCCTGGATGACATTCGCGGTGTGGTCACGACACGTCTGCTTTTAAAGCAGATGGTCAATGACGGTAAACCCAACTTTAAGGTGAACTACGAACCGGTTCTTTATGTTCCTGAATCCATTTCCGGTATGGAACTCTTAGAAACCTTTAGAAAGAGCGATGCGGCACTGGCGATGGTCGTCGACGAATACGGTGCAATCTTAGGTTTGGTAACGCCGCACGACGTGCTGGAAGCCATCGCCGGCGAATTTAAGCCGGATGCGCCTGAAGATGCTCAGATTATTCAGAAGGGCGAAAATTGCTACGAAGTTGACGGCCTGCTGCCGATTCCCGAACTCAAAGACCTGCTCGATATTGATGAAGTTCCGGACGAAGATAAAGACCGCTACACGACGGTTGCCGGTATGGTGATCTTCCTTCTGGAGCGTCTGCCCCGTACCGGAGATCGAGTCAAATGGGACGGCTGGGAATTCCGAGTCATGGTCATGGACGGACGCCGTCTGGATCGTATCCTGATTACCAAGCTGCCGTCTGCAGACGACCCTAAGAAAAAGGAAAGTTAAGGCTTTAAGGCCGGCGGCGAGCCGGCCTTAAAGAAGCACCCAAAATAAAAGACCGCTGTTCCGGCGGTCTTTTCGTATGCGGTGAGAAGGCTACTTAGATGAAGGACCTGTAGGATCCTTTTTCACAATCGGGTGCTTCTCATCGTATTCGATACCTTTGAATATACCGAATGAGCTTGCGGCAATCAGCGCCGCGCCAAGGTAGCGTCTGGGGCTGCCGTTTTTAAGAACCAATCTTGCAATTGCGACTGCGGCCGGAATAAACACCGTTCGAGCCAGGGGAATGGCAATTTTCGGGTTGGTTAAACCTAAGGCCTGCATGGTTTTAACCGCGTCGACTCCGATGTTTTTGACAGCGGATGCGGGTTTATTGCGCATATAGGTCAGCTCGTCTTGGATCTGAGCTCGTTGTTCACCTGCCTTGACGGTCAGTTGTGCAAGCTTGCGAGCAACGTCTTCATTTGCCTGCATTGTTGTTCTCCTCTTTGGTAGGATCGACCGGCTGTTGAGTGGCGACGCCTGCTTTTTTATTGCAGGAAGCGCGGAAAGCAGCGACGTCGGCTGCCAAAATCTGACGAGATTCCTCAAACGCATAAGGCATGTTGGCCGCAAGGTTGCGGGCTTTGCCTAAGAAGAAAAGGAACAGGAGCAGATAAGCGCCTGCGATGCAGCAGGAGACGAAAACGCGGTGATCTTCCCAGAAAATAACAAGAAGTGCGACCGATATAAAAACGAGCGCAAAGAGGCCGAAAAGGGCGGCAAGGACAGTGTAAACGGCTGTCTTTGCCGCGTTGTTTTTGGCGACGGAGAGCTCGATAGAAGCAATTTGAAGACGCGTCGCCAAACCGTCAACCACCTGATTAAGGATGGTGAAGAGTCCGGGATCGGCGTTATTTCTATCTGACATATTTATCTCCGAAAGCCTCGGGAAGAATTACTTGCGAGCAACCAGGAGACCGAGCAGGAGGCCGCCGACAGCTGCGATACCGACAGCGCGCCAAGGATTGGAGCGGACGCAGTCGTTAACTTCACCGGCAATTTCTCTGCCTTCTTCAGAAGTCTTGTCATAGAAGCTCTTCATGTTTCTGCTTGCACGAGCCAGGCATTCTTTAGCTTTTGCCTGGAGCTCTTTAGCTTCTTCGCCGGTAGCGGCGGAGGCCTGCTTCAGGAATTCGTCAGCCTGTTCGAGGGCAGTGTCAACATTTTCACGAACTACGGCTTCAATTTTGTTTTCCATACTGAAATTACCTCCCTTTAAGGATATCTATATGTCTGAAAAGTCTATCATCTGTCGTAAACCCAGCAGATTACGGCGTCCATAACGGGTATGGAATTGATCGCGGAAGGACCGTTGACAATGGCCGCGACGGCATAACGTTCACCGCTTTTCGTCTGGACATACCCTGCGATCGAACGGACGTTCTGGATATAGCCCGTTTTGATGTGGGCATTGCCTTGAGCGACGTGTCTTTTTCTCATGGTCCCGTCAACGCCGGAGATGGGAAGCGAAGAGACGAATTCCGGCATTTGCGGGGAGTTCCACATGTGTTTCAGAACTGTCACGAAGGCGTCTGTGGAGACTGCGGTGGTGCGAGAAAGTCCGCTGCCGTTGTCAATTTTGAGTGAGGAGGCGGGAATCCTTAATGAGGCGGCCCATTCATAGACGGCGGCACGGGCTCCTTCTAAGTTTTTGGGTTCGTCTTTCTGAGTGTTAGCTAAAGCGAGGAAGAGCTGACGAGCGATGATGTTGTCGCTGTACTTATTCATGTTGTAGACAAGTTTTGTCAAAGGCTCGGAGTAGGAAGAGGCAAGCACTTTGTAGTCGTCAGAGTCTTCAGGGAGTTTGCCCTGAACAACTTTGCCCTTCCAGGTGCCTCCGGCTTTTTTCCACATATCGGCAAAGACGACCTGAAGATACTGGTCGGCGGAGAGGCTGGTGTAGAAGTAGTCCTTCGGACCGCATTTCAGTGGGAACTTTCCTTTGAACGCAGGTTTAAGCGGGTTGGAGAAATCAGGATTGATTTGTTTTCTCCATGCGCCGCAGCCTTCTTTGCTAAGAGGAATGCTTTCAGGGAGCTTCACGCCTGCGATTCTGGGTTCGGGATAAAGGTAGGCGACGCCGGCCTCTTTATCAGGGCGGATTTTGATGAAGAAAGAGCGCGAGTTCACCATCAGAGCATCCGGTCCCAAGTTGTAGGGACGGTTGCCTTCTCCGTCAAAAGCGAAGGGATCATGCGGTGCTACATCGAAGTGAGAACGATCCGCAATGATGTTTCCCTTGATTTCTTTCACACCGCGAGCACGAAGGTTGTCGACCAAAAGCCAAAAGCGCTCAATGGTCATGGAAGGCGCACCGTGCCCGACTAAATAGAGATCTCCGCTGAGCACGCCGTTTTTATCCGGCTCTTCTGCTGAGATAAAACGCGTCGTCCAAACCTTGGCCGGTCCCAAAAGCTGCAGCGCCGCGGCTGAAGTAATGACTTTGGCGCTCGAGGCCGGTACGCGAGGCGCAGTGCTGTTGAACTTTAGCGTAGTGCCTTTGTCGGAGAGCGGAATGACAGACAGCGAAAAATCGCCTTTAGGAACTTTGCAGGAGTTAAGCGCTTTTTGGATCGGCGCCGGAAGGGAGGGTGCTGATTTTTTGGAGGCTGCCTGACCGGCAGGGGAGAAAAAAATGAAAAAAGACAGGGCGACGACGCTAAATTTAACCACTTCAATCCTCACAAAACACACTCGAGCAAAAGTGCCATTTTTACGCGACATTACATGTTGTTAACAAAACGTCGCATTTGAAACACATTTGTTTACAGAGTTTGTTAGTATAAACACCTATCTGAGAACGGCCTTGAAAAAAGACTGCATAGCCTCATATAAGGAAATATTGGTAAAGCCTAGCGCTTTGATAAACACAAATAGGAGTTTTAAAGATGAAGATTCGTCCTTTGCACGACCGCGTTATTGTTAAACGCGTTGACGCCGAAACACGTACAGCCAGCGGTATTTATATCCCTGAAGCAGCCGGTGAAAAACCTGATCAGGGTGTTGTCCTCGCTGTCGGTCCAGGCAAGCGTGACGAAGCAGGCAAGCTCATCCCTATGGATGTTAAGGTAGGCGACCGCATTCTGTTCGGCAAGTATTCCGGCCAGAACGTTAAGGTCGACGGGGACGAATACCTCGTAATGCGTGAAGAAGACATTATGGGTGTCCTCGAATAAGACGGCCTAGTACAGAATTTAGAAATAGGAGATTAAGTAAATGACAGCAAAACAGGTTTTGTTCGGCAATGACGCTCGTTCCCGTATGGTCAACGGCGTTAACGTTCTTGCCGATGCCGTTAAGGTAACTCTCGGACCGAAAGGCCGCAACGTTGTTCTCGAACGCGCTTTCGGCGGTCCGACAATCACCAAAGACGGTGTTTCTGTTGCAAAAGAAGTTGAACTGAAAGACAAGTTTGAAAACATGGGCGCTCAGATGGTTAAAGAAGTTGCTTCCAAGACCAGCGACAACGCCGGTGACGGTACAACGACAGCTACCGTTTTGGCTCAGGCTATCGTTGACGAAGGCATGAAGTATGTTGCCGCCGGTATGAGCCCGATGGATCTGAAGCGCGGTATCGACAAAGCTGTTGCCGCTGCCATCGAACAGCTCCACTCCCTCAGCAAGCCGACAACTACCAGCAAGGAAGTTGCTCAGGTTGGCGCTATTTCTGCTAACTCCGATCATGAAATTGGCGACATCATTGCCGAAGCCATGGAAAAAGTCGGCAAGGAAGGCGTTATCACCGTTGAAGACGGCAAGAGCCTGCACAACGAACTCGAAGTTGTTGAAGGTATGCAGTTTGACCGCGGCTACCTCTCTCCGTACTTCATCAACAACCCTGACAAGCAGGTAGCTCTCCTTGAGAACCCCTACCTCCTCTTGGTTGAAAAAAAGATCAGCAACATTCGCGATCTTCTCCCGATCCTTGAACAGGTTGCTAAGTCCGGCCGTCCTCTGCTCATCATTGCAGAAGACATCGAAGGCGAAGCTCTGGCCACATTGGTTGTCAACAGCATCCGCGGTGTTCTGAAGACTGTTGCCGTTAAGGCTCCGGGCTTCGGCGATCGCCGTAAGGCCATGCTCGAAGATATCGCTATCCTGACGGGCGGTACCGTTATCTCCAGCGACGTCGGTCTGACCCTTGAAAAGGCCACACTTGCCGAACTCGGTTCTGCTAAGAAGGTTGAAGTCAACAAGGAAAGCACCACGATCATTGACGGCGCCGGCAAGGAAGACCAGATCGAAGCTCGCGTTAAACAGATCCGTGCTCAGATGGAAGAAACTTCCAGCGACTACGATCGTGAAAAACTTCAGGAACGCGTTGCCAAACTGGCAGGCGGCGTTGCTCTGATCAAGGTCGGTGCTGCTACTGAAGTTGAAATGAAAGAAAAGAAAGCCCGTGTTGAAGATGCTCTGCATGCCACACGTGCTGCTGTTGAAGAAGGCGTTGTTGCCGGCGGCGGCGTTGCTCTAATCCGTGCAAAACAGGCCATCAAGGAAATCAAGGGCGACAACCCCGAACAGGACGCCGGTATCAAGATCGTTCTCCGCGCTATGGAAGAACCGATGCGTCAGATCGTCCGCAACGCCGGTGACGAACCCAGCGTGGTTGTTGACCGTGTCGCAAACGGTAAGGGCAACTTCGGCTTCAACGCTCAGACCGGTGAATACGGCGACATGATCGAGATGGGTGTTCTGGATCCGACTAAGGTTACCCGCACCGCTCTGCAGAATGCAGCCTCCGTTGCCAGCTTGATCCTGACAACAGAATGCATGATTGCCGACATGCCTGAAGACAAACCTGCAATGCCCCCGATGGGCATGGGCGGCGGAATGGGCGGAATGCCCGGCATGATGTAATCATCCGCTGAGTTAAGTTAATTAAACACCCGGAGGTCTCGCACCGACGGGTGTTTTTTCGTATGCGCGAGAAGCGAAAGTCATTGTTTCGAGGAAGCAGATTGAGGCGTACGGGGCTGCTTTTTAGCGGTTAACCGCATTCTCTGATGAAAGATATTTGGCATACAATCGAAAGGAAGACGAATAAGAAGGACAGGAAGTGTAGATATGCGATGGAAGTTCATACTCGGTCTTCTGACCACATGCGCCGTTTTAATGTCCATGAGCTATACGATGCTCATTCCCTTCCTGCCCATGTATCTCATTCAGGATTTGGGTGTCGTGAAAGCCGACGTGGATATGTGGTCGGGTGCGATTTTCGCTATCACATTCCTTGTCAGCGGCATCATGGCACCGATCTGGGGCGCGCTTGCTGATAAAAAGAGCCGCAAGCTTATGGCGCTGCGCGCCGGATTTTGCTTGGCGATCACTTACTTCTTAGGCGGCTTGGTCACGAATCCTTGGGAGCTGCTCGGCGTTCGATTTATTCAAGGCTTATCCGCGGGTCTGTGGCCTGCGCTGCTTGCGATCATCTCTGTAGAATCTCCGAAACTCAAACTCGGTTTCTGCATGGGCGTTATGCAGGGCGGTATGACAGCGGGCGGCGTGCTCGGGCCGTTGTTCGGCGGCCTGCTGGCGGATCAATTCGGTATGCGTATGGCGTTCTTTATCGCGGCCGCCGCTTTGTTCCTGATCACGTTAGCTTTGCTCTTTTTTGTTAAAGAGGAACCGAGGAAGCCCGATCCGAATGCCAAACCCGTCAAGATTTGGGACTTCTCTTTATGCAAGATTCCGGCAGTTAAGCGCATGCTGATTTGCGCCGGCGTGGTGCAGCTGACCATTTTAATGCAGCAGCCGATCATGCCGCTTTACGTGGCCGAGCTGCAGGGTTCGATGGAGCGAATCGTCTTGATTTCCGGCATTGTGTTTTCAGTGACGGGTATTTCGGGCGTCTTAGCCTCTCCGGGCTGGGGCATTTTAGGTCAGAACTGGGGCTATCGACCCGTACTTTATTTGTCTTTGCTCGGCGCCGGACTGTTCGGGATTGTGCAGGTGTTTCCGAACTCGCTTGAGTGGTTTACGATTTGGCGCTTTGTCGGCGGCTTAGCCTTTGCCGGCATTTTCCCGGCCATTAACGCGGTGCTGACAGTTTCCACGAATGCCAACGACAAAGGACGTGTCTTTGGACTGTCTTATCTAGCCCAGCAGTTGGGTGCCGTGATGGGACCGATTGTCGGCGGCGCAATGACTGCGTACTTCTCTTATAAGTTCATCATCGGAATGTCCGGCTTTATCTGCTTACCGCTCGTACTCTATCTGTTTCTCAAGAGACCTGCTAAGACGGAAGGTACCGGAACTCCGCTGGTGTAGGAACACTTCTAAGTTCGTGTGAGTTATTGAAAAACGTCCGCCTGCTAAACAAGCGACGGACGTTTTCATTATTTTCAGCAGCCGGATTGCTAAAATCCGTGCTCAAACACAATTCGAACGTTTGGAGGAAAGCTATGAAATTCACCGATATGCTTCAGCACTGCTGGGATGTCAATCAGTCATTACTTTGCGTCGGCTTAGACCCCGATCCCAAACGTTTCCCGAAGCAGTTTGAAAGCAACAAGCATGCCATCCTGGACTTCTGCTGGGACATCGTTAAATCGACCGGAGATTTGGTCTGTGCCTTTAAACCGCAGATTGCTTACTTTGCTTCTTCCGGCGCGGAAGATCAGCTCAAAGAACTGATTGCCCGCATTCACAGCGAATATCCGGAAGTTCCCGTGATTCTTGATGCTAAGCGCGGCGACATCGGCTCCACTGCCAAGCATTATGCTAAGGAGGCCTTCGAACGTTTCGGAGCTGACTGCGTCACGCTTTCTCCTTACATGGGCTTTGATTCCGTCGAGCCTTACCTTGAGTATCCGGACAAAGGTGCCTTCATCCTTTGCCGCACCAGCAACAAAGGCGGCGACGACTTCCAGATGCTCGACTGCGGAGGCCAGCCGCTTTATCACGCAGTTGCGAAAAAAGTAGAGCAGTGGAATACCACCGGTCAGCTCGGCCTTGTGATCGGAGGCACTTATCCGAAAGAACTCGCGAGTGTTCGTGCCTTAACGCCGGAATTAAACTTCCTCGTTCCCGGCATCGGAGCTCAGGGCGGAGACATCAATGCCTGTGTGCAGAGCGGTATGAACGCGCAGAAGACCGGCATGGTGATCAATTCCAGCCGAGCTATTCTTTATGCATCCTCCGGCGAAGACTTCAAAGAAAAAGCCAGAGCGGTCGCGATGCAGACTCGCGATGCGATCAATGCAGCCCGAGGACTCTAAATTTCGTTGACGATGGTGCGTTGCGGGATGTCCCAGAAAGGCGCCACCATGTCTTCTTTGCTTTTGAAAAATTGAACCAGGCGCGTTTGGAACCACTGCAGAAATACGCGGTGGCGGCGGATGCGCCAATTTGTTTTTGAAGTGCACACAAAGCACTCCACCGGCGGATGGACCCAGCCGGGAAGAATCGGGACCAGAATGCCCGAGGCAATTTCCTGTGCGCAGTGAAAAAGCGGCAAATCCACCGAGATGCCCAGCCCGTCAATGACAGACTTTTTAATCGCTAGAATGTTGGAAACTCTGAGTACTTGTTTCCATTTCACTTCTTCGCGTTTATCACCGTTTTCTAAGTAACGCGTGGCGGAACGCACTGAACCGTCATAAACCAAAACTGTGTGTGCGGCTAAATCCTTGGGATGCAGAGGCATTCCATGCTCTTCGATGTAGCGGCGCGAAGCTACGGGCACATAGACGTTGCGTCCTCTTGAGTAAGACACAATCCGCGGATCCTTGGATTTAAAGCTAGCTACTGAGATGTCGGCCTTGTACTGAAGGATGTCCTGGACGTTTCCGCCGCCGACAATGTCAAAGACGATCTCAGGGTACTGAGAGTTGAATTCCATTAGCATCGGGATGTAGACCGCAACGGAGCCGGGCGCCAAAGAGAGGCGAATTTTTCCTGCCATGCCGGCCGAGCTCTGTGTCAGCTCTTTGACCATCTCCTCGTGCTGCAAAAGAATATTCGAAGCATGCTCATAGGCGATCTGGCCGGACTCCGTGAGCTGCAGGGGTCTTGTCACACGGAGTATGAGCGTCTGCCCCAAAGCATTTTCTAAGGAGGTCAGCGCGCGAGAGACGGTTGAGACTTCTACATCAAACTCTCCGGCGGTATCAGAGAAGTTTCGGGTATTGCACAAGCTGCAAAAAAGGCGCCAGGCACTGAGGTCGTCTAGTTTTGACATGATGCGAAAAAAGGGAATCGAGGATCTGTACATACTTTCTAACAAAAGCGACAAATACGCAAGTACTTTGCGTAAAACGCAAAGTAGCGTTTCCGATTTCGCCTGTCAGTTTTGAGGCCGGCTCATCAAAATAATAAAAAACAACCTCAAAACATAGGAGAAAAACAGATGACAGTCAGAGACGAGTTCTTCTGGTTGGGCGAAATCAATAAAGCCACGCTCGTGATCAACTCTCGTCAAGGTCTTTTGCCGATGCCGATCGCCGAAGAAGCGGCCAAGGCACTTCGTGAAGTTTTAGCCGACGGAGACGCTGATCCGACCAAGAGAGCTAAGACCTACATCACGTTTGAACCGTTAATGCTCAAAAAAGCAGATCCCGTGATCACGCTGATGCACGCCGGCCGTTCCAGCCAGGATATGCACGCAACTTATCGTTCTGCCATTCTTCGCGACCATGTTCTCGAAGTCGGTGACGCATTGAATGCCGTGCTGGAAACCATGACCGACCTGGCGGACAAAAACCGTGAAACGGTTGTCCCCAACTACACCAACGGTGTTGCTGCTCAGCCCAACAGCTTGGCGCATTACTTTCTTGCATTCTTAGCCGGCTTCAGCCGCGATGCGCAGAAGCTTCGTCAGTTCTACGTCCGTCTTGACCGCTGCCCGATGGGAAGCACCGTCCTGAACGGTACCTGCTGGCCGCTGGACCGCGAAGCCATGTGCAAACGTTTAGGCTTTGAAGCTGTCGCAGAAAACGCTTACGACGCCACACAGATCGGTCAGAGCGATCTGCCCGTCGAGTTCGCTTCAATTCTCACCGGCATTTGTCTGCATATCAATGTGTTCTTGGAAGACCTGATGGTTCAGTACGCTCAGGCTCGTCCCTGGATTCTTCTGCAGGAAGGCGGCGACAACACCTACGTTTCTTCCGCAATGCCGCAGAAACGCAATCCCGGCTTAGTGAATAACTGCAGAACGGAATCTTCTTCCGTGATCGGCGAAGCTCAGGCCGAGTTCTTCCGCGCTCACAATCTCCAGAGCGGCATGATTGACCCGAAGAATCAGACACTCAATGGTGCTTTGGCTCTTCATGCGGTTAAAGTTCTTACCATGTTTAACCGAGTTCTCAAAGCACTCGTGATCAACAAAGATCGTGCATTAGAAGAACTTAACAGCGACTGGACGGCCAGCCAGGAAGTTGCCGACCGTCTGATGAAGGAATACGGCGTCCCGTTCCGTATCGGCCACCACGCAGCCAGCCACATTGTTTCCTATGCTCGCGCCAACAACATTCTTCCGCTCGACTTCCCGTACGCCAAGATGCAGGAAATTTACAAGGAAGTCATCGAAAAAGAATTCCCGGAAGGCGATCCGAAATTCCCGATGAGTGAAGAAGAATTCCGAGAAGCCTTAAATCCGGTTTCCATCGTTCACAACCGTAAGACTTTAGGCGGACCTCAGCCCGCCGAGCTCGAACGCATGCTCAAAGAGCAGACCGCCGAAAACCATCTCAACGAACAATGGGTGGCCGACAAGAAAGCCTTTATCCAATCTTCCCTCGATAAATTAAATAAAGAATTTGAAACCTTAGGAGAATAATCATGACAGTACTTCTGCCTTGGTTTGCCCTGGTCGTCACTATCCTGGCGGGCTGGGCGATCATTAAAAGATTGTCTACTTCGATGGTCCTGCTGTTTGCCGGCTTGGCCATGATCAGCTTTGCCGTGATCTGCGGTGTTCACGGCTTCCTGCCGAAAGGCGTTAAACCTTCCGGCTTCGTATGGTTTGATATTTTTGAACTGCTTCGCTCTATCGCAACTAAACAGACTTCCGGCATCGGTCTTCTGATTATGGTCGCCGGCGGTTACGCTGCCTATATGGACAGAATCGGCGCTGCACACGCTCTTGTTCGTGTCTGCGTTAAACCTCTGGACGCTTTGTCCTCTCCGTATCTCGTTCTGGTAATGGGCTACCTCATCGGTCAGGCTCTGGTCACTGTGATCCCGAGTGCCGCAGGTTTGGCTATGCTGCTGTTGGTTGCTCTCTTTCCGATTCTTCGCGCTGTCGGATGTTCCGCTGCTGCTTCTGCCGCTGTTATTGGTACATCTGCCGGTATGACGTTAGGGCCGGCCTCCGGTACTGCTAACCTTGCCGCTCAGACAGCCGGCTTAGAACCGATTATCTACTTCGTTCAGTGCCAGCTGCCGGTTGCCATTCCGACATTGATCGTTGTCGCAATCTGCCACTACTTCGTTCAGAAGTACTATGACAAGAAGAACGACGACGTTTATTCCGACGCCATTCTGACTAAGAAAGACGACCTTCGCAATGTTCCTGGCTGGTACGCCATTCTCCCGGTCCTGCCGATCGCTTTAATGATCGTCTTCAGTAAGCTCGTCTACTCTGCCGTCAAGCTCAACACCATTAGCGCTCTGCTTCTCGTTTGGGTCTTCACAATCATCGTTGAACTCATCAGACGTCGTGACTTTAAGCCGGTTCTTGCCGACGGTGCTTTCATCTTCAAAGCCATGGGCGGTATGTTCTCCTCCATCGTTGCTCTGATTATCTGCGCTGAATTCTTTGCCACCGGCCTGAAAGTTACAGGTTTGATCTCCGCACTGATTACACACGCTCAGGGCATGGGCTTAGGCCTCAACGGTATGACCGCTGTTCTTACAGGTGTTGTCGGTATCGTTACCTTCCTGACCGGCTCCGGTGTCGGTGCCTTCTCCAGCTTCGCAGCTCTGGCTCCTGAAGTTGCCAACGGTCTCGGTGGTACTGCAGCCGCCTTCGTTACTCCGATGCAGTTTGCTTCCGGCATGCTCCGCGCTATGTCTCCTGTCGCCGGTGTCATCATCGCGGTTGCCGGTGCAGCCGGTGTCTCTCCGATGGCTATCGTCCGCCGTACTTGGATTCCGATGATCGCCGGTATGATCACCGTCCTCATCGCCAACGTTGTCTTCTTAGGCTAACTCTCATGAACATACGGGCCCCTTGCGGGCCCGTCGGAGAATCAAATGAAAAAAATCCTCATCCCCGCTTTAACAGCAGCGCTGTTGTGTTCTTCTGCCTTTGCTTTGGAAACTTCGGTTGCTCCGAAAGTGACCGATATCAAAAATCATTCACCGAAAACCGGCCTGATCGTCGGCAACTCTTACAGCTTCTATAACTGCGGTGTTCACAGCTATTTGAGAGGCTTGACACGAGAAAACAAACAGGATTGGAAAGCCCGCATCATTACGATCAGCTCCGGCCGTCTCTCCTATCATGATGTCGAACAGTACATGGGTCCGCATGAAATGGATCCTTATGCCAAGAAAGATGAGAAGGGCAATCTGATCAATCCGATGTTTGATGTTGTCATTCTGCAGGGTATGTCGACGGAACCGATTGCAGAAAAGAGCATTCCGACATTCAAGAAGTTTTTGAAGCAGCACGTTGCCACCATCAAGGCAAAGGGTGCCGAACCGATTGTTGTTGACACTTGGGCTCGTCAAAACAAGCCTGAAGATACGAAGAAACTGGCAGACGCCATTATTACGGCTGCCAATGAAAATGATGCGATTGTTTTGCCGGTCGGCTTGGCCTTTGCAGAAAGCCTGAAGCAGCGCCCGGATCTTCTGATGCATCAAAAGGATAAAAGTCATCCGACAGCAGCAGGCTCTTATCTGTACGGAGCAATGCTTTACGGGCTTCTTTTCAAGAAGAGTCCTGAAGGCATGACTTACTTAGGCGAATGCGAAAAACCGCTGAAGCCTGAAGATGCCAAGTTCCTTCAGAAATTGGCTTGGGACGTCCTTACAGATTTCTACGGCTGGAAAAAATAAGTAAGAAACAGAATTCTTTACCTCTTGCGGCCTTCGCGAACTAACTTAGCGAAGGCCGTTTTTTAATGCTTCCTGCGGAAGATCGACATTTTCCGGCAGGGGCTGTTTAAACGATAAAGCAAGATGAAGGAGGCTTACGCCGATCGAGGGCCAGACGAGGTCGAGCCACTTAGGTGCACCGCTGTGAAACACTGCTTCATAGTCTTTAAGCGCACTCTTTAAGCCGTGCTTGCTGTTATCGGAGGTGTAGCCGTTTTGCTGCAGGAGTTTTTCCAGAAGAGTGCTGTAATCCAAGCCTGAAGACGAGCGGTTGGCCAGCGGATCCATTTCCATATCTGACATATTTTCTTTTCCCAAAAATAAAGCCTCCGCGGCGAACGGAGGCTTATCACTATAGGCTTTCAGGAAGCCCGATATGAATTACTGCTGTGCAGACTGGGGAGCTGGAGCCTGAGCAGGTGCCTGGGCAGGAGCTTGGGCCTGTGCAGGAGCTGCAGCAGGAGCCTGGCCGGTAGCGCCGACTTCAGGAGCGTAAATCATCATCGGGGCATTCCCCATCATTTGACCGTTGCCCATCATCATGCCGTTAGGAATGATTTCGATCGGCTGAGCCTGAACTGCTCCCGGAGGAAGCTGGTTGTTGGCCTGAGGTGCGGGCTGAGGAGCGGCAGGAGCTGCCTGGGGAGCCGGCTGAGGAGCGGGCTGAGGAGCAGGAACAGCCTGCGGTGTCGGGCCTAAGTCATCATCGGGAGCCTGCTGCTGGCCGTTGCCCTGGAGCTGCATGAAAACGCCGAGCTGGCCGGCGATGTAGCCTAAAGCAACGAGAGACTGGTCACGAGTAATAGTCTTGCCGGTCTGAGCGGCACGAGCCTGAACGAATTCAGAAGCTCTGTCGAGTTCGGTCTGTGTGACGGGGAAGTCACCGAACTGCATATGGCCCATGGTTGCTAACTTGCCGATGACTTCACCGGCAGGATTGGTCGGAGTCTGTTGTTCGGGCTGAGGTGCAGCTTGCTGAGCGAATGTGGTTACAGAAAAGCTCAGTGCGACCGCACTGAGAGCAAGGGTTAATTTTCTAAGAATCATGTTATTTCTCCAATTCAAAAGTTAGAGAAACTATACTCCGTAAAAACCCTTAGTATTGACCTTAACTCTTTGATTCTTACTCAATATGGTGAGGATTCATGCCTACTTTGGCGCGCCTTTCGGAAGCGCTTTGAGTGCGTCGACCACGATGTCCTGTGTGAGCAGCTCGGGGAGGATTTTTGCAGTGCCGTCCGGGGCGTAAAGGAGATAAAGCGGGACGCCGGTTCTGCCGAAGGATTCCAAAGTTTTAGAAATTTCGGCGTTTCGATTCGTCCAGTCGGCGATGAGGAGCTTGACGTTGTGCTCCTTAAAGGCCCTCTGCACGTTTTCTCGATCAAGTACGGCCAGCTTGTTGGCCTGGCAGGTGACGCACCAAGAGGCGGTGAAGTCGACAAAGACTGGGCGTCCCTCATCGAGCGCAGCTTGTAAAGCCGCAGGAGACCAGGCATCGGCCGCGCTCACTTCAGCAGGGGCGCGCTCAAGCAGCGGAGAAGCGGCGACTGCATATGCACCGGCGCCGAGGATAAAGGCAAAAGCCATGAGGCCTTTTGATGTTGCTTTACCGAACTGCAGGCGCCCGTACAAAACTAAAGCTATAGCTAAAAGTGCGGCGGCTAAGAGATAGACTCCGAGTGCTGAGATCGACACCTGCTGCCAAAGAACCCAGAAGAGCCAAAGCGCAGTGAGCGCCATCGGAACGGCCATAACCGTTCTGAATATGCTCATCCAGCGTCCCGGGCGGGGCAGCCAGGCAGTAAGGCACGGGAACAGCGCCAGCAGGAGCCAGGGAAGGCTCATGCCCAGCCCAAGGCAGAGGAAGACAACAAAAGACTCCAGTGCAGAGGAAGAGAGCGCGTAGCCTAAGGCAGCTCCCATGAACGGGGCCGTGCACGGGGAGGCAACGACGACGGCCAAGATGCCGGTTGCAAAACTGCCGCCCAGGGAGGCACCGGAAGTCTGACCTGTAGAAGAAATTCTTACGCCGGAAAATTCAAAGGCGCCGGCCAAGTTCAAGGTGATCGTGACAAAAAGAAGCGCCAGCAAGGCTACGAACCAAGGCGACTGCAGCTGGAAGCCCCAGCCGACGGAAGCTCCGGCCGCTTTTACGGCGATCAAGGCGCCGGCTAACAACGTCATGGAAATGAGGACGCCGACGGTAAAGGAAAGACCATGCAGTGCGAGTTTTCCGTCTCCGCGGTGCTCAACAAGGCTGAGCATTTTCAGAGACAAAACGGGAAAGACGCAGGGCATTAAATTCAGGATCAAACCGCCGAGGAAAGACATACCGGCGGCGAGCCAAACGGTTAAGTTGACGTCCGTGTTATCGGAGGATGCCGACGGTGGTGTCACGGTTCCATTTACTAAAACATGAGAAAAACTGCCGGACCAGCCGCCTTGAGCGGGTCCGCCGTCAGCGGAAAAGACGCCGGATAAGGTGTCACCTGCTTTCAGTTCTTCCGTGCCCTGAAGTCGGACGGTGACTTCGTCCCCGTTTTTAGAAACCGACTGAGGCGCTTTGTAATCAACAGCTCCTTCCCCTTCGGTGAATACATAAAAATGATTGAAAGGTTCAGAGGTTTTGAAAGTGACGGAAAGGGCGCGATTGGACGGATCAATCTGAGCGGAAACCGTTTTTAAGGGAGTAGGCGTTAAACCGTCATTGGTTTGGAAGAGCCCGGCGTTCGGAGAAGCGGCCGGCTCGGCGTTCGAGACTTTAACGGGAACGTCAAACGAAGCACTTCCCGGAATGCATTGTTCCGCGCACATCAGCCAGGAGACGTTCGCTTTAGCGACGTACCCCCCTTCCTTGGCAGATGCCGGAACGGAAATTGAGACAGGAAGAAGAATCGAGTCTTCGTATCCGAAATTGGTGAGATCGCCGACGACATAAAGTTTCGGCGTAGGCCATTGAATGGATCCCGCCTTCCAGCCTTCGGGCAGAGACCAGTCGATGGTGGTCGGAAGTCCGGTGTCACCGGGCGTTTTCCAATATGTGTGCCAGCCCGGCTCTTGGGTCAGCAGCACGCCTAAACGGATGGAGCTTCCCGGTTGGACCGAAGTCGTTTGAGAGATAAGCTCGGCTTTGACCGCTTCGGTTTTCTTCCAGGGAAGAGCCTGTGCGTTTAAAGCAAAGACGGCAAAGAAAAGCAAAAGGAAGCGCAAAAGCCAAGCAAATCTCATAACAACAAAGTGTCTAAACAAACAAATTAACCATGTACGCGTTTGACTTTGGCAAAGGCCTCGTCAGCAGCTTCGAGCGTACGAGCGATGACGGAATCGTCGTGAGTAATAGAGACGAAACCGGCTTCGTAGATGCTCGGTGCCAAATAAACACCGTTATCCAGCATGGCATGGAAGAAAGTCTTGAAGCGATCGGCGTCGCATTCCATGACTTCCTTGAAAGAAGTCGGGCACTTGCCGCGGAAGTAGATACCGAACATGCCGCCGATGCTTTGAGCTGAGAAGGCGACACCGTGTTTCTTAGCCATTGCGCCTAAGCCCTTGACGAGTTTAGCGGTCTGTTCGGAAAGGCGCTTGTAGAAACCAGGCTGCTGAATTTCATGAAGCGTAGCCAGGCCGCAGGTAACGGCGACCGGGTTGCCGGAAAGGGTACCTGCCTGATAGACGGGGCCCAAAGGAGCAACGCTGTTCATGATGTCGCGTTTGCCGCCGAAAGCTGCAACCGGCATGCCGCCGCCGATCACTTTACCGAACATCGTAATGTCCGGATCGATGTGATACAGAGACTGGGCGCCGCCGAGAGCAACACGGAATCCGGTCATGACTTCGTCGACGATGAGGACGGTACCGTGTTTAGCGGTTTCTTCTCTCATAGTTTCGAGGAATTCCTGAGTGGCGGGAACCATGTTCATATTCCCGGCAACTGCTTCAACGATCACGCAGGCGATTTCGTCGCCTTCTTTGTCAAAGAGTTCTTTGAGCTGTTTGGGATTGTTGTATTCCAAAACGATTGTGTCGTTGGTGACAGCAGTGGGAACACCGGCAGAGCTCGGGGTACCGAACGTCAGCAAGCCGGAGCCGCCTTTAACCAACAGGGAGTCGCTGTGGCCGTGATAGCAGCCTTCGAACTTCACAATCTTATTGCGGCCGGTATAGCCGCGGGCCAAACGGATAGCGCTCATGCCGGCTTCGGTGCCGGAGGAGACGAGACGGACTTCTTCAACGGAAGGAATGAGACGCTTAATTTCTTCGGCAATGTCAATTTCACCGACGGTCGGAGCACCGAAACTCAAGCCGTTGTCGACAGCTTCTTTAACAGCCTCAATGACGTGGGGATTGTTGTGACCGAGAATCATAGGACCCCAAGACCCGATGTAGTCGATGTACTGCTTGCCTTCGACGTCGTACATATGCGGCCCTAATGCTTTTTTTATAAAGCGGGGAGCGCCGCCGACAGAACGGAAGGCACGAACCGGGGAGTTAACGCCGCCGGGAATGGACTTCTGGGCTCTGTCAAAAAGTACTTCATTCTGATCCATGAAAAGAACTCCTAGAAATGAATTAAATAGTAATTTCAAGCGGGATAGGTTAATCCGCTCATGCTAAAGGAAAAACCTAAAGGATAGATTAATTCAGCTGCGACACGCAGAACTGTACTTCAGTCGAATGGGCAGGGAAGCGGAAAATCTATACAGAAGGTTACTCGCAGAGCTTGAGGCCGAAAGATAAGTTTTCGAATATCAAGAAATGTAAATTCGAGAACACTTCGGAGGATATATCAGCGAATTTCGAGAAGTCGTGCTGGGAAATACAAAAGAAAAGCGGAGGGTCTACGAGGGGATCTCCGCAGCAAAGGCTGGCCTCAGTCCTTTTTAAAAGGCTGATGCAGCAGAACACAGATTTTTTTCGCCGAAAGTAAGGAGTACTTGAAACCGCAGACTTTTGTTGCAACGCCTGCATCCTCAGCGAAACTTCAAGATGCAGCGATTTCTTGGTTTCCTAGACGATGATTAGTTTTCCGCAGTGGAAATTTTCTTGACGAAGGATGTCAAGAGCTGGCCGAAATCCTGAGATTCCGCATTGCCGGCAGATGTGACGAGCAGCGCACCGTAAAGCGTTGCTAAAACCCAAGCTGTTAGGACAGAAATCCAAGCAATTTTTCCGAAGTTCATAGGTTCTCCTTATAAGTGAACCTAACCTTATACAGGCTTTTTACTCACCTATACGGGAAACCGAGTACAAATCGGGTAACTAAGTGCCTATTGTGCGTCTATACAACCCGGTGGGCGAACGTTGGTCCCTTATGAAGATGGCGGCTATCGCACCTCTAAATTAAAACTGCCGCGCTCCAAAGGATTGCGGCAGTTTGTATAACGGCTTGATTATTAGAAGGCCAGACCGAGAGCTAGTTTGAAAGTCACAGGAGACGGGCGCATCGAGAAGCTGTCGTCCGTCGGACTGTGCGCTTTGTAACGCGGGAAGCCTAAGTCCATACCGCCGGTTACGTGAAGGTTGCGCGTGATCGCAACAGTGCCGCCAGCCTGAATAACCGGAGTGAAGATGTCTTTCTTCGCACCCCAGCCTTCCTTGAAGTCCTGCTGGTCGCTTCTGAAGTAGCCTGCACCGACACCGGCATAAAGTTTGACGCGCTCGGCCGCTCTGAAGTGATACTGAACAGCAAGACTGTAGCTCGTGAGCTTGTAGCTTCCGACTTTGCTGCCGTTAGCATGAATGCCGTGTGTACCGGACCGGTTAACGGAGAAATCTAAGGCCCATTCCGGAGTGACAAAGTAACGCAGACCGGCTGAGTAAGCCCCGTCGGAAGAAATAGAAGACGGTTTGGGCGTGCCCTTCAGCGTTGTCTTCTGCCAGCCGCCGCCGGCGTAGATCAGTACCTTATTAGAGAAGAGCGACTTCGGCGTGTCCGGCATATGACGAGTCTTGCGATCGTCAAACGTCATGTTGGCGAAGAAGAAAAAGATGTCGGAGAACGGAACATAGGTTCCGTAGATGCTGAAGTTGTCCGTGCCGACACCGACCAAAGGCAGCGGCGCCGGGAAAGGAATCCATTTGTAGTCGCCGCGGGCGGTCAGACCGATGGTGTAGCCGGCTTCCGCATAGAAAGGTGTGCTGCCGAGTCTCCAGCGGGACAACCAGCCGTAGCCCATGAACGGTTCAAAGTTGTTGTGGGAATCGGAGAAGGCCATAGCGTACATGATTCTGCGGTTTCCGCGGCTGTCGATAAAGTTGCGCGAAATACCGCCGCCCCACGTATAACCGTTTTCGTTGTGGCGTTTCTCTGTCTTGTATGCATATCCCGGATGAATCGTGTAGGCGGGAAGGAGCAATCCGGAGGAACCTTCGGAAATAATAGTTTTCATTCCGACCCAAGTGTCGGAAAGGTAGCTTCCTGAAGAGTTTTCTTCGGAAACAACACCGGCGGGGAGGGTATCGACAATTGCTTCCCAAACCGAACGACCGGAGTCTTCAGCAGAAGCAGATGAGGCGATCGCAATAATTCCAGCCCCGAAAATAGTTCTAATGATCTTATTTTTCACGACTTTTTCAATGGAGTGCAAAGCTGAAAAATTTTACAGAAAAACAGCTCGCTTTTATTTGATTTGGTCATTAGAACGAGCTCAATTAACGCAATTTTGATGCCTGTTTTGTGTAACGAGGCTTTTTAGGAAGTTCGTGAAACTTGCGGAATCGAAGGAATCTAATTAAAGTTGCACCGCGAAGTTCGTCGGACAATCGCAGGGGAGAAAGACCTCGGAGGAAAGTCCGGACTCCACAGAGCACCGTAGGAGGTAACACCTCTCCGCCGAAAGGCGAGGACTAGAGCAACAGAGACGAGCCGATTCAGTTCGGTTGAAACGGGCAATCTCTACGGGGAGCAACATCAAATAGGCAGCTAATGAACCTGCTCGGCGAGGCTGCGGGTAGATGGCTCGAACTCGGGAGTGATCCCGAGTCTAGATGAATGATTGTCATGCTGCCTTTGGCGGCACACAGAATCCGGCTTACAGACGGACTTCGCTCTTCTATCTTTTCTTTTATATTCAACTAATTAAATAGAGCGAAAGCTAAAGAACAAGAATAACTTCCGCTCAATGTGAGAGTTGGTGGAGGAAAGTGGAAAAAAGTGGCTAAAATTGAGACTTAGAAAAGGTAGATTTTTGTCTCGTTTTAGTCGTGTTCCAAGGCTCTCCGCACATCAATCTTGACGCCAAAGGGCGTCTGTCGGTGCCTTCTCGTTATCGAGAGGCTCTGGCGCAGCTGTGCTCCGGCCAAATGACCTTTACCCGGCACCCTGACGGGTGTGCTTTGCTGTACCCGCGCAATGTCTGGGAAACCAAGAGAACCGAATTAATGGCACTCCCTTACTCGGCCAGAGTCTTTCAAAGAATCGTGATGGGCTCTGCTGTGGACGTGGATATGGATGCCAGTGGCAGACTGCTGGTGCCTGCAGAGTTAAGAAAAGCATGCGGTCTTTCCAAAGAGATCGTTCTTGTGGGATTGGGCTCGCACTTTGAGCTGTGGGACGCTGAGAAGCTTGCGGAAAGCGAAGCTAAAGCAATGACAGAAAACCTATCGGATATCGCCGCCCAATTCAATTTTTAAAAATAAGGTAGTTTTCTGTGCAGGCAGAGGTCTTGGTTCATCGCCCGGTACTTGCTGAAGAGTCACCCCGACTCCTGGTAACCGATCCGAATGGCGTCTATGTCGACGGTACTTTCGGCCGTGGAGGGCACTCGCGCCTGATATTGGAAAAGCTCTCCCCGCAGGGGCGCCTGATCGCGTTCGACCGCGACGAAGAAGCCGTTAAAGCCGCCGCTCAGATCCAAGATCCGAGATTTCAGATTATTCATGCCCCTTTTGCCTCTATGAAAGAGGAATTGGCAAAGATCGGCATCGACAAAGTCACCGGCATCTTCCTTGATATCGGCGTCTCCAGTCCGCAGATTGATGATCCGGAACGCGGATTTTCTTTCCGCTTTGACGGTCCTCTGGACATGCGCATGGACACGAGCGCGGGAGAAACGGCAGCCGAATGGATTGCCCGCGCCGATGCGGCCGAGATGGCCAAGGTATTTAAGGACCTCGGAGAAGAACGTTTCGCCATGAAGGCCGCTAAGGCCATTGAGAAGGTGCGTACCAAAGAACCGATTCTGCGCACTAAGCAGCTTGCGGACTTAATTGCCGCTACGCTCCCGCGCAACAAGAAAGACAGCGCCCAGCATCCGGCAACACGTATTTTCCAGGCGATCCGTATTCATGTGAATCAAGAGCTCGAGCAGCTTAAACGCGCACTCGAGTCTGCCGGCTCTCTGCTGCTTCCGGGCGGTGTCTTAGCGGTCATTTCCTTCCATTCGCTGGAAGACCGCATCGTTAAGAAATTCTTTGAAGCTGCGGCCAACCCGGCCTCCTGTATCGACCCGCGTCTGCCGCTTCTGCCTTCGCAGCTGCCGCAGCCGCTGTTTAATCGTGCCGTACGCATCCTGCCCTCGGAAAAAGAATGCGAGGAAAATCTTCGCGCCAGAAGTTCCGTGCTTCGCGGCGCATCCCGGACGGATGCTCCGTGGCCTGAACAGGGAGTGCAGGTATGAACGAGTTCCGCTTCCTGGTCGGGATGATTGTGATCTTGGAGCTGGTCCTTTTTGCATGCGGACTTAAAGTCGTAGAGAACCGCCACAACGCCCGAAAGCTGTTCATCGAGCTTGAACATGAGCAGCAGATCCATCATTCTTTGATGGACGAAAGGGCTCGCCTCAAACTTGAAATCTCCAACCTGGAGCAAATCCGTCAAGTCGAAGCCCGCGCGAAAGAAGGCGGCTTGGCCCCTGCTGAGAACGGTCGCGTGATTATCTTGGATAAGAACGCCGTCTCTTCCGGAGCTCAAAAATGAGAATCAGGCAGTGGCTCAGAGATGCATGGGACAACGTCTTCATGCCGACGGAAGAAAAACGCGGTGACGATGACAGCGTTAAGGACCTCCTGCGCCTGAAAATCAAGCCTGGCCGAAGCAAGTTTGTTTATTTCATGCTGCTTTTGTGCTTTACCGCGCTCGGCGTCCGCATCGGCTGGCTTCAGCTTGGTTTTAATACGGAATTCCTGCAGAAGCAGGGTGCGATGCGTTTCCAGCGCACGATCGAAGTGCCTGCGATGCGCGGTCAGATTTATGACCGCAACGGAACGCTGCTGGCAACGAGCGTGACCGCCAAAGCCCTTTGGATTATTCCTCAGGACGTTAAGATTACGACTTCTCAGCTCAAAGAAATTGCTAAGACGCTGGATGTCCCGGTCTCCGAGCTTAGGAAAAAATTTAACTCCAAACGTACCTTCGTCTACTTGAAGCGTCAGGTTCCGATTGAAACGGCCGAGAAGGTGCTGGATATGAAAATTCCGGGCCTGCACTCCACCCGAGAATTCCTGCGCAGCTACCCGGACGGCGAAGCGGCTGCTCAGATCGTCGGTCTGACCGGTTTGGACGGAAACGGTATTGAAGGCATTGAACTGGCTGCGGAAAAACGCTTGGCCGGTAAACCCGGCTCACGCCGCGTGATGAAGGACCGGTTAGGCCGCATCGTGGAAGACGCTTGGCTCAAAGAGCCGATGAACGGCGAAAACATTACGCTGACGATCGACTCCCGCCTCCAGAACCTTGCTTATGAAGCCCTGGGTCGTCAGGTTGAGAATCTGAAAGCTAAAGGCGGCTCCATTGTGATTGCCGACCCGAAGACCGGTGATATTCTCGCGCTTGCGAACTACCCGAGTTTTGACCCGAACAATCGCGGCAAGATTTCGCGCACCGGCGTTCGCAACCGCGCCATTGTGGACACATATGAACCGGGTTCGACGATGAAGCCGTTCTCGGTTGCCGCTGGTCTCGAAGAAAAGAAAGTCACGCCGAATACGCTCTTCCAGATCGGACGCTCCATGTCTTTCGGCCGTCATTCGATCGGGGACTCTCACTACAGTAAAGAGCTGACGGTTTCCGGCATCATTCAGCAGTCGAGCAACATCGGTACGTCTAAAGTGGCGCTCCTGATGACGCCGCAGGTCATGTGGTCTTACTACGACAAGCTCGGTTTCGGCCACTCGCCGCAGATCGGCTTCCCGGGTGCGGTGGCCGGCCGTCTGCGTCCTGCAAAGAACTGGCGTCCGATCGAGCAGGCGACTATGTCCTACGGTCACGGCGTCACGGTTTCTCTGCTTCAGCAAGTCCGTGCCTACACGGTGTTTGCACGTGACGGGGACATGATTGAGCTCTCTATTTACAAAGATCGTGCTTACCGTGAACCGCAGCGGGTCTACAGTGCCAAAACCGCCGGTCAGATGCGTGACATGCTCGCGAAAGTAGTAGAAAAGGGCGGAACCGGTTTCAGAGCTCGCGTTGAAGGCTACACCGCTGCCGGTAAAACCGGTACGGCTTACAAGGTCGAAGGCGGCCAGTACGTGAGAAAGTACGTTGCAGGCTTTGCGGGTTACGCACCGGCACACAATCCCCAGATTGTGGTGGGCATTATGATCGATGAACCGATGATCGGTAAACACTTCGGTTCGACGGCTGCCGCACCGCTTTTCTCCGAGATGGTCTCGAAGACGCTGCGTCTGATGGCGGTCAACCCGGATCGCCCCGAAGACTTTATGGTGACTAAGAACGATAAGAAGCCTGCCAAAGCTAAGGCGCAGCCCGCGAAGACTCATGCATTGAAAGAATCGAACCGCGCCCGCGCGAGGGCGCCGTCAAGGACAAATTTGAAATCAGCCAAAGAAGATCACGTAATAAAGGGGAAGACCAATGGTTGATGCCGTAGCTGTTGCCGCCGAGATTAAGCGATTCGCTCCCGCGGGAGCGGCTTTGCTTTTAGACAGTCGGAAAATCCGCAAAGGCGATGTGTTTTTTGCAGTGAAGGGCGTGCACACCGACGGCCGGGCTTTTATTGAAAAAGCCTGCGGCGCCGGCGCTTCCTGCGTGGTTGCTGAAAAAGGCGATATCGGCCCGTGCTCGGTGCCCGTCATCGAAATAGACAACCTTTATCGCGCTCTCGGTCCGATTGCGGCTGCCTACTACGGCAATTCGACCGCTCAGATGATCGGAATCGCCGTGACAGGCACCAACGGCAAAACCACGACCGCCAACTGGATCGCCGATCTGATGAATCGACTCGGAACACCGTGTGCAAGCATCGGAACGTTAGGATGCACGCTGAACGGCATAGTCCTTCCGAGCGTGTCGATGACAACGCCTGATCCGCTCACGCTTCAGGCAAAGTTTGCCGAGCTGCTTAGCCGCGGTTGCAAAGCGTTTGCGATGGAAGCGAGTTCAATCGGCCTGGAACAGGGGCGCCTTGACGGAACCGAAATCAAAACAGCTGTATTTACGAACCTCACGCGAGACCACCTGGACTATCACGGAACGATGGAGAACTATCTCCGGGCTAAGGAGATCCTGTTCCGCTGGTCGACGGTTGCCTCCGCGGTGATTAATCAGTCCGGTGAGCCGGCTCAGCAGATTATGAAGACCGCTGAAGGCGCCGGAAAAGCAATCCTGACGGTCTCTGCCAAAGGAGATCAACCGGCATACCTGTCTGCCGAGAACATCCGCCATACCCGAGAGGGACTGGAATTTGAAGTCCGCTTTAAAGGAAATACGTTCCCGGTTGCAGCGCACTTTTTAGGCCTCTTTAACGTGGAGAACTTTCTCTGCACGGTGGGCGCAATGATTTCCGTCGGTTTTGAAATCGAAACGGTACTTAAAGAAGCCGCAAAACTCATGCCCCCGGCCGGGCGAATGCAGATCGTGCGCGATGATCACGGCCCAATCTTTGCCGTGGATTATTCCCACACACCGGATGCCGTGACCCAAGCGATTAAAGCCTTGGAGGGATTAGCCGAAGCACGCGGCGGACGCATTTGGATTGTTGTCGGCGCGGGCGGAGACCGAGATCACGGCAAGCGTCCTCTAATGGGACAGGCCGCGTGCGCTGCCGATGAAGTCGTTTTGACGTCGGATAACCCGAGAAGCGAAGATGCGAAAGAGATACTGAAACAAATTCAAGCAGGGACAACCAAACCCTGCACGGTTATTGAAGACCGCAGAAAAGCCATTGAATATGCCGCGGAACATGCCGCTGCCGATGATGTCATCCTCGTTGCCGGCAAAGGCCACGAAGATTATCAGGAAGTCAAAGGTGTTAAACACCACTTCTCTGACGTCGAAGAGACACGCGAAGCCCTGCGGAAACTAAGGAACAAAAATGAATGAAGCGTTAATGACGATCGGGGAATTTGCCGAGATGCTCGGCTCCGACATCCAGATCAAGGGTGCTCCGGGGATTAAATTTTCCTCCGTCAGTTTTGATTCGAGATCAGTCCGACCCAACGGGCTGTTTTTTGCTATTGAAGGAGAGCGGGACGGCCACGAGTTCGTGCAGGCCGCTTCCGATGCGGGCGCAGCGGCGGCGGTCGTGACGCACTTTGTACCGGTGAGCCTTCCTCAGGTTTTGGTGAAAGACACGCGCGAAGCGCTGCTGGACTCCGCTAAAAAATGGCGCTCGAAGTTCGACCTGCCCGTGATCGCGGTTGCCGGCTCAAACGGCAAGACAACCACGACGCAGATGGTTTTATCCATCATCAAAGAACGCTTCCAGAAAGGTGCCTGGGTCGGAACCGAAGGCAACTTGAACAATGAGCTTGGCGTCTCGCTGATGCTTTGGAAACTACGTCCCGAACATCAGGCCGCGTGCTTTGAAGTCGGCATGAACCATATTGGCGAAATGCGTCCGCTCGTCTCGGCGATTGCGCCGACGATCGGCACAGTGACCAACACGATGCGCGATCATCAGGAGTTCCTGGCTTCCTTAGAAGAGACTGCCAAAGAAAACGGTGAAGTCTTTGCTCAGCTTCCGCGTCAGGGCGTAGCCGTCATCAATGCCGCCGATCCCTTTGCGGTTGAATGGCGCAAGATGGCCGGCAACAATCGCGTCGTGACGTTCGGAACGCCGGACAGTGATGTTTATGCCTGCGAAGTCGAAGGGACAGCATTCAGATTGGTGACGCCGATTGGCCAAATTGATATCGAACTCAAAGTACCCGGCAAGCACAACATTGTGAACGCCGTGAATGCGGCCGCCGTGCTTTTTGCGATGGGCCGCGATCTCTGCGATATCAAGAAGGGTTTGGAAAACTTTGAAGCCGTCAGCCACCGCGGCGAAGTCGTGACATTGGACGATGGTTCCGTAGTCATCGATGACAGCTATAACGCCAACCCGGACTCTATGAATGCCGCAGTCAATATGCTGAGCGAATACCAGCTGCCCAAGATTTTTGTCGCGGGCGACATGGGAGAACTCGGCGTTCAGAGTCCGCAGTTCCACAGGGAGTTAGGCGAATTTGTACGCCGCTGCGGTATTGAGAACTTCTTCTCCATCGGCAACCGCATGCTTGATGCCGTCGAAGGTTACGGCGAAGGTGCGCGTCACTTTGAAACACAGGAAGAACTGCTCGCTGCGCTGAAGGAAGAGATGGTCAAGGGTCCGCATGCCGTGCTCTTTAAGGCCTCGAATTTCATGAAGCTCTTCAAACTCGCGGACGAACTGGTCCGCACCTGGAACAAACAAGAAGAAAAAGAACCGAAGGAAAACTAAATGCTGCTCGCTCTGATTCAATGGCTGGCCGACTCGACTTCTTTAGGCTGGCTTCGCGTTTTTAACTATTTGACGCTGCGCGCCGTTTTAGCCGCACTTACTGCTTTCTTTATCGCCTTGGCATTAGGCCCGGCGGTAATTCGTGAACTGAGAAAACTCAAGGTCGGTCAGGCTGTTCGTCAGTACGGACCGAAGAGCCATCTGGTCAAAGAAGGCACGCCGACCATGGGCGGCATCCTTATCTTGATTGCCGTGGGTGCATCGACGATCCTGTGGATGGACCTCAGCAACCGCTTTGTCTGGGTGGTGCTTTTTGTGACGTTAAGCTTCGGCGCCATCGGCTGGGTCGATGACTACCGAAAGGTAGTCCATCACGATCCCGAGGGCATGAAGTCCAGAGAAAAGTTCTTCTGGCAATCGCTTGTCGGCGTCATTGCCTCCGTCTACTTGGCTTTCTCTGTTGCGGCGCCGGGCAATGAACACATCTGGGGTTTGGTGCTTCAGTGGATGGAGAGCGGTTTTACCTCTATTCCTCTTCCGGAAAGAAGCAATCTGCTGATTCCGTTCTTTAAGAACGTATCGCTTCCGATCGGCATCTGGGGCTTTATCGTCCTCAGCTACTTCGTGATTGTGGGCACGAGCAACGCTGTGAACCTCACAGACGGTCTGGACGGCTTAGCCATTCTGCCGAGCGCTTTGGTCGGTATCGCTTTGGGCATCTTTGCCTACGTGGTCGGCCGTGTTGACTATGCCGCCTACCTCAACTTTCCGTATGTTCCGGGCGCTGGCGAAGTCGTCGTCGTAGGTGCCGCGCTCATCGGTGCAGGCCTAGGCTTCCTTTGGTACAACGCTTATCCGGCCCAGGTGTTTATGGGCGACGTGGGCGCTTTGGCGCTTGGCGGTGCATTGGGTACGATGGCCATCATTACACGTCAGGAACTGGTTCTCTTCATCATGGGCGGCGTTTTCGTGATGGAAACCCTCTCGGTGATTCTCCAAGTCTCGTACTTCAAGATTACGCACGGAAAGCGCATCTTCCTTATGACACCGATCCACCATCATTTTGAAATGAAGGGATGGAAGGAAACTCAGGTCGTCGTTCGTTTTTGGATCATCACCATTGTTTTGGTGCTGATCGGTCTGTCCACTCTGAAAATCAGGTAATCCATCATGTCGGTCAGTCAGAAAGTATTGGTTCTCGGTTTAGGAGCTTCGGGTCGTACCGCGGCTCGCTTTTACGCATCCCGCGGTTTTGAGGTGCTTGCCGCCGATACCAGACCGCAGCCGCCGAGGCTGGATGAACTGCAGAAAGAAATTCCGAATCTGAAGTTCCTCGGCGGGGCCGTTTCTCCCGTGATAGTTGCTGAAGTCTCCGAAGTCATGATTTCTCCGGGCCTGTCCCCCGAGTACTCAGTCTTTGCGCCGGCAGTGAAAGAAGCAAAGCACCGCGGTATTGCTGTCGTTGGAGAGATCGAGCTTTTTGCCCGTGAGCTGAAAAAACTCAAAGCTGAGACAGGCTACGCGCCCAAGATCATCGGCATTACCGGTACCAACGGCAAAACCACGACCACCATGCTTTCAACGGCCATCATCGCAGAGGCCGGCAAATCCGTTGTTGCGGCAGGCAATGTCGGCCCGAACGCCTTGGGCGAGCTGGAAAAACACCGCCAAGTCGGAACACTGCCTGACTTTTGGGTTTTGGAACTGTCGAGTTTCCAGCTCGAAACCACGGAAAGTCTGCACTGCGACAGCGCGGCGCTGCTCAACATCACCGAAGACCATATCGATTGGCACGGCTCGATGGAAAAGTACGCCGCAGCGAAACGAAAGATTTTTTCTGCCGATACCGTTCGTGTGCTCAACCGCGAAGATCCAGGCTCGATGCTTTCTGCCGAAGGCGTTCCGTCCGATTTAGTACATACCTTCGGATCCGATGCGCCTAAGAAGATCGGAGACTTCGGAATCTCTGACGTCGGCGCGCTGGTCTGGCTATCCGGCTGCATTGCTTCGGCTTCCCCGGAATTACTGATTCCGATGAACGCGCTCAGAATCCGCGGTCTGCATAACGCTATGAACGCACTGGCCGCGACCGCACTGACGCTCGCCGTCGGAATTCCGCTTGACTCTATCCTGCGCACGCTGCGTGAGTACAAGGGTGAGCCGCACCGCGTTCAGCTCATTCTCAGGGCCTCCGACATCGATTACGTCGATGATTCCAAAGGCACCAATGTCGGCGCTGTTGTCGCCGCCTTGGCCGGATTCGGTCCGAAGAAAGTCGTTCTGATTCTCGGCGGTGACGGCAAGGGACAGGATTTTGCGCCGCTCAAGGCTCCGATCGAAACGCACGCCAAGGGCGCCGTTTTCATCGGACGTGATGCTCCGCTGATTGAAAAAGAAGTCGACTATCCGGGGCTTCTGAAAGCTCATGCCAAAACCATGGCAGAAGCGGTTAGAGAAGCCCGTGCGATGGCTAAGCCCGGTGACACGATTCTGCTTTCTCCGGCTTGCGCAAGCTGGGATATGTTTAAGGATTACGCCGATCGTTCTGCGCAGTTTGTCGCTGCTGCGAAAGAAATCGCTGAAGAGGAAGGCCAGCTGTGCTGATCAGACGACGTAAGAAAGAAGACGCCGACGATATCGTCACACGTGTCGGCGACTACAACAACGCCGCCGCGCTGAACTACGAGCCGCGGGATATCGGTCCGGTACCTCCGGATTACGGTGTTTTGTTCGTCGTTTTCTCTTTGATGCTTCTCGGCTGTCTGATGGTTTTTTCGGCTTCTATTTCGTTAGGAGACTCTCCGAAGTACCACATCAGCGAGCATTACTTCTTTGTCCGCCACGTGATTTCGCTTGTGGTGGCGCTCTTCGGCGCCTATATTGTTTGGCATATTCCGATGAAGGCCTGGAAGAAGATGGCGTTCCCGTTCTTCCTATTCGGGCTCTTCCTGCTCGGCGCGGTGTTTATTCCGGGCATCGGTAAGTCGACGAACGGTGCCTGCCGCTGGATCCCGCTCGGGTTGTTTAATCTTCAGGTGACGGAAGTCATGAAGATTGCCGTGCTGATTTATGCGGCCGACTTTACCGTGCGTAAACAAAATTACATGCACAGCGTGAAGAAGGGTCTTCTGCCGATGCTGCTTGTGATGGGGCTCGTGGGCTTCCTCGTACTGAAGGAGCCCGACCTTGGCGCCTATGTCATGATGCTGGCCATTTCTATGGGCATTCTGTTTCTAGGCGGCATTAACCTGACGGTTTTCATCATGGTGCTGGTCGGCGTTCTGGGGCTGCTGGTCTTCATGATCTTTGCGGCAAGCTGGCGAGCGGCGCGTTTCTTTGCTTACCTGGATCCTTGGGAAATCTCGAACGCTCAGGGCAAGGCTTATCAGCTCTCCCATTCGCTGATTGCCTTCGGACGAGGCGAAAGCTGGGGCGTCGGCTTAGGCGACGCGATTGAAAAGCAGCACTATCTGCCGGAGGCTCATACCGACTTTATTCTCGCAATTGTGGGCGAGGAACTGGGCTTTGCCGGTGTGATGCTGATCCTGGTTCTCCTTTTCTGGCTGGTCAAACGAGCCATCGAAATCGGAAGAACCGCTATTCATTTGGAACATATTTTCTCCGGACTGGTCGCCGAGGGGATCGGTATCTGGATCGGAGTTCAGACATTTATTAACGTCGGCGTGGCGAGCGGTTTGCTCCCGACAAAAGGCCTGACCCTTCCGTTCATCAGTTTCGGAGGTTCGGCAATTATGGCTGTCACGGCGGCTGTGGCCATTCTTCTTAGAGTTGACTATGAGAATAAGGTCACCATGAAGGGAGGAAAAGTATGAGTAAGCATTTAGTGATTGCGGCTGCCGGTACCGGCGGTCACGTCATGCCCGGAGTGGCGGTCGCAAAAATTTTGATTTCCCGCGGGTGGACCGTCTCCTGGATCGGCACCGAACAGGGAATGGAGCGCCGCATTGTCGAGCGCCAGAAGATCCCTTTTACGGCTCTGGACTTTCAGGGGCTGAGAGGCAAGGGCCTGAAGACCATGCTCTTCGGTGGCTTTAAGCTCCTGAAGTGCATAGCTCAGAGCCGAACGATTTTGACTAAAAAGCATGCGGATGCCGTGTTTTCAACCGGCGGATATATCGCCGTGCCGGTTTGCTTGGCGGCTGGTCTTAAAGGTATTCCGTATGTTCTGATGAACAGCGACGCGGATCCTTTGCTTTCGATCAAGATGGTGCAGGGCAACGCCGCCGGCGTGATGTGCGGTTTTGACGGGAAAGCGGCTAAGCTTGCCGGTGATAAAGGCGTCGTGACCGGAAACCCAGTCCGCAAAGAAATCCTGGCGATTCCTGCGCCCGAAGAGCGTTATCAGGGCAGAGAAGGCCGATTAAAACTGCTGATCTTCGGCGGCTCTTTAGGCGCCCAAGTGTTTAATCAGAATGTCCCGTCCTTGATCGCCGCACTTCCGCCGGAAAAGCGTCCTGAGGTCATTCATCAGTGCGGCATGAAAGCCGTGGAAGAGGTTAAGGCAAGCTATGCCGCGCTGGGCATCGAAGCCCAAGTCGTGTCGTTCATTGAAGACATGGCGGCTGCCTATGTTTGGGCCGACGTCGTTCTGGCTCGAGCCGGGGCAATTTCCGTGAGCGAGCTGACTGCCGCCGGAGTGCCGTCCATTCTGGTTCCACTGGTCACGAAGACGACCTCCCATCAAGTCGGAAACGCCAAATACATGCAGGAGGCAGGAGCCGCTATCTATTTGCCCCAAAGTGAGCTGACTACAGGTAAACTCACTGCGCTTTTAGAAGGCCTCAACCGAGAAGAACTGCTTGAGATGGCAAAAAAGGCAAAGGCGCTCGGCAAGCCCGATGCGGCCGCCACGGTTGCGGACTTTATTGAATACGTATCGAACAAGGAATAAGAGTGAAATTCGCAATTAAGAAAATACATTTTGTGGGTATCGGCGGAACCGGTATGAACGGTATTGCCGAAGTGCTGATTAACCTCGGCTACCACGTTTCCGGTTCGGACTTAAAAGAAAACGCCGCAGTCGAGCATTTGCGCTCGATCGGCGCCGAAATTTTTATCGGCCATGACGCATCCAATGTCGGAGATGCCGGCGTGGTTGTGACCTCTACTGCGGTTCACGCAGACAACCCTGAAGTAGTTGAGGCAAAGAACAGAAATATTCCGGTGGTGCCACGCGCCATCATGCTCGCCGAGCTCATGCGTCTGCGTCAGGGCATCGCTGTTGCCGGAACACACGGCAAAACGACGACAACCTCTCTCATTACAAGCATTCTCGAAAGAGGCGGTCTGGACCCGACGTTTGTGATCGGCGGACGCTTAAATGCTGCCGGCTCCAACGCCAAACTCGGACAAGGTCTGTATATCGTAGCGGAAGCCGATGAGTCGGATGCTTCCTTCCTAAACTTGTCTCCGGTGATTTCTGTGGTTACCAACATCGATGAAGACCACATGGACACGTATGGGCACGATCTCAGAAATTTGAGAAAGGCCTTCACAGACTTCATTCAGAGACTGCCCTTCTACGGGCGCGCTGTCATGTGCATCGAAAGCGAAAACGTTCGCGCCATCCTGCCGAAGATCACTAAACCGATTCTGACTTATGGCTTCAGAGAAGATGCTCAGATCCGTGCAGAAAACATCCGCGCGGACGGAACGCAGATGCACTTTACGCTGGTGCGCGACGGTGCTGCTCCGGAAGAGATCACGGTGAACCTTCCCGGTGTTCACAACGTTCTGAACTCTCTGGCAGCGATCGGCGTCGCGCTGACGCTGGACGTTCCGATGGAAGCCATCAAAGAAGCACTCGCAACCTTTAAGGGCGTGGGCCGCCGCTTTGCCGTATGGGGTGAAGCTCAGAGCCTTAAGGGAGAAAAGTTCCTGGTTGTAGATGACTACGGTCATCATCCGACGGAAATGGCCGCGACAATTGCTGCCGCGCGCGGGGCTTATCCTGACAGAAGACTGCTTGTCGCATTCCAGCCGCACCGCTACACCCGTACGCGCGACTGCTTTGAAGATTTGGTTCGAGTGCTTTCTAATGCGGATGCACTGGTGCTTGAAGCCGTTTATCCGGCCGGCGAAGAAAAAATCTTCGGCGCTGACAGCCGCAGTCTTTGCCGCTCGATCCGTTTAACCGGAAAAGTCGAACCGCTGTTTGCGGGCAATACGGATGAAGTTATGGAACTCGTTAATAACAACGTCAAAGAAGGCGACGTTGTTCTCGTCATGGGTGCAGGAAACATCGGAGAGGTTCCGGGCAAACTCATGAAACAAGGAAAGTAAAGAATGAAAAGCGTAGATGTAAAGGATCTTGGAAAAATCGCCGTCGTCATGGGCGGATCTTCCGGAGAACGTGAAGTTTCTTTGATGAGCGGAAGCGGTGTGCTCAAGGCACTGCAAAGCGTTGGTGCCGATGTGGTTAAGTTCGATCCGGCAGAGCAGCCTTTATCCGATTTGGCCGGTATCGACCGCGCTTTTCTGATTTTGCACGGAAAGGGCGGAGAGGACGGCGTCATTCAGGGCGTGATGGAATTCCTGAAGATTCCTTACACCGGAAGCGGCGTACAGGCGAGCGCCATCGGTATTGATAAGGAAATGACCAAAGCCGTCTGGGAAGCTCAAGGCATTCCGGTTCCTCGCGGTATGGTGTTAAGAAACGAGACGGACTGCGAAGAGGCTCATCGCCGTTTCAACGGAAACCTCGTGATTAAGCCGAGCAAAGAAGGCTCGAGCTTGGGTCTCTACAAACTTAAAAATGCGACCGTGGATCAGGTCAAAGAAGCCTTTGCTAAGTCTCAGGAAGCCGGCATGACCGTACTTGCCGAAGAGTACGTGTTCGGCCGCGAGCTTACTGTTGCCGTTTTAGATATGGGCGAAGGTCTCAAAGCTTTCCCGATCATTGAAATTAAGGCTCCGGACGGAGACTATGACTTTGAACACAAGTATTTCTCCGACGAGACCGTCTATGTGTGCCCGGCCGAAGTGCCTGAGAACGTAACCGAAAAGATTAAGGCCGTTGTTGAGAAAGCCGCTTTGGCCGTCGGCGCCGACGCTTGGAGCCGTATTGACGTGATACTGCGTGATGACGGCAGCTTTGTGCTGCTTGAAATCAACACCGCGCCCGGCATGACGCCGCACTCTTTGGTTCCGCTCGCCGCGAGAACCTGCGGTATTTCGTATGAAGAACTCGTTAAACAAGTCGCGGCACGCGCTTCTTTGAAGGGTTAAGGGATGAGACGTTGGAGCGCGTCAACTTTTTCGCTTTTCGCCGATGTTTTCGGAGTGCTGTTTATTCTCCTGGTTTTAACATCGGCGGTGTACTGGTTTGTTCAGCGGCCGGTATTTTTGTTGAAAGGAGTTGACGTTCAGGTTGAAGGCAATAAAGACGCGATAAACGTCAAGGATGTTGCGCAGGTGCTCGACGGTCATATCCACGGGAATTACTTCACCGCGGATTTGTCCGAGATCGCCGATCAGTTTAAGCGCATTCCTTGGGTAAGAGACGTTTCGATCGGCCGCGTATGGCCGAATCAGCTTCAAGCAACGCTTTACCTCCACCATCCGATCGCCGTATGGGGCGACGAAAAGCTGCTCGCCGAGGACGGCACGCTCTTTGTCGCGAACCAGGAAATTGCGGAGAGCAAAGGTGCGCTTCCGAAAATCTTCGGCCCCGTTGACCGCCGCATGGAAATCTATAAACAGTACCAGGCTTTTGAAGATACCTGCAGAAAGCTTGGATATGATGTAACTTCATTAACTTATTCCGAATATTCCGGCTGGACACTGCATTTCAAGCGTCCTGAAGGCAAGGTGATCAAACTGGTTCTCAAGAAGGGCGAAAACTCTGCCCAGATGGACGAACGTTTAATCAAAATCATCGAATCTCTGCCGGCTATTTCCGCGCAAATCGGCGCGGAACCGACAGAGTTAGATGCGCGCTATGAAAAAGGGATTGCAGTGTTGAAGCCGGCACCGGAAGAAGAGACCGTTTCTCCTGAAGACACTGTTCAGGATACCGGGGATAAAAAGAATGGCAGATAAATCAAACGATTTGTTGGTGGGCTTGGACATCGGGTCATCAAAGGTTGTGTGTATGATCGCGTCTCCGGTCAGTTCAAGCACTTTTAAGATCGAGGGCCTCGGAGAGTGCAAGAGCGAGGGCATTGAGCAAGGCGGAGTCGTCGATATCAATCAGGCGGTTGACTGTGTCCGCGCGGCAGTAGAAGAAGCTGAAAAAACCGCGAATACAACCGTTAAAACCGTTGCGGCCGGTATTTCCGGCCCGCACATCCGTACGGATAACTGCATTCAGCAGACGATTGTGGGCTCGGGCGAAATCGAACAGAAGGACATTGACGACCTTCTGAATACAGCCATGTCGGTGACTTTGCCGCCGTCGATGCGCTATCTCGACGTGATTCCTCAGGAATACTCCGTCGACTACGCACGCCGTATTCGTACGCCGATCGGTATGGAGGGCAAGAAACTCGAAGGCAGTCTGCACGTCGTGACTGCGCAGAGCGCTCAGTGCCTGTTCCTCAATAAAGTCATCCGCAGAACCGGTCTGGAACTGATTGACAGCCAGTTGATTTTTAATCCTCTGGCAGCTGCGTCCGCCGTGCTTCGTCCGGAAGAAATCGATTTAGGGGTTGCGCTGATTGATATCGGATCTGATTTGAGCGATGTAGCGGTGTTTTTTGATAAGGCGGTGCAGTACTCCGCGGTTCATCCGATGGGCGGTCAGCAGATCACCGATGAGATTTCAATTAAGACACACCTCTCTCAAGAAGCGGCCGAAAAGCTGAAGCTGCAGATGGGACAGGTCCGTTACGACGCTAGAAAGGATAAAGACAGTTTTATTCGTCTTCCGACGGCGCCGGGGTACAGTGATGACGGCGGAAGGATCTTGAGCAAACAAGCGCTTTCTGCGATTATTGACGTCAAAGTTCAGGATATTCTCGAAAAGATTTACTACCGTATTCGCGACAAGAGCCTTCACACGCAGCTGGGCTATGGAGTGGTGCTCACGGGAGGCGGGGCTACGCTTCCGGGCATCCAGAGAATGGCTAAAGAAGTATTTAGCTCCCATATGGCCGGACGCGAGATTAACGTGCGTCTCGGACGTCCTCTAGTAAATTACGAGACTTCGGAATTTGTTCCGCCCGAGCTTTACAACACGGAGAGTTTCCCTAAGCAGTTTGCCGGGTACTCAACTCCTCAGCACGCGGCGGTTTTAGGCTACCTTTGCCAGTTAAACCAGAAGTTCTGGGCGCAGGGATCCAACATTGGATCCAAACGCAAACTGAAGAGCATTGGCGGAGTAATTAAACAGTGGATTTTCGGAAATTTCTAAAGATCAGCATAGTGCAGGACGGCTTGAGCAGAAAAAAGGGCAGAAACACACAGCGACCAATCTCCTCAGACTGAAAATAAAAGCTGAACCCACGGAATTTTTTGAATTTTCCTCGCAGAAAAAAACGATTGAATTTAGAATTAACCAACTTGGCAGATCGAATGTCTCGAGATGCGTAATGGAGATAAAGTAGTTGATGGAAAAGGCATTTGAACCCTACGTGGACGGTTCTACCAACACCGTGATTAAAGTTGTAGGAGTAGGCGGTGCGGGCGGCAACGCTCTCAATACGATGGTGACCAAACTGACGGATTGCCAAGTTGAGTTCATCGCCGCGAACACGGACAGGCAAGCTCTGACTCGCTCTCTCGCTTCAGAAAAGATTTCTCTCGGCAGAACGGGGCTTGGCGCCGGAGCTCGTCCGGAAGTCGGTTTCCAAGCTGCTAATGACGCCAGGGAAGAGATTGCCGAGAAACTTCGCGGCGCCGACATGGTCTTCATTACGGCCGGTATGGGGGGCGGTACAGGTACCGGTGCTTCCCCCGTGATTGCCGAAGTGGCCCAGGAACTGGGTATTTTGACGGTTGCCGTAGTGACAAAGCCCTTCTCCTTTGAAGGCGGCAAACGCATGAGAAATGCCGAGCTCGGTTTAAACCAGCTCAAAAACCGCGTCCACTCTCTGATCGTTATTCTCAACGACAAGCTCGAAGAAGAACTCGGAGAAGACGCCACGATGCGCGAATGCTTTGAAAAAGCCGACGAAGTGCTTTTCAATGCTTGCGCAGGCATCGCCGAATTGATTCAGAAGGTTGGTCAGATCAACCTGGACTTCGAAGACGTCAGAACGGTTATGGGTACCCGCGGTACCGCCATGATGGGTTCCGGCGAAGCCGAAGGTCCCGATCGTGCCGTTACGGCTGCCTCCATGGCCGTTACCTGCCCGCTGCTTGAAGGCGTTGAACTTCGCGGTGCTAAGGGGCTGTTGGTTAACATCACGGCTCAGGAAGGCATCCGCATGTCTGAAGTCCGTTCTGCTATGGAAACCATCAAGAACTACGCCGACAGCGATGCCCTTATCGTCTTCGGTACGGTTTATGATGACAGCATGGGCGACAAAGTTCGCGTTACCGTCATCGCCACCGGTCTGGACCAGAACGGCACCGATGACTCCATCGTTAAGACAAGCTTCGTGAACGGTAAACCTGCCGTCGATAATCCGTCCAACCTGTGGCAGCCTTCCGGCTCCGCTCCGGATTCTCTGCCGAATGATTTGTTCGGCAACGTCGACGCACCTGCCAAACCTAAGGTTCACGCTTCTGCCGCTCCGCGTACAGCTTCTTCTTTTGCTCAGCCGCAGACGCATAGCACTGCAGCACCGACCCACACAGCAGCTCCCGCCGCTCCAGCTGCAAAGCCTGAAGTCAAGGCTGAAGAAGTTAAGACGGAAGTCAATCCTTTCGGAACTTATACACCGCAGCCTCAGAAAAAGGCTGAGCCGGCTCCTGCTCCGAAGGCTGAACCAAAAGAACTTCAGTCCGAAGCCATCAATCCGTTCGACCAGGCTTTCAGTCGCCCGATCGCAACGCCTGATGCCGGCGGTTTCGAAGGCCCGAAAGACAACACGATTTTCGGCAACTTCCACGCCAGCAACAACATCCGTCCTGCCAGCGACGTGTTCGCAACCCTGAATCCTCAGGCCGGCAACGGCAATGACAGCGGTCTGTGGACGGCCAATCAGCACAACGGCGCACCTGAGGCTAAAGGTCAGGGCGCAGTTGAAGCCAAGGCTGAAGATGAAAAACCGCGTTTCGAATATGGCATCCCCGCTTTCCTGCGCAAGAAGAACTAAGGTTTGGCCGCATCTATGATCAAACAGAGAACGCTTAAGAAGGTCTTCTCCACTGTCGGTATCGGCTTGCACTCCGGCCGCAAAGTTCGTCTGACTCTGCGTCCGGCACCTCCAGATACCGGTCTGGTGTTTACTCGAATTGATTTAAAGCCGCCCGTTGCCATTAAGGCCGAGCCTGAACGTGTCAACGACACGCGCATGGCGACGACTTTGGATAAAGACGGAGCCCGCATTGCGACGATCGAGCATTTGATGAGTGCGCTCTCTGGCTTGGCAATCGACAACTGCTACATCGATGTCGATGCGCCTGAGATCCCCATCATGGACGGCTCCGGTTCAACGTTTGTCTTTTTGATCAGAGCGGCCGGTATCGAAGAACAGGATACACCGAGAAAGTTTGTCCGCGTCAAGAAGAATGTCTCCATCCACGTCGGAGACAAGTGGGCTTCTCTTGAACCTTATGACGGCTACAAACTGTCTTTTGCGATTGATTTCGGTCATCCGGCTATTGATGAAACGGCCCAGTTTGTTGAAGTTGACTTTAATAAGGAAAACTACATCGAAAGCGTCTCTCACGCCCGCACCTTCGGGTTTGTGAACGACTTAGAGATGCTCTGGGGCATGGGCTTGGCACAAGGCGGAACATTAGACAATGCGATTGTTCTCGATGACTTCCATGTGTTAAATCCCGACGGTCTGCGTTCTCAGGACGAGTTTGCAAAACACAAGCTCTTGGATGCCATGGGCGACCTGTACGTTTTGGGTCATCCGCTGGTGGCGCACTACCGCGCCTTCAAGTCCGGTCATGAAATCAACAACAAACTTCTCCGCGCGCTTTTAGCAAATCCGGAAAACTGGGAGTTTGTTGAATATCAGGACGAACACACTGCTCCGAAGGCCTTTACCGAAGCGGTAAAAGAACCTTCGAACTAAGAAAAGAAAACTTCTTGTTTTTGCCCGCGCTAGCCGCGGGCTTTTTCTTACCTGCGGCCGGGACCTTGATGTTCTTCCAAGGTAGCGGCAAGTTTGGCCATTGCTTCCTTTAAAGGTGAGCTCTCCGGCAGGCGCTCCGATAACTCTTTAGCGCCTTCTACAGCTCCGGGACCGCCGATTGCGGGGCCGCTTTCCGTGAAGAGGAAGGGCTGCGGATGCAGACCGCATCGATCGATAACGGGTTTGACTTTCATGGCGCCGAAGCCTTTTTCAGCGAGGGCTTTTTCGACCGAGGGCTGGAACATGGTAAAGCGGCGGACAAAAAGCGGATTGGGCAGGCCGATTTCCAAGAGCAGCACTTCTTTGATCAGATCGCGAGGATCTTCATCCGGATCGATGTCGTAGGGGTTCTCGTCTTTGATGCGAACCTGCTGAACGGTGATTCTGAGACAGTCTGGTGTGACCGAAGCTCCGAGTTTGTAGCCTTGGCAGACGGGATCAATCACTGCAGCAAGGCGCTTTGCTAATTTTAAGAATCCGAAATGCTTAGCCAAGGAGCCCTTTTGAAGGACTTTGGAGATCGGTTTTTGTGCAGATCGCGGGTACATTTCAGATCCAGGATAAATCAGACATAGCAGTGTTAAGTTAGCAAATTGAAGAAGCGAATTCAATTCCTCACCTGATTGAGCTACAGAAGCGTCACGCTTTGTATGCAACTTGTAAAAGGACGGGCAAAAACTGTTTAGTGTTGTAAAATCAGTGAGTTTCAAAATTGGCAAGGTGTAACTGCCAATGGGAGGCGTTGTGCCTCCGTTTTTATTAAGAGAAAGAATTAATGGCCAGTTTTCTGACAAAAATTTTTGGTAGCCGCAACGACCGACTGATTAAACAGTATCGCCGTAAAGTTGCTGTGATTAATAAACTTGAGCCCGAAATCAAGGCATTGAGCGACGAACAGCTCAAAGCCAAGACGGCTGAATTCCGTCAGCGTTTAGCCGACGGCGCTTCCTTGGACTCTCTCCTGCCGGAAGCATTCGCCGTTGTGCGTGAGGCAAGTTTCCGTGTTCTCGGTATGCGCCACTTTGACGTGCAGTTAATCGGCGGTATGGTCTTAAACGACGGCAAGATCGCTGAAATGCGTACCGGTGAAGGTAAAACTTTGACTGCAACATTAGCGGTTTATCTCAACGCATTGCCCGGCAAAGGCGCGCACGTTGTGACGGTGAACGATTACTTGGCCAGCCGTGACGCGGCTTGGATGGGTAAGGTTTACAACTTCCTCGGAATGACTGTCGGAACGATTCTTTCCAACCAGCCGAACGATCAGAAACAGGCTGCTTACGCCGCTGATATTACTTACGGTACGAACAACGAATTCGGCTTCGACTACCTCCGCGACAACATGGAGTATGAGACCGGCGCTCGCCGCCAGAGAGGTCTGTTCTTCGCGATCGTGGACGAAGTGGACTCCATTTTGATTGACGAGGCCAGAACTCCGCTGATTATTTCCGGTCCTGCCGAAGGCAGCACGGATATTTACGTTGCGATCGACAAGATTCCCGACATGCTGGTTCGCCAGAAACAGGAAAAGGGCGAAGGCGACTACTGGGTTGACGAAAAGCAGCACACAGTTCAGCTTTCCGAAGCCGGTCACGAGAAAGTCGAAAAGATCATGGTCGATATGGGGCTGCTGCCTGCCGGCCAGAGCTTGTACTCTCCGTCAAACATCATGCTGCTGCACTACTTGAATGCAGCACTTCGCGCGCATACGCTCTTTGTTAAAGACCAGCACTATGTCGTTCAGAACGGCGAAGTCATCATCGTTGATGAATTCACCGGCCGTTTGATGAAAGGACGCCGCTGGTCCGATGGTCTGCATCAGGCCGTTGAAGCCAAAGAAGGCGTTGAAATCCAGCAGGAAAACCAGACTTTCGCGTCTATTACCTTCCAGAACTACTTCCGCATGTATGAAAAGCTCTCCGGTATGACCGGTACGGCTGATACGGAAGCCTATGAATTCCAGGAAATTTACGGTCTTGAAACCGTTGTCATCCCGACCCATCGCATGATGATTCGTGATGACCAGCAGGATAAGGTCTATCGCACTGCGAAAGAAAAATACAAAGCCATCGTTGACGACGTCAAAGAGTGCTACGGCCGCGGTCAGCCGGTGCTTGTCGGTACGACCTCGATCGAAAACTCCGAGCTTATCAGCGACATGCTGACTAAAGCAGGCATCCCGCACAACGTGCTGAATGCTAAGCAGCATGAAAGAGAAGCTCAGATCGTTATGGAAGCCGGCCGTCCCGGTATGGTTACCATTGCGACCAACATGGCCGGGCGCGGTACCGACATCGTTTTAGGCGGCGGCATCAGCAAGGCTCTTGAGCAGATCGACAACGACGAAACCCTTTCTGACGAACAGAAGAAAGCTCAGAAAGAAGAAATCAAAGCGAAGTGGCAGGTTGACCACGATCGTGTCGTTGAACTCGGCGGTTTGAGAATTATCGGTTCCGAGCGTCACGAATCCCGCCGTATCGACAACCAGCTGCGCGGACGTTCCGGCCGTCAGGGTGACCCGGGTTCTTCCCGCTTCTATCTGTCCATGGAAGATCCGCTGCTCAGAATCTTCGCCGGCGAAAAGATGCAGGCTTTGATGAACAAGCTGCGCCTGCCTGAAGGCGAAGCTATTGAAGCAGGTATTGTTTCCCGCTCCATTGAAACCGCTCAGCGCAAGGTCGAATCCCGCAACTTCGATATTCGTAAGCAGCTGCTTGAATACGATGACGTGGCAAACGATCAGAGAAAGGAAATCTACGCTCTGCGTAACGAAATTCTGGAAAACAAAGATGTGTCCGGCCCCGTGAAGGAACTTCGCGACGGATACTTCACCAGCCTGTTCCGCCACTATGTTCCGGCAGATACCGTCGAAGAGCAGTGGGATCTTGAAGGCTTAGAAAAAGAGCTGAAAGAACAGTGGAATCTGGATGTTCCCCTTAAGGCTACGCTGGAAAAATCCGAAAGCTCCGACGACCAGGAACTTCTAGATATGCTGCTTGCAGCAACCAACAAGGTGTACGACGAAAAAGTCGCCTTGGTCGGTCACGAAGCTTTTGCACAGTTTGAACGCAATGTTCTGCTTCAGTTCCTGGATCAACGCTGGAGAGAGCATCTCAGCCAGCTCGACATGCTCCGTCAGGGTATCTATCTCCGCGGCTACGCTCAGAAACAGCCGAAACAGGAATACAAGCGCGAAGCCTTTGAACTGTTTGCCAACTTGCTTGAGACTGTCGGTGCTGATGTCACCCGTGTTCTGATGAATGTTCAGATTCGTCAGCCGGAACCTGAAGAAGTCGCAGCAGCTCAGCAGGAAGCGCAGGCTCCCGCTCAGCAAGAAGCCCTTCCTCAGGAAGAAGATCCGTTTGCGCATGTCGGACGTAATGATCCCTGCCCCTGCGGCAGCGGCAAGAAATTCAAAGACTGCCACGGCAAACTTCGTTAATCTGAATTAATGGGAAGACGGCTCTCGGTGAAAACACCTTGGGCCGTTTTCTTTTGGCCGTTATTCGTGCTCTAAAATCGAAAAATTAAATTAAAAGATTTTCTAAAAAAGGAAAAGCAATATGGCAGTCAATCTCTTCCCGCCTGAACCGTCTGAGATTTACTCGGTTCCCGGAGTTGTCCTCGGCGTTGCGGCAGCCAATATTCGTAAACCCAACCGCAATGACGTTCTGGTGGTTGAGTTGGCATTGGGCTCCCGCGTTGCAGGCGTGTTTACATCTAATCGCTTCGCTGCAGCCCCTGTCCAGGTTTGCAGAGCGCATTTGGCTGAAACCCGTAATATTCGGGCCTTAGTCGTGAACACTGGCATTGCTAATGCCGGTACTGGAGAGCAGGGGCTCAAAGATGCTCAGGGAACCTGCAGAAAAGTCGCTGATGTCTTTGACTGCTCCCCGATGCAGGTTCTGCCGTTCTCAACCGGTGTGATCATGGAACCGCTTCCTATGAATCGCTTACTTAAAGGCGTCGAAGAAGCTGCAAAGCATTTGTCGAGAACCAATTGGATTGCGGCTGCCGAAGCCATCATGACAACGGACACGGTTCCCAAATGCGTTTCTCAGCGCGTCATGCTGGACGACGACGAAATCACGATCACTGGTATCAGCAAAGGATCGGGCATGATCGAGCCGCACATGGCCACGATGCTGGGCTTCATTGCAACTGATGTCGCTATCGGTCAGGACTTAATCGGCAAGGTCGTTAAGATGGTGGCCGACGCTTCCTATAATCGCATTACCGTCGACGGCGATACGTCCACGAACGACTCTTTCGTTTTGATCTCTACCGGATGCAGCACTGCTCGTCCGATCGAAAGCATGGACGACCCGCGCTTTGATGATTTGCTGGACTCTTTGATTGAAGTCGGACAAAAGCTTTCTCAGGCGATGGTCCGCGACGGAGAAGGCGCAACGAAGTTCATCACGATTACGGTAGAAGATGCGAAGAACGAAGCGGAAGCCCTGAAAGTTGCTTACGCTGTTGCTCATTCTCCCTTAGTTAAAACTGCATTCTTTGCATCCGACCCTAACCTCGGCCGTATCCTGGCTGCGGTCGGCAACTCCAAGATCCCGGACCTGGATGCTACGAAAGTTTCTCTGTGGCTCGACGACGTTTTAGTCGCTAAGAACGGCGGTCGTGCGCCTGAATATATGGAAGAGCAGGGTGTTGCCGTGATGAGCCAGGACGAAATTACCATTCGCATCAGCCTCGGCCGTGGAGATGCTTGTGAAACCGTTTGGACCACAGACCTTTCTCACGATTACGTTTCGATCAACGCAGACTACAGAAGCTAAAAAAAGAGATGGCAGACGCAAAACTCGAACAAAAACTGGAACGTCTTCTCGATCGACTGGAGATCCTTCTTCCAAAGACCGAGGATGAAGTGGATTGGAGTGTGGCGGCTTTTCGGTGGCGCCGTAAGCAATACCTCGGTATGTCTTACGGTGTGCTTGAGCCGATTCATCGGGTCGCACTTGTTGATTCCGATTCGATTAAGAATGCCGACCAGCAGAAAGCCGCATTACTCAGAAACACGGAGCAGTTTGTTCGAGGTTTGCCCGCAAATAATGTTCTTTTAACCGGTGCGCGAGGCACTGGAAAATCCTCTCTTATCCGTGCGTGTTTGAAGCAGTTTGCAGATCAAGGACTGCGTCTCATTGAAGTGGACAAAGAAGATTTAAAGGATCTGATCGACATTGCTCAGCGCATCGCCGATCGACCCGAAAAATTTATCGTTTTCTGTGACGACCTGTCTTTCGAATTCGGAGAGGGCGGCTACAAAGCGCTGAAAGCAATCCTGGATGGCTCTGTCGCTTCGACCGGAGACAACCTGCTGGTGTATGCCACGTCCAATCGCCGGCACTTAATGCCTGAGAAAATGCAGGATAACCTCGCGAGTAGCATGGGCGAAGACGGCGAGCTCCATCCGGCTGAGACGATCGAAGAAAAGATGTCGTTATCCGAGCGTTTCGGTCTTTGGTTGAGCTTCTACCCGTTCTCTCAAAAAGAATATTTAGCGGTCGCCGAAGGCTGGACAAAACATTTCGGCGGAGAAATCTCCGACAGATGGCAAACCGAAGCGTTGCAGTTTGCACTGCAGCGCGGTTCTCGTTCCGGCCGTGTGGCTTACCAGTTTGCACGCGACTGGGCAGGAAGAATGCATTTGGAGACTGAGCATGACAACTAAACCGACCGAAGTGGTTGTTGCCGTGGCTTTTGATAAAGACGGACGTTTTCTGATGACTTCGCGTCCCGAAGGCAAAGTCTATGCGGGCTACTGGGAATTTCCAGGCGGCAAAGTCGAAGCCGGAGAAACTCTTGAGGAAGCGCTTGTCCGTGAAATGAAAGAAGAACTCGGCGTTCAGGTAACTGATTGCCGAGAGGTTTGTTCAACGGTGTTCACGTATCCTCATGCCAGCGTGCATTTGCATTTCCTGCATTGCCGTATGAATCCTGAAGAGCTGAAGTGTCTTGAAGGACAGACATATCGATTCTGTACGTTAGAGGACTTACCGCATCCGATTTTGCCGGCGACGGAACCGGTATTAGCGCAGGTAACGGCGAGAAAGTAGTTTTACTTTTCTAAATCTGCCTTGTGAGCGGCGATTTTGCCGGTTGCGAGCGCATCGGCAGAAATATCCAGATCGTCGTCGCCTTCCATCGGTTTATCTTTGATGGAGTATTTGCCTTCAGCCCAGGCGCCGAGGTCGATTAGCCGGCAGCGTTCGCAGCAGAAAGGACGATACGGATTCTTGTCTGAATATTCACATTCACGCCCGCAAGTCGGGCATTTAACTTTAATTGCCATTTTTACTACATGTTGCATAAACCGAGGCGGAAAGGCATCACCTCGGGAATTTCCGCGATCGGACCGCTGCCGAAATTGGCGCCGGAGAAGCGAACCGAAAGGAGATAACGGTTCGCAGAGACCTTCGGAATCATATTCAGTTTAGGGTCGACAAACACCTGAAGAAGTGTAAATGTTTTACCCTGAAGGTCTTTCTGGTAGGAGCCCTTAACGGCTTCCACGTCATTTAACTCAGCGGTGCCGCGCAGCAGATTCAAAATCAAATCGATAGCGTTGCTGTAGGGCAGCAGGGGCTTTATCCACTCATTGAGATAATGCTTCCGCTCTTCAGCCGGAAGGTGAAGCCAATGGTGGTAAACAGGGACGTCAAATTCACAGGTTCCGGCAGGGATGCCTGAGCGCTGTCCGACTGTTTTAAGGAATTCGTTTTGAGTAGAGAGGTGCGAGATTCTGACGCCCACGCAGCTTAATTCGGCCCTGCTGGCTTGGAGTTTGTCCAAGGTTTCTTTTAAGGATTCCTGGTCAACGTTGTCATTGTTTGCGAGAGGTTCCAAGCAGGACCGGAAGCGAGCGAGTTCGTGCAGGAGGTCATTTTTTTGATCTCCGCGGGTTGTGACCTCTTGAATTTCAAAGTACTTGATGATGGCTGCTCGGTGATCATTCGCATTATCTTGCTGAGCAAACCACGACAGCTGTTTTAAAAGGTCAGCTAGTCTCAAAAAAGTACGAAGTTTTTCGTTGGAGGGAAACTCATATCGTAATAAGGTTTCGGTCATTCCAATCTCTCGCAGTCCTAGAATAATTTTATATTTTCCCCTTAACGGCCGGTAATGGAAATGATTACCGCCGAAGGCGTTCGGCTATCGAAAAATCTCTCAGAAATAACGCAAAAACATCAGGGGATTCTCCCATACGATTGTACACAATGGGAACGTTAAGACTAAGAAAATAAGCTGTTGTATCCCACTGAGAGACAGTAATTTTCACACAGCAGGCAGTATCGGAGGTTCAGCTTTTTCTACTTAAAGAAAGGTACATTGCGTGAAGTTTTAATACAGAGGCCTTTAGCATCTCGAAGGTGCCGACATTTTCAATGACATCATCTGCAACATCCAGTCTTTGAGCAATCGTCGCCTGAGTCGAAATAATCTTTTTAACAGCATCCGGTGTTAGATGGCTTCTTTGAACGACCCTCTCGATTCTTAACGCTTCAGGTGCTTCAACGACAAGCAATCGATCGATGGATGAGCGCCAAAACGGACTTTCAATGAGAAGCGGGACACTCAAGATCGTATACGAAGACCGTGAAGCATCTAGTTGACGCTGACACTCTTTGCGAATTAAAGGATGAAGGATATTTTCCAGAACAGTTTTGGCAGTAGGATCCGAAAATACTAAGTTTCTAATGGACTTGCGATTCATGGAACCGTCAGGAGAAGCCGCCTCAGGTCCGAAGTGTCTGATGATTTCCGGCATCGCGCTGCCGTTTACTGCTGTTAATTGCCGAGAGACGACATCGGCATCCACAATCTCGATTCCTAACTCCCCGAACAAGTCTGAAACCGTTGTTTTGCCGGATCCGATTCCGCCTGTCAGACCGATTACTTTCATGGTGTGCCTATTGTTAAATTGAAGGCGGCTTCTTTAGAAGGAAGCCGCCGATGTCCTAAATTAAGGAGCTTCTTATTTGGCTTGTAAGACCTGATCAATCCAGTCTTTCGTTAGCTGTTCGCGCAGTCGACCTTTTTCTGACAACGGGACGCTGAGCATATGGATATTCTTTAAATTCAGCACGGGATCGTCAACTTTGACGTCCGTACGTGTCGGAACATACCTAATCTTATTTTTGATAAGAAATTCGGCAAGCTTAGGTGAAGTCGCCCAATCTAGAAATTCTTTTGCCTCTTTTGGATGCTTAGCACCTTTTACAAGGGAGACAACTTCGATGCCGAAGGTAACACCTTCTTTCGGATATGAAATTGTGACCGGATAACCGAGCTGCACAATGTCCAGGGCGTCAGGCAAATAGACCATTGCAGCGGCTGCCAGTCCGTCACCAACACGCAAAGCAGGCCAAGCGCCGCTCTTGGTGTACATCTGAACGTTCTTGTGAAGTTTTTTCTGGAAGTCGATGCTGCCTTGACGCCCGAATACTCTTTCTAAAGAAAAGAGGCGTTCAGTCGCAGTGCCGGAGGTTCGTGCATCGGCCAGAATAAGGCCTTCCTTGTACTCAGGCTTCAGAAAATCCTGCCAGGAAGTCGGAGCCTTCAGGTTGTTCTTTTTAAGGAAGTTGTTATTCGTAATGAAGGCAAGCGGCATGATGCCGATGCCTGTCCAATAATTTTGCGGATCTTTAAATTCAGCCGGAATGAAATCTGAGCCTTTAGGTTTATAGGGCGCTGTTAGCCCCTCGTTCTTAGCAACTTCAAGATAATCCGCCGGGCCTCCCAGAAGCACATCGACCTGAGGATTGCTTTTTTCTGCTTGGAGGCGGGAGAGAACTTCGCCGGAAGAAAGTCTGAGGAAGTTGACTTTGATGCCCGTTTCCTTGGTGAACTGTTCAAGGACCTGAGAGGCGTATTTCTCAGGCATGGAGGCGTAAACGTTCAGTTCTGCAGCAAGAACGTTAAAAGAAAGGCCAAGGGCGGCTAAGGACGCGGCAAGTTTAGTGACAAGTTTCATCAGCATAGAACCCAAAAATATTTCAATTATTCTGCCATTACATATTTATTTCTCCGATTTATAACGGAGGAATTTTTTAGATTCTCGGAAAATTAAAAAAGATGCCCGTTTCGAGCGCATAATCGGTAATGGAACTAACAGAAGGAGGGGCTCTCGTGCCGTGGGTAGTAACGCTTACGATCTTAGTCGCCAGCGCATTCCTGATGGATATGTCGTTCACGATGATTACGCCGTTTCTGCCGGTGTATTTATCCTCTGAACTCGGAGCCAAGGCTTCGGAAGTCGACATGTGGTCAGGGGCGGTTTTTGCGGTGACCTTCTTTGTAAGCGGGCTTCTGGGGCCGGTTTGGGGCGTACTGGCAGACCGTAAAAGCCGCAAACTCATGGCGTTAAGAGCTTCGATCGGTCTGACGATCAGCTATGCTCTGTGCGGCATTGTTCAAACTCCGATGCAGTTGTTTGCAGCGCGGTTTTTCCAAGGTTTGTGCGCCGGTCTTTATCCTGCATTGCTGGCCTTATTGGCGGCTTCTATTCCAGCGCGTAAAACAGGCCTTTCCATGGGGCTGATGCAGGGAGGCATGACAGTCGGCGCGGTTGTGGGACCATTCGTGGGCGGTGTGCTGGCAGATTACTTCGGAATGCGTGAATCTTTCTTTGTTGCGTCCGTTGCTCTTGGTCTTATTTCTTTACTGATCGGTTTTTGCATTAAAGAAAAGCCGAGAACGATAAAAGTCACTTCAAGGAATTGGTTCGATTGGAGTGTTATTTGTCAGCCTGCGATCTTTAAGATGCTGATGGCGTGTGCGGTGATTCATGCCTCTTTGTTCTCAGCTCAGCCAATCCTGCCGCTCTACATTGCTCAGCTTCAGGGAAGCATGGACAACATCATGATGCTTTCCGGGACGATATTTTCTGTTTGTGCGATTTCGATCATGATTGCCTCCCCGATTCTCGGAGCGGCAGGTCAGAAATTCGGATTTTTGAAAGTGCTTTCCTGCTCTTTGTTTTTTGCAGGCCTATTAATCTCTGCTCAGGTCTTAGGGCGCACTCCGTTTGAATTCGGCGTTTGGCGATTCATCGCTGGATTTGCTATCGCCGGCCTAATTCCTTTAGTGAATTCGATCATCTCGACAGAATGTCCGCCGGATAAGAAGGGCGAAGTGTTCGGATTTAATTTTCTGACAGGGCACGCCGGTATGGCGTTAGGCCCGTTTGCGGCAGGAGCACTTTCCGGTTGGTTTGGTTATCAGGCGGTAATTGTGGCGTCGGGCTTGATCCTTTTCCCTCTTATTGTCTACTTGAACTACGGTGGAAAAAAGTAAGAAAGTCAGAGGCTGATAATTTTTAGAGCTAACTCTTACTGAATTAGGGAGCTTTCAAAATTGTACTTTTGAACGTGTTGATAGTTTTAGTGCCATGCCATCGGGTGGATTGGTAGTATGAGTTGCAAGTTCTGTGCTCTTCGTAGGATCTTGAATTCGTTGCCTGACACTTCAACGACAGTTATTATCAGAGTTTTCACAATTATTTTCCTAGGCCTCCATGAACTTTTATAAGTTTGTTAATAAACCTAAGTAAGATTGCATTCTTAAAAAGAATCGAGTCCAAAGGAGGTTAAATGCCGAAAGCAAGACATAACATCATTTGCTTAGAATGCGAATGGTCACTAACCCGCGATAATAATTTTTCCTTACGAACTGCAGATCTTTTGAATTTCTTCTCAGATTTCTACGGCTGTGACTTCATTCATCGGGTGGTGCCGACGAACTCCTCCTTGAGATACTACTTAGATTATTTTTCAAGAAGAAGATCTAAATTGGCTCGTTACGACCTTGTCTATATCAGCTGTCACGGTGATAAGGGAGAGATTTGCATTGAAGAGGAGCCTAAAAAATTGCCAATTAAGGAGGAACAGGGAGGAGATAAAAATTTATGGGTAGGACCTGTTTCTCTCATACAACTCGCTGAGGCGTACCCTACCTTTTTTGAAGGCAAATGCGTCCACTTTGGCTCTTGCAGGACTCTCGCCGATGAAGTTCAGGCACAGAAGTTTTTGAATATTACGCAAGCAAAAATGGTTAGCGGATATTGTTCGACTGTTGATGCAATGCAATGTGCTATTGCGGATCTTATCTTATTTAACGGAATTTTTAGTTATCAGAGGATTTCGACCCTTAATTCTGAAACGGGTAAGTTCAGAAATAAATACGGGAAAATTCTCGACGAATTGAAATTTAAGATGTATGTGTAACGACAATATACAAAGAATTATTACTGACGCAATGGAGCTCGGATGTGAAATTCTGAATGTTAGTTAATTAAGTGAGGTTTGAGGGAATATATGGGTTTGGACAGAGCATCTGTCAGTTGCTCTAGCGTACTTTCTGCTGCGAGTTAAAAATATCTATCAATGAAAATAAACTCCTTTTGGGCCCTTACTGGAAAAGAACAAGAAAAGACAAAGGGCGTGGCCTGCTTTCCCTTAATCGCGAACTCCTTAGTTCTCCTCGACTTATAATGAATGTATCAAAAGGTAACTATCGATAGATTCAACCTTATATTCAGCGGAGAAAGAGATGAAAAAAGCCTCATTATTATTAATAGCGTTGTTGTTAACTGGATGCGCTAACACCCCAAATGATCCCCGATTCAGATCATTAAGTAACTCTGAAGCTGACAGCTATCGACAGCAATTAATGTCTGCCTACAAACCTAAACCCAGAACTGAAGAAGTCATGCTCCAGCCTGTAAATATACCTAACGCCTGTCTTGTAAAAGTAGATAAAAAGGATGCAGAAGAAAATAAGATAAAAGTCTACTGGTTCGGGGCATGTTCAAATGGTTACGCTTCTGGCGAAGGTCGTCTCATTCAAATTGGAGTTAACAATCTCCACCAAGAGATTTTTACTACCTTAAATGAAAAGCATGATCCAAGCGGAGCAACAACAGCAATTGACTTTACAAATAACAGGGTCATGCAAGGAATGATTAAGGTAGCAGCTTCCACCGAAAACTCAAATCCTATGACTTCATTACTGAATGTTTTCAAGAATAATAAAAAAGAAGGTGAAGAATTTAAATTAGAAGGAACGTTAGTCCAATTCATTCCTTATAAAGGAAGTTCTAACAAATCTGGTGTGGAAGTTTTTACTGGGGAATACGATCTAAATGGGGGCGGTCAAAAGGGAGTTGTTTCGTCTAGGACTAGCCCAATTGTTTCATGGATAAACAAAAAGCAAGGTTATGTTTTTAAAGTTCAAGATTTAAGCAAAATTTTCCCTACAGATGTCCCAAGTAAACTAATTGCCAGTCGTACTACGATAAATTCCTACGATAACAAACCAGGGGGTGTCGGGGCTATCAGACTAATGAATGGAGTTTTAGTTCCAGTTGTTTGGCATGGAGGAAATCCCGAAAGGGTGAACGTAGATCCTGCGTACTTTAAACTGTTTTCCAATGAGCTATTTGAAGCGCAGGAAGCAGCAGACTCCGGTCATCGCGGTGCACAAGTAGCTGGAGAAATTTTCTCTAATTACGTTCAAAAAAATTGCGCGAATAAGAAAGTGCAGTTGCCTAATGGAATAACAAAAAAACAGTATTACGAATTTTGTTCCCACTTCGGGACGCAAGCAAGAAAAGTTAAAGCTGCTGAAGCGGACTACCAAAAAGAACTGGCTCGCGCAAAGAAAAAGGCCGATAAGTTATTGGCAGAAAACACAGAAAAATTCAGACAAGAGCAGGAACACCAAGCAAAAATGGCTGTTTATCAATCTAACGTGAGGGCAGCGCAGGCTCAAGTAAATGCAGCGAATAGAATGGCGAACGCTGCGGAAACGGCCGCTTTCAATCAACAGATGGCACAATTAGCAAATCAGGCCAATGCTTTTGCTGCACAGCAACTTAATATGGTTAATAGCACTCGAATGATGACTCCGATACCGCATATAAACACTCCACAGATTGAAAGAAAAACTAATACTTATATGATTCACCAGTCTACGCCGAACATGGTTCAGGTACGGCAGATTAATTAAGGAGTCAGTTTCTTAAAGAAAAAATTAGATGAAGGGGTACTTAACATGACTAGCCCAATTTATTTCAGGCTAGTCATGTTTTCTTGTTTCTTGCCCCTTTCGTTTAAAAAATAGACTTTCTTGTTACGCGTCCCAAGAATGTGGGTAGTTTTTCAGTAGCCGGTAAGGATTCTAAAAAAGGCGTTATATTCAAAATTGACTTAAAACCTCAAGGACAAGAAAAAGGATAACGCTTCATAGATGTGACGTTTTTTCTAACGTCCTTTTGTCCGTAATCGATCGTTTACGGACATGTTGCCATCAACTGTCCGTTAATTATCAAAATTAAATACGTACAGGCTATATAATACGTACATCCTTTTTGGAACTTAAAGGCTCTACACCATGGGACGAGTTTTCGCTTATTGCCGCGTTTCAACAAATGACCAGAATCCGGAGAATCAAAAATTGGAAATACTGAATTCTGGTTTTCACATAGAACCAAAAAGATTCGTCGAAGAAAAAATAAGTGGTTCTGTTTACGCATCTAAAAGACCGGAGTTTCTTAAACTCCTTGACCGCTTAGAAGAAGGAGACTCCCTAGTTGTTACCAAGCTAGATCGTCTTGGCAGGAATGCGCTTGACGTGAGACAGACCATAGATTTGTTAGCTGAAAGAGGAATCAAAGTTCATTGTCTAGCGTTAGGAAGTACCGACTTAACGAGCTCATCAGGGAAGATGACCATGACAATCCTTAGCGCCGTGGCGGAGTTTGAGAGAGATTTGATAATTGAAAGAACGCAAACGGGCCTCGAACGAGCAAAAGTTGAAGGGAAGAAACTTGGCCGCCGTTTTTCTTTAAATGATGTTCAACAACAATCTGTCTTGGCTGATCTAGACTCAGGCAAGTCTGTATCGGAAACGGCAAAAAAATTTAAAACCTCACGGCAAACGATCCTTCGCATTCGAAAGTTGAAAACTCCAGAGATTGAAGAGAATGAAGAGAAGCTTCGGAACGAAATATACATAAAAAAGGACAATGCATAGTTAGGGAGACTTCTTCCCCGATTAAATACACAACGAATAACACCGTAAAAGACAAGGATTAAATAATGTCAGAACATCAAGCAATAGACGCGATGTGGGACGATGCTCCGATAGATGTGTCGAAAGAAACTAGCATGATCTGGTCTATTGCCAACAAACTTCGTGGCCCTTATCAAAGCGACAAATATAAGGATGTCATTATCCCTATGACAATTATCCGGAGGTTCGAGTGCGCGCTAACACCGACCAAAAATAAAGTCGTAGAGCAGCATGAGAAGAATCCAAACTATCCAGATAAGGCCATGTGCCGCATCTCTGGTTTTCAGTTCTATAACACTAGCCGCTTTACTCTTGCAGAGTTATGTAATGATCCAGATCACCTGGCAGATAATTTTGTATCTTATATTCAAGGCTTCTCACCGAATGTACAAAATATTCTCTTATCAGAAGTACAGGGACTGGATTTCAAAAAGCAAATTTCAAAGATGGATAAGAGCAATCGTTTATTGGCGGTTGTTAAAGCTTTTTCAGGACTTGACTTGGATCCCCGCACAATTGACAACGCGAAAATGGGCTATATTTTTGAAGATCTAATCCGTCGATTTTCTGAAAACGCTGAAGCTGGAGATCATTACACTGGCAGAGACATCATCAAATTAATGGTTAGTATCCTTCTTGCTGAAGGATGCGATGATATCTTCGATGACGGAAAGGTTATTACGATTTTAGACCAGGCCTGCGGAACGGGAGGCATGCTGTCAACTGGGTACAACTTTATTAAACGTTACAACCCAACAGCTGATGTACGACTTTTTGGTCAAGAAATCAATTCAGAGTCTTATGCAATGTGTCTTGCAGAGATGTTAATTAAAGGTCAAAACGAAGAGAATATTGTCTATCAAGACACAATGAAGGCAGATCGTTTTCCAGACTTAAAGATGCGTTTTGTCCTCGAAAATCCGCCTTTTGGACAGGCGTGGGGTGGAAAGGATGCTGGGGAAGGTGTCGAGAAAGCAGTAAAGGACGAGTATCGAAAGGGATTTAACGGACGATGGGGCGCTGGCCTTCCGGGTACTAGTGATATGCAAATGCTTTTTCTCCAGTCTGCAGTGAACAAGATGGACGATAAGGTTGGACGATGTGCCATCATTGAAAATAGTTCTCCACTCTTTGCTGGTGGAACGGCTTCTGGCGAAAGCCAGATTAGAAGGTGGTTACTGGAGCAAGATCTGATTGAAGCAATTATCGCGTTACCAACAGACTTGTTCTACAACACGGGCATCGCTACCTACATCTGGATTCTCTCAAAAAACAAAAATCCAGAACGCAAGGGAAGGGTTCAGCTTATCGATGCATCAAATATCTGTCACAAGTTGCGTAAGGCATTGGGAAATAAGAGAAACGAGATTAATCCCGAAGACAGGGCTGTAATTACAAAATTGTATTCAGACTTTCTCGAGGGAGAAAATGTCAAAATTTACAAGAATTCGGAGTTTATTTATCGTGAGTATGCGGTAATGCAACCTCTTCAAAGAAGTTATGCAATTACAGACGAGCGGATTGCCGCAATGCTTTCAAAAGGGTCTCTCTCTTCTCTTTATGATGAAGCTAAAGTGATTGAATTGGAGAATGTTGAGGAGCCGACAGTTAAGGATATAAAAAAACTCGACGACTATAAAAAAAGCAAGTGTCTTTATGATCAGATTGTCGGTACTCTGAGAACCTCCGAGAACGGTGTTGTATATCGATCAGCTGAAAAGTTTTTGACCTTTTTGACGCTGACATTAAAGGACGTGACAGACGATAAGAAATTACTTGCGAAAATAGCCGAAGGTCTGTCCAGAATGGACAAGAGCGCAGAAATTCAGAAGGATAAGAAAGGCAATGTTGTCTATGACAAGGAGACCAGGGATACGGAAATAGTTAGCTTGTCCGAGGACATTGATGATTATATGTCTCGGGAGGTTCTTCCACATGTGCCCGATGCAAAGGCATTTTTTGAGGAAGATCTCAGCAAGAGAAATCCTGTCATAAAGACTGGAGCGGAAATCCCGTTCTCTCGTTTTTTTTATAAATATCAGCAACCAGAACCGAGTAAAGAACTGGAATTACAGTTCGTCGACTTGGAACGTTCTGTCAATAAACGCATTCAAGAGCTGTTTGGAAGGGGTGATTAGCATGAAGGGAACAGGAGGGGGAGAATGTGAATGGATTAGTCAAATACCCAAATCCTGGAAGGTTGGTCGCTTAAAAAATGTGATAGAAACTTTGACAGATTACACAGCCAATGGTTCATTTGGAGATTTAGCAAAGAATATAACTTATTTAGACAATGAAGGTTATGCAAGACTCGTGAGACTCACAGATCTTAGAGAAAACTTAAATAATATCGGTGTTTACGTTGATCAAAGTGCTTACGAATACCTTGGAAAATCAAAATTGTTTGGAGGAGAGATTCTCGTAGCGAATGTAGGCGCATATGCAGGACTTTTTTGTGAAATGCCGACTCCTCATATGCCAGCGACGTTAGGACCAAATATGTTTTTGATTCGGACGAATGGCCTTATGGACTCTCATTTTTTGTTCTATCTAGGAAGCTCGAATGTGGTTCAAGAGGCTTTGCGAAAGAAAGCGGTTTCCTCAGCTCAACCGAAACTAAACAAAACTGATGTTAAAACAGTGCACATTCCTATTCCACCAATAGAAGAACAAAAAGTTATTTCAGCCTTTTTAGATACTGTGTGCCTCAAAATTGACTTGTTAATTAAAGATCTTAAGACCCAGATTGACATTCTAGAACAGTACAAGCAATCTATAGTTGCGGAAACAGTTACCAAGGGGTTAAACAACAATAAGGATATAAGGGAAACTGGGGTCCCGTATATTGGAGCGGCTCCTGCCTCCTGGAAACTGCACCCAGTCTACTATTATTTTACAGAGAGAAAAAATAAGAATAGCCTCGGAAAGGAACGTAACTTATTATCCTTAAGTTACGGAAGAATAATAAAAAAAGACATTAACACGAGTGAAGGGCTTCTGCCTGAGAGTTTTAGCACCTATAACATCGTTGAGAAAGGCGACATTATTATTCGTCCAACCGATTTACAAAATGATAAGCGGAGTCTTAGGACTGGGTTGGTGACTCAACATGGAATCATCACATCTGCTTATATCTGTTTGAAACCAGTCCGACCTATCAATACGCAGTATTTCCATTATTTACTTCACAGTTTCGATATTAAGAAGGTCTTCTACAATATGGGTAATGGTGTAAGGCAGGGACTAAATTTCTCAGAGTTCTCAAGGATAATGGTCCTCGAGCCTCCCTTAAACGAACAAGGAGATATCGTAAATTATTTAAATGATAAGTGTGAACAGATTAACAAAATTATTTCAAAGAAACGGGAGCAATTAGCTACACTGAATTCATACAAGAAGTCCCTAATCTATGAATGCGTCACTGGCAAGAAGGAGATACCTGCTCATGAAAGCTATCGAAAATAGAGAAAAAAAAGACCTTCAATGCAAATATTCCTCCCGTCTTGCCGGTAAGACTTCGCTTATTTCTGAGAAGGAATATCAACGCTTTGTGATGCAATATCTGGAGGAAAATAATGGTTTTGTTATCCGCAACTCTAAGCATTATGACCGTCTGCATGCGATTGACCGGGAGTTACTGTTCACATTCTTGAATGATACGCAGCCAGAGGCAATGGACCGACTGGAAAGAATTTACAAAGGTGATTTAGAGAATGTGATTATCGGCCTTATTAATACGGAGGTGACAAAAAAGAAAGGGTCTCTTCTCAACGTCTTGAAGCACGGGATAGAAATATCTGGGGAAACCCTAAAGTTTATGTTCACAAGGCCAGCTACTAATTTCAATCAGGACCTTTCGGAAAAATATCAAAAAAATATTTTTTCTGTAATGGAGGAGGTCTGGGCTAGCGATCAAGAACGTATCGACCTCGTAATTTTTCTAAATGGACTGGCGATCATGTCTTTCGAGTTAAAGTGCAATGCTGCTGGTCAGTCCGTAGAAGATGCAATCTATCAATACCGCACTGAGCGCAATCCGAAGACGAGGCTATTCCTTTTCAAGGCTGGTGTACTTGTCAATTTTGCGATGGATCTAAATGAGGTCTATATGACCACTAAGCTCACTGGGGAGGATTCTTTCTTTTTACCATTCAATATGGGACGAGGCAACGGCGTGTATGCCGGCAAAGGCAACCCAGTGTTTCCTGACAGATATAGTGTCTCTTACATGTGGGAGGACATACTCAAAAAAGATACTATTCTTGATCTTATTGGAAAGTTCATGTTCTTACAGAAAAAGGAAAAAACCGATGAATTGACAGGGAAAATCAAGATTTCAGAAAATTTAATTTTTCCCCGTTACCATCAGTTGGACCTGATTCGCAAGCTGCTTATTGACACAAAAAATAACCGCAGCTCCCAAAACTATCTTATCGAACATTCAGCAGGTTCAGGTAAGACAAACTCAATTGCATGGCTGGCTCACAGACTTACCTCTCTGCATGATGACAACAATCAGATAATCTTCGACAACATTGTTATCGTCACGGACCGTATTGTAGTAGATCGTCAGCTACAACAAGCAGTAACAGGGCTTGAGCATAAGGCGGGCTTAATTCGTGTAATGGATGACAAGTGCAACTCTCAAGACTTGGCCAAGGCGCTTGAGGGAAACACAAAAATTATTGCAACAACAATTCAGAAATTTCCTTACATAGTAGAAAGCGTCAAAGGATTAAGCAAAAAGCGCTTTGCTGTCATTATTGACGAGGCACACTCATCTACGGCCGGCAAGGACATGGCAGCGGTGACTAAGTCATTGGGTTCCGACAGTTATATTGCTGAAAGCGTTAACGAAGACGTTGAGGATTCAATTTCAAAGGAAATCTCAAAAAACGGCAAGCAACCGAATGTTTCAATGTTTGCTTTTACAGCAACTCCTAAACCCACAACCTTACAGCTTTTCGGCCGAGTCAATACCAAAGGGCAGCGCGAAGCTTTCCATGTATATTCAATGAAGCAGGCCATCGAGGAAGGCTTCATTCTCGATGTGCTCTCAAACTACACAACGTATGAAACGTTCTATCGGATTAACAAAGAAATTGAGGAAGACCCTAGATGCAAGACGGTTGATGCGAAGCGTCAGATCGCTCGCTTCGTAGAATTGCATGATACGAACATTTCACAGAGAATAGAAGTTATCGTGGAGCATTTCCGAACAAGCGTTAAACCAGAACTTGGCGGCATGGCTAAGGCGATGGTTGTGCTCCCTTCACGACAGTCAGCAGTGAAGTATCGTCAAGCCCTAGAAAGCTACATCAGTAAGAAAGGCTATAAGGACATACGGGCGCTCGTAGCCTTCTCTGGAAAAGTGAAGCTTCCGGACGATGAAACTGAATACTCTGAAGCGGGAATGAACGGTTTCTCGGAAGATAGACTAACTGAGGAATTCGACAGAAATGACTACAACCTCCTGCTCGTAGCTAATAAGTACCAGACTGGCTTCGATCAACCAAAGCTTTGCGCTATGTATGTGCTCAAAAAATTGAAGGGAGTATCCGCCGTTCAAACATTATCTCGTTTGAACCGTATCTGTCCTCCGTTTGAAAAGCATACTTTCGTACTTGACTTCGTTAATACCTACGAAGACATAAAAGCGGCCTTCGCCCCATACTACACAACCACGCTACTTTCTAACTCCGTAACGCCGACGGCAATCTATGATCTAGAGGCAAAACTAGATGCTTACGCGGTTCTTGATCCGGATGACGTTGATAAAGCAAACGATCTCCTCTACAAATCCAACGTGACGAGTAAAGACAAACAGAGATTAGCTTTCTTTTTCAATAAAACAAAGAATTTAATTGAAAAGTATGAGCCTAGTAAGCAACTTGAAATCGTAGCAACTATGAGACATTTCGTGCGTTTCTACGAGTTCCTCCTTCAAGCCTCTTGTTTCAAGGATACGGGCCTACATAAGAAATATAACTTTGTAAGTTACGTTCTTGCCTATATCAATATCAAACATCCAGGTGCAGGTTTTGACCTTACCGGGAAAATTAAGGCGACAAACTTTGTTCAGAAGAAATCAGAGGAGCACAAGAAGTCGGACTTAATTGCTCAGCCCGTTGTGAAATTGGCCACAGCCGATAACTTTTCTTTATCGAAAGCGAAAGAAGAAAAACTCTCGCAGATCATCGCAGAAATCAATTCCCGGACGGGTAAGTCATACAACAAAGATGTTGCAGTCAAATCAATGCTTCAGATCCGGGATATTCTTCTTAAGTCTGAAAAACTTAAGGTCAGTGCCAAAAATAATAATGAAAAGGACTTTGAATTTTCGTATTTCGACAATATCGATAATGCATTAATTGAAGGACTTGATCAGAATCAGGACTTTTTCTCCCTATTACTTAACAACAGTGAAATAAAGCGCGAAGTGCTAGGGGTTTTCGCGGATGAAATATATAGAAGCTTACGGCAAGCTTGAAGAGAGTGGATGTTAAATCCACTCCTAAATAAGGAATCATATAGTAGTTTGAGGCACCTTATGTAGTTTATAAGCTGGCTCTGCCGGCCTTTTAAAATTGAGTAAATTAACAGCTCAGGTGTTTTGGTTGGAGCTTTCTTCTTATCTTCAAAGAAAAATGGCTGTCATAGCGAGAATCTGACCCACGCTGAATGGTAGAAAAGGAAAAATCAATGGCGATATTTACGGCGACCCAATTCGACTGCAATGACCCTTGGTCAGATACAACAGACAAAGGTGAGTGGATGAGCGAGCTTTGCGCCTTAGTCTATAGAGTGAATAAAGATCGTGATGCCAGTATCTCTGTTTACGTAAATGGTGAGCTAATTCCCTCTGATGTCTCTGCGCTGTCTGACGGAGGCTTGGACTACTTCATTCGTTATGTCGCAGAGGACTCGTTCCCCGAAGTAAAAGCTGCAGTTGTCACGCCCTATGATACTTACGAACTTATTTTTTCTGAGAAGAATATCAAAGAATCACAAGTAGTCATGATTAATGGATACTACAACCCTCCCGATCAACTAATCGAAGATGCAAGACGTCTGGGCGATTGGGTTGGCCACGTCACTAATCAGACGTTTACTGTGGATTTCCGTTTTCATCCTCTCTTGGCAGAATTTTTAGAAATTACTTTCGCTGGTTGGGATCGGAAGAGCTTGGAGGGGGATGATGTTCAAAAAGAAGCTGAGTCAGAAAAAGCAAAAAGAATTGAACAAAGGCATCGAGATCTTCTCCTTGTGAATAAGATGGGAGAGTTGGCAGAAGAAGAAATATGTCCAAGAGAGGTGGCGATTCGAAAAGTCTATCTATCGTTCATCACGTTAGAAATCCAAGCAGGGGGCCGCTGCTTGGCCGTCACAGAAAAAGGGGATTTTTTGACGTTACGAACCTCTCCTTTCTACCTGAGCAATCTCCATAATTTGGGACTAAACGAACCCATAGTATTTCATGGATTGACAGCGAAACCCGTTAAAACCGAAATTAGAATCGTCTTAAGGCCTGAACTTGAATTGTACCTAGAGCAAATTGACGATATGTTCTTAAAGAACTTAGTGGACAAAATTAAAGAAAAACCTGATGACCTCAAACATCACTAAATTTATTCAAATATCCCATGAGCGATTCAATAAATTTTCAGGTTTTAGCCGAACATCTCGTTTTCCTCGCAACCCTCCTAGAGGAACTAAAAAGCAAGGAAATTAAAGAAAAACTTATCAATGTCGACGATGTCTTTTGGCAGAAGGCCTTTTGCTCCTTAGACATCTCTCCAACAAGAAGCTCAAAGGATAAATTAGCCGAGCTCACGGAAGAAGAGCGGTTTTCCTTGGTTATGTCTTATCGACAAGAGGCAGAAAAACTTTTCAAGGAAAGACAAGGAGTTTGCAGTTCATTCATCCGCGGAGTTAATTTAGTTAGACTCGCAAAAGGCTACAGCAAACAAAAACAGTTTGATAAAGCAGAAAAATGTCTAAAAGAAGCGATCAGTTCTCATCATTGCTTCGAGGCGGCTAACGCATTGATGGAATTACCAAGCTTCGACATTTCTAGGGATAACATCCGACTCGCCATCTCATCACTAGCTCAAATAGAGAATGATCCGGAAGCTAGACTTAAAGCAATTGAGCTTGCGACTCGCTATGGAAGCGACCGCCTTGTTAAAGCCGAATTAGCGAAAATATTTTTTTCCGATGACCCAGCCGCTAAGAACGAAGCTTCTTGTCAGATCTTAACTGAAACCGGTGTTACGGACTACCCTGAACTTGCCGCGTTCATGGCCAGAAAATTTACATCATCTGGAAATGATTTTAAAGCTTTCTATTGGTGGGGTGTTGCCCTTCGCTGCTATCCTCCACCAGATCCTGCTGAAGTATTGTCCTTTACGAAATATATTACCGGCAAGTATCAAGACTCTGGTAAAAGGTTTTATGTCCTTGATACCTGCAGACAAAAAATTATCTCTCAAAAAAGTTGAAAGTTACTACTTACTCGCATATGCCCTACAGAACATGTTTACTCGCCGACGTTATGAGGCATGTTTTGACTTTTTATTACAGTTAGCAGAGAAAAGCAGAGCCGAGAAAATTAAATACCCTTCTTTGCACGAGGATGTTGGTCTCATATTGCTTATTAGAAAACAGTTCTCTTTATTTATTGAAGAACGAATACTTTTCATCGACAGCGTTGAAGCGGACAGCGACTTCATAGCTAGTAGCAGAGACGTGCTCTCTGGCACGCAGGCTCCAGAAGCATATTTGGATACTGTAATTGAAAGAAAATGCAGAGATATTCGTTTAGCCTTAGGAAAACATTGGCAGGAATGCGGACAATGGTGGGAGGCGATTCTTTCTTCTAAACATCCTAAACGCTTTAAAACGTTGTTCGACTTCCCGAGCCAAGACATCTTGTTACCTGCCTATATCAACTCCGTACCTAAAGATAAAATCCGTGAAATCTACCGGTTAACAGGGGCCGCTAGGTCTGGTAGCCGAGATTGGCTAGAACCTTAAAACGTTTTCTGTGCTCTGCTGAGCAATTTTTAATCGCCCCCTCCTTAAAAATCATAAGATCTAGCCTACTTTCTTCCTAACTCAGACTTGGATAATCCATTCAAGAGATACAATTTCAAACAGAACAAAGAGGCAACATCCAGATGAGGTGCTTATCCCCGAGTACCGGCGCCAAGTGTTTGTTTAGGGCTATGAGCCAGCCCTTAACTGTGCTCCTACCACGCATTTGGGATAGTTCGGATATGTATCCCTTGGCGCAGTATGAAAACGTCATACGCTCGTTTTTGGTACGCTTCTCGGCCTCTCGTTTTTCTGCCGCTTTTTCCTCTTTTTTCTTGGCTCTTACTTCCTGCGGGCTGGTTCCCGATTCATAAAGAGCTAAGTCGGCGGCCGCCTTTTTACGTACCTCGGTAAGCGTATATGTACTTAAGCAAGTAGTGATCTTTTCAGAGCCGCCCTTAGAGTATCTCAATCGGCAGCCCGTTATCTTTCCATCCCGCTTCTCTACCGTTAAGCCTTTTACGCCGCCTACTGCGTGCCGTCCGTCCGGTAGTGCATTTACCTCTTTTACGGTAAGAGCCTTTTTTTATCCTTGGCATAGCCCGCCCCTTCTAGGTTCGTCCTTAAATGCATTTGGTACGTAAAAATTTTAACCTAGGTACGTAACCGGTACATAAAAATGCTTGGATTAACCTGTTTCAATCGGCTGTAATATGGACGGTGATTTGTAACTGAAATTTTGCGCTTCTAGATCTTCATTATTTTAAAAATCCTCAATTAAACAAAAAGTTAATGTTGAAATTGAGGATTTTTTATGTTATACTAGATCATTGTTTATGGAGATCTATTAATGCCGAATCCGAAGCTTCCTCCGATTCTGATCAATAAAGCCGGTTCCGTTTATTACGTCTACACCTATAAAAACATCTGGGACAGAGAACTCAAACGAAGTAAGAGAGGTGAATCCAAAAAGATCGGAAC
>ERZ1106931.37-NODE-37-length-127171-cov-10.912513_pt1 | contig 127171 bp, 123 predicted proteins | sample MGYA00403664_ERZ1106931 | MGnify/ENA primary metagenome ERZ1106931 (study PRJEB35170, sample SAMEA104062435) | human gut metagenome | biome: human gut; feature: human-associated habitat; material: faeces | place: Denmark | collected 2012-06-29 ... | reverse complement strand
TCCTTTTACTCCACTGAAATAAAAGGATTTTTTTTGATTTTTAAACTTTTAGTGCTCTAGTTTCGCAATTTTTCAGTCATTGTTTCTTCTTAACGTCCTCATAGCCATTCAGGCAACCCCGTCAAAGCATTTTTCTTAAAGAACGAGTCTTGCCCTTAACTCTTATCGGTTATTTCTCTATCTTTTGTCAGGGTTATCTCCATATCGTGGATATCCTATTCCTCAACTTGAATTGTTCAGGTCTAATGACATATGTAACAATCCCGCAACCCAATAGGAGAAGCCATGAGAGTAAAAAATCTCCTGAAAGCCCTTCCGATCGGCATCATTCTTAGTTCTTTCTGTTTCGCAGCTTATGCGTCCTCAGAGCTCGATGCCATTATGAAAGCAAGAGGCCTTTCAGAAAAAGACATTCTTGCAGCCGCAAAGACTTATCAACCATCGGGCCGTAAAGACGAGTACCTTGTCTTTTCTTCCGGCGGTCAGTCCGGTCAGGTCATCGTCTACGGTGTCCCATCAATGCGTATTTACAAGTACATCGCAGTATTTACACCTGAGCCATGGCAGGGCTATGGCTACGATGAAGAATCCAAAAAAGTTCTCGAGGGCGGTAAGATCAATGGCCGCGCAATGACTTGGGGCGACTCCCACCACCCAGCCTTTACTGAAAAGAACGGTGAATACACCGGCGACTACCTTTTCATCAATGACAAAGCCAATCCTCGCTTAGCTGTTATTGACCTAAAGACTTTTGAAACGGTTCAGATCGTCTCCAACCCCGTTATCAAGAGCGAACACGGCGGCGCGTTCGTCACACCAAACTCCGAATATGTCCTTGAAGCTTCGCAGTACGCCGCACCTTTGGATCGTAACTACCATCCCTTGGAAGCTTTCGAAAATGCCTATCGCGGCGCTGTCACGCTCTGGAAGTTTGACTTAGATAAAGGCAGGATTAATGAGGCCGAGTCTTTGACATTGGAACTCCCGCCTTACAACCAAGACTTGTCTGATGCGGGTAAAGGAGTATCTGACGGATGGGCCTTTATCAATTCTTTCAATACAGAAATGTATACGGGCGGAATTGAAGCTGGCCTCCCGCCAAACGAAGCCGGCATGAGCCGAAACGACCATGACTACCTGCACGTCTTTAACTGGAAAAAGATTGCTGAACTCGGCAAAGATCCGAAAAATGTCAAGGTAATCAATGGACATCGTGTGGTCCCCATCGAAGTTGCAGTAGCAAATGACGCCCTATTTCTAATACCTGAGCCTAAATCTCCGCACGGTGTTGACGTTTCTCCTGACGGTAAATATCTTGTTATCGGCGGAAAACTTGATACTCACGCCTCTGTCTATGATTTCGAAAAGATAAAGAAATTAATCGACGCCAAAGATTACGCAGGTAAAGATACGTTCGGCATTCCTATTCTTGACATGAAGAAGAGTCTGCACGGACAGGTCGAGCTTGGTTTAGGGCCACTGCATACCGCCTTTGATTCGAAGGACGGCGTACTTTACACATCCCTATATGTTGACAGCCAGGTAGTTCGTTGGGACTACAAGAAGCTTAAAGTCCTCGACAGAATCAATGTTCACTACAACATTGGTCACTTAGACTCGATGGAAGGCAAGTCAACTAAACCGAAAGGAGATTGGCTTCTCGCTCTGGACAAGCTCTCTATTGACAGATTCAATCCGGTTGGCCCTCTGCATCCTCAGAACCATCAGCTGATCGATATTTCCGGTCCTAAGATGGAGCTGACCTACGACCTGCCGATCCCATTAGGTGAGCCACATGATGTTGTTTCTATTGCCGCTGACAAACTCACTCCGAAAGTTACTTTCGACATCGGCACTGACAGTAGAACAGAAAAACCGAGCCCGTACGCAACATTAGCCGGTCAGGAAAGAGTCGAACGTGACGGTAATAACGTAACCGTTTACGCAACTATGGTCCGCAGCCATATCAATCCTGAAAGAATCACGGTTAACAAGGGAGATCATGTGAAGATCCATTTGTCCAGTCTCGAAAGAGCACAGGATGAAACTCACGGATTTGCAGTTGACAGCATGAACGTCCATGCATCTTTGGAACCTGGTAAGACTGTAACCGTGGAATTTGACGCAACGGAAGAAGGCGTCTTCCCGTATTACTGCACTGAGTTCTGCTCTGCACTGCACCTCGAGATGATGGGATACTTAATGGTTAAAGATCCCAACAAACAATATGCGGCTGTCGATGCCAAGGGAACGAAGCTGACGCCTGAACAACTCCAAGCCCAATATAAGAAGATTGTTGACACAAACAAGGCTACAGACGCTGTTATTCAGACCGTTGTTAAATATCTCAAAGAAAAAGGCTATGAAAAGTATCCGGCTGTAAACAGCATGGTTACGGATGCCTTAGACCAGTACGGCAAGATCCCGGAAGTCAAATCCAAGGCGGACGCCGCTGCTTCCAAGGGTGACCTTGATCAAGCTGTCCTTTGGGAAAACCAGGTTTGGCAGTACATGGTTAAAACTGCTGACGTCGGTCTCAGAGCCAAGGCTCGTCTTGCCAGAGAACTTGCTACTCCGATGTCTGAAGCTGCAGGGCGCGGTGAGAAGGCCTACTTGAGAGGCGGCTGCAACGGATGCCACGTCATCGGGCAAGTTTCTTCCGGTCCTGACCTCACTGGCTCCCTGAAGCGCAAAGGAGAACAATGGGTTTATGAATTCACTATGGATCCTGAAAGTAAATTCAATGAGCCGTATACCAAAGGCATGATTCACTACTTTAATCTGAGAATGCCGAATCAGCATATGACTTCCGAAGAAACTAAGGATATTGTTGAATACATGAAGTGGATTGATAACAACGCTGATTTGTTCTAATTATCTATAACAAGTATGCAGCGGGGCGACTCTCCGTCCCGCTGCTGCAAGACCTAATAGAAAAATAAGTCCCGTCCGGAGAGTCATGATGAAAATCTATAAATCTGACGTCTACACAACAATCGCTCTTATCCTTCTTGTTGTATGTTTCACGTTCCCGGCAATCGCGTTTTATAAAGTGCCTCAAAAAATTGCCGCCGGTCAGATCGACAGCATCCCCTCTTATGTCTATCCGCTGTGGAATCTTTATCAAAAGGGCCGCTACGTCAGTCCATATACACCCAAGGGGGCTGAGGGCGATCTTAAAAAGATGATTGAAAAGAAAGGGGAAGTCGGGATGATGTCTTTCCCCGTATGGTATGTTGCCTTGGAAGCGCCCAATTATCCAAAGGCTGCTTTCCCAGAAGGTATTCCTGTTTGGTTTCATGTTGACGGCTTTTCCGGGGACATTCACGAAATGAATACCATCAATCATTATGTCGGAATGTATCCGCTGGAGGACGGAGCAAAAATCGAACGCGCTTTAGGCCCGTTCCTTATGCTTGGCATCTCTCTGCTGATGATCCTTTTCATTTGCATAAGAAAAAAATGGTCTTGGATTTTTATGCTGCCAAGTGCCCTATTCCCGCTGGGCTTCTTCGCCTTTTATTCCGGATGGATGTACTGGTTCGGACACAATATGCAGGAATGGGGAGCCTTCAAAATCAAAGCCTTTATGCCGACGGCTTTAGGTGTCGGACATGTAGCCCATTTCACAACTAAGAGTTTTCCTTCTATTGGATTTTGGATCCTTGTCATTATTGCAGTTTTGTCCGTTCTCGCCCTTCTCGCGAGAAGGAACGAATTAAAGAAACAGTAACTTTAATTCTGCATTCTCCACTGGTTTCTCAAAGGACATTGCTATGGTTTCCTCCAACAGAATCTTCCGCCGCAGCCGCTTACCCCGGCTCCTCTCCGGAGGACTGTGGAGCTCGGCCGCACTTTTTGGTTTGAGTTTATTCGTTATCGCTCCCTCTGCTTCCTATGCTGCTGGAGAATTGCAGAAAGCTATTGATGATGCGTCTGAATTTGCCACTGTTAAGTTGGGACCAGGGCTTTACGAAGGAAACATCGTCATTCGCAAGCCTCTGACCCTGGTTGCCACTCAACCCTCGGCAGTAATTAAAGGGGACGGCAAGGGAAGCGTTGTGACGGTTGAGTCTTCATATGTAACAATCGAGGGCTTGGAAATTATAAACAGCGGAGGGGAGCACCAAACCATTGACTCAGGAATCGCGGTTAAGAACGGTTTTAACGTAAAAATTAAAAACAATAAGATTCATGAATGCCTGTTTGGTGTAAATCTTGAAAAATCCAATAATTGTGTCGTTGAAGACAATCAGATCTCTTCAAAAAAACTATCTTTAGGCTTAAGAGGGGACGGCATTCGCCTCTGGTACAGTCATTCCAACCTAATTATTAAAAACCACACTTTCCAAGTTCGCGATAACGTCTTTTGGTATTCAAGCGGAAATACGGTCGAAAAAAATATCGGCAGAAACTCCAGATACTCCCTGCATTTCATGTATGCCGATCGGAACAAAGTCTTGGATAACGATTTTCAAGATAACTCCGTCGGTATCTTCCTGATGTTCAGTCAGGGCTCAACTTTAAAGAATAATCTGCTAGCTAACGCAACCGGACCCTTTGGTATCGGAATCGGCATGAAGGAAGCCAGCGACATTTTGGTGGAAGACAACAATATTCTCTATAACGCAAGGGGCTTTTACATTGATGCTTCTCCCTACGTTCCAGGGACGGTAAATACTTTCAAAGACAATCGAATTGAATTTAATTCCGTAGCCTTTCACCTTCACGGAACGCTTTACGGAAGCATCTTTGAAGACAACGTCATCAAAGGAAACATTGATGATGTTGTAAATGACACCCCTGAAAGCAAAATCGCACTTAATCGCTGGAATAGAAACTACTGGGACAACTATCAAGGTTTTGACCGTGATAAGGACGGCATCGGAGACATTCCTTTCGAGCAGAGAATGTTCGCCGACCGCCTTTGGCAGCACAAACCTCCCGTGAAAATTTTCTACGCCTCCCCCGTATTGGAACTTTTAAATATGCTGTGGAAGATTATGCCTTTCTCCGAGCCCGAGTTAGTCGCCAAAGACAATGAACCAAGAGTCCTTTTGCCGGGAGGACAGACACCATGAAGATCGACAGACGAACCGTAATTCAGGGCCTTTGTATCGCTGGAACTGCCGGAGCTTTTGGCGTCGGAATATCTTTCCTAGCCAGGAAAAGTGAAAGTAAGACATTACTTCGGCCGCCCGGCGCATTGGAAGAATCCGATTTCCTTGCCTCTTGCATTAAGTGCGGACAGTGCATTCAAGTCTGCCCCTTTAGCTCGATAAGCCTTCTCGATTTATCCGGAGGCATAAATACCGCTACGCCTTATATTGATCCGGTCAAAAGAGGTTGTTATTTATGCGATCTGTTTCCTTGCATCCTTTGCTGCCCGTCCGGCGCCTTAGATGACGAAGTTCAGAAAATTGATCAAGTTCACATGGGTGTCGCTTATATCACGGAACCTAAAAACTGCCTAAATTACAAAAACACCAAAGTTAGTAAAGAAAACGTTGACCGTATCAAAGCCCATGGAGATAGGACTGAATTAGAAAAAGAGCTCAATGAAAAATTATCGGCCCAAGTCGGAAAAGACTGCGAGCTTTGCCTGGAAGTCTGCAGAGTTGAACCGCGAGACGGCGCCATTAAACTCATCGGAAAGGAACCGGTAATCGGCAAATCTTGCGTCGGCTGCGGGGCTTGTACGGAAGTCTGCCCTGCTTCCATTATCAAAATTGCTCCGGCCGTAACTTATGAAGATTATTACAACAAGAGGGGAGCAAAAAAATGAAAAAGATACTTTGTTTCATTGCCGCCACCGTTCTGGTTTCATTAGTCGGATGCGAAGATAAAAGTCAGGATAAATCTCAAAAAGCTGAGACTTCGCTTCCTTCAAGACCGGGAAAAATTACGGTTACGGCCGGGACAAAAACAACAGATGTGTCTAAAGAGGATAAATTTAGAACCTTTGATGTCCGCGGAGAGTCGATTATCAAATATGCCCCGGAGGGAGCGGAAATAACACCCGAGGTTAAGAACGTTCAGGTGAATGTAGCCGTGAGAAACACTCCTTACGGGCACATCCAAGCCCGCCTGCTCTCTCAGCGCTTGAGTAAAGAGTTCATTGTTGCCTGTTCTGCCTGCCACGACGACTATGCGAACGGCGTCATCGGCCCTTCTCTTATCGATAAAAACGAGAAAGAGGTTTTGGACATGATGGTGAAATATAACCAGGACCCAAACGCCAACGTCCTCATGACCACACTTGTCGAACGAATGACAGATAAGGAAAAAGCTTTTATTGCGAAGGATATTGCCCGTTTTAACTACGAATATCACCACTCCGCTTCAGATCCGAAGAAATCGGATGATCAATTTAAATCCAACTATGTTCGAGAGTAAATCATGAAAAGTCGTACTTTAATAGCTACCATCGGTACCGTTGCAGCATTGTGCATCGTGGGTTGGATGATTTACGATGGAACACAAGTTGCTGAAGTCAAGACTGCACGAGTTAAGCTGCAGCCAGATCAGCCGGCAAGTACCGTTCAAAAAAATACTGCCGCTAAAGTTCAAGCGCAGCCGATAGTTTCCAATGCTGCCAAGTCCCAAGCTTTACTAAAAGATAAGGAGTTGCCAAAAACGGCTTCTGCCGATCCGGATAAATCAAAGAAATTAAACTTCGTTGTCCCTCAGGAGAATTTGTCCCATCTTTATATTGTTAAATGCTCCGCTTGCCACGGTAAAGACGGAAACGGTCCCGTCGGCCCCTCTATTGCCGGCAAATCCTACGAATACAATATAAAAAAGCTTCAAGAATATAAAGAAAATAAAGTTCAAAACACCATGATGGAGGATTTGCTCACCCGAACCCCCAACGAAGAACTAGAACAGCTTGCTAAAGAAATTTCTCAGTTCAAACCTAGGAGCTAATATGAAAACTCTCAGGGGTGATCACAACTTATTCATAAGAGTAAATAAGGATGGTTCTAAAGCATTAAAGATCCGTCCCTTCCGCTGGACATTCTGCATCCTTCTCGCTTTAGCCTTTATTTTGTCTTACAAGCAGGATGTTCAGGTTTTAGAAGGTTCTATGATTGCCAGCCGTCTGATGGGATTTCACATGGTTGATCTCTTCTCCGGACTGGAGGTCATTGCTGCGCACGGCAAGATAGCTACCAACCTTTTCATGGGATTTATCTTCGTTGCTGTAGTCTATTTCATTCTTGGAGGAAGATCTTTTTGCAGCTGGGCGTGTCCTTACGGTCTTCTTTCTGAATGGGGAGAAATTCTGCACAAGAAATTAGTCCATGCTGGTCTTATCAAAAAAAGAAAAAAGATCACAACAAGTTGGAAATTCTTTATTGCCTTGTGTTTTTTGGCTTCAAGTTATTTCTCCGGATATCTTGTTTATCAATATATCAATCTTGTCGGCATAACCTCAAGAATTCTGATTTACGGCCTCTTGGAGACCGGGATCATCGTGCTTTTCATGCTGATCATCGAGGTCTTCTTTTACCAACGAGTTTGGTGCAGGTCCGTATGCCCTTCAGGAGCAACTTTCGGACTCCTTGGAAAAGTCTCTTTAATCCGAATCCAAGCCGACATCACAAAATGCGACAAATGCGGAGCATGCACCCCCGAATGCCATGTTCCTGAAGCTTTAAAAGTTGTTTTTGCAAAAGACGCTCAGCCAACAGTCTTTATTACATCCACCGACTGCACCATGTGCGGAAAATGTATGGATGTTTGCGACAGGCAAGTTTTTTCCTACAGCCATCGGCTAAAGAAATTAGTCTAGGAACGATATGCTGAATATAAAAAATGTTGAAATACGATTCGGAGCACAAGTTGTCTTAGACAGTATTGACTGTCAGATCGCACCGAAAGAAAGAGTAATCATTCTCGGACAAAACGGCGCAGGCAAAACAACTCTTCTTCGCTGTATCCTTGGCCTTTATCGACCGGATAAAGGCGAAGTTCTTATTGGTAATCTATCTGCTATCAAGAATCGCAAAGAATTCCTCAGCCGGGTTGCCTTCATTCCTCAAATTCCGCCCCCTTTACCCTCGACTGTAGGTTCTCTTATCGAATTTGCGGCCTCCTGCTGTCAATGTGAGAAGAAAAAGATTTATGAATACGGAGATCTTTTTTCCCTGGATATTCAAAGTCAGGCAAGGAAACCTTTTTCTAAGTTGTCAGGCGGAATGAAGCAAAAAGTACTGGCCAGTATCGCTTTTGCAAGAAAAGCTCCAATAATGCTGTTTGATGAACCCACTGCCAATCTCGATCCGGAGGGACGAGAAGCCTTTTCCAATATTATTCGCAGTCCGGAATTTTCTGACACTACGATGGTTTTTATCTCTCATCGTATCGACGAACTTAACACCGTGCTTAACAGAGCTCTCTGGCTCGACTTAGGAAGGATTGTCAAAGATGAAAAAATCTCCCCTATTTCTTAGTTTATTTATCTCTTCTCTCCTTCTTTGCTCCTGCGGTAAAGAAATTACTCTCAGCGCAGAAGCACCTAAATGGGATGTTCAGACCTGCGATCGATGCAAAATGCTCGTGAGCGATAAAAAATTTTCCGCACAGGTCGTTAATCCGACTGACGGAAAACATTTTTTCTTCGACGACTTGGGCTGCGCATTAATGTGGCTGCAAGGGAAGGAAGCGAAAGAATGGAAAGACAAAGCTTTAATTTATGCGACGGATCCAAGGAACGGCACCTGGCTAAACATCAAGGATAACGAACTCGTATCCGGCTATGTTACGCCGATGGCCTACGGAATTGCTGTACTCCCCAAAGGGACAAAACCTGAGGCCGGTAAAAAGGTCCTGACTTTCCAAGAAGCTCTGTCAGAAATTGAGGATGTAAGCAAGCAAAAAGCTGCAATGAAAATGCATAAACATTGATTATTGATTCAAATTTTCAGGGTCTTCTATGAACAGTTTCGCAACCATTTTGAAGCTGGACTTTAATGCCACCTTTCGCTCCAGGTGGTTTTGGGTTTACGCAGTTTTAGTCATCGCCTCGATGGGAGGGATCTTTGCAACCGGCATTTCAGATAGCCGCGTGGCCGGTTTCACAGGACTTACTCGGCCGCTTTTAATTTTCATTCAAGGCTGCAACTTAGTCCTGCCGATTTTTGTTCTTGTCAGCACCGTTCGTACTTTGGTCAAGGAAAAGGAAAGCAACATCTTTGAATATGAACTTTCCTTTCCTATTTCTCTGGGCGAATATTATTTTTCGAAGTTCCTCTCCAGAATCGTCATTCTCTGTTCTCCATTGCTTACCGCAATGGTCCTCTCCGCTGTATTTTGTTCGGTTTTAGGAGGTTCTATCCCTATTAACATCATCTTGTTGTATTCCGGATTACTGCTTGCCTCAACCTTTTTCTATGTCTCTCTGAGTTTTTTTATCTCTTCACTTGTTAGAACTCAGGAAGTGGGTTTGGGAGTTTCTCTCTTCATCTGGCTTCTGCTTGTTGCACTGCTTGATGTTGCCCTTCTCGGGCTACTCATTAAGGCACTTGTGCCTGAGGAAACGATCTACACATTAGTGCTTTTAAATCCTGTTCAGTTGTTTAAGATTGCAGCGATCTGTCTTTTTGACCCCGTTTTGTCCGTCATAGGACCCGCCTCTTATTTCATCCTAGACTTGTTTGGAACTTCGACTTTTCTTTCGTATACTTTCCTTTACCTATTTGGGCTTGGAACTGTTTTCCTCCTGGTGGGGTTCGTTTTCTTTTCCAAGCGTGATCTGTTGTAGTTTATGAGAAGGCTCCTGCTGTTGCTTTCATTTCTTCTGATGTCCTTTAACAGGGCAGAAGCAACCCTTTGGATATCGGAGCCCCCCATAAAAATCGGCGTGCTCAAGACCGAACATTTAGATGAAACGACAGCTGCCCAAGCTATTCTTCTCGATAAACTCAGAAAAGAATTTCAGCCTCGGGTTGTCAGTCTCGCTTACTACGACTGGAATGGATTAGAAAAAGCCATAAAGGGCAAATCTGTTGATCTTATCCTTGTCAATTCACCTTTTTTCTCGACGATCGAACACGAAAAAAATATCAAGCCTTTAGTGGGCCTTATACGTAAAGATGCAATTGATGCTGACCATATGCTGGCGGGCACACTGGTAACGGGAAACCAAAATATACCCCCAAGGCTCTCTTCCTTAAGAGGAAAAGATCTTTATTTGGCTTCAGCGGCAAATGAAAGCAATATTGTTTTCAGAAATTACTTGCTTTCGAAAGAAGTTAATGAGAATAAATTTTTTTCCAAGGTTCATGAGATCAACGGAGGAACCAATGAGCTTCTTGATGCGATCGAGAAGCACCCTGATGCTGCGGCCCTCCTGCCCGCATGTGCACTCGAAGACGAAAAAGAATTCCGAAAAAATATCGTGTCCAAACTTAGAGTGATCGACGAAAAATTTGGTGACGGCTTAAATTGCAAAAGGACCACATCGCTATACCCCGGTTGGGTTTTGGCATCTGTAAGTCAGGATGACATGAATATGGTTCACAAAGCTACTGCAGCAGCCCTCACTACTGTAATGGCTGACTCGCTGCAGTGGGGATTCCCGCCTTCCAATTTTGATTCAATCAGAAACGTATTGATCGACTTAAGATACGGGCCCTATGAAAAGACGGATCCCTTGCGAATAAAAGAATTCATTTACGCAAACCGCTATTGGGCGTTAGGAATCTTGCTGACCGTCCTTCTGATCGCTGTCCATAGTGTCATTGTTAGTGTGCAAGTAAGAAGAAAAACGAGAAGTATAGAAACGCTGATGGAAGAGAAGATCCGTTTTTCTAAAGAAATCACGGCGGCAAAAGAAAGAATTCAGGCCATGGAAAAGTTCCAGAGCCTCAATCAGCTTTCTTCTTTACTTGCACATGAACTAAAACAGCCCCTCGGCGCCATCCGTAATTATTCCCGTGGGCTCATGAAGCGTGCGGATAAAAACACTGTAGACAACAAGGTTCTTTGCTCGACGTTAGCTGTCATTGTTTCGCAATCTGACCGAGCAGCAAGTATCGTGGAACATGTGCGTAAATATGCCAAAAACGTCTCTATCGAACGAGAAATCTTAGATGTGAATCGTGTAGTGGCAGATACGGTTAGAACGTTCCGCAATTCTTATGCTTATTCAGGAAAAGTACTCTTTAAGCCCATTCAGAAAGAACTTTCCGCCGAGATTAATGTTCTAGAGGTTGAATTAGCGCTCATTAACCTTCTTAAGAATTCTTCCGAGGCTTTAGCGGGACTGCCTAACCCTGAGATTATCGTTTCCACAAGCCAATCTGAAGGAAACGCCGTAATATCGGTAAAGGATAACGGACGCCTATATTCGCAGGAAGAAGTCCAAAACTTTTTTCAACCTCTATTTACGACTAAAGAAAACGGCATGGGCCTAGGCCTCACAATCGTGACACACATTGTTGAGGAACATGGCGGCAGACTTAATACATTTGCCAACCCCAATGGGGGAGTTACTTTCCAACTTATATTCCCTTTAATGAACAACCTATCATGACAATTTCTGAACTGCCCGTAGTCCGGATCATCGACGACAACGATGTTATGAGAGAGTCACTCGTTTTTCTATTGGAAGAAGAGGATGGCTGGATTGTCAAAGCATATCGTGATGCGGAAGAGTTTTTAGATAATGATGATTTTGAGCAAGCCGGATGCATCCTTCTTGATATCCGCATGCCAAAAATGTCGGGTCTGGAACTTCAACAGTATCTAATAAACATTTCTATCGATATCCCCATCGTCTTCCTTTCGGGACACGCGGATGTCGCCATGGCCATTCATGCTCTGAAGCGCGGGGCTTTAGACCTGTTGCAAAAACCTGTTGACGATGAAGTTTTAATTGCCGCCCTCCATTCTGCCGTCGAGAAGGATATCAAACGGAGAAATGAGGAAGCCAAGATAGAGTCTTTGGAACAGAAATACGCACTCCTTACGCAAAGAGAAAAAGAAGTAGTGATGTTGGCTGCCCAGGGCCTAATGAATAAAGTCATTGCTGACAAGCTTGGGATTAGTGAGCGCACTGCTCAAACACATAGAGGAGTTGCATGCCGCAAGCTAAATGCAAAAACTTCAGTAGATCTCTTGAGAGTCCTTCAAACGCTCGGATTAGAGAGCACCGGCTTGGATGATACGAAAACGATTTCTCAATGATCTGCAATTTTGCTGAATCCAACTTTAACTTATCGGAGAACAAACAGAAGTTATCCGAAGTGTAAAGCTGAAGCTAATTAGACTTTGTCGCAGCCACTTTGCGCTTAGCCTTTCATCAAGGAGTGGCATAATTAAGAATTACCGATTTGTATCTTTTAATGAACAAATCTAAAGGCGCTTCGCTAAAGAAGGCCTCGAATACGAATTTATAGAAAGATTGCCATGACTTATAAGAAGCACATTTCGCAAAGCAACGACTTGTTAGACCGGTTCTCGTCGGCTTTTGCGGGCATAAAAAGTCATTCCAATCTTCCAAGCGGAACCACTCCGTTCATCTGGGCGATCGCCGTCCTCATTGTCGTCATCTTCTCGGCTTTCTATTTCAACGTCCGCGCTAATAACGAAACTATTCTCAGAACCAATCTGATGAAAAGCACGGCAAAGGTCGCCGACAATATCGAAATGAGAATGCGCGGCATCTCCGCCAATATGGCCCGCATGATTGAAAAAATGGAACTAGACGGCATTAATTCTGCCGTTGTCAATAAATACGGAAGGGAAATTATCTCAGGTAGCCCGGAGGTGATTCTTCTCCGTGTGATTGAACCCAGTGGCAAAGGCCTCGAATCAGTTGTCAATCCCCGGCTGGGACGCAGTGACCTTCGTCAATACAATTATCTTGACTACCCTCAAGTAGTGCGCGATGCAATTGGCGACGCATTTCTATCCAATCGAGTCTCCTATTCTTCTTTCTGGTTCACGCCCGGCGACATCTCTTCGCCCTCGGTCGTCATCATTTATCCGTTTGCAATCGGTGAGAAAACATATGCCCTGCTCGCCAGACTGTCACTGAACAAACTTTTGGAGGTTTCCACTCCACAGTCGCTTCTTTCCGACTATGAGTTCTCCTTCCTCCACGGAACAAAGGAAATTGCCGGCCGAGCTGCCTACAACCCGCCGGATGACTACACCATCCCGAGTTACGTACGCGCAGCCGATCCGCTGCCGCCTTCCATTCAGTTATACGGCTGCAACGTACTCGAAAGCCCGATGATCTTTGCCAGCCCGCTGATCTACTGGCTGGGGGCTCTGATGCTGTTCCTGCTCCTCTCGCTCTTTTTCCTCAACCGCGAAATGCGCCGGAATCAATCCGATCTGGAACGCGCTCTAAAGGAACTGGAGCTCCGCCGCTCGATCGAAGATTCCATGAACCTGGCTTTGGTCATCACTGACTTGGACAACAAAATTGTCTACACCAACGGCCAAACCGAAGAAATTACGGGATACTCCGAAGAGGAACTCCTCGGCAAGACGCCGCCTTATCCTTTCTGGGGAGACGGCTCCGAACTTCCTTCTCAGCTGCTAAAAGATCGTCCCCACGAAGAGCCCGGTAAACCTTATCGCTTTGACCTGACAATCCGCTGTAGGAATGACGAAACGCTAGAAGCACTGATGCTGGCGATGCCCTTCTACTCGGCATACAACGAGCACATCGGCTGGATTTATATGATCCAGGACAACACCGTCGAGGCTCAGTCCATGAACCTCACGAACGACTCCATCGCTTCGTACGAAAGACTTCTGAACTCTGTCTTGTCTTGTATTTCCGCTGTGATGCAGAAACCAACCGGAAGCATGCTGGGTATTCACAACAACCACTACACGGAACAGCTCGGAAACACCGCTGACGGCCACTTAGAGATTTCCAAGGCATTTAAAGAACCGTTCGATCCTCAAGGCAATCGTCAGGGAGAGGTTTGGGTCGACTCCCTTGGCCGCTGGTTCTCAGTAGCGGAAGCCAGAGTGACACTTCCGGGCGGCTCTCACGTCACGCTTCAGTCTGCTCTGGACATCACTAAGAGAAAAATCAATGAGCAGGAATTTGAAGAGCAGACCAGCAAGATGGAAAACTCTTCCCGCTTGATTACGCTCGGCGAGATGGCCTCTACGATCACGCACGAAATTAATCAGCCGCTCACCGCGATTACGGCTTACGCCAATACGGCCTTAGAAGTGATTGACCGAGCACCTGAAGTGAACAAAACTCAGGTACTTGAAATCTACCGAAAAATTGCTAATCAGGCCGCACGTATCGACAAAATTATTAAGAACATCAGAGCATTTGCCAAACGTCGCCCGACTACATTGGAATGCGTGTCCCTGAACAGCGTCTTCTCTGACACGATGGAACTCGGACGTTTGATCGAGAAGAAATATGCCGGTGTCCACGTCGTCTACGAACTGCCGGCCGTGGTGCCTGATGTGATCTGCGACCCGGTTCAGATCATGCAGATCCTGATGAACCTGATTCGCAACGCAGCAGGAGCTATTCTTGAGCACGGCAGCGAAGACAAAACGATTATGGTCAGCGCGAAAGTCGGTGCAAAGGACGTCGAACTGTCTGTCGGCGACCACGGCCCCGGTATCAGCGATACCATGAAGGCTAGTTTGTTCACACCCTTCTTTTCTACCAAGAAGAACGGTCTCGGCTTGGGTCTGAGTACTTGTCAGACGATTGCAGAATCGCATAATTCCAGACTCCGCGTAAGGGATAATGAGGGCGGAGGCACCGTCTTCTTCTTCGACTTGAAGATTTGCTTCACCAAGGATTCCGAGAACAAGAAACAAAATTAATTGTGTATCTAATTAAGGAGATACAACTTCTGTACTACCCAGGGGTGTGATTAAGATATATAATATCTTCACGTGATACAAAGTATCTCAGTTAGCGATTCTTATCATCCTTTAGATTAAGATAACGGATTGCTTGTAAAAAGAAATTAATTAGAAAGGCACATGATGATTCAGATGACCTCGAAACCCTACACTCAAGAATCTCCGGATACCGCAGGTGTTGTGTATATCGTTGAAGACGACGAAGCCGTACGTGATTCTCTCAAGTGGCTTCTCGAAGCTTCCAGCTACCGTGTTGAACTTTTCGAAAGCGGTGAAATGTTCCTCGCCAAATTCGATCCGAACGCTATCGCCGTTCTCGTCCTTGACGTCAGAATGCCGGGCATGAGCGGTTTGGAAGTCCAGGAACACCTTATCGCCCGTAAGTGCGACATTCCTATTATCTTTATCTCCGGTCACGGCGACGTTTCGATGGCAGTCTCCACCTTGAAGAAAGGTGCGGTCGACTTCATCGAAAAACCCTTCGACCAGGCAGCTCTGCGCTCTTTAATCGAAAGAATGCTGCAGGAAGCCCGTCAGCGCAAGGCCAAGGCTGAACAGCGCTCCTTGAACGACGCTCTTCTGAGCAAACTGACTCCGAGAGAGCAGCACGTTCTCGAAAGAATTGTGAGCGGACGCCTGAATAAACAAATCGCGGCAGACTTGGGCATTTCCATTAAGACCGTTGAAGCTCATCGCGCTTCCATTATGGATAAGACCAATTCCGGCACCGTCGCAGACCTGATGCGCGTCGTAATGAATGCGAACAGACCTCCTGTCAAAGACTCCGGTTCTATGAGATAGTCTTTTAGACAGCGTCGCTAAGGAAGGCCCACTGCCTTCCTTTTCTTTTTTGTGCGCCTATTCTTTCGACGACCTTTGTTACTCGTTCTTGTGACTAAAAAGTTTAGCCAAGCTGAATATCCTTACAATGGTTCGGTCTTAGTTACTATCTTTTAACAACAATGAGCGCAAAAATAATTGATGGAAAAGCACTGGCGCAGTCTGTTCGAACCAGTTTGAAAGAAAAGGTAGAACAATTCAAATTAAGCTCGAGAGCACCCAGCCTGACCGTTATTCTCGTCGGTGACAACCCGGCGAGCCAGGTCTACGTCCGCAACAAGATCAAAGCATGCTCTGATGTCGGCATTACCTCTAAATTGGAAAAGCTGCCGGCTGAAACTTCAGAAGCAGAATTGTTAGCACTTTTAGAGCAACTCAATGCCGACGATTCTGTGGACGGGATCTTAGTCCAGCTGCCCTTGCCTCGTCATATCAACGAGCAAAAGGTCATTGAGACGATTCGTGCGGATAAAGACGTCGACGGTTTCCACGTTGCCAACGTCGGTTCAGTTGTTACCGGCATCGGCGGTTTCCGCAGCTGCACGCCCTACGGCGTCATCAAAATGCTGGAGTCTGTGGATTATCCCCTGACTGGCGCCCATGCTTTAGTCATCGGAAGAAGCAATATTGTCGGGAAACCGATGGCGATCATGCTGCTGGAGAAAAATGCCACTGTCACGGTCGCCCACAGCAAAACCAAGAATTTGAAAGAGCTCGCTCTTCAGGCCGATGTCATTGTCGCTGCGGTCGGTAAAGAAAAAGTCGTCACGGCCGATATGGTCAAGCCCGGCGCCGCAGTGATTGATGTGGGAATGAACCGCAATGCCGAGGGCAAACTCTGCGGAGACGTCGACACCGAGGAAGTTGCAAAAGTCGCCGGGTATATCTCACCGGTCCCCGGTGGTGTCGGCCCCATGACCATCGCAATGCTTCTTTCCAATACGGTAGAAGCCTATGAAAGGCGTCTGCAAAAAATATCTCAGTAGGAATCAATACATGTCTGATTTAATTAACATTCTGAGCATCATCGACGATAAATCTCAGCTGATCAACTTTCCGAAACTTGATCCGAACAGCTTCAAGCCTGCTGTCCTTACATTGATTCAACGCTTGAAAGACACAGTAAAAGCGGTTAAATCTTCGGACAGAGAACCGACTTGGGACACTTTGGTAACACCGATAGAAGATGCTTCCGAAAACCTTTCCTATGTTTGGTCGGTTGTCGAGCATTTAAACAGTGTTGCCGACACGCCTGAGTTAAGAGTAACGATTAATGAACTTCTTCCTCCGATTTCCGAAGTATTTAGCGAACTCGGCATGGATGAGAAACTCTATGCGAAGTACAAAGCTTTGAAGGCCGAGAAAGCTTTCGAAAAATTCTCTGCAACTCGTCAGCGGGTCATTAATAAAGAATTAGAAGGCTTTGTTCTCGCCGGCGCTGAGCTGGATGAACCGGGCAAGAAGAAGATGGCCGATATCAATCGAGAAGAAGCCGAACTTTCTCAGAAGTTCTCGGAAAATCTTCTTGACTGCACCAATGAATTTGCGCTGTATCTTCCGGAAGACACCGATGAACTCAAGGGGGTGCCGGAAGCTGAACTGCATCTTTTTGCTCAGCAGGCAGCTGCCGAAGGCGCCAAAGGCTACAAAATCACCCTGCATATGCCGAATTATCTGCCCATCATGCAGTACGCAGAAAACAGAGATCTTCGCGAGAAGATGTATCACGCATACGTTACCCGTGCATCTGATTTCTCTCCGGCAGGCAAGGACAATCTTCCGATCATCAACCGTCTGCTTGAACTTCGTGTTGAAGATGCTCACCTCTTGGGCTATAAAAACTTCGCTGAAGTTTCCTTGGTTCGGAAAATGGCTGAGTCTCCCGAACAGGTCGTTTCTTTCCTGCGCGAGCTAGCTGCCAAAGCCAAACCGGCAGCAGAAAAAGAAATGGAAGAGCTCATTGATTACGGCAGGAACCAACTCGGCATCAAGGACGTCCAAACTTGGGATCTTTCCTTCATCAGTGAAAAACTCCGTGAAGCAAAGTTCTCTTACTCTGAAAATGAAGTAAAGCAATACTTCACGGAACCCGCTGTTCTTAAAGGAATGTTCGGACTCGTCGAGAAGATGTTCTCGATCAAAATCAAAGAAAAGAAAGCGCCCGTCTGGAACGATGACGTCAAATTCTTTGTCATTGAAGACAAGGAAGGCAAAGAAATCGCCGGATTCTATATGGATCTTTATGCCCGCAGCGGAAAGAGAGGCGGCGCATGGATGAACGATCAGATCTCCCGCCGAGAGGTCAACGGAAAAATTCAAAAACCGATTGCCTACCTCGTCTGCAACTTTGCCGCACCGGTCGGAGACAATCCTTCCCTTCTGACGTTAAGAGACGTCGAAACGATTTTCCACGAATTCGGCCACGGACTTCATCATATGCTGACTCGCCAGACAGAATTGGCCGTTTCCGGCATCAGCGGTGTGGAGTGGGATGCGGTTGAAATGCCGAGCCAATTCATGGAGAACTTCGTTTTGAATTGGGATGTGATGCAGACCATAACGCACCATGTCAAAACCGGCAAGACTATGCCGCGCGAACTCTTCGACAAACTGGTAGCTGCCAAGAACTACGGCGCCGGAATGGCAAACGTTCGTCAAATCGAATTTGCCCTCTTCGACATGCTCCTTCATATGGACACCCATCCGGAAAAGGACACGGTTAACAAGATCTTGAACGAAGTCAGAAAAGAAGTCGCTATCGCATTCCCGCCTGAATACAACCGTTTTGCCAACTCCTTCTCGCACATCTTTGCAGGCGGCTATGCGGCAGGCTACTACAGCTACAAGTGGGCTGAAGTACTGTCTGCAGACGCCTTCTCGCTGTTCCAGGAAAAAGGCATTTTCAATCCTGTGGTCGGAAACAAATGGCTGGACGAAGTTCTCTCCCGCGGCGGCAGCCGTCCTGCAATGGAAAGCTTCGTTGCATTCCGCGGCCGTAAACCTTCGGTCGACGCCCTCCTCCGCCAATACGGACTTGTGGAGTCCAAATGAGCATCACGATTACTACTTGGAACGTCAATTCCCTGAAGGTTCGTCAGCCGCAAGTTTTAGACTTCCTGAAGGAGACTGAAAACAGCATTCTCTGTCTTCAGGAACTCAAGATGCAGGAGGCAGACATCGACGCTAGCGCCTTCAAAGAAATCGGATACACGCTGGATGCATTCGGCCAGAAAACCTACAACGGCGTAGCCACGATCCTTCGTGATCCGCTGACTTTTCTTCCGGACGAGGAAGTTCGCAACATCCCCGGTTTTGAAGATCCGCAGAGCCGTCTCTTAGCCGCAACGGTGCGGGTCGGCTGCGAAAGGCTCCGCGTCATCAACGGATACTTCCCGAACGGGGAAACGGTTGAGAGCGAAAAGTTCCCTTATAAACTTTCTTGGCTGGAAGCCTTAGCCGAATGGCTCCCGAGCCAGTTAGAGCAATACCCCAACCTCGTTTTGCTCGGCGACTTTAATATCGCTCCGGAAGACAGAGATGTTTGGGATCCGGAATCCTGGGCCGAATCCGTGCTTTGCACACCAAAGGCCAGAGAAGCTTTTCAGCGTCTTATCGATCTCGGATTAACGGATTCCTTCCGCGCTTTTGAACAGCCGGAAAAATCCTATTCCTGGTGGGACTATCGAATGATGGCTTTCAGAAGGAATCGCGGCCTTCGCATCGATCACATTTTGATTTCCAAGGCTCTTGTCAGCAAGAACCTTGGCGTTGAAATCCACAAGAAAGTTAGAGGAAATGAGCGCCCGAGTGATCACGCACCCGTGACACTAACGCTCGATCTTTAATTCCTGAGCCGGCTGTATCGCCGGCTTTCTTTTTAGCGCTCTGGCGCGAAGCTGACCGCACCCTCCGTCAACATCTTGAGCTGCAGAATCACGGAATTTAAGCAGTATTCCGTTAGCCCGGCATGCTTCCTTAATTCTTTCGATCTGCTCTGCCGACGGGCGCTTATAGGGACTGCCTTCAACAGCGTTGACGGGAATCATGTTGAGGATGGCCTGCCGCGACCACAGCGGAGCGAGCGCTTCAATTTCATCAACTCCGTCGTTGACGCCGTTAATCAAAGTCCACTGATATTGGATCGGATATTTCCCAACCTCTGCGTACTTTGCGCCGAACTCTAATATTTCCTTGACAGTCAGCTCCGCAGCTCGGGGCAACAGACTTCTGCGCTTCTCATCCATTGCGCTGTGCAGAGAAATTGCCAGAGCCGGTTTGATTTGGGATTCCATTAAGGCTTTGAAGAGTCTTTTATCGCCGACGGTAGAGATAACAACTTCTTTATATCCGATGCCGGAATACCGAACGATATGTTCAACCGCAGAAAAAACGGAACGAAGATTATGAGAAGGCTCGCCCATACCCATCAAAACTACCTTCTTAACAGGCGCATTCCTCATGGCGTATTGAACTTGACCGGCAACCTCCAAGTCAGTTAACTGACGTATGAGACCGCTTTTGCCGGTCATACAAAAGACACACCCGACTGCGCATCCGACTTGCGTAGAAACACAAACGCCCTCTCGCGGAAGAAGAACACATTCGATCAGCTGACCGTCGTAAGCTTTAAGAACCCAGCGCGTTCCGGTCTCGGATTCTGCCTTTTCCTGAGCAGTTAATTGATTGGCTAAGTATTCCTCCATTTGAGGCAATATCGCCTCGGCAGCAGCAGGCAAGCGCACCTTACTGCGGTTCAGAGGTTTGCCGGAATACCAATTGCGCCAAAAGCGTTCGATGTGAACGCTTTTACAGCCGGCTTGGATAAGTTGTTGTTCAATATCAGCAATCTTCATAGAAGCAAATATTATCAAGCTCGTCAGTCTTCGCTTTCAAGTTTGAGCTCGGCGATTTTGCGTGTAATTGTATTTCGGCCGATGCCAAGTCTTGTTGCAGCGTCGACACGCCTTCCGTGCGTATATTCAAGTGCGGTTCCGATCACAATGCTTTCGAAGGTATCGGCAAGCTGCTTCATAAGATCTGGAGACTGATTTTTCAGCATCTCTTTGACCTCTCCTTTGAGCAGTTCCTCCCAGCTTCCGCCTGCAGGTGTGCTGCCCGAAACCTCGCCGTTTTTATGAACTTTTTCCGCTTCACCGTTGCGAACTTCCTCAGGAAGATCCGTCACTCGGATATGCTGGGAAGGTGCCATCACGACAAGCCAATTGCAGAGATTTTCTAATTGACGAACATTGCCGGGAAACGGGAAACGCTTCAAAAACTCCATCGCCTCTTCGGACATGAGCTTGGGTTCGACACCAAGATTCTCCGCTGACTTCTGAAGAAAATGATTGACCAAAAGCGGAATGTCTTCGGGTCTTTCCCTTAAGGGCGGCAAACGCAGACGAATGACATTGAGTCTGTGATACAAGTCCTCGCGGAACCGATTTTCCCGAACCATCGCCTCGAGATTTTGGTGCGTTGCCGCAATGATTCTGACGTTGGCTTTTAGAGACTGATGTCCGCCGACGCGATAGTAATAACCATCGGACAATACTCTCAGGAGCCTGGTCTGGAGTTCAGCAGGCATATCACCGATTTCGTCCAGAAACAGCGTGCCGCCTTCGGCTTGTTCGAAGCGTCCGTGACGAATCGCACTGGCGCCGGTAAACGCCCCCTTCTCATGACCGAAGAGTTCGGTTTCCATTAAGTCTTTCGGAATTGCCGCCATATTGATCGCGACAAACGGGGCATTGGAGCGCGGGCTGTGTTTATGAAGCGCTCGGGCTACAACTTCCTTGCCGGCGCCGGATTCTCCGGTCAAAAGGACGGTTGCCTTGCTTTGAGACAAACGTCCGATAGCGCGGAAGACTTCCTGCATGGCCGGCGCCTTACCGATGATTTCGGAAGCAGTCTCTTCAGCAGGAGTCTGTTCTTCTTCCTCACTCTCTTCCGTTGCACGCCGTACGAGTTCAATCGCTTTATCGATGTCGAAAGGTTTGGGAAGATATTCGAACGCACCGCCTTGGAAACTTGCCACGGCACTGTCCAGATCCGAATAGGCCGTCATGATGATGATCGGAAGTTTTGGGTAGGACTTCTTAATTTCGGCGAGCATTTCCAAGCCGCTTTTGCCCGGCATATGAATGTCACTCAAAATCAGGGCGGGCTGTTCTTTCTTGATCGCCTGCAGCACAGACTCGGCTTCACTAAAAGTTTTGCAGGGAATATCTGCCTTTTGAAGTGCTTTTTCTAATACCCATCTGATGGAACGATCATCGTCCACGATCCAAACATTTTTCATAACGATAAGGGAAACAAGATGCTGAAATCGGTACGGCCGGCTTCACTGCTGACCGAGATACTGCCGCCGTGCTGTTCAACGAAAGTCTGAACCAATGAGAGTCCGAGGCCGCTCCCCTGTTCTTTTCCGCTGACCAGCGGATAAAAAATACTGTCAGTCAGTTCTTTGGGTATGCCTTCTCCGTTGTCGATCACATGGATATTTAATGCCGTGCGGCAAAAACTTTGACCGACCTGAACATGATGGACAACACGGGTTTTAAGCGTGATACAGGCCGTACCCTGTGCTATTTGCTCGGATAAAGCTTCAGCGGCGTTGCGCATTAAGTTCAAGGAAATTTGTGTCAGCTGACCTCTGTCGGCCATCATTTCAGGTACACTGATGTCATAGTCGCGAACAACCTTTAACCCTTCCGGGAATTCCGACTGCACTAGAAGGCGAACACGTTCCAGGATTTCGTGAACATTGGTTGGCACAGGATGATAAAGCTGACGGTAAGGCGCGAGGATCTTATCGACAAGATGCTGGAGACGGTCGGCTTCACTAATGATCACTTCGGTAAATTCTTTATTTTCCGGATCGTGAAGCTCCCCTTCCAAGAGCTGTGCTGCGCCTCGAATCCCTCCGAGAGGATTCTTAATTTCATGAGCGAGATTTCTCAGCAGGCGCCGAGTATTTTCAGACAACTCATTCATATGACGTTCTCGCGTCATTTGAAGGGTCTTATCTGCCGGCACAATCTCGGCCAAGAGAATATTTTCGTCATCTGGGAAAGGATGAATGGTGACTAGAACCGGAATCGGTTCTGCCGGAGGACGCAGGAAATGGTCTAGTTCGTTCGGAACCAAAAATGAAGGCTCGGGATGCGCACGGTAATTTGCGAGCCATTCATCCGACGAATTCAGGTAATACTGAAGTTTTCTTTCTTTTAGAAGTTTGAGCGACTGCCCGGATAGAAATTGAGCCGCGGTATTGGCGTAAAGAATATCGCCTTCTTTATTACATGCAAAAAGACCGAGCCTGAGGAGATCGAAACTTTCTAAACGCTTAGCATCAAAACTCACGACATCCTCCGCTCGGTCATTTTGCTGTCTTTACTCAGACAGCCTCAAATTACTCTACTAGCTCGAATAGTACATGTCGTATTCTTCAGGTGTCACCGCCATCTGAGTACGTACGACTTCTTCATGCTTGAGTGCAATGTAAGAGGTGATCAGATCTTCGCTGAAGACTCCGCCGGCCGTCAGGAATTCATGGTCGGCAGCCAAAGCTTCCAAGGCCTGTTCCAAAGAAGAACATACGGTCGGGATCTTAGCGTTTTCTTCCGGAGGCAGATCATAGAGATTCTTGTCAGCAGCTTCGCCCGGATGAATCTTGTTCTGGATACCGTCCAAACCGGCCATCAGCAAAGCAGAGAAAGCCAAATAGGGATTGGCCATCGGATCGGGGAAGCGAACTTCAACGCGACGTGCCTTATCACTGGAAACGAATGGAATACGCAGAGAAGCAGAACGGTTACGGGCGGAATAAGCAAGTTTCACAGGAGCTTCAAAACCCGGGACTAAACGACGATAGCTGTTCGTTGTCGGATTCGTAATCGCGTTCAAAGCACGAGCGTGTTTGATGACGCCGCCGATGTAATAGAGAGCCGTATCAGAAAGCCCTGCGTAGCCGTTGCCGGCGAAGATATTCTTGCCGTCTTTCCAAATAGACTGATGAACGTGCATACCTGAGCCGTTGTCGCCGACAACAGGTTTCGGCATAAAGGTTGCAGTCATGCCGTAGGCTGCTGCCACATTCCAAACTGTGTATTTAAGAATCTGAGTCCAGTCAGCGCGTTTGGTCAGTGTGCTGAACAGCGTACCGATTTCGCACTGGCCGCAGCCGCCGACTTCATGATGATGAACTTCAACGGGAACGCCCTGTTCTTCAAGAAGTTCGCACATCTGAGAGCGGACATTGTAGAGAGAGTCAACCGGAGGAACTGGGAAATAACCGCCTTTGACAGTAGGACGATGGCCGCTGTTGGCGCCGTTCATATCCTTGCCGTTGCTCCAATAGCCTTCTTCACTTTCGATTTTGAAGAAGCTGTGATTCATTGTGGTGCCCCAGCTAACACCGTTAAAAATGAAGAATTCCGGTTCAGGTCCGAAGTAAGCATTGTCGCCGATACCGGTGCTCTTTAAGTAAGCTTCAGCACGATTGGCAACGCTGCGGGGGTCGCGATCGTATCCCTTGCCGGTAGAAGGCTCAACAACGTTGCAGGTCAGGATCATTGTCGGAATATCTTCGTCGGCGAACGGGTCCATACGGGCGCTGTCCGGATCCGGCATCAGCAGCATATCGCTGGCCTCAATGCCTTTCCATCCAGCGATGGAAGAACCGTCGAAAGCGTGACCTTCTTCAAACTTGTCTTCATCAAAAGCAGAAACCGGTACGGAAACGTGCTGTTCTTTGCCTTTGAAATCAGTGAAGCGCAAATCAACAAATTTGACGTTGTTGTCCACAAGCATCTGCATGATTTCAGCGCTGGTCTTAGCCATGGATATCTCCTTAGTAAATTTGGACGTAGCAATCAAAAAATATGTTCAACAAAGCTTATGCAAATTTCGTGCCAATTTTCGACATGCACGAAATCATGCATTCTCAAAGAGCCTCAGTAAGCAATCGCAAAAACTTTTGTAATGATGCACCTTTTTAGTGCAAAAAGGAACAATTTAGGGATTTTTTTATTGATTTTTGATCCGCAATAGAACATTGCGGCGAAATGGTGCATTTCTTCCGAGTGAAACAATTAGCGGCCGAAATCGGCCGCATAGTTTGATGTCGTACGCTGAGATCCTGTCAAAGAAAAGCTTCAAGCACCTCGTTCAAGAAAAGCCAGCCCTTCTCTGTCGTTTTGATTCTCTTGAGATGGTCGCAGACAAGACCTTTTTCTCGAAGTTCCGTCCAAATCGACTCAATAACATCGAAATCGAGGCCGGTCCTCTCGGTGTAAAAATCGAAGGGCACGCCCTCTCTCAGCCGAAGCGCATTAAGCATGAATTCAAATGGCAAATCTTCCGGATCAATGAGTTTCCGCTCGGCGATTTGAGTCTGATGTTCTTTAAACGATAAAAGCCATCGGGCCGGATCGCGATAGTTATAAAAACGCTCCGGACGTCCTTGAATGGTTATTTTTCCGTGGGCACCGGGACCGACGGCAAAATAATCTCCGAACTCCCAATAGTTAAGGTTATGCCTGCAGCGGTACCCTCCTTTGGCATAGGCAGACACTTCATAGTGATCAAAACCGCGGGCTGCGGTTTTATCCCTGACCAAATCGGACATATCTGAAAGCACATCGTCATCAGGAATCCCTTTGGGCGGAAATTTGGCAAAATAGGTGTTCGGCTCCAGGGTCAGCTGATAGCAGGACAAATGCGTCGATCCGAAAGAAAACGCGGTTTCCAGCTCTTCGTCCAGTTCCTGAATAGTCTGGCCGGGAAGCCCGAACATTAAATCCAGGTTGAAGTTCTCAAAGATCTTTCCGGCGCTTTCTGCAGCCCGCCTGGCTTCCTGCGAGTTGTGAACCCGGCCTAAAGCCCTCAATTTAGCGTCATCAAAACTTTGAATTCCGATCGAAAGCCGGTTGACACCGGCCTCCCTGAAGTCTTTAAATTTCTGTTCCTCAAAAGTGCCGGGGTTGGCTTCCAGCGTAATTTCGATGTTTTCGTGGAACGGAATATTGTTGTCGGCCGCTTCAATGATTCTGCCGATGGTTTCCGGCGCCATCAGAGAAGGAGTGCCGCCCCCGAAAAATATGCTCTTCAGCTTTCTTCTCTGGACACGGGCGCCCTGCTCTTTGAGCCCTTCAATGATGGCAGCCTCATAGAGTGCTTCCGGCGCCGGCCCTCTCAAGCCGTGAGAATTAAAGTCGCAGTAAGGACATTTTTTTAGGCACCACGGCCAGTGAATATATAAAGAAAGCGGAAGTTCTTTCAATTTACCAATTCCAACGTTCGGTTAATAAAGTGCGCATTTTTCTCATGGCTTTGCCGCGATGGCTGACGGCATTCTTTTCTTCGGCCGTCATCTGAGCAGCGGTCTTTCCGTCCGGCGTCACGATAAAGAAAGGATCGTATCCGAAGCCGCCCTCGCCTTTCGGTTCATAACCGATCGTGCCGTTCCAAAAATCAATCGCGATCAGCGGCTCGGGATCGTTTTCATCACGGACGGCGACAATAACGCAGGTGTAATGAGCGTTACGATTGTCTTTGTCTTCAAGTTCTTTAATCAGTTTTGCGTTATTTGCAGCATCTGAGCTCGGCTCGCCGGCAAAACGTGCACTCAGTACGCCGGGCGCGCCTTTTAAGGCATCCGAGCAAATTCCCGAGTCATCGGCAATGGCCGGAAGACCGGAATGTTTCGCCGCCCATCTGGCTTTTGCCAGCGCATTTTCCACAAAGGTACCGAAAGGCTCTTCTGCAGAAGGGATTCCCAAAGAACCTTGAGAAATCACTTCGGCACTCATCGGAGCAAGAAGCTCCTGCATTTCTTTCATTTTCTTTTTGTTATTGCTGGCGAGAACAATTTTCTTAGACATGTCTTTTTACTCCTCGGCAAGAGCTGCTCTCTGAGCTGCAAACAGCTGCTTCAGGCCGTCTTCAGCCAGCTTGAGCAAAGCATCGAGGTCTTCCCGACTAAAGGGTTCTCCTTCAGCGGTTCCCTGCAGTTCAACAAATTTTCCTGCGTCTGTCATCACGACATTCATATCCGTATCACTTAAATGATCTTCGTCGTAGTCGAAATCAGCAACTGGAACACCTTCATAAATACCAACTGAAAGTGCAGCGACTTGTCCTTTGAGCGGAGATTTTTCCAAGGAGCCGTTTTTAATGAGCCAATTGACGGCATCAGCGAGTGCCACATATGCACCGGTAATCGAAGCGCATCTTGTACCGCCGTCTGCCTGGGTCACATCGCAGTCAATTTTGATCATTCTCTCGCCGAGTGCTTCCATGTCCACCACTGCGCGCAGAGATCTTCCGATCAGACGCTGGATTTCCTGTGTGCGGCCGCTTTGCTTTCCTTTGGCGGCTTCTCGGTCCGTGCGAGTACCGGTAGCGCGCGGCAGCATTCCGTACTCCGCAGTCACCCAGCCTTTTCCCTGATCTTTGAGCCAGCCCGGGACCTTTTCTTCAACCGAAGCGGTGCAAATGACCTTGGTGCCTCCGACTTCAATTAAAACGGAGCCTTCGGCGTATTTTGTGTAGTGACGTGTGATCTTTATCGGGCGCAGTTCGTCTGCTTTGCGGCCGCTGGGACGGCTCCAAGTTTCTTCTGTCATTCATATCTCCTTCAACAATGTTCTGTCATTCTAATGAAGGCAGATTCGTAAACCATAATTTCCACCCGATCCGAACCTTGTGGAAGTTAGAGCCGGCTTCAAGGAAGGTAAAATACGGCGGCAGAAAGACCGTGCAATCCAGTTCAATCAAGCGCGGCAGAGAAGGAGTTTTGAATGAGTAATATTTCGAGTATGACGGGTTACGCGAATGCCAAAGTCCAAACCGACATGGGCTTGCTGAGCATCGACATGAGAAGCGTTAACTCTCGTTTTTTAGACTTAAGTTTCCGCGCTTCCGAAGAAATTCGTTTCCTCGAACCGAAATTCAGAGAGATCATCTCCGGCAAAATCGCCCGCGGCAAGATGGAATGCCGCTTGAATTTAGTGGATTCCGGCTTATCGGCGGATACGGCCTTAAATGAAGAAGCCCTCAACAAGCTTATGGCTCTTCAGACGCAGGTCTTAAAGACAGACCCTTCCGCCACAGCCCTGCGCGTCGCCGACATTCTGAATTATCCCGGCATCGTCGCCGCTCCGGTCCCCGATCCCGAAGTCTTCGCAAAGCAAGTGCTGACAGGCTTTGAACAGTGCCTCGCTGCATTTAACGAAAGCCGACAGCGTGAAGGCGCTGCTTTAGCTCAGGTTCTGCTCAAATACTGCACACAGATTGAAGACCTCGTCAATACGCTTCGTCCTAAGATTCCTGAAATTCTTCAGGCGCAAAAGGACAAACTCACCGAAAGACTTGAAGAAGCATTAGGTACCACGCTGGCAGACGGCGCTCAGATCACCAAAGAAGAAGTCAATGAACGCATCCGTCAGGAAATCACGCTTTACGGCATCAAGCTTGATGTCAACGAAGAGATGGAAAGACTGTGCACCCACGTCAAAGAAGTGAGAAGAACACTGGATCGCGGCGGCCCCGTCGGCCGGAAACTCGACTTCCTGATGCAGGAACTCAACCGTGAAGCCAATACGCTCGGCAGCAAAGCCGTTTCAATTTCGATGACGGACACGTCCGTCAATCTGAAGCTCGTGATTGAATCGATGCGCGAGCAAATTCAGAACCTCGAATAATTTTTCTTTTTCTGATAATCGAAGGGGCGCCCATCGGCGCCCCTTCTTGTTTCTTTAGCAGTTCAAATGATTAGTTCTTGCTGCGGTCGATATGACGGTGAGCAGAGATGAACGGCATCATGGAGCGCAGGCGAGCACCGACGACTTCAATCGGATGAGCGGCCGTCTGAGCACGGATGGAGCGAAGCATCGGAGCGCCGACTTGGTTTTCAAGGAGGAAGTTCTTAGCGTAAGAACCGTCCTGAATGTCGCTCAGAGCTTTTCTCATCGCTGCGCGAGCCTGGTCGGAAACAACCTTTGGACCGGTGACGTAGCCGCCGAACTCAGCGTTGTTAGAGATGGAGTAGTTCATATCTGCCAAGCCGCCTTCGTAGATCAGGTCAACGATCAGCTTCATTTCATGGCAGCATTCGAAGTAAGCCATTTCAGGAGCGTAGCCGGCTTCAACCAGGGTTTCGAAGCCCATCTTGATCAGTTCGGCAATGCCGCCGCACAGAACGCACTGTTCGCCGAACAAGTCGGTTTCGGTTTCTTCTTTGAAGGTGGTTTCAATGATGCCGGCCTTGCCTGCGCCGTTGGCAGCAGCGTAAGACATGGCGACTTCACGGGCTTTACCGGATTTGTCCTGGTAAACAGCGATCAGCTGAGGAACACCCGAACCTTCGGTATAGGTGCGGCGAACGGTATGGCCGGGAGCCTTCGGGGCAACCATCCAAACGTCAAGGTCGGCTCTCGGAGTGACCTGACCGTAGTGAATGTTGAAGCCGTGGGCAAAAGCCAAAGCAGCGCCTTCTTTCAGGTTCGGTTCGATTTGTTTTTTGTAGACCTCGGCGATCTTTTCGTCAGGAAGAAGGATCATCACAACATCTGCGTCTTTTGTCGCATCTTCGATTGTGGCTACCTTCAGACCGGCAGCTTCGACTTTCTTCCAGGAAGCGCCGTCTTTGCGGACACCGACAACGACGTCAACGCCGGAATCATGAAGATTCTGTGCGTGAGCGTGGCCCTGGGAGCCGTAACCGATGATAGCGACTTTCTTTCCTTTGATTAAAGAAAGGTCGCAGTCTTTGTCGTAATAAACTTTCATTTTAATTTTCCTCAAGTTATGAAGGTTGGAACAATAAATTAGAGGTGGAGCATTCGATCTCCGCGGCCGATGCCGCAGGAACCGGTGCGAACCATTTCAAGGATGCATTCCTTATCAACTGCTTTGAGAAAGGCATCCAGTTTGTCGGAATTACCGGTTAATTCAATGGTGTAGGTTTTATCCGTCACATCAATAATGCGTCCGCGGAAAATGTCGTTCAAACGTTTCATTTCCTCGCGATCCTTGCCGACAGCACGAACCTTGACAAGCATGAGTTCGCGTTCTGCGTACTCGCCTTCCGTCAAATCAACGACTTTAATAACTTCGATTAAGCGGTTGAGGTGCTTGGTAATTTGTTCGATGATTTCCGTGCTTCCCGGGCTGACAATGGTCATACGGGAAACCGTCGGATCTTCGGTCGGTGCAACGGTCAAAGATTCAATGTTGTAGCCTCGAGCGGAGAACAATCCGACCACGCGGGAAAGTGCTCCCGGCTCGTTTTCCAAAAGAATAGATAGAACGTGTCGATTCATCAGATTTTCTCCGAGCCTAAGATCATTTCCGTCAGTCCGCGTCCGGCTTTCACCATCGGCCAAACGTTTTCGGTCGGATCCACATGGAAATCAAGGAAGACGAGTTTGTCTTTGTATTTGCCGAAAGCATCCTTCAGAGCTTGTTCGACGTCTTCAGGACGATCGACCACAATACCGATGTGACCGTAAGCTTCCGCCAGGGCTTTAAAGTCCGGTGTCACTTCCATGTGAGAATGGGAGTAGCGGCGGTCATATTCAAGTTCCTGCCACTGACGAACCATACCGAGATAGTTATTGTTGAGCAGGATGATCTTGGGCGCTACGCCGAGCTGCTTAGCAGTGGCCAATTCCTGAATATTCATCTGAATGGAACCGTCGCCTGTGACGCAGACCACCGGTTTATCGGGATGAGCAACGCAGGCACCGATCGCATAAGGCAGGCCCACACCCATCGTGCCCAAGCCGCCGGAAGTCAGCCAATGGCGAGGCTTACGGAACTTAAGGAATTGGGCGCACCACATCTGATGCTGACCGACGTCGGTCGCCACGATCATATCGTCACCGCCGATTTCCTGCAGCTTCTGAAGAACGTACTGAGGCTTAATCACCGTATCGCTGTTTTCGTAGTGAAGGCAGTCTTTTTCACGCCAGCCGTTGATTCTGTTTTGCCACGCGGCAAGCTTTTCAGGATCGGGGCGCTTGTCGGTGGTTTCGAGCAGATTGAGCATGTCGGCGATGACTTCTTTCACGTCGCCGACAATCGGGATATCGACTTTCACGCGTTTGGAAATCGTGGACGGATCGATATCAATATGAATAATCTTGCGGCCGGGCTGTGCAAAGTTGGACGGCAAGCCGACAACGCGGTCGTCGAATCTGGAACCGATTGCGATCAGAACGTCGCAGTTCTGCATCGCCATGTTAGCTTCGTAGGTTCCGTGCATGCCCACCATGCCGAGGAACTTTTTATCGTCGGATGGCATGGCACCCAACCCCATCAATGTTGAATTGACGGGAATGCCGAGTTCAAAAGCTAAACGCTGGAGCAGTTCGCTCGCATTGGCAGAAACGATGCCTCCGCCGATATGGATCAAAGGACGTTCAGCCGAGAGAATTAATTGCAGTGCCTTTTTGATCTGGCCCAAATGGCCCTTCGTCAAAGGTTTGTAAGAACGAAGTTCCATGTTTTCCGGATATTGATATTCGCAGATCGCTGCGGAAACATCCTTCGGAATGTCGATCAAGACAGGACCGGGGCGGCCGGTTTTAGCAATATAAAAAGCTTTCTTAATCGTCTTGGCTAAGTCTTTTACATCTTTCACCAAGAAATTGTGTTTGACACAAGGACGAGAGATACCGACGATATCCACTTCTTGGAAAGCATCCTGACCGATCGCGAGGGTATTAACCTGACCGGTAAAAATAACCATCGGAATGCTGTCGGCATAGGCGGTCGCGATGCCGGTAACAGCGTTAGTAGCGCCGGGTCCGCTGGTGACCAAGGCTACGCCGACTTTATTAGATGCTCTGGAGTAGGCATCTGCAGCATGAGCTGCACCTTGTTCGTGTCGAACAAGAATGTGTTTGAATTTATCCTGCTTATAGATCGCGTCAAAAATATTCAGCACGCTGCCGCCGGGATAACCAAAAACGTATTCAACGCCTTCTTCGGCAAGCGCGCGTACAAGTATCTCTGACCCGTTCAGACGTTCTGCGGGTTTAGACCCTTCTTGAGATTTCATTAGGAAATATCCTTTCAAAGTCCACGGGAAATTGATTGGAGGCGAACACTCTGCTTGTGACGGAGGCCCGCATGTTCTAATACCGACGCCGGCTCATTCTTGCGGAATGGTTGGGTTCAGTTTTTTTATTCTTCTTGTAGAAGACTCTTCCAATATAGCGCAATAAACGCGGGAACTTTAAATCTCAGAAAGAAATTACTTCTTCTCGATTTCTCGATGAATAATCCGATTAATCTCTGTCGGCGTGACCGGCTTCTGTACGATAAGCGGGAGTTCCATCAGGTTAACCGCTGAATCCGCAAAGTCCAAACCCTCGGTCTCTTCTTCGTACTGAGCCATGATGGCATCACGAGAAGTGGCCGTGCTGATAATCGCCGGAATCTTGCGTCCCAGAACACTGCGGATGCGGAAGATCGATTGGAGACCGGTCAAACGGCTGGGACCTAAGTTAAAGTCAGAGAAAATAATGTCTACCGGCGCCTCCTCAATCAACTGAGCAGCGAGTTCAGCATCAAAGTATTCCGCCCTTCTCACTTTGGCACCCCAGCCTTCTAATAACGTTGCCAGGCTCTCACGAATCAAAGGATCGTCCTCAATTAACAGGACGTTGACATCCTCCAGAGAAAAAATCCGATTCGGCTGTACGGGCGGCTGTACTTCCGTCGTATCTACAGACGTTTCGATTGCCATTTCCAAGCGGAAGATAGAACCTTTTCCTACTTTAGAAATCAGTTTGAGTTCGATATTCAGAAGTTTGCAGATCTTATCGACAATCGAAAGACCTAAGCCGAAACCCTCTCGGGATTTGTGGCCGGCGCCGCCGCGGTAATAAGCCTGAAAAAGTTTAGCTTGATCTTCTTTCGTAATCCCGCAGCCCGAGTCGGAGACAGTAACAACAAGCGTGTTCTTCTTTGTTTTCTTTGCCCTCAGCAGGATACCGCCGTGCTCGGTATAACGTACGGCGTTTCCGATAAGGTTACGAAGCACCCGTTCAAAAAGCAGTCCGTCGGTGACGATCATCAGAGGCTCGGCCCTCACTTCAAAAGTCAACCCCTTGTGTTCGGCCATCGGCGTAAATTCATTCGCCAATTCAGAGAACATTGAACGAATGGAGACTTCGGTAGGCCGAATCTTCATCGTCTTGGAATCCAGCTTCGAAATAATCAGAATCTGATCCACCAGCGTCGCCACCGTATTGCAGGCCTTCGACAAATTATCAATTAAAGGTTTAGCCTGTTGATCGGCCTGCCCCTGAAGAATAGAGATAAAAATGCCCATAGCCTGGAGCGGCTGACGGAGGTCATGGTTAGCAGCCGCAAAGAATCGTGTTCTTGCAGAGATCGCCATTTCGGACGCTTCGCGGATATAGTCGGCCTTCTGCCGCTGGAAAATCAGCTGCTCCATCAAGAACTCTCGTTCAAACGAACGATAGATGCCTTGGAGATAAATCTTATTCAGACGGACGCCGAAGTAGAAAATAATGAGGAAAAGAATAAGCGTCCAGAATAAAGCGATAAACAAGGACGGCTGGTATATCAGGACGAGCTTCAGAATCGTCGGAAGCAGCGTTGCCGGAACGAATATCCAAAGGGCGGGAAGCCAGATGGCGTAAAGCGGAACACTGCCGAATGTCACGCCCACAATCATGGCCAAGAGAATCATCTCGACAATGACGTTGTCCGGAACCATGAAATAAAAGCCTGCAAAACCGATAGAGAGACCCGACACCAAAATCATCTGGAGCGTGCGGTTCTTCCAGTAATGAAAACGCTTGTCCATGGACGGCTCGTTGAAGAAGTCATCCGCAGATTTCATGCTAGCCAGCGTATGCATCACATTAAAAGCCAGCCAGAGCGCCATGACCCAGCCCCCGACATAGCTCCAGCAAGTCAAGGTAAAAATAAGGTACAGCAGCATGCGGATCGCAACGACCGCTGTCGTCCGGTGCTTTAAAACCGACAACTGACGAAGCTGCACCTTGGAAGCTAACCGAGCGCCTGAAAGATGAAGATGGTAATTAGTCGCCTCGGGAGGGTTCGGCTCAAAAATGGTTTTAAGGCGCTTAATAGCAGAAAAAATCATTTCGGCACTCCCGCAACTCTAAAGTTTGGACAGCCTTTCATCGTGAGTTCTGCCATGTTTGACTGAACATTGAGATGTGCCTCAGAGCCGACTACAAGTGTGGCGGTTTTCATTTCGTGCCCGAAAGGCAACCCTGAGATAAACGGGGTTTTAGTGCGCCCTGCGATGAAACTCAAAGCATCTTCCAGCCCGTATCCGAAATCATGTTCGGAGGACTTAATTTTCGAGAAATCCCCCAGGACCACGGCTTTTTGGTTATCGATCACTCCGGCCTGCAGAAGGTGATTCAAATCACGCTCTATTTTGTAAGCCGGTTCAGCGATATCCTCGACAAAAAGAATACCGCCTTCGATTTTCGGGAAGTACTTGGTTCCGAGCATCGAACACAAGACGGTCAAATTCCCGCCCCAAAGCAAACCCGTTGTTTGAAAGTCCGGAAACGGTGTCGGGAAAAAGAATTTGTATTCTTCTGCCGCCAATACTTCAAAGAAAGTTTGAATGGTATAAGGATCGCACTTGAGGTCGCCGAGCACAGAAGCCGTCGGCGCCTGCAGGCTCTTTCCGCCGGTCAGTGCTAAATAAGCCGTAGTGAAAAAAGTGATATCGGAAAAACCGGCAACCCAAGTTCCATTAGATTTGATTTTGTTGAAATCAAGGTTCGGTAGGAGTCGGGAAAAACCGTAACCGCCTCGAGCACACAAAACAAGTTCATTATCGCTGCAAGCCTGCTGAAAATCATTCAACCGAGCGGAGTCGCTGGAACCGCCGAAACGACCGAAGCTGGTGTAAACATCTTCTCCGATGGTTACGTCCCAACCTCTTTCTCTGAAAAGTTCGGCCGCCCTCTCGACGGATTTGAAATGAATGACATTACCGGAAGGGGCGTTAATACCGACTTTATCCATTTGTTTTACCACGGCTCTTTCTTAATTCGACAAAAAAACTTTGGAGTATCCGGAGACAATCTTCCTCCAGTACTCCTGCTGTCACATCAGTGTGATGATTGACTCTTTTCTCGTCAAATAGTTTAAACACACTTTCGGCGGCACCCGCTTTTTGGTCTTTGGCCCCGTAAACCAATCGGGCAAGTCTGGCCCCGATAATTGCTCCGGAGCACATCGGACAAGGCTCAAGCGTCACATAAATCGTGCAGTTATCCAGCCGATAATTTTTAAGATTCTGAGAAGCGTTTTTAAGAGCAATGATTTCAGCGTGTCCGCTCGGGTCATGACCGGCAACCACCAAGTTATGACCTCGGCCTATAATTTTGCCTTCTTTATCGACAACAACGGCGCCAACCGGTACTTCTCCGGCCTGATGAGCCTTTTCTGCCTCGACAAGGGCTTCGCGCATGAAGTATTCATCACGCGAGCGATCGATCCGAGAAAGCCGAACTTCTTCCTCACGGCTCAGGGCTTTATGTTTTCTTTTTTGCCGAATCTCTTCTCGAAAAGCTTCAACTGCAGAAGTTAACTCTGAGAGCGGAAATCGGACGATTTGTTCGATAGAAGAAGCCGATACTTCCAAAAGATTTTGTGCTGTATCGGTTATCCAGTTTCCGGCTTCGGCTAGAAATTTTTTTGCATCTTCTTCGTCCGGATCCAGCGGATCTCGAGCCGTTGCTCTAAACGTATCGACAACTATACGAAGATGGTCGGGAGATTTTGAAAGGGAAGCAAGAGAAGAGCCTCGCCGAATAGACAATTTCACAAATTTCGAAATTAGATCCGACTGCTGAGGCATCTTTCATTAGAAATTTAATTGAGACGGGGCTGTTGCCAATTAATATCGGTGCTTTGGTTTGCCACGCCTTCCTTGAGTTCGGACTCAAGGCCTTCTTCGTCGTTGGTTAATTGACCAAATTTCTTTAATCGGTCCAAAGCATTCAGCATTGTTCTTGCGCCGTGTTCTCCGACGTAAATGTCCATATCGTCGCAGCCGTATTGATTTTCTTCCATGGCTGCCAGCGCAGAAGAAGCTGCCTCATATCTCTTAGTTAACTGTCGGAAATCTTCTTCGAGAAAAACCATCAGTTCCAAGACGGCAATATAAGGCGTCCCGGAAAGCTCCGGATGTTTGACAAAAACCGTAAAGACTTCAGTCAGCATCTCATCAACTTCTTTTCTGGTGCTATAGAGCTCGTCGATATGATTTTCGGCGACTTCCATAAAATCGTCTAAGTTACTGTAGTCTTCCGGCTGAGGCGTATGTCGCTCATACGATTGTATTCTTCCGTTCGCCATCGCATGAACCTTATGGCCTTCTTCTATCATCTTTGCCAGGTCAGGCGTAGTTTTAAATTTCTTTATTTCGATCTTTTTCATGGCCAAAGTATAAACGAGTTACCTGCTTAGCATATTAACGCGCGGACCTCGAAGACGAAGGTAAAGCCGTGCGAATCGAGTAAGTTGGATGCCTTAACGCACTAATATTTCATTCTCAAGGAACTTTCGCGAGAACCTTTTTTCCCCAGAGGAACGTACTCATGTTCCAAAAAGAACAAGAAGTCATTCTAAAAAACACTTGAACTTATTGATAAGTAAATGCAAAAAGCAATGATTAAACTTACGATATAAACTTTCTATTATTTTTCAAAGGGTTACTCGAGATCTGATTTCGGTTTCAATATCCAGCCTTTCAGCTTCACATTCATATGTATAGACCATCGACATCAACAAAGATGAAGAAACGAAAGGGTGTGTAAATTGCAACGCATCTGCCCAAACGCGGTACTTGTTCGCAAGTTCACGCTCTTGAGCTCCGCCTTTACCGCAAAAATGAGCTCCGCGAGAATTGAATAAACCCATGTGTGCCCCTCTACTTATAAACTGAGACCGAATGTTCTCCATTACATTGCGAACAGCTTCATCGGGCCACACTCCGTCCTCCCCAACTGGAGCGTGAGAGAACAGATTTCCAAGCCACTCGTCCGCCACCTCAAGACGGTCGAGGTCTGCACAAGCTCGCCTCACTGCTTCAACCCATTTAGATAGTTTCTCCTGCTGTTCTTTTTTAGTAGCTTCATTTAGACCTGGAATGCGTTCAATGGCTTCTAAAAAACGGTAACCGCACTGGGCCAAACTGTCTTTATCTCCCTCAATGAGATCTTCTCCACCATTCTTGCGTTTGTATGTCCAAACTATAGCCTGAACAAACAGTTCAGGATGTTGCTCTGTGTACAGTTCAAGGTTGGGAATCCCGTGCTTATCTTCTCCTCTTGAGGAAACATCAAGTATGCCAAGATATGAGAATTCCAGCCTAGCCTTTTCCTCTAAAGAGAGATCTGATTTACGATCGAGAAGCTGGAAGGCTTCTCGAACGTCATAGCTGTTCAACAGGTACTCCCCTTCTTTGTCCTGACCATTCTTCAACATGTCAGATAACATCTGAATAATGAGTGACGGATTTATTTTTTCTAGATTGAAACGCACCGATGCAAATGCTGCTCTTGGACGTTTAACTTCAAGCAGTCGACGAATGCTCTCATTGTTTTCCTCAAATGAGTCAAAAGAATATTGAGGAATTACTTCAACCCAGTAACCATTCCTGGCTTCAGCCGAAAGTTGATCTACAATTTCCCAAGTAGAGGCTCTATACGGCGATAGAAGCAACAATCGAAGTAATTCCTCTTCAGAAATCTTATTCCGAAGGCTTGCGAGCATAGCTTTCCTTCTGTCCTTATTCAACGACCAGAGGGCTCCTGCTAAGATTTCATTAAGAGAAAGACAATTATTTTCTGAGCGCAAGCACGTTAAGATCAAGTCCTGAACCCTCTCGGCAGCGAGTACGTCGGACACTAAGTACGCGCCAATTAAGCGTCGGGAATTTCCTCTTTCTGAGAGTTCAAGAATGCCAGGGATTCCACGCTCTCGTGCAATTTCCGTTAAAGCATCTATTCGGAGCCTTTGTACTTCTTTTTCTCGCGTTTGGAAATCCTCTTCTTCCACAACTCCTTCAACTGTCCCCTCGAACCATACCTGGCGAAACAGCCACTCATAGTTGTTCAGAATGTCTTTGGGAAGCAATTCATCATAAACTTCCTTGGCTTTCTTTTTCAGAAACGCTTGACTTTCATCACCTGCCCATTTATGTCCTCGACGAGAGAGAACAGCCACACGAATTTTCTCGCGTACCTTGGCAATATCTTCGTCTGGAGCACCTGAGATACGCCAATCTTCAATGATCTTCCAAACACGCTCCTGATCATTTAGCACGAGCACATGTAACTTAGATACAAGATCACATAGCATTTCGGGAGTATAGGTCTGTCTAGTAAGTACTAATTCGATCATCTCCCGCTCCGACGCATGGATCTTTTCAAACGTCATTAGAGGTTCTCCGTACCCATAGCCATCACGACGCCACTTGGGTTTATAGTTGTACCGACCGATCCGTGTCCCGTAATCCTCCATCTGTTTAAGACAAACTCACCAACCGACTACTGGATGCTTGTCCAAAAGCATCTTAACCGCTCTCACTCGCATTTCTTGATCAGCCGCTGTCTGCGGCATCCATACTCGAAGAATGGAGCTAAGCGATTCAAATGGTTTATTCACCCAATTATCATTAATCTCTACCTCTGAGAGCCGTCCCAAAATGTTCACTACTCTTGGAAAGGTGTGAGGATTCCAAGCTAGTGCCTCAAGGGCCCAAAGTAACCCAGTGCGTGGACAAGTGCTAAATATCCAAGTACCAACAGGTCTTAATAAACCCAACACCTCAGAATTATCTGATTGCAAATCTTGCTCGATGATATTGAGAAACGCCCTCGGAGCAGCCTCTGCATAAAGGGGAAGGTCTCGATTATTAGCCTCTAACTTTCTAGTCGTTAGGGGCATAAGAAGCTCACGGACAATTTTTGCCGCCTCCAATGCCCCATCAAAACCGAGGTGTTTACCAAAAAGGTCCTTGCCATGCACGGCTAACAGAACCAAAGTCTCGGAAATGCCTTCTCGCAATACTCCAGAAAATTCTCGCTTTTTCCCATATAGACCAGCCGCCCATCGTTCCTTTTCCGGCAAGTCGAGCGCCGGATCATCTTCACCCAATACGATTTGCGCAATCTCAAGAAAGCGATAAAGATCAGCTTTAGAGACACTACCTTTAATTGCGAAAATTGCATCTTTTTTGGAAATTACGCCTCGCAAATTACCAAGGGACCAGACTGGGGAATCGTTAAGCTGCAATAAATTAAGAATGCGTTTTTCCAACAATTCATAAGAAGAAACCTCGGCTAGAAGAGAAAGCAATGTTCGATCCGCTTCGTTCTGAGCATCCCATGTCCCAGCAAGAACCAGGGGAACCATATCAGATGCAATTCTTGAATCATCAGCCCATTCAGGTGTTCCGATGGCGGGAACATTCGAAAGTTGACGCCGAAGCACAGTCAAGGAACGCCCTGAAGCCTTCTCTAATACTGCTATGTCATCTCGAGATTTTCCCATTGACTCCAGCGCTTTCCTGAAGGGTTCAGTCCCAAGCGGTTCCAAAACGATATCGGACTTCACCCGGGCGGCATTTCGCGGATAGACAACTATGGAGCGCAACATTGTGCAGTAAGGTGCAAGCTCACGTTCCACCTCACGAGTATGGGCTACTACAATGAAATCAGTAGTTTCTTGTGCAATTTTGGGAAGTATTTCCGTCTTGTCGAACACCAGCACTCGATCCCGATACTGTTCAAGCTCTGGAATATCAAAGACCTGTTTTAAAAAAGCTAGTGCCTCTTCCATAGAGTCAGCCGTTATTACTAACGGCTTTGAGTCGCATTTCTCAAAGAAAGACTTGATCTCACAATTCCACGCTTGGATCGCAGTAGCAAAAAGAGAAGAATGAAGGTAAGGATCCGTCACGTTTGCCCAGTCAGCCCAACAACGCTCTAAGGTTCTGACACCATCGGAAGGGCGCCCCGTCTCGTTTGCAAACCAGATTCGGGACGAGACTGATTGCTCCATCCACTGTTCTAGATCACTTGCGTCATATGCACGAATGTCTTTCCAGAGATTCTTGCCCTTCATCTTCTTGACCCAATGGACTTTGCCTTGCCAGCGTCTCGGAGTGACAAAAACAAACGTAATATTTCTTCTTTCAGCGTCGTTAGTCGCTCTAACACTTTTTTCAAAATCTCCGTCTGCCTTCTTTGTGATGCTCTCCGTAACACCGAACTCCCAACCAGAAATACCATCTGGTATCCAAGCATTACTTGAGCTTGTTTCTAAGAAACCGTCCCAGCCTGGACGCTCGGCATCGTCGTTTCCTGGAAAATCCACTTTTTGAAGTTCATGTCCTGTTGATTGAATAAGCTTACGTAGAAGCACGGCTAACTGGGTACGCGCATGAATTGAAGTTGTAAACCAGTTTATGAGTTCGTTCGCTTGGGTGTTTAAAAAATGAGGCATATAACTGTATGAGTTTTTAACCAGACACTGTGTTATTGGTCGGGTCAACGTAAATAGCAGATAAAAGGCAATGGAAACAAATAGATTTTAAAAAGAAGCCCTTGTTAATTGATTTTAAACAAAAAAACGGGATAACCAATTGATCATCCCGAATGCTTAAGAAATAGCTAGAAATTCAATATTTTTATTCCCACTCGATCGTTGAAATGGGGGTATAACTAATTGATTTATTTAAAATTGAATTTTATGGCCAAAAGTCGAAACCATGATCGAAACCATCATGTAGTAAGATTCATGGTTTCGCGGGCCCTCGCGCTGTGCCACTATCGGTGATTTTTTGCAGAATTTAATAATGCTTTCGATTCAGGGGACGGCGCACTACCTAATATAATAGCGTTTATAGGGGCAAGCGCTCAACGAGGTAACGAAGTGACAGGTATAAAGTTAATAACGGATGACACTCCGATTGTGATTGCCCTGCGTTTTTATAACTATTTGCGCCGGTACGATAAAGATTTATTCTTCCACCTCCAAGCAGTGCTATCGGATCCTAAGTTTGATGCCTCGCCACAGACTTCCGTAGCTCTGAGCCTTGCCTTTGTAGATTTCTTAGAGCGCGAGAAGGCTTTTATCGAGACGGGATTTAAGTACGACCCTGAATATAAAAAGCTGTTTGCGGACTACTTGGCCCGGCGCGAAGCAGATCCCGCCTGGCAGCTATAGCGCTTTTCTACAGTAGTTAATAATTCCTCGAGCTTCCTGCAATAATCGTCGACATTCTGCTCCCAGCTGGAGGCATCGAATTGCGTCTCTATCGGCAGCGGTTCGGGCTCCTTTTTCAAGGTTGGCGATACGGGAGCGCAGGCGGTCAGAATCAGCCCGAGCAGCAGATTCAGAAACACGCAACTCGGCCATCGCAATTGCCTGATTTTTATAGTGGGCCTCGTAAGTCTTAACTGTCGCAGTAAGCTGAACGATTTGAGAGCGCGCATTTTTCAATTCCTCCGAATCTCGGCCGTCCTGCACGCCGATCCAGTACGCAAAAAGAAGGGCGACCGCAGCCGCCCCAAATTTAATTAAGTTGATCAGATTCATTTAGCCATTCCAGCGTCGATAAGGACCGAAGTCCACATGAACGAAGTTTTTATAAAAACCAACTCCTCCCGGACATTCTTTATTAGCAATGATCTTTAGGCGCCCTAATTCGTGCTCGAAGTCTTTTCCATGGCGCGGACGAATATCGGCCGCCATCCCCTGAACGTGGTAGGAATTTTTGACCCCTCCCACGGCCGCATTGTGCTCGGGCGAACGATAGCCTGAATTAATATAGATGGCCTTTCCGAATTTCGCCCGGAGCATTTCCAAAAGGTCATACAGGCCCTGCTGCACTACTAACGGATATGGGCTCGGCTGGCCGTCCTTAGAGGCAAACTCCTTTGGCTGAAAATGCTCACTCATTTTTTACTCCTGCGGGTAATTTAGATTTGATTTTGTTCTGGTGCTCTTCTTTAACAAGCTCTAGCATGTCCTGAATTCGTTGAGGAATAATCGAACCGAATCCGGCCTTTTCGACGTTTTCGAGAATGGATATGAGCTCGTTTAATGAAAGAGCTCCGATGGCCCATGCGCCGATCCAAGGCTCCTGTAAAATTTGATCTATCCCATGGAAGCCGATAGCGACGAGCAAAATCACGAATTTCCGAATCAGACCTTTCAGGCCTACGCGGCTCGACCAGGTTCCCGTCCTGGCCGCGGCGATAATGCCGGTCAAATAATCAGCCACGACAAAAGCAAAAAGCCAGTAAAAAAGCACCTTATGCTCACCCATGAGGGTGCTGACCAAACCGGTAAATCCTCCTGCGATCATCAATGCCGCGTTTTTAAGCACTCCAGGATCGAGACTGCCTAATTTTTCTAATAGTTGATTCCACATAGGTCAACTCCTACGCACGCAGAACTTTGTACTCAGGCTCCTCCGGCCAGACGACATTGTCCGGGAATCCTTCTTGTGAAGGTACGTCTCGCAGTGCTTGCCGGTATGCCTTGATTTTGGCAAGATCAGCGTCGGAGATCGGATAATCCCCGGAAACCAGGAAATCAGTTTGTGAGATAAGGTAGTCGCGCTTAGAACGAACCTCCTGCTCTTTTTGTTTGCGGATTTCTTCGGGTGTCGGATCGGGGAGACGTTCTGTTACCCAGTAGCCCTCAACCAGCTCCTGTTTATATTTAGAGCCGTCGGTTAAAAATTCGTTGCGCAGATCGTTCATTTTCTTCCAGAACGGGACGGTCTGGTCATGTTTGATTTTTCCGAACGCAATGAGCTCATCGGCATTTTTCGGCAGTGCTACGTAATCCCATGCCTCACCGTTCCAATGCGCCCAATAGCCCTCCTTTTTCGCCGGCTCTACAGAGGTAGAGCTATTCGGGGTGATATAGACATCATGGCCAGCGATTTTTGATTCAAGCGGATCGCGGGACGCGGTAATGACTGAATGAAAATAGCCGTCGTTGTCGTAACGATAAAATTTAGGAGCTGCTGTCATGTTGACCTCAAAAGAAATTCAGGCCTTACGGCCTCGGGAAAGGCGCTATCAAATTACCGACCAGGGAGGACTAGCGCTGAGGGTCCAGCGATCGGGTGTTAAAAGTTGGGTTCTACGCGTACCGCAGAACGGCCGCGTTATCGATATCACTCTCGGCCACTGGCCGGAAGTTTCATTAATGCAGGCGCGTGCATTAGCGCGCAGGAAAAAACGCGAGCTTGAACTTGAGCCCTCCGGTTCTTACACCTTGAGGGATGCATTCAAATTTTGGTGCTCGAAAAAGAAAGGACGGATCTCGAGTTACCGGGACGAAAAATTACGCCTGGAGAAGTATGTGATCTCAAAGCTCGGCTCACGGCAACTCGATTCAATAACTCCTCCGGTACTGATTAAGCTCCTGGAGCCTGTCGAGACTGCGGGCAAACTTTCAACCGTCAAAAGGCTTTTGATGCGCGTCCGGGAAATTTTTGACTTAGCCGTTAATGCGGGTTTCCTTCAAGCGAATCCGCTCTCCAAAATCACGAAAGTTTTTCCAGTGCCGGAGGTGAGGCACATGCCCGCGCCTGACTGGAAAGAGCTCCCAATGGTAATTAGCCAGATCGAGCGCCTGGCCCCACCGAAATATAAAAGTTTGTTCTACTTCTCACTGGCCACCCTACTGCGTCCTGGCGAGGTTGTTTCGGTGCGGCTCGAGTGGATCTCTGAGGAGGCGATCACCGTTCCGGCCGAGTTTATGAAAATGAAAAGAACGCATAGGGTCCCTCTCACTCCTTACTTAATCGCATTGATCCAGGAGGCCAAGGAGATCCGGAAAAATAAACGAAGCCCCTATCTCTTTCCGGCAACAAACAAAAATCGACACATATCCGGACAAGCCTTAGCCAAGTGGCTGCATGGCAAACCCGAATTTAAAAATCGGCTTGTAGCGCACGGCCTTCGCTCCATCGGCAGGGGCTGGTTCGCCGATAACGATGTCCCTTTCGAGATAGCAGAGGCGGCATTAGCACACCTAGTTGGATCGCAGGTCGTGCGGGCGTACCAACGAGGCGATTATTTCGCGCCTCGTCAAAAAATTATGCTTAGCTGGCACGCCTATATTCAGAGTTGTGCTCAATGTGCTCAGGTTTTAAGCCAAAAGCCCGATTCTACGGGCTCCTCGGACTAAAAAATCGTCATTTTTATGCTGTGCCAGGCACAGCTGGGAAGTCGAGCTCCGCCGATAAACCACGGGGCTCGCCGAAGGCTCCGGAAAATTCCCGAATATCACTTTCACTCTGCCTTGGACAGTATCAAATTCAGAGGAGACCTCTGAAAATTTAGGAAGTGGCGCCATCAAGTGGGCGGTTAAAAATGACACGCTGGTAGGTTTTGTGAAAAAAGACATGTCAGCCGGGAGAATGTACGATCCTCGCTTTGACGCCTCATGGTCAAACCCACTTTTTGGCGCCTCAAACAAGCCGCAAGTCGACGGCCTTTTCGGACTGATGCTCATCCGAGGTTTCTAACCGAATATCGAAGGCTATTTAAATTCCGCAAACCTAGGAAACATAGATGCTGGATACGTCCTCAGTTGGAATGGTGCTTTACGGCCCAATAGGGTAAGAAACGGAAGAATTGTTGCAACTCAAGAAAACAACAATTACGTTATAACAGATGACGCTAATTTTGATGCCTCAAAATCAAACGCTTTGTTTGGTAGTTCTGATACAAACCAGCCGAAATCTCTGCGAGCCCTATGCCTGATACGCGCGTATCAAGCATAAGAATCGGATAGAGGCAGGTTGGTTTGTCGTTGACGCCCCATAAATCGGGTTTGATCCTGAAGCATCAATGTTAATTATTCCTCCGGCTGTTCCCGGTTCTCGCACAATAGAGAATGTCCATCGAGAACAGGCGCTAAGAGCACCACCGGAAGCAGTCGCAAGATCGTAGTACCCTGCAATATTTGAATAACCGAGAATATTCGGTAACCCAGCTGCTACATAGCAGCCGATCTCCTCAAGCGTTGCCGCCGCTTCAAAAACTCGATGGGCCATGTCCGGAATTCCGAACTGAGTTGCCAATGTGCTCGAAGTATTGAATTTTGTGCCGTAAACGGCGTAAAGCTGATCGTAGGTAGTTTGCGACAAATTGCCGCCGTTATTGGTCGCCACGTACCCGTCGATCTCAACGTGAACCGGGAATGTCAGGACGCAGCCGATCGGCGTGGCACGATAGGACATCTGAACAATCGAGCGATAAAACTGATCTGCCAGGCGCTCCCCGTCTGCGACATAAACGTCCTCGTTTAAGGTTCGCTCGATAAATTTTGCGATCGCATAGCCTGCCTGGGCGCCCTGCGCCCAGACGCGATTCATTTCGTTGGATTTCGCAATACCCGAAACGAACCCAGTTAGACGCTTTGCGGCACTTACCCATTCGGCATAGGGAATCAAATTGGCATTACTTTGATCTGCGAAAGGAAGGAATTCATTGATGGTTGTCATATCGCACCCAATAAAAAAGCCCCGCTATTCGCGAGGCTGATGAGATAAATGAATGTTTAGTTTTCAAACGGGAAGAAGTGACCGGAATCGAAGCCCTGGATCGAGGCTGTTTCATAGTCAAAGCCGAAGTAAGGCACGTTGTCGACAATCTGCATGCCGACGCCTGCCGCCACAATGTCAATTAGTCGGCGGCTTATGAGCTCCCAAACAATGGGCGGCGTCTCGGCTTTCGTGAGATTGATCACCACGTGCATATTCTGCTGATCCTGGAAATCAAACAACTTTGCCGGGACGCCGAAATATCCGAGAGCGGTATTTAAAAACTCGGGGACCGATTCGTTTTTGCCGTCGAATTTATTCGCGAGGATTTTCGTTTTAATCACTGCGCGATAAGTTTCGTCGTCAAGCGTCACCATGCCGTCAGACGGGTCAAACTGGCCCTTCCACACGCCTTTATCGAAACCGACACCATCGACATCGTCCAAGGCAAAATAGACGCCTACGAGTTTCATGGGCAGGCGCCTGGAGATTCCGACACGCACGCCGACCGCGTCCAGCTGGGCGCCTACAGCAGTGTCAACGTCAAAATGCTTATAAAAAACCGCCAAACGTTTTCTTGCTTCGTTCAGCGGTTCGGTCAGCTCATAAATAAATTGCTGGTACTTCGGCTTGTCAAAATGCGCCCCGGCGATTAACTCGGTATAACGATTTGCATCGCTCATGTCTGCACCTCCACCGTCACATTTTCCGGAGCGCAAGAAACCGCCTCATTCCACGCGATCGCGAGACTGGAAGCAGTCTGAGCCGTGGCCGAGCGGCCGAGTGTGATGGCCTCGACGCTAAAGCGCTCGTCAACGATCCCGGCATCGGTTTTTACTGCGCTGGCCAGAACCCGGGCAATGTTTACCGATTCCCCGATATCCAAAGAATTGATATAGGCGACGATGCGAGCCTTAATTTCGTCCTCTGCACTAGAGAGATAATCCGCAGCGGGTGCGATCGTGAGCTTGCAATACGCAGGCACGACTGTCGGCCGCGAGAATCTAATCGTATTCGGAAAGCCGTAAGTGTCCAGATAGTTGTACGACGTGGAGCCATAGGTTCCGACGCCTTCGCCCTTTTTTAAGAAAATCGTTTTTGCAATATCTGCCACTTCCCCGCCGTCGACAATCATCGCAATCGAATGTCCGGGGACGCCTTCCGTTGTCGGGGTATCGCCATCGTTTTTAATGCCGCTTACTCGCCTAACGCCGGCCGTGGTCAGCAGACTGCCGATAATGCCCTCCCACAGGGACACACTGGGGAGCGCTGTCGATTTCGACTGCTGCACTCGAAGCTCGCGGTCCGTTTGCACCGGCGCCCCGGGCTCAGCCGCGAGAATATTTTCCACGGTTTGCCAGCCGAGTGTAGGTGTCCCGATGCGGTTGACAGTCCCGGCAGGCGCCCGGATGTCACCTTCTTCTGCAGCTATTGCCGTTACCGTGATTTCCCCGGCAGGTGGCACCACGACATCGGCGGGTAGATTCCACTTGTTCTCTGCCTCGTCCAGGGCTACGCCGTTGACGATATGCGTTCCCGCCTGGCCGACGATCCGGAGATCAACTTGAGAGTGTGAAGCGGCTTGCCGAGTGATGCCGTTGACCTTGACCGCAGAATCCAGCGCCACGCCCTTCGCCGTGGTTGGGTTGTATGCGTTATAAACCGCGATCGCCTGAGCATTCACGTCCGAAATAGCAGCCGCCACAATGCCGACCATCTGGCCGTCCTGAGTATCCGCGTCAAGGTTGATGTCATCGCCGAAAATAGCCCGCATGCGGCCCTTTAGGTACTCGTAAATTTCTTCATAGGACGGAGCTGAGATACCTGTCTCAGTAACCGAAAAAACCGGATCATCAATCATGTAATTTCTCCGTTAATACTCGCCGGACCGTAGTCCGTGCTGAGCTTGACCTGTACTGTCAGGCGCCGGGTATTCGGGTCAAGCACTGCCTCAAACTCATCAATTTGCTGAACGCCCGGGGTTTCCAAAATGCGGCTTTTGATTACGAGGTCAGCCGCGCTTTGCTTGCCTAAAATCTGCTGCAGATAGGGCGTTCCCTCGTCGGTGTCGATAAACCACTGCCCTTGCCAGAGCGCGAGGCGTGTCCGGACATTTTGGGCGACAGCCTCGGACGTATTGACCAAATAATCGTTTGAATTGTGGCCGAAGCAAATATCGCCGTCGGCCGTTGTTCGTCTTACTCTCATTTAGGCCCTCCCGTATTGCTCGAGCCGCTGGAAACGCCGGAATGGACGTGAGACTTGAGGCTGATGCCCGCGGCAGTAATGTCTGCGTCTGTTTCCACGCCGCCTGCCATTTTCGCAGCCGATCCTGCGGCATTTGTCAGTGGTCCTTCGAGCTTGATCGCCGGGGCCTTAATGCTGGCGCCGGCTGAGGCCTCAACCGTAAAATTTTTACACTTCACGGAAAAATCTCCGGACGTCTCGCACTTAACGTTATGGCTGCCAGGATTGAGCTCAATGAAGGCCGCGCCGTCATCGCTGCGCAACTGCACAGCACTGGTGCTCACGCCGCTAATCTTTTGAGCCTGCGACCATGGCCCCGGAATAACGAATCCGTCCGATAGATCATGCATCCGGGCTTCCGGAGGCGGTTGGATTCCTCCTAGCTGCCACCAGTAATCAATTCCCCGGGAAGCGAATACGACAAGGCACTCGTCCCCGGCTTTTATCGGGAACGTGAGGGTGCATCCGCCGCCGTGGGGAAACACGACAGGGCAGTCTAAAAGGAGCGGCATATTTACGAGCTGGATCGAGCCATCCTCCTGCGTCACTCGGCCCTTAATCGCGGGCTGAACTTCACAGGTCAGCGCGCCCGCATCGAACTTCTGAATGATTCCCGGGAGCGCGGTCCATACCTGGGTCAAGCGGCTATTTGTAGCCTTCTCAGAGAATCGATTCGGGTCAAAAATTGTTGCGGTTGAATCCATATCGTCCTCAGTTCGATGTGTACGTGAAAACAGATGGAGCAATCGGTCTGCTGGCTGAATTAACACCCACGACGATCAAGTTTGTGTACCAATCCTCGCCACGGGTATCGCCCACGTGCTCGCGGGAAATCACCTGATACACGCCATCCGCCGATAGGAATGCGTCCGTTACCGCCTGATTTTTCGTAACTGCGTCCTCCGACACGGTTGTGTCGTAGTTGTTTCGCTGTACCGAGGCGTTATCGATTTGAATCTTGGCGCCGATTTCCAGGTTCGGATTAAGGAGCGCCTGGACGTCCAGGCCATCCTCGTCCAGCGTGGGGCGCCCGATCAAACCGGTATCGGCATTAAGGACAATGACCTTTTCGTTCGGGTCATAAGTCGGTGTTTTAGGAATGGCGACAAGGCCATCAACGCCATAGCCCCAATCAAAATTATTTGTATCGGCGATACCGTTCATGGCGTCGGTAGCCATCCGAAACATGACTTTTCCGCGCGGGAGCCTAGAATCCATGAATTGAATCTTTGGGAGCTGCTTACTGTCGACGCCCTTTTCCTTCATGGCCGCGACAACCCTGTCAAAGATCTCTCGCTGAGAGGCGCCTTTGGCCACCGAGACATTCACCACGGCATACTGCCTGGCCCTGTCGCCTGTGGCGGCTACCAGGCGCATGAAGGTTTCAGTTTCGCTCTCGCGGCCGACGGATTTCCACCACAAATCGCCTTGGAAAATGATGCCGTGGTGGTTCTGATAGCCCGCTTCGATGATGACGCGCATGCCCTGATTTTCGATGACATTTGTGCCGATACCGAGGCGGTTTACTGTTTCCTGGGAGACGTTGTAAACCGTTATCTCAGCAGTGCAGGGCTTGCCGATAACCGCCTGAGAGATTCGAAATTTGCATCGAAATTCGCTCAGGTCAATCGCCTGCTGATTGTCCTTGTCGACCGCCACAACGAGACGAAAATATCTCAGCCACTGGCGATTTTTGTCGGTTTCGCTCATTCGTCACTCCAAAAAAGACTCAGCGTTTGGCCCATGTCCGAGTAGGTTGGCTCGTAATTTTTAGCTTGCTTCGGCAACTCGCACCAGAGCGCCCCGCCCATACGCTTGTAACCAAACTGTGCCAGCAGGTTGACACCTGTCACCAGCGGGAGCCCCTGGAGCGCGTCCGAGCCGTCTGTCCGGACCATATCCAGAAACCAGCCTCCACAATCCGCGTCCCTGTAAATCAGCTTCATGCGGTAGTTATATTCGCCGAGCCGGATGGAAAAGCTCTGGGCGCCGGTACTCAAAGGAATTTGATAAATACTCATGGCCGATTCCCCGCTGTAGTTAATACTGGTTGCGAGGTGCCGCGCTGATTAACAGAGGCCGTCCGCTGAGGATTCTTTTGCTGAACCTCCTGCAGCGTGACCTCTTTTGTCCGGGCGAATCGGATTTCCTCGAACGTGATGTCGACCACTAAGGAGCTTTCCGTGTCGACCGTCGACGTTGTTTTCAACTTCGTGATGATGACCGCCGGATATTGCTTCTTGCCCGTTGAAAGCGAAAAAGGTTCCCGCTTGGCCTGGAGCTCAAGAAGTTTTTCATAGACGTCTTTCGTCGTGGTCAGGCCCTTAAAGATCGAAAAATCCAGGATCGAATTTAAGAGCCTGGACGAATCGGACCAGCCGAACTGGCAGTTAATTACCGTCGGCATTTGGTAGGCATGATCCGAAACATTGGCGCCGGTATCGACCGGATGGCGCGTAACCACGACCTCGTTTTCGTGCTCCTCGCTAACCACGACGTCCGGAATAATTCCGGCAAATTCTCGTTTTCGGCCTAGAAGCAGAGCCTCCAGGCTATACGGTAAAGAGGGCATATTTCCTCCTTAGCTAAGATTGCGCTGGCCGTACCGGTTCTGGGCTAGCAGGGTCTCATGCGCCACAGCCTGGCCGACTGCGCGCGGATTATCTGCGCCGTTGATCGTGATGTTTTGGTTCACGACGACACCGCCCCGGGAAGGAATTTTGTCCCGCTCGTTGACAACCTTGGAGCGCCACTGTGATTGAGCGGCGGCGAGCACCTCTTTATCAAAAGAGGCGCCTTCAAAATACTGAGAAGCGCCCCGGAAATTCTCATGCTCCGTGATCGACTGCATGAGTGCCTTAAGCACTCGCGGGTCGCTTAGATCGAGGCGTGTCAGCGCACCGACATCCGATCCTAGGCGCCGGCTCATGTTAGCTGTCACAGACTGAATATAAGGCCCTGTCTCGTTGTGGTCCGCAGCAGGTGCGTACTTGGAAATAATGGACGCAACGTTATCCAGGCCCGCATTAGCGTAGCCTTTTAGCTGTCTGCCTAGGGCGCCCCAGCCCTCTTCCGGCGTGCGATAAATCGCAAAAGCACCGTCATTAGGCTGATTGCGTACTGGTCGGATATTGCCCGGGTTGTTATTGCGCAGCCCTCTGCTCATCTTTCCCGGAGCCGGAGGTGGTTCTGTCTGAGCGGGTTTTGCCGGCGCCTTCGAGCCTGCAGCTCGATACCTAGCCAGCTCCTCCTCGAATCCCTTTTTATCGAAATCGTCCACGATGCTCACGCCCTCCTCGGCCTCATCGTCCAATACAGATTTTTGTTTGGTGTACTTTTTGCGGAGAAACTTCTGTACCTGCTCATCGTCCATGAGATGGCGCTTGTAGCGCTCGGCATCCTGAAATTCGTCCGCTTTAAAAAAGAAGTTTTTGAGATAGTCGCCGACGCCGTGAGATTGATCCCAGATATTTTTTTCTGTCTGGATCCAGGCGGGCAGTTCCTGCGAAAGTGTTTTATTGAACTTTTCGGCAACCTTATCTAAACCGAGGCTATCGGTCAGCGTACCAAAAGCGGCCTGGCTCCCCATGGATATGATTTCCCAGGTGCGAGAAAACTCATTAGCTAATCGATGTACAGAATCGGCCGACTTATCGACCATGTCGGCCAATTCTCCCTGCTGCTCATTGGTTTTCTTAAGCTCGGCAGGAAAGTCCTTTTTCATAATTGAAGCGTAGGCTCCGCCCAGGCCTAATACTGACGCTTCAGCACGACCTGCTGCGTCTCCCATTTTCTCCCAGCGCGCTCTCAGATCGAGAAAAATGTCGCTGTACTCTCGCAATTGACCGGACGCGTCCCTCACGTCAATGCCAGTGAGATTTTTGACGTAGTCGGCCATCCCCGGAATAAACGTTAATTTGTTGGCAAATTCTTGAATATTGGACCTGGCCTCATCCGCATTACCGCCGACCTTAGCGATAGCAGAGGCGACATTATTCAGGCCCCGGACAGAGCCTCCCACTTGATTCGTAAGGTTATAGAACCGATTCGTTTCCTGGGTACTCTTGGCGAATGCAGCAGAGAACGCGGTGCCCATGGCAGCGCCTCGCATGGCGATTTCCTTCATGCGCTTTCCGGCATAGTCGATTGAGGCTTGAAACTTGGCTTGCTCGTCTTTATCGACCACAAAGCCTAAGCGGACGAGGAAACCGGCGAGAACGCTACTCATGGCTGCGCTCCTTCTCTAAAACAAATTCGTTGTATTTTTGATTGTCGATATAAACGTTCATTAGCAAAATGTCCTCGAGCGTCAGATCGTTACCCTTCAGGTCCAGATAGCTGATCATCCCGTGATAAACAGGACGCATCAGGAAATCCAGGCCATCAGGAAGACTTCTGAACGGGCTCGGTTCCTGCTGACTGTTTTCGACGCTATGAGCGAACGTTAAAGATTCAAAGCGTCGATAAAAGGGCGAAGCTCACGCTGTACGACAGCGCTCACTAATATGCATGTGGTTGTGAAATCGATATCATCGAATGCCAGCGTGCCGCCTGAATACACTCGTGTCCAGTTTTTTCCGTCCTCAGAGCGACGCTCCACCACGCTCAGCGCGGTGCGCACGCAATAGTCGAAATCCGCATCCGGCATGGCCGCAATGCGATCCAGGAGCGGCTGGCAGACAGCGAGCAACGTTCCGAACTCGGTCAGTTTGTCGCTCAATGTCGCTTTGGATTCGGGCATAGATTTTCCGTAAGCCGTCCACATACCATAGAGCACATTGTTAAACGCCGTGGGCATTAGCGGCCCGAGCCGCTTTTGGAGCTTCATAGCTTCAAAAAGGTCGAGCCGCCCGACGAGATACTCATGCCCCTGCAATTTAAATTTTTGAGGTACGAGTTTGTCCATTAGTAAGTCCCGCTAAGAGTGTCGATTTTGCCGCAGTCAAAGCCCCATTCAAGAACGGGCTGGCCGTCCTCCGCGAATGTCTGACTTGGCAGCCCTTGGAATGCGACGCTTCTGGCCACAATCGTGTCCGTATTACCTTTGTTAAGGACGGTAATGACGTTATTTCCCCAGGCGCTAGAGCTCAAACTTTGGGCGTTAAACATAGCCTTCAGCTTGGCGTTCACGGGGGATGTATAAAGAAGCCGAATCGTAAGTTTTCCACTTTTATCTGCCCTCAAAGAATGCATGACCTCGCCATCTGCGCCCGGCGTCATATTGTTCCGGGGCTGATTGAACTCGACGGAAATACCTTCTTTAGAGGCCGCAGAACCGTAGCCCAAGTCAATCACGCCGGTCGGCCCTGCGAATGTCGCAGTGACATCCATAAAGGAATAAGTTGCCATATTCGTGTCTCCTATCGATTGATCGTAAGCGTGGCGTCAATAAAGTGAACTGCGCCGCGCAGTTTGATAGCAACTTTGATCGGGGGTGCTTTGCGAGCTTCTCGGTCACTCTGCGCCTGTTCTTCCAGCGGCTGAATGTAGACGTAATATCCTGAGGTGAGCGTGTCGCCCTTCTGGAGAGAACCAAAAGAATCGCCGTTCCAGACGCCCGGGGCGATGAGACCATTTCGGACGCCCGCGTCAAGCGACTTGTTGATCGTCGCCAAAATTGCGGTCATACCTGCCTCGTCCTGGCCGATCTTTGTAGCGGTCGTATAGAGCAGATTCCACAGGTCTGTTTCTACTCGATTCTGCTGCCAGTCAAGCCCGTGAGTTTCGTCAATGAACCATCCTCCGGACGTGACGCCCTCTTTATAAATCGAGGTGTCATTCTGGAAGGCGGCAAAAACGTTGACGTTTTTGTTTCTCAGGGCAAGCGACTGAGAAGTTCTCAGGTTCTCGGCAACAACGCCCGGGAGCTGTTTGAATTTCAGAGTGATCGTGGTATTCGATCCCTCGAAGTTAATCGTGCTCATGCGTCCGAGGACGGAGACGCCGGCCGTATCGCTGGTACTTGAGAATGTACAGATCGTGCGGTTATAGCCCAGCGCCTTGAGCTTAGAGCCCAGCGAGGTGCTATTTGTAGAATCCATTTCGCCCGTATTCTGCGACGTCCAGGACACAATGCGAGAGGGTCGTGCGGCGTTGATGAGCGCAGAGACCTCAAGGGCATCCGCGTCCGTCCAGTCGGTTCCGCACACATAAAGGCCGTACCAGTTGGTGTAATCCAGGCAGGCCGTCACCGCGTCAACTAGATCCTCTGCTGCCGCACCGTTGACCTTAGTCGTACCTGCGTCCAGGCCCATGACCTTAGACAACTCGGTAGAAGAAACGTTTGCGACGGAAGAATTCACGCCCGTGGTGGCGGATTTGATAATGAATCTCGTACCGTCAAATACGCAGGCGCCTTTCGATGCCAGCGCAGTCGTGATCTGAGTTGCAACGCCATTCAAATTGCTTTGCGCGCTCAGATCAACGCTGGAAACCGAGACAGAAGAACCGTCGATTTCAACGGTGAAAGATCCGGAAGTGATTTTTTCGAAGTCAGCGATCTGCTGCTGAGAGATTGCCAGCATACGACCGCGCAAAAGTCCGGCTGTAGCTGTTTTAGCCCATCGGCCGACAACCAGCTGAGACGGCTGGGGAGACTGGCCGAAAAACGTGACCGCGGCCTGATATTCAGGCGCATCGGTTCCGAAATCGGCGGCAATTCCCTCGACGCCCGAATACGTGCGCAGGCGCTCGTCGGTGTCGATGACATCGCTGGTGCCGAGCACTAACATGGCTCCAAAATTGCGCAGTGCAGCCGCGACCGGAGACATCTCGATCGTGACGTTTACAACCTCGGAGACCGGTAATGTAGGAGCAACGCTCATAATTTACCTCGTTCTGTATAAAAGTCGACATCGGCACCGACGATGGTGCGAACGCCGTAAGTTCTGGAAACCTTCCGGGCAACGTGGAAGGTCATGTCGTATCGATCGACCCACGTCTCGCAAACGAGATCGGGCAGGCGCATGGCCTGCGAATCGATCGCTTTTAACGTGAGCCCTGACTGTCGCAGCAGTGAGCGGTTCTGGCCGATCTGCGCCGCATCTCTGAATCTCTGGGCGAGGAATAGAGCTCGCGGGCCGTAAAAGCTCAGCACGAACTCATAATCCTCATGCACCACGGATGTCTGATCCCCTGTGAGCGGAAGCGACGGGTCACCTTTTCGCCCGTCAAGGTAGACAGGCGTGGTGTCCAGGCTTTTGAGCGCTAAGGCACACCAGTCGGTTTTAAGCGCCGGCTGAGTACCAGGCTTCGGGCGCCAGGAGGCGCGGACTAGATCGAGCCGCAAGCCGATAAGTTCAGAGATCCACTGGCGAAGCGGGTCCATCAGCCCTGTCTCATTGTCTGAACTCGTCGGGCGTAAGGCCCCGGCCGTCCGGCTATCAGTAACTGCCATCGCTTACCTCCGCAGGCCAACAAGTCAGCCTCAAAAAGCCCTTCCCAAACTGCGAGTAATCCGCGCAGTCTTTGATGACAAAGCGCTTGCCCCGCCACTCGACCTCATCGTTTCCGGAGCCGAAGCCCTTGGGAGCATCGGCGACCATAAAACGCACAAGGATCGTGCCCTCCCGCCGGAGCGTCTCCGGCAATCTGGCAATCGTCTTTGTGTCGGCCGTGATGACTGCCCTGACCTCGGTGCTTCCACCCTCAGTCCACGTAGGATTACCGTACTCATCCAGCTCCTCGACAAAATGGATGAGTTTGCAGGGCGAAGTAAACAAAGGAGACCGGATTACACGTTCAACGTCTAAAGTCGCCATCATTCCTCCACCACAACGCCGTCAATGGCGTCGCGTAACTGTCCTGTGTTAATCAAGGGGCGGATGCCCAGGCCTTCCATCTCGTTCTCGCGGGTGCCCTTGGTAAGGCGCGAGCGATTACGGTTGGCGATCGTTCTAGGCTTGAGTGGCTCGAAGTCGGCCGTTTGCATATAGTTTTTGACCGCTGAGGCCGAGCAAATCGCCAGGCGCTCGAGCGTCTGGCCACACTTTTTCTCGTCACCCTTGAGCGCGCAGTCCATGGCGCCCTTGAGACCGTCGACAATCATTTTCCGATTCGCCTCCAGGCCCGGAACTAAGAACGGTCGCGGCGGAATATTGTTCACGGGCGAACCGTTCTCATGCACAAAGCCCAAAAGGTGGTTGCTCGGGCCGCCGTCGTTTCGCGTATCGCCCGTGGAGCCTGCCGCGATACCGACATAAACGGCAGTTTTCGCCAGACGCTGCAGTGCTTGGTTCAACCCGCCGTCACGTCGCGCCATGGAAACAGAGATCGTCTTTTTCATATCTGCCTGGCTCCTGCTCCGAACAACTGAATCAGCTGCCACAACTCGCGGCCGTAGGCTGTGAGATTCCATGAGCCGGCGCCCTCCTCGGATGAGGATGAGGTGTCGTAGCTCACGGATGCACCGTCTACAGACATTGATGTGACCTGAGCTAGCGCGGAGGTGTCTCCGCCGTTGTCGCCGTCTGCTGCAGATCCCCGGAGCTTCAGATAATGGGCCGTGTAAAGACCCATTACATGCGCCCGGATCTCGGGATCAGGCCAGGTTTCTTCCGAAAAAAATTTAGCGGCTAAAGCTAAACGCGCCTTAACCGCTATGTCCGGATAACTGTCTGAATCGATCTCCGGAAATAACTTGCGAAATTCCTCAAGCGTCAGAGGCTGGTTTAACATTTTCAGCCTCCTTCACAGTTGTGGTCTTTTTCGCATTTTTCTTTGGCGCCGGTTTTTCCTTCGCTTCCGGCTCAGCCTTTTCCTCGACCGGTTCCTCTACCTTTTCCTCAGCCTCAACCGGCTTTTCTTTCGCCGGAGGCGTGATGTCGATATACGTGGCGAGGTGTGCTTGCAGATACGGGTGAGCCGCGACTGCGTCCTCAACCTCGTAGGACTGCGCGGGCTTAAATTCGAACTGCTGAGGGCCCATATTCAGAACCAGCGGGCAACGAACTGTAATTCGTTTCATAAAGCCTCCTTAACCTGCGGATACTGCTGCCAGGTCGGCGTAGTAAACCATTTCCGGACGCACGAACTCGACGCCGCCGAGAGCTGCAAAGTACGGAACTGCCTGCTCGAAATTGCGGTACTGAACCGGTAGAGAGGCAATCGGAACCAGCGGGAAGCGGACCACGTCCACTGCCTTTGTGTAGGCCACAATTCGCGGCGTAGAGAACAAGCTCGTATCGGCCAGCCAGCGCACAGGGCGAATGGTCAGCGTACCGCCGTTAGCAACGGAGAGGTTATTAGCCTCAACGTAGCGCAGCAGGTTCATTTCGGTATTGGTCAGCTGTGTGCTCACCAGTTTGCCGAAAATTGCCGGGGGAACCAAAAGGTTCTTCGGAATGCGGTTGTACTGCGTTGCCTTCCAGGCCTTTTCCAGGATGTTATTGAAGTAGCCGATAACGGTCTTCACATCGGTGGAATCGGTCCAGGTGCCGACATTTTCATGCGTTACCTGATCGGAATTGAGCAGGCCTTTGACGCCCACTTCGTCATCCCCGACATAGACCTGAGTGTCGATATCGAGCTGATGCTTCATGCGCATAGCAGAGTGTTTCTGCGCATCGATCGGGCGACCTGCCTGCATAGCCTTCTGGAGCTCGAAAATCGTGTAAGCGACCTCCATGCCCCAGAGTGTCAGCGGTGTGGCAACCTTCTTCAGAGAAACAGAAACGCGGGCAGGCGTGGAATCCGGGCCCTTAATGAAGGACTTTTTACCCGCACCTGTGCCGCCGAATCCGCCCATGTATTCAGACTGAATGAAAGAAGAAACCTCATCGGCGATCGTGACATCGTCGCGCAGGTCGATATCCCTGCCATATGTGAAATCCGCGATCGGTTCATAAACACGAGCATCCAGGCGCTCGAGCTCACCGACCAGGAATGCGCCGGTAGCGGAGATTGTTTCAGCGTCAGCAAAACGTCTTGGCATTTTTTGCTCCTATTAGATGTTGAATGCGATTTCGGCCAGGCCCGCGTCATCCTTCGCGCCCATAAACACGCAGTTAGGAATCGCCGTGGCGCCTTCCGCCTTAGTGGCTGTAACGCCCTTGTTTGCGGCGTCGAGATAGACAGCTCCGCCCGGCGCCGGTGTGCCTGCGGCGCGCACAGCAACGTAACCGCGGCGCAGGATGCAGACAAAAGCGTCTTTCGGCCAGACCTTTCCATCCGGTCCCACCTGGCGATAATCGCGAACTGCGATACCGTAGACCTTGGAGGCATCAGAGGCCGGAGTGGCCTTGCCGGTTGTGGTCAGAGAAACCAGAACGCCGTCATCGGCGACCGGAGTTGTTGTGTCGTTCTGTTTGACCTCTGTGGTGTAGTCAAACATGCCGCGAGTGATATCGCCGGCAGAACCGCGAGGCATAGATGTGCCAATGAACTGAGACATTATTTAGCTCCCCAAAAATCGTTAAGTTTTTTCTGGACGTATGCGATCGAGTTGACTGAATCCTCAGCGCTGTCGCCGTAGCGTGTACCGCTGGCCTTCGGATTCTTTCCGGACTTAGACATAGCGACGGCCGCCTTAAAGGCGATATCCAACGCTTTGCCGTCGAGCTCAGAGGAATCGCCGAACTGCTGGACGCCGGCCCCTTTGAGCGCAGTGCGCATAACGCGCTCGATCTGATTACGTGTGAATTTGCCGCCCTTGGCGTCGCCCACGGGTTTCTTCATTCCCGGGCAAAGTGCCTCAGCGTCGCCGATGATGGCCTGAGCGTCAGGATCGTCGATCAGCTCATCATCACCAGGGTCAACGGTGTCATCCGGCGCCGGGGGCGTATCTGCGTCACCCACAGGTTTCTGAGTTTGGGCCTTGGCAATGGCTGCCACTGCGGCCTCGAGTTTGGCAAGGCGCTCCTCAAGTGTCGGCGTGGGCGCCGGTGTCGGAGCAGGAGCGGGCGTCGCGTCAGGTGCTTCGCCGTCCTGAACCTGGAGCTTGTCCACTTCCTCGTTAAATGCATCCTCGTTTCCGTCGCGGAACAATTTCCGCAGGCGGGTCTTTAAGCTAGTTGTCATGCTTCCGTCTCCAATTTTGCAGCCCGAGCATCGGGCTGATACCACTAGAGCAACGTGGTTCCCCACGATGCCAATTTGCTCAATCCCCTCGGGTGTTTCCTGCGTATCCGCGTCATACCCGCATGAGACTTCCTTCAAATCCCCGCTCTCGACTGCCTCGATCGCTTTTCGATCCGTCAAAAGCAAATCGGCGAGAAGAAAGTCAGATTTGTCACCTTCTCCCCGCCGAACGTTCTGGGTCGTACCGACTGCGATCTCCCGCCAGTTATCCGGATCTGCGAATCTCGCGTGACCGATAACAACGGGCTTAGCCTCAAACGAGGCAATCGTCTCAGGATTAAAAATTTGTTCTTCCGGCCGCAATACATGCACCGGACTGCCTGTTAGGCTTGGCAGGCCGACCTCAGCCGCTGAATATTCAAACGATCCGACGCGGCTAATCGGAACGTCTCGACATAACAAATAGCCCTCCGGAGTTTTTTCCTTCAGAGGGCTGATTTTTTCCGTGGTCAAGAAGCGACCGTCTCGAAATTTCCTTCTCATTTGTCCTTCTCAAAAAAGAGTGGCGAGGGCCAACAGCGGCAGTTAAAGACGCATCCGGGGTGACTCCGAATAGGCGTGCCGCCTGCGCCAACATCGCAGATCGGAGGATCGCTCCATGCGTGAACGGTCTTATCCAGTTCGCGATGCCTTGGGCGTACTGCGTTATCGCCTACCGTGTGCCACACGTAATGGGTCGAGCCCACGGCTTGGGCCCTGGCCTGCGTGAAGTTGGATCGCGCGCGGGCGGTCTCGGTTCTAGCAATGCAAATCGCTCGGGATTCCGTAACGCCGCCCAGCTCGTTTTTGATGCGCTGGGCGATATCGGCATAGCGCTGACCGTCCGATAGGCCGCTCACGGCCCATTCCTGAGCCTTCTTGGCGGCCTCCATGGGCAACGAGCGAATCAGTGCGACCTGCTCCTCGCGCAAACGATTGAAAATCGGCCCTGCGGCTGCGTCTTTGAGCTTGCGGCGAGTTTCCCGACTGATCTTTTGGCCAATCCTGAGCCACGTGTCGTAGTCAGCTGATGCCGCGCGGCGCAGCATGATATCGGCCACGGAGCGGGCCCATTCGTCGAGCCGCACCGAATAATCAAATAGGCTTAGCTGGAGCTGGCTCGGGTCGCTTCCCTCCCATTCCAGCGCTATCTGTGCGATCTGTTTGGCCACTGCCTTGAGCCGCTTGCGATACCAGCGGTCCAAAGCCGCCGTTTTGGCCTGCTCCCGGAACTTGTTCTGCTGCTGCATTTAATCCTCCTGCCCCTGGCGGCATGAGCTCGTTTTCTTGCTTCTCGGCCTCGTCGATGTCCTCCTCGGTGATCGAGGAGAAAAGGCCGATGGTCGGGCTGAGCTTTTTGAGCTCCTTCATTGCGCTCGGAAGCGAGATGGATTCGCTCTGTAACGCCTGCACAATCGCGCCGACCATGGCCGTTGCATACGCGCCTTTCTGCTCGTTGGTCATTTGCCACAACGGGCGGAAATCGAAATTAAAGTCTTTGTCCGGAGTGTGTCCGGTCACGCTCATGTAAATGATATTTAGGATTTTCTTTAAGCCCGGGCGCAGCATCTTTTCCTGCTGCTGTTTCGTATTGTCATAGTAGAGCCGAATGTCGCTCTCGCCGGTGGAATTGAAGCCGACCGGAGACTGACCGAAAAGACGAACAAGCGGAATACCCGTGGCGCCGGAAATCTGCTGTGCAAATTGCAGAAGGACTTCCGGCAGGCCCGTGAACGTGTAGGTCATTGTCTGGAAGTCATCCTCGATGTCGCCCAGCGTCATGCCCTCAATGCTTTGGAATAGCCGGGTATGCTCCATCTGCGTCATGAAGCCCTTTCTGGCAACGTCGTTTGTCAGAATGGAGCGCAGGCCTTTGACCTTGTAATAGCGCAGGTAGCACTTATTGACGAGCTGAGCCGCGCCTTCCGTTGCCATATCAAACATCTCGATCCGGTTGAATAGCGGCTCCAGTACGCTCGCGCCCCAGCCGCGATAAGCCTGTCGCAGGTAGTACGGCAGCCGGCGCCCTTCAAAGCGGATACAGCGCGAATAATGGATTTTTCCTCCGGGAATATCGATAGCACTCTGCTCCGAGAAAACCTGGTAAAAAAGCGGTTTGCCGAAATTCGGCCCCAGTTCCTGGACGACTTCCGTCGACGGGTTGACCTGCCAGCAGTCGAGAACGAGCAGGCCCTTGAAGGCGCCTTGTTTGATCGGCCCGAGCGGCGTACCCATATCATCACCGTCAATGAGAAGGACGGCCAGCGAACCGCCATAGAGCCGGGCCCATTTGAGCGCGTCGCACAGGCTATCCCAAACGCGGAATTCGTCGAGCGCAATATCGATCGCAGAAGCGACCTCCGGATCATCGCACTGGAGCTCAACTCCTTCGCGCGTCATGTCATCGGCCACCACGTCAACAGCGAGCCCGCACATCCATGATCCCTGGTACGCCCATTCCAACTCATTTCGCTGGAAAGATTTGAACTCAGGGATGTAGCGATTGCCGTTGAGCGTCGTGCTCGTATTCAGGCCCATGCGCAGGAGCGGGTTCTGAAACCCGTCGGCAAACTGCTTGCTGCCGCCGCGCTTTGTCCGGGAAAGTTTCTTATTTACCTTCATGCTTAACCTCTGCCCAGGCGAATGAACTCATCGAGCCCCGCCTGTGTGATATAGCCGTCAAGGCTGTATCGAATGGCGTCGATGCCGTGGTTGTATTTGTCGACAATGATCGGGAGGACCTCGTTCGTTTTCGGGTCGACCTTATAGCTGTAGAGCTTGAATTCCTCTGCTGTGTGTCGGCAGCGCGGATGGATGACGATTTTGTCGAACGATTTCAGATATGCGATACCGTCCTCAATCGAGCCCTGCCACTTCTCAGCGGCCGAAATATTGAATCCTTTGCGCTTAGCCAAATAGCTGATTGTTTCCGGACGCGAGCAGTCTGCTTTGATCGGCCAGCTCCTGGAGAGCGGGACCGAATCGTACAGCGCCGGGAGCTCGTCTAGTTCCACGCCGTGGCCGAAGGCCTCATACTCGATATACAGCCGATTGTCGTACATGAACGATCGCACCAGCGTGCTCGGGTCGTTCGCAAAGCCGAAGTCAGCGCCGAAAAACAAGCGATCGGCCTTCTGCCAAAGATCGTCCGGAAAACTCTCGACCGTGAATCGCCCGCGGAAAATCTGCGCGTCGCTGATTGTCCGGGGAAATCCTTCCCACACATGCAGGTAGTTCTCGTAGTCATTTTTGCGATCCCATTCCATCTGGCGCCGGAGCGCTTCCGGAAAGTATGGGTTCTCATCAAAATTGACTTTCCGAACATAGGCACCGGGAGGCGGCGCATCGGTCAGGAATAATTTGGTCGTCGGATCGTCCGCCAGGAGCGGGTTAAACGAGACCCATATTTCGGAGCCCGCTTTTCGGATGGTCGGTATCAGTGTCTCCCAGGAAACTTGGGAAATGCTTTGAGCTTCCTCGCAGTTATGAACTAAGACATCCCCGGCAAAGTAATTATGGTTTCCTTCGACCTCGAGATTAAAGACAAAATTTCCGCTTTCACTCTCTCTGTTTCCGTTAATACTTCCTTGTTCCTGAATCTCAATACGCTCCACCCTTTGCTCTTCAAGAAAGCATCTTTGCGAGCGTCCTCCGCCCGTGCGGCTGCTCCTTTGTGACTTCCCCCGTCTACCTCGATCGCAATGCCATACCAGATATTCGCAATGTCCACCTTGTAATTCGTTGGCACGTCGGGCGCGCTTATTTCCGTAGGAATTACCAGCTCGGGCCACCAGCCGCGCCCGAGCCAAGAGAGAAGAAGTTTTTGTCCCTTTGTTAATCCGCGACCGTTTCCTCCCAATACGCGAGGATGAGTTCCGCTTTTTTTCAGCGATTGAATCGTTTTTTCCCGTATTTCCGGATCGTACATGGGGTTGTTCTTCTTCATTCGCTCCGAAAGAAGTTTGCGAACACAATCCCGGCAATATATCCCGCCTTGTTTTACGTACTTCTGCCGCCTTCCGTGCGTATTCATTGCGATCATTTCGCCGCATCCTCCAAGGCACGGAACAAAATCGGGAATATCCAGTTTTGCAGGCATAAACGATATCTCCAGGAACAATTTCAGAAACAGGTATATAGCCCTTTCCTTTTACAAAGAAAGGATGCTCTTTAGTTGATATTATATGGTTCGGCGAACCAACAAGTGATAATGCATAAAGTTTCTTGGGCGCTGGATTTTTCATTACCTTGACGACCCGGCGATACTCTAGGCATTGCGTGTCGTGGTTAAAAGAGCGGACATAATCCCCGGGCTTTATAACTTCTATCGGCCTCCCATCGACCATAGTCCCGGCAACAAAGCACCAACAAATATCGATGCCTTCGATCGACTTTACCGACTGCACTTGTCTCTGCTGCAGGCCCTTAAAAAAGAACCGAGAGCCGTTTATATGCCTGATCTCAGTCTCTAGGAACTCGAAGCGGTGGCTCAGCCCTAGGCGCTCGGCCGTGTCTTTGAGCAGCTGATATGACGAATCGGCAATCGAATTTTGAAACTCACGGGAGCACAGTACACGCAGCCGGGAAAGATTCGACATGACTACCAAGGCCTCAGCGATTGCCCATGACTTTCCGGAGCCACGGCCGCCGTAAAACACTTTAAATCTGTGCGGGCTCCACAGCTCGGAAAAAGGATCGTTCATTTTTTACCTTTAGCGACTTCTCTGATTTTCTCGTAGACGCTGGCCAGGCCCTCGCCTCCGGCACCGTTCGTATCCAGTTGGATCTTTGCGCCTTTGCGCCTGGCGACAACTTTCAGCCGGACTTCTGCCCGGAGCCTGCGATGTGCCACTGCGTCGCCTTTCTTGACTGTGCTCGACGCCCCGTGTTTCTCGCTGAACGAATCAATCGTCTCAGATGCTTCTTCCATCGTGTCGGAAATGTCGACTGCCTCGTCCTCCAGGACCTGATCTCCGAAATCTCTCGCGCGCGCGAAGTCTACGGCAAAGTCGTTCCGGTCGACGGTCCACTGATAAACGGTAGAAGGCGGGATTTGCATATCCCGGCAAATAGAAGTCAGGGTCTCGCCACTGGCGAGCCGCCTTAAGATCTCTTTGGCCTTGGCAGGCGTGTACTTGGTTTGGCGCCCCTGCTTACGCTTCGGGACTTCGCATTCGTCCATGGCTGCCTCCTTATTTGATAAGGCTGTAGGAGAATGCCAACATCAAAATAAACAAAGAGACGAGGATCCCCCAGCGGAAACAAAAGGCCCAAATAGGATACTTTTGGAATATCTCCATAACCAGCTTCCTACAGTGCTTTGATATAATTTCCATATCGACCTACTACTTTAGGTTGACACTAAAAACCCCGCCTAGCTCCTAACTAGACGGGGTTTGTTTTTGGCAATAAAAAACCGCCACGCGGGCGGTTATGGTTTGTTATTGACAATTAGTTGACGATGATGCCTTTCTTCCGCATCTCGTCGCAATAGTCCTGATATTCTTTCAATTCTTTGTGCGCACGGGCCGGGGCTTCCTTCTTCAACTTAAGCCCTTGGCAACCGGGTCCGCTATGGTCGAACCAATCTTCGGGAAAAGAGGCTGGAACCATTTCGTAGCACTCTTCTGATTCAGGTGTAAGTTTCTCGGCCATTTATTCCTCTCAAATACCAAGGTCTGAAAAATCATTTTTCATGAACCGTTCTAGTATTTTACCAACCTCTGCGGCCACTGGTCTAGGAGACGGACTACAGAGGTACTCAGAAACAGCTTCGGCAAAGAACTCTGCGCTATCCGTGTTTGCGTAATCAGACAGTTCCTTCTTTATAACTAACGGGTCGTTTTGTAAAGACAGGTTAGACAAAGCCTTGTCCATTACGCGTCCGGAAATAAAATATCTTTTCTTTCTCTTCTCCGTCGTATCAACGCCTGCGGCTTTCATGAGCTTTTCTAACCGCCCTTCAATCGCATGCCCCAGCTCATGCGAAGCTACTGCATAAGCTGCGCCTTTGGACATAACGCCCTGAGGATGGAATTGCGTAGCGATACAGTTGCTAAACGAAGCGGCGAAGGATGCCTCATTTCCTCTCCCGTAATACTTAGTATTGAAATCGATCGCGCCCCTACTCATCGAGCACTGACCATACGTGGAGCTTCCGAGCCTAGAACAATTAGCCCTACCGATATTTCCCGCAAGAAAAGGAAACTTTGAGCAGATGTCAGAATAAGCCTGCCCTATAGAGCGCGCGGTATCGGGTCCCATAAGATTAAGCCCCTGGGTCGGCGCATTCATTAGGCCGCTGGAATCCAATGCCGCCACAACGTCCGCGGATGTAGATGCTGATGCCAGGTCAGAATTTAGCTTTTGGATTTGCGGCTTAACGTTTTTCGCGAGCTCTTTTGAAAATTGCGCCTGAAAAGCGTTCATAGCCCGCTTTTGCTCACGCTTAAATCTTTCTGCCTCAAATTTCTTTTTCTGCTGCAGTTGACGTTTTTGGCGATTCGCGGGCCTTCTGGACGGCAGAGCCGCCAAAGCGTCAACCTTATCGCCGAGCTTCGAGGAGGCTTTATCCAGGGCCTTATAAAAATCCGTGCTTCTAAAATCCGCCCTGTCCGTATACCAGACAGAGGCTTCGGCGACACGCTCCAGGGCGGAAAGGCGAAGTCTCTCGGCGTAAAGATTTTTAAGATCTTCAACTTCGTCCGGCTCCAGGCCGTCCTCGCCTTTCGTAAGGTCTCCGTAGTCCCTTTCAAAAATATCATCGACACGTTTTCGAGCGGCCTGAAAACTCATCGCGCGCTCATATACCTTCTCCGCTTCGTCCGGGCCATACGGATAGCCCATGGATCTCAAGCGGTCATATTCTTTATCGAGCTCTTTGAGAATTTGGTCCTTGTTATCCAGGTCGATCGTGTAGGGATAATTAAGATCTTTGATCGCCTTACTTACGCTGTCCGGAGTAAATTCCTTCTGCGTCGACTTAACCAGCTTGGCCGTTTTCGTATATTTGTCGGAGCCAGTGTACTGAGGCTTCTGGGGAGCCTTGGGTGCTTTAGACCATTCAATCACGGCCTGCGCTCCCGGCTGCTCCTGTCTGCCGCCTCTGGGTGCCGCAGAGATATGGCGACCGTTAAACTTTCCGCCCATGCCCGCGAGAACCTCTCCGGTTCGATCGTCCAGTTTGACCGGCGTACCTTTGTTTTCGGGGCCGTTCGGTTTCACCGTGATCCACTTAACGCCGTCCTTAAAACGGACCGGAACGCGGCCGAGGATTTTGATATTCATAGCGCAAATCCATAAAAAGAAACCGCCCGATCACGAATGACCGAGCGGCTCAAACCCCATGTACTTACTCAAAGAGAAAGATCGGTTGTTGCACGGGACGATCAGCCCGCTATTTCCTTAGAATCATTCTTGCTAAGTAACAATCCAAAGGAGAATCCGTCGTTGAGATTAAACTTATCTCAATCGTTAAAGACCGGCCACGAAGCCAAAATAAAAAATAGAAGTAACCAATATGACATCAGAACTCTCCGAATCAACTGCGATCCAGGACAAAGAATTCCAGACAAAAGCTCTTCCCGTACCGAGCGAGGACGGACAGGGCTTAGCCGGAACACTTCTGCCTTTAGTCGACAGTGAATACAAAAAATTTGCGGTTGATATTTATAACGTTCAACTTGCGAACTGCCGCAATTACATGTGGCTATTCTTCATCGTCCTTTCTGCCTCCCTAGCTTTTTTCAAGGAATCAGAACTAGGGCCAATGCTTCTTGACTTCATCTACGGATATCCGGTCTCTGCTTTCTTTTTGCTTGCGCTACTTACCTTCGGATGCACTTTAATCTGCGCCTTACTTGGTTTCTGGATCGGCGTATCCATATCAACAGGGACCAAGTTCGTGGATGCCTATGAAAAACTACAAGACCGCCTCACTGACGTCGAGCTAGCCGAATTTAATAAATCTGACATCTACTCTTTGAAACGAGATCTACTTGACGGCCTATGTATCGCTTTACAAAACGGCATAAAGCAAATGGAGCGTCGGGGAGAAAAACTTGCTCAGCTTTCATGGCTTTTCAAGGGCGCCGTGATTAGCTTTTTACTCACCTTGATTTTTTACGGAGGTACATATATTCGATGACCAATAACGCAAAAAGTAACCCGACTCCAAGGCCGAAAGTATCACCTTACTCTAAGACTCAAGGGTCGGGATTAGCGCCACATACAGGACGCACAACGTCAACGTTTAAGGCAGATCACGCAATACGCGTTTGTGATTCTGCACCAAGAAAGAAGTAATTCAAAAGCAAAAAGCTCGAGACCCTCAACCGGTTTCGAGCTCCAGCGTACTACGTTTCTTCCGGGCACGCGAAAGACCGCTAGAGAGCGATTCTGCGCATCCTGGAAGGACAGTTTCAATTGTGAGTTACATATTAGCACAAAAGCAGGTCAGACATCCTGCTTCTTTTCTCCTGATTCTTCGCTAGCAGACAACCGCTCGGTGCCTTTGCGCGGCATAAAAGCCGCTATCAGTGAAGCAGTCGGAACCGCGAGAAAGGGAGTGACAATTTCCCATCCGTACCCCAGAAGGGCTAAAACAAGAGGAATGATGATGCAGGAGCCGGATATAGCGGCCCCGATCCACTGTCCCCACTTTTGGGCTTTAATAAATTGGTCGCTTTCTTTAGCCGCAATATCGATGACCTTCTCTTTTTGTTCTTCCTCTCTGCGAGTTGTATCGATGCGATATTCCTGCTCCCGTTCGGCCATTTTGACAATCCGTTCCGCTAGCCCGGACTTAACGTCATCGTACTTTTTAAGAATATCCGGATGCGGGATAGGGCCGGTATAAGTTTCAGAATGGATGGTTTGCGCCAGTACATTTTGACCCGTGAGGGTATTATCCACGGCCTTTGCCGCGGCGGTTTTAACTGGCGCGCTTGGCTTCTTCATGGACATAACGGACTGCTTTTTCAAAGTCCCTTCTGATGTTTTCGCTGTCGTCCCTAGCGGGTCGATAGGAGCTCTTAAGCACTTCGCCCCTTATCGGGGTCTCAATTCTAGCGGGGCGTAGGGCCGTCGCAGGAACGGAGAGCCCCGTCATCAGGCCGCTCATAAAAGAGGCTGTTGTCATGGTTTCGTTCCTTAAAGAATTTCTACTAGAAGAAACTACTTTAACACTGTTTTTATAGATTTGGCACCCTGAGCCGCGACTTTAGCCTCAAACTCCGTAAGAAACTTTTTCCTCCACTCGGCCTCACCGCTTGGCCTGACCTTTTGCTTTCTGCAATAGTGCTCATATTCGCGATTCGAGCCAAACACGAAAACCTTAACCGCCCGCTTTACCGGCAGTGAATCTATTTTCTCCGGCAAACTCATCCAGGCGCGCTGCAGAAGCTCGGCGTCCGAATAATCAGGCGCCGGAAGCAGGGGATCTCGGGTCTTAAGCTCGGTCACTTCCCTCCAGAATTTTTCCTCATCCGTTTCCGGGGCGCGCTCAAAATAACACTTGGCATACCGGCAGAAGGTGTCCGTAGGCGAGCGCCATCTGACAGGCTTGTCGCCATACACTCGCCGCCAGTTAGCCAAGCGTTCGTAGAAGTGGGTATCGATCAAAGAATTCTCCTGTTGATTTTTGCTTGATAATTAATTCCTATATCCGGGGAGAGGCAATGGAAATCTTTTTTGGTCTCATTAGCGCCGTCGCGGCCGTTATTGCCGCGTATTTTGGCACCGTACAATTCCTAGACGGGCGCCCTTATATCGCTGATACGAGGTGCCTCATGCTTAGGGACGGCATCGTTCTCTATGTCCAAATCGCTGTCGGCAGCGTCCAGTTCAGGATAAAAAGTGTTTCTGTGGACGGAATGCTGCTGGGGCAGCCGACCAACGGGGTGCATAAATTCGGCCTTCATTTGGTTCATTTTCCGCCCGAGGAATCCTTTGTCAAAGAACTTCCTATCGACGTAGTGCTCGACCCGATAATGTCTCCGCTTCCTCGAGAGTTGTTCTTTATCTGTAAGCCAACTAGATCCTGGACCCCCGCGGACAGTCTCCGAATAAACATCCGGATGTCCCGCTGGGTCAGGCTGACAAAGACAATCGCGATAGCAAGGAATAGCTGAGTGATTGAGATGATCATTAGGCTTGTTTCTATGGACATCTTTTTCTCCGTTATTTAATAGGTAAAAACCCCTAAGTTGTCCCGTTTATCCCATTTTTAATTAACTTTTAATAAATTTTTTAAATGCGTACGCATGAGAAACTTTCTTAAAAATCGATTTCAAACGGGACAAACGGGACAAAATTCCGAAACATCATTCCGATTCGTCCAAATTGGAAAAATCTTTCAACCGAAGGCCAAGAAAGCCTCTCCCTTTTATTCCGTTAGTCCTTTGAATACCTTTGAACCCCTTACCGCTCAGCTTTTTGCTGAGAGATCTCGTATTTTTGATATAACCTCTTAGCCCTCGAGGCTCGGCATAGGCCTCCCAGGATTGAAAAGCAGCAATACTGGAGACCGCATAGGTCGGCCCAAACTCAAAGCATTCTTCGAGCCACTCCTTGGTCAAGTCCTGGCCCTCCTTATAGCGTTCAGTGGCCTCGGCGACACATAGCGGAATGGTTAAACCAGCCCGCCTGTACTTCTTAACGCCTTCCAGAATCCAATTGAGAATCCCGGAGCTTTCGGCCTTGAGCCTTTCGCAGAGTGTCTTATCCTGCTCGTCCTCCTTGAATACTCGGTCAAAAGTCATAATGACGGTACGGCGCAGAATACCGTGGTCCGTTCCCCGGATCAAAAGATCATGATTGGTGCAGAAGTGAAGTGTGAACTGGGGCTTGAAGCTCACGGTCTTTTTAGCGTACAACCCGCGTGCCGCAATTTGCTCGCCGCCTGTGAGCGCCTTAATGGTGCCCTCTTTCAGCGGTTTATCGTCGTCCGGCTCCATGACCGTCACCAGGCGCTTGCCCTTTAATCGGAGGAGGTCCTCACGCGTCTGCCCGGCATTCGAGTTTGTCGACTGCCCGAGCAAAGTTTCGGACGGCGTAATAAGACCGAACTGTCCGTAAACGTGCAGAATCGTATTTGTGAGCGTCGATTTGCCGTTTGCGCCGCCGCCCTGCAGAGTAAAGAATTTTTGCTCGATCGGCTCGCCTAGAATCGGATAACTGGCAATGAGCTGATAAAACTCGGCTTTTTGCTCGTCTCCGCTGCACACCTCCAGTACGGTCTTTTTCCATAGCGGACAATCGGCTTGCGGATCATATGCCGCACCCATGACCTGAGTGAGGTAGTGGGTTTGTTCTGCGGGAATAAATTGCAGTGTTTTCAGGTCGATCTCGCCGTTCTGCACAGCGACGTAGCGAGTTTGAGCGTCCAGCTCGGAAGCATGAATGCGGATGCGATCATCGCCGCGCGCAATCTCGATCATGTGCCTGTACATCGCGGCCTTCTGCGAGGCCCCGCAGAAAGTGAAAAGCGCAGCACGTTCTTCTTCGCTCTCACAGTCCCGAGCATCGTCCACAATGGCGAGCACTGTCTGCCGGGCGAGCTCGGTCGCCTCCACGTCTGAGGTCTGCGCCCAGTAGTATCCTGTCCACATGAGCCATTCTCCGGTTTCCACAACGTAGCGCAGAGAATCGGCATAACGGTCGACAAATCGCTGAGCGTTGCCGTCCTCGGTAAGTTCATACTTGCCGCGCTTTCTAGGTTTCGGAAGGTAGCCTCGGATACTTGCCAAACTCGGCTTAAGACCGGTTAATTCGAGCACCTTGGCCTGTGCCGCCTTGACAAACTCCTCTTTATCCATAGAATCGGTAAGAGAAGTTTTCTTAAGTACATTTTGTACTTCGTATCTGTCGGTGCAGGCCTGCACCTTTGACAGTTCAATCTCGAGCTCTGCGCGTTTCGCTTCGCGCAGAGCTTTTTCCTTTGCCTTGTTTGCGCGCGCAATAATGGTGGCCATCGTCACCGGACGCTGACGCTTCTTTCCGAATCCGCCCCAGAGATACTCTGTTTCTTCCGGGCCTTTGTACTTTGCCGACTTCGCGCTCCAGGCGTCCCACAGCTGATAGGCCTCGACTGAGCCGTCGAAGTGAAAATGCAGGGCCATACCCGTCTCAACCCAGCGGGCACGGTCATCGACGTCACCGCCCGGGAGCATATCCAGGTACTTCTTTGCTTCTTCCAAATCGACGTTCGGCTTTTGGCCCTCGGCCACAACCATGTCGAACTCGCTCATGGGCGCAGCCGCGCCCGCTTCTTTTCCCGGCTCCTCAACTTTCCAGCCCTTGGCGCGACAGTATTCCTCCGTTGCCCGGATGATCTCTTTGGCGCGTTCAACCGAACAAGGCGGTAGGCCAGCAGCGGGAATAGTGATCGGGCCGCCGTAGGCATCGGTCCACTTGTAAGGCTTGCCTGTTTCCGGATGGATGCCGTAAGCGACGAACTGCTGACCGGCGCCGAGGATTTCAACCTGATGCTTCTCGCCCTTCTCATCGACGAATTTGGCCGAGCTCATCTTTTCTATTCCGGCCCTCTCAGCCGCAAAGAGATAAAGGATTCTCGGCGCTCTGCCCACGCGGGTAATCGTGTCGCCCAGTGCGTAGCGCAGACGATCCAGAAGCACCGGGTCGGTCGTGTCGCAGTCGATAGCCATGAGCGGGTATTCGCCCTGGCCGCAAAGGAGGCCGATGCCGTAATTTGCGTATACCTCGGCGTCCTTCGGCGCGAATCGGAAGTTTGGCCATTTAGGCTCCTGGCATTTTTTAGTTCCCGGCTTAATCGGTATTGGCAAATAGCCGTTGGCCGCTAATGCCGCGGCTTTGTCTTTGAAATAGTTAGGCATTAACTTGCTCCGTTTTTGCTTTGCGGGTCCTATTCGCCGCTTGTCTTAAAGCGTCCACGATTCTGTAATCGACACCTTTCTGTCCGGAAAGAATTCGACAAATAGTTGCTTGTGTCGTATGGGCAAGCGCCGCAATTTGCGCCTGGCTAAATCCCCGCTCCTGCAATCGTCTAATTGCGTTTTTTGGTTCCTGATAAAGCGGCATAAAGAATCCTATACAAATACATATACGAATTAGTTTAATTGTTATATGTATTTATTGCAACGTAAGATAATGCTTTTATTCGTAAGCGTATAATTGAACTATGAGCAAATTGAAATCGAACCTACATGAAATTCTTGCGGATCGAAACCTAAAGCCCGCTGATTTGGTCAAGCTAACTGGTTTGCCGCAACCAACGGTGTCTCGCATTCTGAAGGGCGAGCAGGATAACCCGACCCTGTCGACGCTCACCGCGCTGGCAAAAGGCCTCGAGGTCCCTCTTGGCCGCTTGCTAGGGGACGGTCTAGAAATGAAGGAGGCCGAATCGGTGCGTTCGTTGAGAAAGGTACCGCTCCTTAATTGGGTACAAGCGGGAACGCCTACACTTGTGGCTCCTAATCACGTCGACGAATGGTACGTATGCCCCGTGGATATTAGCGAGAATGGCTACGCTCTCGAAGTGAGAGGTGAATCGATGGAGCCAAAATTTCAAGAAGGCGACATCGTTTTTGTGGACCCTGACTTGCCAGCTGAGCCCGGCAAGATAGTTATTGCTCAGGACGAAACCTTCTCAGAGACAGATGCGACTATGAAAAAACTTGTCATCGAGGGGAGAGAGGCGTACCTGAAGGCGCTCAATCCCGATTGGCCCGGCCCAAAGTTTATAAAACTTACGCCCTTTATTAAGATTGTGGGTGTCGTTGTAGGTAAATACGTTCCCGTCTGATTTTTTAAGCTCGATTTTTGCGGATGCGCCCGCATAAGGGCGCATTTTTCGCACAGGAGTTATACATAAACTAATCTTTCATACATATAAGTTGCATTTAAGTATTCTTTTATGTATTATTCATACATAAATTCATTATCGCTAGGAATACGAAATGCCAACTGCCAAACGCAAAATTTCCTCACATATCACAGGCCTTGAACTTCACTTCGAGCTCAAGAAGGCTCTTACCGAGAAGAACTACAAAGCCATGACAGCTGTGGGGCTGTCCTATCTGCTCAATATCACTGTCTCCGATGCAATCACCCTCATGGACGGCAGACGTCCTTCCATTGAGGCAGTACATAAAGCCCTTTGTTTTATTTTGGAAGCTCCGCCCCTCCCGGTGCCTTTTGTTATCTCGGCTCAGCCCGTTGTCAACTTTTGCCCGAAGGAGGTGGTCTATGCGTCGCGAATTTAACGATCTCGAAATCTTTGCCGGCGCCCTTGTTGCTTTCTTCTGCTTCTGGGGCTTCGTCTACCTTGTCTTCATTCTTCCGGAATTTCTCGGAGGTCTTTTATGAACTCAGTCTTTAACCTGGCGTCGTACAACCTGAACACGATGACCGATGATGAGCTTATCGCCTGGATTCGTGCAGAAGGCCTCACGCACATGCCTCCGATCATCCGCACGCTTGTCGAACGCCTGGACGCGACGCAGCCGATTATCGATGCCTGCGAGGAATCAGAGGAGCAACTGGTATCTCGGGAAGAAAGGCTTGACGCAAACCTTGAGGATTTTGCCATCAATTTTCAAGAAGCCCTCAACGAACTTGACGGTGATCTCGAAGATATCGCGGAAAAAGTTAGCTCAGCTGTCGACGGACTGGAATTATCTGAGCTTGGCGTTCTCCGAAATGGCGAAGTTGTTTGCAAAGAAGCCCTGAAAGATCCGACTGAAAAAGATCTTGTCGTCATTCCTCGAGGATCACTCGAAGCAATCAAAGCCGTTCTGAACGGTATTAGCAGCTCTCTTATCCATCTCGAAGCCGGGGACAAATTCCCCGATCCCCCTACTGTCTAAAGGAGACAATCATGTCACTTGAAAATGTCATCGCTGAAAACACTCAGGCCATCAACAACCTTGCCGAACTCATTCGCCAGGCCATGCACATGATGCCGCCCACGGCTCCGGCACCTGTCACTCCGCAGGCCGCCCCGGACAACGGCATCCATGTCCCGCCGAAACCGGCGCCCGTCCCTGAAAACCCGCCGTTTGTTGCTCCGGCGCCTGCTCCTCAGGCAGTTGCTCAGCCTGCACCTGCTCCTGAGGCGCCCGTGGATTATGTAGCCCTTCGCAAGGCGCTCATGCAAAAGGTTATGCAGTTATTCAGTCAGAGCGTGGAAGTCGGCAAACAGATCCTGTCCTCGTTCGGCGCTCAGAGGCTCTCCGATGTTCCGGACGACAAGCTGGAAGCCTTCGCTGCTTCCGTCGATAAAGCTCTTGCAGGAGTTTAATCATGGCCCATGCACTTCTTTCCCCGTCATCCGCCTACCGCTGGATGCACTGCCCGGGCTCCGTTTCCCTCTGCCGACTTTTCCCGGACGAATCGAGCGAATATGCAAAAGAAGGCACGCTCGCCCACGCTTACGCGGCGCATATTCTCGATCCGAATCAGCCCAAACCTGACGAAGCGATCCCGAGCGAAAACCTCACTTTTGTGAATGACTATGTGAGCTATGTCGAGCGCGAAACTGCGGGTGGCATTCGCCAGATCGAATTTCCGGTCGCTATCTCTGAAGTTACCGGAGAAGCGAACGCTAAAGGGACAATCGACTGCGCGGCTCTTATCGGCAATACGCTCAAAATCATCGATCTGAAGTTCGGCCGCGGCGTGCGCGTTGAAGCAGAAGGCAACCTGCAGCTTTCGATCTACGCCTGGAGTGCCGCCCAATACTTCTCTCTGTTCGACGAAATCAAGGAAATCGAGCTCCATATTTTCCAGCCCAGGATTGACAATATCGATTCCTGGAAGCTCACGCCCGCCGAGCTCGAGACCTTCGTCAATAATGCCCGGGCATGCGCGGCCAAAGCGATCTCTTATCTGAACGCCGATCCGCTGCCGCCTGAATCGCTGATCCCGAGCGCTGATGCCTGCCGCTTCTGTAAGGCCAAATCAGCCTGTCCGGCGCTTCGCCGGAAGGCCGCTGAAGCAGTCGACTTCAAGCCCATCACGGAAGCGGGCGACGCGATCCCGATCATTCCGGAAGAAGCATTAAGCCCGGAAAAACTCGGGCAGAACTTAGCGCTGGCGGATCTCCTGGAGCCCTGGATTGCAGCAGTCCGAGAAGAAGCCCATAAGCAGATGCTCGAAGGCGTTCATATCGACGGCTTCAAGCTAGTGTTAGGACGCCCGGGCAATCGCCAGTGGACGAGCGCAGCAGAAGCAGAAGAACTGCTGAAAACCTTCAAGCTCAAGGAAAACGAGCGCTATAGCTACAAAGTCATCACGCCGACGGCGGCAGAAAAGCTCTACAAGGCCGGCCGCATCGGACAGCGCCAGTGGCCGAAGCTCGAACAAATCATCACGCGAAGCGAACCCGCGCCTGTGGTCGCACCCGAAAGCGACAAGCGTCCCGCCTGGACACCTGCCGCACAACCTACCGACTTTCAACCTGTTAATTAAAAGTTAAGGAGTTTTCAATGACTGCTATCAATATCTCCGGACGTCTGTCCTTCGAGCACATTTTCGTTGCCGATTCGTCCAACGGTTCTGCGCCTGCTTTCTCGGCAACCGTTCTGATCGATAAGAACGATCAGGCACAGATTCAGAAAATCAGCACCGAAATCCAGCGCGTGGCGACTGAGAAGTGGAAAGACAAGGCCCCTGGCCTGCTCAAATCTCTGTACGCCACAGAAAAGCTCTGCCTGCGCGACGGCGACAACAAAGAATACGACGGCTACGCCGGAATGATGTACGTCACTTCCCGCAACAAGGCCCGCCCCACTGTTGTGGACCGCAGATGCAATCCCGTGACCGAGGCCGACGGCCTGGTTTATTCCGGCTGCTATGTGAACGCCCGCATCGAACTCTGGGCGCAGGACAACGCCAACGGCAAGCGCGTCAACGCCAAATTACTCGGCATCCAGTTCGTCCGTGATGGTGATGCATTCGGTGCAGGTTCCGCTCCGGCCAAACCGACCGACTTCTCCGACCTCGGAGACGGTGACCCTGCTCCCGCTTCTGTTGGCGGGAATCCTTGGGACTAAGAATCTTTAGGACATGGCTCTACGGAGCCATGAGTTAAGGAGACTTAATATGAAAACACTCTGGGCAGACCTAGAAACATTCAGCCGCCGAGACATCAAAAACGGCCCGCATCAATACGCTGAGGACTGTTACGTTCTGCTTTTTGGCTATGCGATCGATGACGAGCCTGCGAAGGTTTGGGATCTAACAGTCACAGAAACGATGCCGGAGGATCTCCGGGCAGCGCTCGCCGATCCTGCTGTTAATACCGTATGGCATAACGGCGCAAATTTCGACGTTCCTGTCCTGCGCAAAGCCAAAAACCTGCAGGTTGACCTTCCCTTTGAACGGGTCGATGACTGTATGGTCAAGGCGTATTCGCACGGTTTGCCCGGCGCCCTGGGGACACTGTCCGAGGTTTACGGCCTGCCCGTTGATCAGGCAAAAGACAAGGACGGTCGCCGCTTAGTGCTGAAATTCTGCAAGCCGAATTTTCAGGGCAAGATCGCCAGCCGCAAAACCGATCCGGAGGATTGGGCGAGATTCGTAAATTATTGCCGCCTGGACGTCGAGGCCATGCGCGTGATTTATAAAAAGCTCCCTAATTGGAATTGGGGCCCGCGTGATCGTGCTCAGTTCGTAATCGATCAGCGCATTAATAATCGCGGTGCTTTGATGGACGTTGAGCTTGCACATGCTGCTATCGACCTCTCCGAGCGCTTGCGCCTGGAGAACGCTGAGAAAACCCGCAAGCTCACCGGCGGCGAAGTCGAGGCCGCTACCCAGCGCGATGCCCTGCTGAAATATATTCTCTCAGAGTACAACGTCAAGCTCCCGGATCTGACCCGCTCCACGATCGAGCGCCGCCTGGCTGACGAAAATATTCCGGAGCCCGTGAAGGAATTGCTCCGGGTGCGCCTCGCGTCCACTAAGACGAGCACGGCCAAATACAAAAAGCTGATCGCCTGCGTGAATTCCGACAATCGCATGCGCGGATGTCTCCAGTTCCGCGGAGCCACACGCACAGGCCGTTATGCAGGGCGCCTCATGCAGCTGCAGAACCTCCCGCGCCCGACGCTCCCGCAATACGTCATTGACGCAGGCGTCGAGGCCATCAAAGGGGGCTGGGCGGAATATCTGACCGAGCCCGGTGAGCTTATGTCCTCCTGCCTGCGCTCCTGCATTATGGCCACGCCGGGCAAGCACCTTGTCGTAGCCGACTTGTCCAATATCGAAGGTCGCATGCTCGCCTGGCTTGCCGGAGAGACCTGGAAAATTCAGGCGTTCAGAGACTTCGACGCCGGTCACGGCCCCGACCTCTATAAAGCGACTTATGGGCGCACCTTCGGTATCCGTCCGGAGGACGTTACCAAGCATCAGAGACAAATTGGCAAAGTGATGGAGCTCGCGCTCGGTTACCAGGGCGGCGTCGGTGCGTTCCTCACGTTCGCCTCTGCATACTCGATCGACCTTGATGAGCTTGCGAAGCATGTCCGGGAAAATATTTCCTTTAGCTACTGGGGCCAAGCCGAAGGGTCTTATGAGTGGTACACGGAAAAGAAACTCACTCACGGCCTAAAGCGCGACACATTTATCGCTTGCGAAGCCGTCAAATTAGCCTGGCGCGATGCGCACCCGGCAATTCAAAAATTTTGGGCATCGTGCGACACGGCCGCCATCCGGGCAATGAACGGCGTCCCCAGTCAGGCCTCCAAATTGTGGTTCGATCGTAAAGGCGCCTGGCTCAGAATGCGCCTACCTTCCGGGCGCTTTATCTGCTATCCCGGCGCCCAGCTCGAGGACGGAGGCGTCGGCAAAGGCACGTTCAGCTACATGGGCATCGATCAGTATTCCCGGAAGTGGTCCCGCATTCCGACCTACTCCGGAAAAATCGTAGAAAACGCGACCCAGGCCGCAGCCGCCGACATTCTGATCGGTGCGATGGCCGCCATCGAGCAGGCAGGGTTTGAAATCGTTTTCTCAGTTCACGACGAATTTATTACAGAAGCCGCACTCAACAAGGACAACTCCGAGCTCGAGCGACTAATGGCAACACCGCCCTCCTGGGCACCGGACCTGCCGCTGGCTGCGGCCGGATTCACTTCACTTAGATACAAGAAAGATTAACCATGTTGACAAGCACATACATTCAAGCCCAAAATACAAGTGCCGTCGAAAACGGACGGTACGGGCTTGGCAGCCTGTTTTTGTCAACTGGCGCATTGCGCCACCTCTCGGGTGGTATTTTTGTGCGTGCTTGCATTACTTTAACGAGCGAGCGCTGCGGGACATCGAAAGATGTGCTGCGACCAGTTGCGCAGTCTGCCAACCCGCGGTGCCTCGCTCTCCATCTTGGCAGGTGGGTTCGAGGCTTCACTGAAAACAACTGGAGTCTTGTAATGCAAGAAAACTCATCTATTGGTGCATCCGCGCCTGTCTTATCTATCGTCAAAAATCAAGTCACAGCGCTTTCTACCGACGTCGCTCAGTTTTTTGGAAAGTTGCATAAGCACGTCATCCGCGATATTGAAAATCTGCTCTCTAACCTGCCTGCCGAACGTCAGTCCAATTTTGGACAGACGTTCGTAACCCGCGCCAATCCTAAGAATCCGCAAGTTAAGATTCAATCCAAAGCCTACCGCATGACTCGTGACGGTTTCACGCTTCTGGTCATGGGTTGGACCGGAGAGAAAGCGCTTCAATTCAAACTTGCCTGGCTTGATGCTTTCAACAAAATGGAAGAAGAACTCAGAGCCAAAAATACGGTTCAAGCTCTTCCTCTCTCCTCTCCACTTGGAAAGTCTATCGCGCCAGCTATCAATGCGGCTCCCATGCTCCATGGACAACTTCAATGCGTCCAATTAGCCATGAAGGATCGTTTTACCAATCAGCGTGATTTACTCCGCGCTTATTCAATCCTTCAGCACCATTTTTGCGTAACGTCGTATCGTCAAATTCCCGCAGCGAGATTTGATGAGCTCATGGACTACATCAAATCTATGGAGATGAAACCCCTCCGCGTAAAGAAATCCAATGCGTTCCTAGCAACATCAGATAACGACCTTATAAGTCGCTTCGGGATCACCATCATAAACGGGGAACCCAAAATTTATGAGCTGGGCGATGCGTGGCATTTAGTCAGGGTGGGCAGCTATGAGTGGATCAAGGCCTACTGCGAAAACCGACTGCCTGCTAACCAAGTACCTGATTTACTCAAAGCACTTCTCCACCGCTTGAATAAAGAAACTCTCTAATAAATAAAACGAGGGGCCCTCGCCCCTCAAAGGATAAATCATGAAGATTCTAATCATCGTTTTAGCTTCGATTTTTGCCTTGGTAGCAGGCATGTTTATTACAGGCCTTCTGACCAAAATTGACAGCCTGACGTATCAAGTCCTCCAGCTTCAGGCACGAGTCCGCCGCATGGAGAAAAAAGAGGAGAACCGATAATGACGCCCGAAGGCAAAGTCGTCGCGCTGATTAAAAAACGCATCAAGGAAGCGGGCGGCGAAGTTCGTAAATGCGCCTGGGAGAATTGCCGGGGAGCGCCCGACCTGCTTGTCATGCTTCCAGGGATCCATGCTTGGATCGAGGCGAAGACGGAAACCGGCAAGCTCGGCCCTCACCAGGCGCGCGAGCACACTCGCATGACAACCGCCGGCTGCAAGGTGTACGTGGTTTTTGGCGAGGATCAGGCGCAGGCCCTGGTGAGCCACCTGATCTCTGTCTCCCGCTCCGGAGTAGAGGAACAATATGCGTAAGTTCAATCCCTGGCCGTACCAGCAGAGAATGATCCAGTTCGCTCTGCAGCATCCCCGCTGTGGTCTCTTTGTTCCCATGGGTATGGGTAAGACGAGCGCATCGCTTGCCATCATCGATGTGCTTAAAAACATATTCGAGGAAGGTCCGGCGCTCGTCATCGCGCCCCTGGCGGTTGCCCGGAACTCCTGGCCGAGTGAGGTAAGAAAGTGGGAGGACTTTTGTCACCTGAAGGTTTCTCCTATCCTGGGGACGACAAAGGAGCGCATTAAGGCCCTGCACACGAAGGCGGACATCTATGTCATCAACTATGACAATCTGATGTGGCTCGATAGCTTTTTGACCGCTAAAAATTACACGTGGCCCTTTCCTGTCGTTATCGCTGACGAATCCACGCGGCTTAAAAGTTTCCGGACACGCCAGGGATCCAAACGCGCCAAAGCGCTCGCTAAGTTCTCAAACTTCTTCAAGCGTTTTATCGCCTTGACCGGCACGCCCTCGCCCAATGGCTTAAACGATCTTTGGGGGCAGTTGTGGTTTATCGATCATGGCGAGCGCCTGGGGAAGTCTTTCACGGCATTCCATAATCGCTGGTTTAGACCTTTGCAGGTCGGAGCCAATGCGGCCGCAGTTCAATGGGTGCCCCATGACTTCGCACAGTCGCAGATCCAGGACGCAATCGCCGACGTCTGTCTCTCAATCAAGGCGGAGGACTACTTCGACCTGGATAGGCCCCAATTCGTCAATATCGAAGTTGATTTGCCGGACGAAGCTCGGCGCCTCTACGACGATATGGAAAAAGCGCTCTTTATCGAGCTCTCGAACAATAAGACAGTTGAGGCGGTCAACGCGGCGGCTAAAACGGTTAAATGCCTGCAACTGGCAAACGGGGCCGTTTACACCGACGAGCTGCACAACTGGGAAGAAGTTCATACGGCCAAACTCGACGCGCTCGCCTCCATTGTCGAGGAAGCCGCAGGAGAGCCCCTCTTAGTGGCGTACCAATTTAAGACCGACCTTGCCCGCATCCTCAAGGCCTTTCCGAAGGCTAAGGCGTTCGATAAACGTCCGGAAACCGTTGAGGCCTTTAACAACGGCGAAATTCCGATGCTACTCGTTCACCCGGCAAGTGCCGGGCACGGTCTGAGCCTCCAGGACGGATCCAGCAAATTGGTCTTTTTTAGCCAATGGTGGAATCTCGAAGAATATCAGCAAGTTATCGAACGTATTGGCCCGATGCGTCAAATGCAGGCGGGGCATCCGAGAGTTGTAACGGTTTACCAGATCCTCGCCCGGGACACGATCGACTACGTGGCCCTATCGAAAAAAAGGTCAAAAAGAGAAGTTCAGGACATGCTTCTGGACTATTTGAGAAACAAAGGAGCTTGACATGCGACACATCAAAAACCCGCTCCATCGTGCCAATGCTCAGGCGCAGCGCGAATTTAACTTTATCGCCGGCGGCCGCAAATATTTGGTCCGGCTAAATCTGCTTTACGCCTATGTGTATGAGGCAGACGTCGGGGCAACTGAATACGAGTGTTTGGGGAAAGTTTCCAACCGACTTCCGGCCGGACGTCTTAGATACCCGCGCACAACTGAGGGTGCTTCAATTTGCCTCAGGGAAGCGCTTGCCGGGAAAAGTAATCGAGAAAAGAAAGAACAGAGAATTTTGGAGGCAGAAAAATGATTGTTCAAATGAAAAAGGGACCGATCCCCAGAGAATTATGGGGAAGTGAAGACAAGCATAACCGTTTCCTGGTAGGTTTCGAAGAAAGCCCAAAGGATGCCTCGGCATTGAGGTACGGACTGGTTTTAGACGGATTTTTTGACGACGGTGATTATTTCACCTGTCCGGTCTCCGAAGTTAAATCCTGGTGTCTCATTGAAACAGGAACCCCGGGAAAGTGGAGAATCAAGAATCGGGCCACCAGAGAAAATCTAAAAAAATATTTCACCGAAGAGGAAATTAATCGGATATGCGATTGCAACATGGGCAACGGGAACAAGGAAGTCCTCTTTGCTAAGAGAATTCCTTGTTCCCGTCGCCCATACCTGCTGTTCGTAAATTGCTATGTGGACCAGGCAGATATTGAATTAGTCCAGGGCTATCGTCCGGACGCTTGGAATCCTTATCCTGCGATAAAACCTACCGTGTCAGGCTTTTATCTACTGACTGTAAAACTTAAAGATCAGCCGAACGTGAAGCCCTTTGTGACCATCGGCTGCCTAGATCCGTTCGGCTATTGGGAAAAGTACACGGATTCCGAGGTGCTGGCCTTTAGAGAATTACCGGAAGCCTATGAGAAGGAGAAAGAAAAATGAAGCAAGGCAGAGACTTTGGAAAGCCTAAGCTCGACCGCCTGGATGTTATGAGGGTTTTAAATATTAGCCGGACAACGTTGTGGCGCCTAGAGAAGGCCGGGAAACTGGTGCCCCAATTTCGATTAGGGCGCTCCGTCCGATACGATTATGACTATGTGATGCGGTTTAAAATGCCCGCATAATTGACTAGCCCCGCTGATTGGCGGGGCTTTTTCTTATTCAGGAAGTTTATATTTTTCCTTATAGGAATCGATCATGTCGGCCCAATCCTGCAGCATTTTCCGGCGTTGTTTGGCGTAGTCAGCCACGTTATAGACCGCTCGAATGCCGGAAGCCACATGCGATAAGCTCGCCTCGATCCAATCGGAGTTATAACCGTTCTCGTTCAAAATAGTGCTGCCGGTTCGCCGAAAATCGTGTAGCGTGCAGGAATCGAACTTAATCCCTGCCTGAGCCATAATTTTCCGACAGGTTTCTATGAGCCTATTCGGTGTGGAATTAGCTAGCGGTTTGCTCAAACCATATTTAGCTGGAAAAATAAAATCGCTTTTACTTGTGCTCAATGTCCGAAGGCAAACCAATATGTCATAGGCTTGATTGCTTAAATAAACATTGTGAGGCCTTTTAGTTTTCATGCGTTCTTTTGGAATACGCCAAATTTTCTCGTCCCAGTCGATTTCCTGCCAAGTTGCATGGATGACCTCAGACTTCCGTAGCAAGGTATAAAGCGCTAGTTTCACGGCGCTGATGCTAAGCAAATCGCACGATGTTCGATCCATCGCGTTCAGCAAATAGCCGATTTCCTTAGGAGCCAGCGCCCTTGTTTTCGGCGCGTTTACGTGAATTGTGGAGGGAGGGACGTCCTCGGTAGGACTGCGCAGTTTCGGACCGCCATGGGTCGAGGCGTACCTAAAAACATTCTTAATCAGCATGCGACAAAGGAGCGCCGTACTTGGCGCTTGCTCTGCGACTAGCTTGTCTGCCAAGCGACGTACATCGTTGTCTGTGATTTCGGACAACTGCAATTTACTCAGCGCCGGAGCCAGGTGATTTTGAATTGCGTACTGGCGCATCTTGGCAGTCGAATCCGCGACTTTAGCGTCAGCGACATAACGCTCGAGCCAGGCCCCGAAGGTATCGTCTTTAGACTGCCGCGCCTCTGTCTGTTTTTTACGCGCGGGCGATATTCCTTGAGCTAAAAGGGAACGTGCCTGCATCAGTTCCTGACGGGCTTGTGCGAGCGTAATTTCGCCATAACTTCCGATGGTCAGAGTTTCCTGGCGATTGTTATAGCGGTAGTTAAATTTGAATGTCTTTTTACCTGTCGGATAAACGAGCAAATAAAGGCCGTCGCGGTCTGCGACTTTGTATTGTGTCTCTTTCGGCGTCAGTTGGTTGATCTTTTTATCAGTCAGCATGTCGGGGTTCCAAACCATCAAAAAATGCCGTTTTTGGCAAAACCATCATCATTTTACGATGGTTCGATGATTTTTTCTGCCTGAAACCATCAAATAAACCATGAAAATTTATTTGAAATAACGAGAAAAATTGAGAAACTTCAAGCAAAATATTGAAACCGAAACGACGCCTAATTTGTTGATTTTTAGGCATAAAAATAGGGTGTTTTTTGAAACACCCTGAAAAGCTAGGAAACACCTAAAAACCTAATTAGGCTACTCCCACTCGATCGTTGCGGGGGGTTTGCCAGATACATCATAAACGACGCGGTTAATACCCTTAACCTCGTTGATGATGCGGTTGGAAACCTTGCCAAGAAGATCGTATGGCAGATGAGCCCATTTAGCGGTCATAAAGTCGCTGGTCTGAACAGCTCTCAAGCTGACAACCCAGTCGTATGTTCTACCGTCGCCCATCACACCGACGCTCTTAACCGGCAGGAAGACAACGAAAGCCTGGCTGACTTTGTCATACCAACCTGCATTGCGAAGTTCTTCAATGAAGATCGCATCAGCTTCTCTCAGAAGATCGGCGTATTCGCGTTTAATAGCGCCGAGAATACGAACGCCGAGGCCGGGACCAGGGAAAGGATGACGATAAACCATTTCGGCAGGCAGTCCCAGTGCGATACCGAGTTCACGAACTTCGTCTTTGAAGAGTTCGCGAAGCGGTTCGAGAAGCTTCAGATGAAGTGTATCGGGCAAACCGCCGACATTATGGTGGGACTTAATGGTTTGGGCTTTCTTGGTCTTGGCGCCGTTGGATTCAATGACGTCAGGATAAATGGTGCCCTGTGCGAGCCACTTAGCATTCTGCAGTTTTTCAGCTTCTTCCTGGAAGACTTCGACAAACAGACGACCGATGATCTTACGTTTGGCTTCAGGATCGGTAACACCGGATAACGCATCCATGAACCGGTCGGAAGCATCAACCACAATCAGCTTCATACCCATATTGTCACGGAAAGTCTGAGCGACCTGTTCTCTTTCGTGAAGACGAAGCAGTCCGTTGTCTACGAAAACGCAGGACAGCTGATCGCCGATCGCGCGATGAATCAAAGCCGCCGTAACGGAAGAATCGACGCCGCCGGAAAGACCGAGAATAACTTCATCTTTTCCAACCTGATGACGAATTTTTTCAACGGCTTCCTGAGCGAAGTTGCCCATGACCCAGTCGGGAGTGGCCTTGCAGATCTTAAGAACAAAGGTCTCAAGGATTTCACGGCCCTTCTCGGTATGCGTAACTTCGGGATGGAACTGGACAGCGTAAAAGCCTCTTTCCTCGTCAGCCATACCGGCGATGGGGCAAGTCGGAGTCGAGCACATCAGTTTGAAGCCGGGAGGCATTTCAGTGACTTTGTCGCCGTGGCTCATCCAAACCTTCAGATAGCTCTTGCCGTCTTTATCAGTAAAGTCGGAGATGTTCTTCAAAAGTTTTGTGTGGCCGTGCTCACGAACTTCTGCGTAGCCGAACTCACGCTGAGCGCCGCTTTCAACTTTGCCGCCGAGCTGCTCAGCCATTGTCTGCATGCCGTAGCAAATGCCTAAAACCGGAACGCCGATTTCAAAAACGGCCTTCGGAGCGCGGTCCGTGGATTCTTCATAAGCGCTCATGTGAGAGCCGGAAAGGACGATGCCGCTCGGCTTGAATTCTTTAATAAATCCATCCGATACGTCGCAGGAGTGGACTTCGCAGTAAACGTGAGCTTCACGAATACGGCGCGCAATCAATTGCGTGACTTGGCTTCCGAAGTCAAGAATTAAAATTCGATCGTGGTTCATCTTCGCTAAATATCAATTAAAAACAAAAGTCGGCCCGAGTCTATAAAACTCGAGTCGACCCTTGCCCGTCATATTAATCTGAAATTTCAGACATGTAGGAAAATTAATGTTCCAGTCTGTAGTTCGGAGCTTCCTTCGTGATCTTCACATCGTGAACATGAGATTCACGCCAGCCGGCAGATGTGATTTCAACAAAGCAGGCCTTGTTGCGCATCTCATCAATCGTACGGCAGCCGCAGTAGCCCATAGAAGAACGCAGACCGCCGCACATCTGATAGATGATGGCAAGAACGCTTCCTTTGTAGGGGACCATACCTTCGATGCCTTCCGGAACAAACTTATCAACGTTGCCGTTGTTGTTGTCCTGGAAGTAACGGTCGGCAGAACCTTTATTCATGGCGCCGAGAGAACCCATACCGCGGTAGCTCTTGTAAGAGCGGCCCTGGTAAAGAATGATTTCGCCCGGAGCTTCGTCGGTACCTGCAAACATGCCGCCCATCATGACGGTATTGGCGCCGGCTGCGATGGCTTTTGCGACGTCGCCGGAAAAACGGATACCGCCGTCAGCGATCAGAGGAACACCGGAGCCCTGAAGAGCTTCGGCAACGTTGGAAACAGCTGTAATCTGCGGAACACCGACACCGGCAACAACGCGAGTCGTACAAATGGAACCCGGGCCGATCCCGACTTTAACAGCGTCTGCACCGTTTTCAACGAGGGCTAGGGCAGCAGTGGCAGTAGCAATGTTTCCGCCGATAACCTGAACCTGAGGATAGTGCTGCTTAACCCATTTGACGCGGTCAAGCACGCCCTGAGAATGGCCATGGGCTGTGTCAACAACCAAGACGTCGACACCGGCATCAACCAGCAGCTCGACACGTTCTTCCGTACCGGCTCCGACGCCGACAGCAGCACCGGCAAGCAGTTTGCCGTGTTTGTCTTTGGAAGCATACGGATGTTCGGTTGCTTTGATGATGTCTTTGACGGTCATCAAGCCGCGAAGGTGGAAGTTGTCGTCAACAACCAAAACTCTTTCAAGACGATGCTCGTGCATCAGTTTCTTAGCGTCGTCGAGTGTGGCGCCTTCTTTAATCGTGATCAGGCGTTCGGCCGGTGTCATGATTTCACTAATCTTGGCGTCCATGCGGTCTTCGAAGCGAAGGTCGCGGTGTGTAACCATACCGAGAACTTTTTCGCCCTGAACAACGGGAAGACCGGAAATGTTGTGTTCGCGGGTCAGACGAATCACGTCGGCAACAATCATGTCCGGACCGATGGTGATCGGGTCGGCAACCATGCCTGCTTCGTGGCGTTTAACTTTATTAACTTCGGCAGCCTGAGCCTGGGCTGTCATGTTTTTATGAATAATACCGATGCCGCCTTCCTGAGCTAAGGCAATGGCCAAATTAGCTTCAGTAACCGTATCCATAGCTGCAGAGCAGAACGGGATGTTTAAGCGGAGGTCTCTGGTGAATTGTGTGGAAAGGACGGTCTCGCGGGGAAGTACGTTCGAGTATGCAGGAACGAGGAGAACGTCGTCAAAGGTTAAAGCCTTTTGAAGGAGTCGCATTGTTGAACCTCTAAGCACAAAAAACAATTATACGTAAATTGAAGGAGCTGTATTTGTTGACAGCAATAGGTATTTATTCGAAGGGTGAAATTTTATTTCGCATGTTTTCGACCTCGAGTTGCCAAAAGCGGTTTATTTAAAGCGCGAAGCCGTCTGGCTTCTTTCGGATCGATTCGGAGCGGTTCGGTTAATTCAATTCGGTCCCCGTCCTTGAGGAGGTCTTCTTCTTTGCAGCGCCGGCCGTAAATGCTCAGACCGATTTCTTCGGTTTTTTGCCAGCCGAGTGCGCGCAGTGCGTCCCCGACCGTTGAACCTTCAGGAAGCTCAAGAACTTTTTTGAGCAGTCCGGAGGGTGTTTGTTTTACGGCTGATAACAGCAAATGAACCTCCCGTACCTCGAATAAAGTAAAATTGTGCAGATTTTACTCGGCTTTCAGCCTGTTTTCGGCCCTGCCGCATCAATTCGCTGTGAGCCATTATTACTTGGAGAGCAACCTTGGCAATTATTCAAAATAAAAAGGCCAGATTCGACTACGAAATTGAAGAAAAATTTGAAGCCGGTCTGGAACTAAGAGGATGGGAAGTGAAATCCATCCGTGCCGGCGGCGCTTCCATTAAAGAAGCTCACGTTTTCGTCAGAAACGGAGAACTGTTTTTATTGAATGCAAACATTACGCCTCTGAAAACCGCCAGTACCCATGAAAAAGCGGATCCCACGCGTAACCGTAAGCTCCTTCTTCATAAGCATGAAATCATGCGATTAATCGGCCGCGTCGAACAAGCCGGGTATTCGCTGATTCCTTTAGACATGCATTTCAAGGACGGACGTGTCAAACTCGAACTCGGCCTTGGTAAAGGGAAAAAGTTATTTGAAAAACGAGCCGATATCGGTAAGCGAGAGTGGAAACGCGAACAAGGCCGTCTGTTGAAAAACAGAACACTTAACCGAAAATAATCTTTTATCGAGCTGCCGAATGGCAGCTCTCTTTTTGTAACCCTATGAAATACTTCCTTTTATGCCTTGCACAAGCTGCTGCTATTTCTTTGGCAGCCCCTGCTTCTGCCTCTCCTTTCTATCCTACAGAGGCCGCAGTCTTCTTCTCTCCTAACGGAGGCGCTGAGAACGCCATCGTTCAATCTATTGACAGCGCAAAGGTCCGAATTCGTATGCAGGCCTTTCTTTTCTCTAACAAGGAAATTACGCAGGCGCTCATCCGAGCTCATCAGCGCGGCGTGAAAGTCGATGTCATCATTGATAAGAAGATGCCTAAGAAAAAACCGAATACAACGGAAGACCTCTTAAAAACCGGTGTTCCGACTTTCTTTGACACGGCTCACCGAACCGCGCACGACAAAATCATCATCGTCGATGACAATATCGTCCTCACCGGAAGCTTCAATTTCGTCAAAGTCGCCGAAACCAAGAACGGGGAAAACCTCTTAATTTTGAAATCCAAGCCGCTCGCCGAAGAATATGTCAAAAACTGGGAGAAGCATTTCTCTCACTCCGTTCTGGCAGCGCCAGAAAAAGAGAAAGGCACCGAAGTGCCTCTCACAAAAAATCAAAATTAACGCATCAGTTTGTAAATCTTGACGATGTCCTTCTCATAAAGCGGGAGGAAATTTCCTAATTTTCCGGGAATTTCCACCGCTTTTTTCGCGAGCTCTTTGGGATCGGCCTTCTCAGCGCCGAGTTCCTTCAGATTCTTCGGGGCACCCATCTTCTTCAGGAATCGTCTAAAGGCTTTGATACCTTTACGAATAATCTCTTCGTCGGTACCTTCGCCTTTTACGCCCATAACGTTGCGGGCAAACTGAACAAAACGTTTCGGATTGGCATGCCAGACGTACTTCATCCAAGCCGGAACTACAACTGCCAGACCTTCGCCGTGCGTAATCGTCGTATCCCAGGCGCTCAGTTCATGTTCCATCCCGTGGGAGGCCCAGTCTTCGACCTGTCCCAATCCGTAATATCCGTTGTGTGCAAAAGATCCGGCCAAACCGATCTGGCACCAAGCGTCGTAATCCTTAGGATTCTTTTTGAGCTTCAGACCGTTCTTCATGATCGTCTTCATGGCGCTTTCAGCCTGACTGTCCACAAAGTCGGTATTTTTGGTCTGGGTAAAGTAGCGCTCCATGATGTGACTCATCATGTCGATCACACCTGCTCTAATTTGCTTTTCCGGAAGCGTAAAGAAAAGTTCGGGATCGATGACGCTTACAAACGGACGAACTAGAGGAGAGCCGGCGCCGAGCTTTCTGTCTCCGTTTGAAATCACAATACGGATACTCTGTTCGCTGCCTGCAGCAGGAAGCGTGAGCACAGCGGCAACCGGAAGCGCTTCTGTCGGCGTAATTTTCTTTGTGAAGAAATCCCAAACATCACCGACGTAAGGAACGCCGATCGCAATCGCCTTGGAAGCATCAATAACACTTCCGCCGCCGACGGCCAAAATAGCTTTGACTCTGTGCTCGCGGGCCAAAAGAATACCCTTCTGAACAAAAGAAAGCTGCGGGTTCGGTGTCACGCCGCCCAATTCAATCGGCACAAGGTCGGCAGCTTTTAACGACTCGGAGATGCGCTCCAAAAGGCCGCTCTCTTTGGCAGAACCGCCGCCGTAAACCACCAGCACGGGACTCATCGCCGGCACACGGGCACGCATTAGCTCTCCGATACGGCTTTCTTCTCCTTTGCCGAAAACTAAGCGTGTGGGATTAGAGTATTCAAAGTTATTCATTATTTTTTCCTATTTTCAGTTTTAGTTATTGCTGCCCATCGGAGCACCGACGAACAAAAGGGTCCAGGATTCGACAAAAGAAGCGACCGGCGCCGGTAACTCATCGGCATCCAGCAGCGGGAATCCGGCTTTCAAAGCATCATGGATCGCCTTATAGGCTTCCCCTACAAAAATCGCGCAGGCTTTGACGACGACCTCATCAGAACTCATCTCCTCCCCTTCCGGATTCTCCTCGATCTGAGGCAGCGCCTGTTTGATGTATTCTGCCAAACCTTCGGTGGTCCAGTCTTCAGGGCCCGGTTCAAAATGACTGTTGTTGCCGCAGAAAGTCTCTCCAAGCCACTCCATGAGCTTCATATCTTTCTCTGCAAGCTCATCTCTCGTCAGTTCGCCTTCCGCACAAGCAATAGCGCGCTTGCACATATTCACGACAGCCTGGGAGAGGATTTTTCGGACGACTTCAATGTCTACGATAGAAGGAGCCTGTTCTGCCTTGGAGCTGTGATCGTGACCGCAGCAGCCGCGGTTACAGCTCGGTTTAATACATTTAGGCATCGCACTTCTCTTTGGTTAATTTTTTCACCCAAGACTCGAGCAGAGCGTCGAGAGCCTGCGAACCTTTTGCTTCGATCTCATCCGGATTTTTCTGCAGTTCATTAATGAGCTCGTGAACTTGGTTCGTGAATAAGAACATCACGAGCTGCATAAAGACGGCCGGATCAGCGGCCTCTTCCTCTTTGATCCCGAAGCCTTTCAAAGCCTCTGTGAATTCCGCACGAAGCAGCTTTTCAATTCTTTCGGGCGTATTTACTGCCGCCTTTGCATAAGCCGGATTTTGGCCTAAGAGCGTTGTAGCCAAGAATGCAGCGGCTCTCTGGTCGGCTTGAACGACTTCTTCTCGACGAACATTTTTATGGACGGCTTCCGCAAGGCGTTTAGAGACCGCCATTGCATGAGCTCTCAATAAATCTTTAATGACGAGAGGATCGTCAAGATTGGGGAGCCTGACGCCCTCCGGGATTTTTCCTTCTACGGAATCAGAACTAGCCGGTTCGAAAGCATTTTCCATATTTTGTATTTCCCTGCACGAAGATTACCGCCCGCATTAAAAGCAATCTCGGCTTCCCAAACTCGCCCGTTGTATTGGACGGTCGCGTACCGATTGTGCCTCCATTCGTGAACCGTCACGGTCTTACCAATGTGCCGGCGGAGAATTTCGGAATAAAAGTCGACTTCTCTCAAGTGACGCTGTAAAAGCATCAAATAGCTGATCACTAAAAGAGAAATGACGGTGAAGATGGCGACTTGTAAATAAACGGAACTGAGGAAGAAGGAAAAAAGGGCTGTCGTAAAGGCGGCAGCTGAAATCACCAATAGAAAAAAATTGCCGAAGTAAAGATCCATCGCGCCGATCACTGCAGCGGCAATAAACCAAAAATACGACAATCCCATAATGCGTTCCCTTCTTTGAGGTCTCTCTTTTGACCGTGAGTCAATTATAGGTTAAGAACGCGAAAACGGCCGCATCCGAAAGGAAAACGGCCGTTTGGTAAAGCTTAGAACCTAAGAATTATTTCTTAACGTCTTTAGCCAGTCTGCGCCAAGTATTGACGACAGTATCCGGGTTCAGAGAGATGGATTCGATACCTTCTTCCATCAGCCACTGAGCTAAGTCAGGATGGTCGGAAGGACCCTGACCGCAGATACCGACATAAGCTCCTTTCTCACGGCAGGCCTTGATAGCACGTGCCAGAAGGATCTTAACGGCTTCGTCGCGTTCATCGAAGAAGTTGGCAACCAGTCCGGAATCGCGGTCCAGACCGAGTGTCAGCTGGGTCAAGTCGTTGGAGCCAATAGAGAAACCGTCGAAGTGTTCAAGGAACTTCTCGGCAAGCAGTGCGTTGCTCGGGATTTCACACATCATATTGAGGCGAAGACCGTTCACGCCGCGCTTGAGACCTTGTTCGTTCAGACGTTCGTTAACTTCCTTGGCTTCCTTAACGGTTCTGACAAACGGGATCATGATTTCGACATTGGTCAGACCCATTTCGTCGCGGACTTTCTTCAGAGCTTCGCATTCCATAGCAAAGCATTCTTTGAAGTCTTCGGAAACGTAACGGCTTGCACCACGGAAACCGAGCATGGGGTTTTCTTCTTCCGGTTCGTAGAGCTTGCCGCCTAAGAGTTTGCGGTATTCATTGCTCTTGAAGTCGGACATACGAACGATCACTTTCTTCGGATAGAAAGCGGCAGCAATCGTGGCAACACCTTCGGCGATCTTTTCCTTGAAGAATTCACGCGGGTTTTCGTAACCGGCAGAAGCCTCTTCAACCGCTCTTCTCAGATCTTCGGGAAGATCCGGGTAAGCTAAGCAAGCCTTCGGATGGATGCCGATGTTGTTATTGATAATGAATTCAAGGCGGGCTAGACCGACACCATTGTTCGGGATGGACTGGAAGTCGAATGCGAGCTGAGGATTGCCCACGTTCATCATGATCTTAACGGGGATCTCAGGCAGTTCGCCCTGTTTCACTTCTTTGATTTCGAACGGGATCAGGCCGTTGTAAATATTGCCTGTATCGCCTTCGGCGCAGGAGACGGTAACTTCCTGGCCGTCTTTGAGGACTTCCGTTGCGTCGCCGCAGCCAACAACAGCAGCGATACCGAGCTCACGAGCAATAATAGCTGCGTGACAGGTACGGCCGCCGCGGTTAGTAACGATGGCACTGGCCTTCTTCATCACCGGCTCCCAGTTAGGATCGGTCATGTCCGTAACAAGGACGTCTCCTTCCTGAACCAGGTCCATCTGTTCCGGACCGGCAACAATACGAACCTTACCGGCGCCGATCTTCTGACCGATAGCGCGGCCGGTTACCAGGACTTCGCCTTTGCCGAGAAGAACGAATTTCTGCTGAACATCGGCCTTCTTCTGGCGGCTCTTCACGGTCTCGGGACGAGCCTGAAGAATATAGAGTTTTCCGTCGATACCGTCTTTGCCCCATTCAATGTCCATCGGACGGCCGTAGTGTTTTTCAATAATACGGGCGTACTTGGCAAGCTGAACGATTTCGTCGTCGTTCAAGGCAAACTTGCGGCGTTCGGATTCGGGAACATCGACCACCTTCACAGAGCGTCCGCTGGACTTGTCTGTGTCGAAGATCATCTTGATCTTCTTGCTGCCGAGAACTTTACGGATGATCGGGAATTTGCCCATTTCCATGATGGGTTTGTGGACAAAGTATTCGTCCGGGTTCACAGCGCCCTGAACAACGGTTTCACCGAGGCCATAGCTGGCTGTAATGAAAACGACCTGATCAAAGCCGCTTTCGGTATCCATCGTAAACATAACACCGGCAGCGCCCTTATCGGAGCGAACCATTCTCTGAACACCGGCGGACAAAGCCACATCAGCGTGGTCGAAGCCTTTGTGAACGCGGTAAGATATTGCGCGGTCGTTGTAGAGGGAAGCGAATACTTCCTTCATTCTTGCGAACACCTGTTCGAGACCGACGACGTTCAGGTAAGTTTCCTGCTGGCCGGCAAAGGAAGCGTCCGGAAGGTCTTCAGCAGTTGCAGAGGAACGAACAGCAACGGAAATTTCCTTCTGGTCGCCCTTGAGCCACTCATAGTGTTCTCTGATTTCTTTTTCGAGCTGAGCCGGGAAAGGAGCTTTTTCAATCCATTCACGAATTTCAGCGCCTGCCTTTGCCAGCTCTTTAACATCATCAACGTCTAACTTGCTCAGACGATCTTCAATTCTTTTATCAAGACCGCCTTCTTTTAAAAAGACTCTGAAAGCTTCAGCCGTCGTTGCAAAGCCGTCAGGTACTCTGATGCCGGCTTCTGTAAGCTGGCTAAGCAGTTCGCCAAGAGAAGCATTCTTGCCGCCTACGATGTCAACATCTGTCATACGAAGTTGGCTGAATGGAATGACGAAACGTCCTTGTGTCATGTTTACCTCGAAATTGAGTGAAAAAATTTGCTAAATTTTAGCCGTTCTTTTAGCGTTAAGTTCGTAACTTCATCTAACAGCGTTAAATTTTATGAATTCAAACGTAAACGAAACCCCTGAAAAACCGACTCAGCGTACCGTGTTTTTTGTATCCGACGCGACGGCTATTACTGCAGAAACTTTGGCAAATGCTGTTTTAGCGCAGTTTCACGGCCTTAAATACCTGCGCTACCGCATGCCTTTCGTCAACACGGAAGAAAAAGCCAAGGCCGCGGCCTTGAGAATCAATGAGGTCGGCAAAGAGAACGGCGTGCGCCCGATTGTTTTCTCTACACTCGTCGCCGGATCTCTGGCTTCGACATTTAACGAATACTGCAACGCCTTCGTCATCGAGCTTTTCCGCTCCTTCGTCGGACCGCTTGAGCGTGAACTCGGTGTTCCGAGTGACCACTCCGTCGGCAAGAGCCATGAAATCGGTGACCAGGAAAGATACAACCGTCGTATTGATGCGATTAACTACACGCTGGCACACGACGACGGACAAACCAACAAAGGCTTGGAAGATGCAGACGTGGTGCTGGTAGGTGTGTCCCGCAGCGGTAAGACTCCGACCAGCCTGTACTTGGCCATGCAGTACGGTATCAAAGCAGCTAACTATCCGCTTATTCCAGAAGATTTCGAGCGCGGCGAACTTCCGCCCGCACTGGAAAACTGCAAAGACAAGATATTCGGTCTTTCCATTTCTCCCAAGCGTCTCTCTGAAATTCGAGGCGAACGCCGCCCGAATTCTAAGTACGCTTCCATAGAGAACTGCGAATACGAAGTTGAAGAGGCTCAACGGATGATGGATCGTGAAGGCATTAAATATCTGTCTTCCACTTCTAAGTCCATTGAAGAAATTTCAGCGACGATCCTGCTTGAACTCAAAATCAATATTGATCCTCACATGAGTATGTGAGGCCGGACCGAATCGATATTTAGATATGCGGCCGAATCTTCGGCCGCTTTCTATTTGTGCGCAATGCCTGAAAGACGGCGTCTGCGCTGTTCAAAAAGGCAGACGGAAGCCGCTGTTGCAACGTTGAGGCTTTCAACTCTGGAATCCAAAGGAATCAACAGGGTTAAATCGGAAAGTTCCAGGGCTTTTTCAGAAACACCCAGACCTTCGCTTCCGAACACCCACAAAGTTTGGCCCTTTCCCCATTTTTCCTCGTAGAGATCTTTTCCGCCGCGCGCGTCAGCCACTAAACATACAGCTCCGGTTTTTTCTTTGATCTCTGCAAGCTCGACGGAAGAAATAATGTTGCAGAAGAAATGAGCTCCCATGGCTGCACGAAGCACTTTGGGAGACCAAACGTAGGCACATTGCGGTGACAACGCAATATTCGTCACACCGGAAGCCAGTGCGGAACGAAGGATGGTTCCGACATTGCCCGGATCTTGGACGCCGTCAAGATAAATCCAATCCTCGTCTTTTTTGATCCTTCCCTCTTCCGGGATGCGGATCTCACAAACTATCCCGGCACTGGTGTCCACCGGAGAAATCGAAGCATAAATTTGAGACGGCAACTGAACTACAGAAATCTTCAACGACAGGTACTTTTGCAGGATTTCCGATATTTCAAAATTCTTCTCGGCCCCTTCTCTTAAAAATACTTTGCGGACAAGCTCAGGATGCGAAAGAAGTTCTCGGGCCAAATGAATCCCTTCGGCGAGAGATAAACCTTCTTTTCTCGCCGCCCTCGAGTGCTGCGCCAAATTCTTCGCAAGCTTAATCGAAGGATTAGCTGCGCTTGTGATCCGCATGAATTCCATTTACTGTCCCTTTCGCTTTTTACGATCGGCTCGCCGTTCAAACTTCTTAGCAATCAAGGCCACAGGACCGAACGTCATTCGGTGCACTGGACACGGGCCCCATTTCTCCAGCATTTTAAGATGGTGTGCCGTACCGTATCCCGCATGTTGCTCAAAGCCGTATTTCGGATACATTCCTCCCAAGATTTTCATCAAGGCGTCCCGATAGGTCTTGGCCAAGATGGAGGCTGCGGAAATTTCCGGAATCAAGTCGTCGCCTTTGACAATCGGCTCTGCACGGAAAGGAAGCTCTGGCAGGCGGTTCCCATCAACCAAGACTAAGTCCGGTTTTGGATCAAGCTGAAGAACGGCTTTACGCATCGCTGCCATCGTCGCCTGAAGAATGTTCATTCGGTCAATGTCCGCAACCGAACTTTCGGCGATCGCCCAAGCGAGCGCATGCGTTTTAATCTGCTCTGCAAGAACTTCTCTTGCGTGAGCCGTCAGTTTTTTTGAGTCTCTGAGCCCTTCTATCGGATGATCGGGGTTCAAAATCACGGCTGCAGCAACAACCGGTCCGGCCAAAGGGCCGCGGCCCGCTTCGTCCACACCGCAAACAAGTGTGGCGATCGTTTCCTCACCGTCGAATAAATAGTCAGCCATCAGCGTTTTAAAACCTGATCGATTGCCTCTGTTGCCAGCTGAGCAGTCGGCCTCAGCAATGTTTCATGCATTTCTGAAAATACTTCTTTGAGATATTCCTGCCGCTTCGGCTCCAGGGCGTGAAGCAAATGGGACGAAAGGATCTCAGGCGAACAGAACATCTGAACGCACTCGGGAACCAAAGTCTTCTGCGTCAGGATATTGGGCAGGCTGATCCACTTTGTCTGTCCTTTGGAAAGAATCAGCATTGCCGAAAGCGCCGGCATAGCGTATCCGACGACCAAGGGCTTTTTATAAAGTGCCGCCTCAAGCGTTGCTGTGCCGCTCGCCACCAAAATAGCGTCAGCCGCTTCCATCGCCAAATGAGACTTCCCGTCCAAAAGAACGGTATTGTCTTCGACATCAGGAAAGCGATTGAGAACTTCTAAAATCTCTTTTTTCCTTTGCTCATCGGCGGCCGGAACTATGAATCGAGTTCTCGGTTCCTGCTTCAGCAGTAAGAACGCAGCGCCGAAAAATGCCGGCGCACACCAGCGAATCTCGTCTTTACGGCTGCCGGGAAGAATGGCAATGACCGGCCCCTGCGCAGCGATGTTCAGTTTGCGTCTTGCACCTTCCGTATCCGGCACCATCGGAATGATCTCGGCTAGAGGATGGCCGATGTACGTGCTCGGAATGCCGGCTTCTTTAAAAATTTTCTCTTCAAAAGGGAAAATCAAAAGCAGATGATCCACCGCACGTTTGATTTGGTGAATTCTCTGCGGACGCCAAGCCCAAACGGCCGGAGCCACCATGTGAACAACCGGGATCCCCGATGCTCTGACCTTCTCTTCAATCGACAGATTAAAGTCAGGAGCATCAACTCCGATGTAGGCAGCAGGACGAAGCTGGACAGTACGGCGCATCATTTCTCGGCGAATTTTTAAAATTCGAGGCAAATGACGGATCACTTCCAAATAGCCCCGGACGGAAAGTTCGCTGGCATGAAACCAAGGATCCAAGCCGTCTTGAATCATTCGGTCACCGCCGATACCTTCCATCTTAAGATTCGGACGAGACGCGGCAACAGCCGGCAGAACACGCGAAGCTAGATAATCTCCGCTGTTCTCTCCGGCTGCCCAGATAATGCTGTTGTTGGTCAATTGCTCCATTAGCGAGCCAATCCTCGAGTTGCCTGCTCTGTGAATTCGCACATCAGTTCACAGACTTTCTTAGCCTGTTCATCTTCTAATGCTGATGCGTAAGCCTTGATGGCTTCCACGGCCTCTGGAACGGTCTTGCCTTCACGGAAGATCAGTTTGTAGCTTTCGCGTGCCGCGTGCATGGCAGCCCTTGAATAGCCGTGACGCTTCATGCCTTCAAGATTGATGCCGAAAGGAGAGGCAGGATAACCTTGATACATGCCGTAGGGAATGCAGTCCTGACGAACCATGCTTCCGCCGCTCAGCATCGCGCCCTTTCCGATCTTGACAAACTGGTGGATGCCGGACTGGCCGCCGACGATCACGTCGTCGGCAACATGAACGTGCCCGGCAAAGCCGACATTGTTGGCAATGATGGTGTCGTTTCCGATGACGCAGTCATGTGCAACATGAACGTTGGCCATCAGTAGATTGCCGTTTCCAATAATGGTTATTCCTTTGTCCTGCACGGTCCCGACAGAGAGTGTGCAGTGTTCGCGAATAACGTTGTTGTCACCGATGATTAGCTGAGTTTCTTCACCGCGGTATTTTTTATCCTGAGGATCGATACCGATCGCTGCAAAGGCATAAATCTTGTTGTTCTTACCGATCTTCGTATGACCGGTAAGAACAATATGGCTCTGCAAAGTGGTTCCTTCACCGACTTCAACGTGGGGACCGATCGTGCAGAACGGACCGACGACAACGTTCTCCGCAAGTTTGGCTTGAGGATCTACTAAGGATGAGGGATGGATCTGAGCCATATTTTTTCCTTTATTTGGGTGAACGATAAGAGCACATCATGTCGGCACATGCAGCCAGCTGACCGTCAACCGTTGCATCGCAGTGCATCTTGATCATGCCGAGTTTTTCACGGAGGAATGTGCATTCAAAACGAAGCTGATCACCCGGGATCACGACACGTTTGAAGCGAGCGTTGTCAATAGAAGCAAAATAGAAAAGTTTCTCAGGATCTCTTTCGCCGCCCATTCTTGCAAAAGCAAGCATCGCACAGGCCTGAGCCATCGCTTCGATGATCAGAACGCCGGGCATGACGGGAACGCCGGGGAAGTGGCCGGTGAACTGAGGTTCGTTGACAGTGACGTTTTTGATCGCAATCAGCTTATCAACACCGTTCGTTTCCAAAACTCGGTCAACTAAAAGAAACGGATAGCGGTGAGGCAGGAGCCTCATGATGTCATTAATGTCTTGCATTTTTACTCTTTCTTAAGGGAATCAACTTTTTCAGCCAGATGCTTCAGCTGTCTGCGCATCTCAGGCAAACGTTTAATTACGGACAGAATGTTATAGAACTCTCTATGAGGCATTGCGGGCATGTAGCCGGCATAGTAGTCAGGTTTCTCGATCGAACTCGGAACGCCTGCCCCGCCGCCGATGATCGAACCTGCAGCGACCTTGAGGTGTCCGGCAAAACCGGAACCGCCGCCGGCCTGAACGTTGTCGCCGATAATCGTGCTGCCGGCCAAACCGGTTCTTCCGGATAGGACAACATTCTTACCAACTTGGCAGTTGTGACCGATCATAACTAAGTCATCAATCTTGGTGCCTTGTCCGATGGTGGTATTCTGCAACGCACCGCGGTCGATACATGTATTGGCGCCGATTTCGACATCGTCGCCAGTTTCAACCGCACCGATCTGCGGAATCTTCACGTATTGTCTGTCTAAAGGCGCAAATCCGAAACCGTCGGCGCCAATCACGGCACCGGAGTGAATGATATTGCGTCTGCCGATACGGCAGCGATAGTAGATGGTAACGTTCGGATAAATACGAGTGTGTTCGCCGAGAACAACGCCTTCGCCGATAACGCTGTTGGCTCCGACAAAGCAGTAAGGCCCGACCTGCGCACCTTTGCGAATTACAACGCCGGCTTCAACGGTTGCGGTCGAATCAATAACGGCACCGTCTTCGACTACGGCTCTGGTATCAACCCCCGGCTCCGGCTGCTCCTGCGGGAAGATGATTTGCAGGGCATATGCAAACCAAGCGTACGGATTGCGGGTAATGACGACGATACGTTCGGGCTCTTTTTCTCCCCAAATCGCCTGTTTGTCTTCTTCTGTCAAAACCAAAGCTGTCGCTTTGCAGGCGCCAGCCGCATCACGATATTTGCTGTTGGCTAAAAAAGCAACGTCGCCGTGCCCGGCGGTCTCCAGCGAAGCAATGGACTTAATTTCAGCCTTGCCTCCGTTGGCACTGATTGTGCTCAATAAAGTATCGTTGCTTTTTTCTTTAATTCGGTCTACTAACTCAAGAAGAGTCATCGGCGCTGTTTGTTGAATCATTTGAATCGCCCTAATTAAAAAATTTATGCGGCTGATCTGAGAGGGAGAGCAAGTTTGAAGTCGCCGAAACCCGAGTCAGGTCATGCCGCACGTATTGCACTAAATGGCAATTAAGCAACAAGCAGACATCTGTCTGCTTGTGCCCGATAAAAATTACTTGAGTTCCTTAAGAACCTGGTCAGTGATGTCAATCTTCGGGTTGACGTAGATGGCTTCCTGAAGAATGAGGTCATATTTTTCGCGCTGAGCGATGTTCTTGATGACCGTGTTTGCCTGACGGAGAAGCTTCTGAAGCTCCTCATTTCTGCGCTGATTGAAGTCTTCGCGGAGTTCGCGCTGACGGCGCTGGAAATCGCGGTCTCTTTCAGCCAAATCACGCTGCTTGCGAATTCTTTCCTGTTCCGTCATTGTGCCGGCGTTCTTTTCGAAGCGCTCGACGTCATTTTTCAAACGCTGACCGGCAGCATTGAGCTCTTTATCGCGCTTAGAGAATTCCTGTTCAAGTTTTTTACTTGCGGCCTGAGCAGCTGCAGAATCGCGAAGAATAACCTCGGTGCTGACAACACCGATCTTAACTTCTGCCTGCACTGCTGTCGCAGCAGAGCAAACCAAGGCGGAAACTAAAGCAACCGCTAACCATTTTTTTTGCATGAATGTATCTCCTACACAATTGTTTAATTGTGCCACAAATTTATTAGAAACCTGTACCAATTTGGAATTGGAATCTCTGAAGCTCGTCACTGTCCTTCTTATTGAGCGGGAATGCGAAGCTCAATTTAAGCGGGCCCATCGGAGAAATCCAGGCTAAACCGAAACCGACGGAGTAACGAAGGTCACCGAGGTCAAGCTTGTCTTTCTCATAGCGATCCACAACATAACTGCCGTTAGCTGCTTGTTTGTAAAAGGCTTTGCGGCCCCAAACCCAGCCGCCATCCAGGAAGGTGAACATACGAAGGGTTCTGTCTGCCCCGGGGATCGGCGTCAACAGTTCGAGAGAGAAATTGAGTTTGCGGTTACCGCCGGAGGCATCTCCGTCTGTATCACGGGGGCCCAAGGAGGAAGTATCGTAGCCGCGAACTGAACCGATACCGCCACCATAGAAATTCTTGAAGAACGGGTACTGTTTGCCTGCATAACCGTCACCATAACCGAGTTCGGTATTGAACGCAAAAGTAATGGATTTCGTAACCGGAACAAACTGCTGGAACTGGTAGGTTGCACGATAGTATTTCAGATCAAGAACAGGAAGAGAAATTTCACCGAACAATCTCTGATAGCGGCCGCGAGTCGGAGCCAGAATGTTGTCTCGGGTATCACGAGACCAGCCGATCGTCGCTGCAATGCTCTTCGGCTTCTTGCCGTAATCGTTGACATAGTCGACGTAGCGGCGCGGAGCACCGGAGCCGACGGTCACATCGGTCATTTCAAACTTGCCGCCGAGAAAGATCTGATCGTTTTCCGTAATCGGCACACCGTAAGTTACGCCGGCACCGTACGTTTCGTACTTAACGTCATCGGTAATTTCGAGTTCGTCCAAGTCGAGCTTACGATCGTAAATTTCGAAGGACTGGCTAATACCCGAAGTCGTGATGTAAGGCTGCGTGAAGCTGGCAGCATAAGTTCTAGAGCTCTTAGACGTATTGACTTCAAGAGATAGAGAATTACCGGTACCGAAAACGTTGTTCTGCGAGAAACCGCCGGAAAGAACAATACCTTCGGAGGTGGAGTAGCCGGCACCGATCGAGATGTTGCCGGTCGGACGTTCTTTCACGTTAACGGCCAAATCAACTTCGTCCGGAGAACCGGGTACGGGTTCGGGTTCCGCAGTAACAGTTTCAAAGAAACCGAGACGGTCGATACGGTCACGAGAAACGGCAACTTTATCGCTGTCAAACCAGCTCGCTTCATACTGACGAACTTCACGACGAATGACTTCGTCCTGAGTACGCGTGTTGCCGGTAATGTTCACTTTACGAACATAAACTCGGCGGCCGGGGTCAATCGTGTATACGACACTAACTTCATCCGGATTTTCCGGATCAACGACCGGATTCGGGATTGCTCTTGCAAACGCGTAGCCCAAAGCGGAAAGACGATCCGTAAATTTCTTTGCCAGACCATTTACTTCGGAAGCGTTGTAGACGGAACCCGGCTTGATATCCACAAGATCTTCAAACTCGGGCTCAAGGCCAAGCATGTCACCGGTTAAGCGGATATCTTTGATTGTGTACTTTTTGCCTTCATCAATATTGATGGTGACAAAAATCTCTGACTTATCGGGACTGACAGATACTTGTGTCGAGTCAATCTTGAAGTCGAGGTAACCGTTGTTGTTGTACAGAGCGCGAATTGCCTCTAAGTCGGCAGTGAGCTTCTCTCGAGAGTACTGGTCGCGTTTGGTATACCAAGAGAACCAGTTCGGGGTACCGAGCTGCATTTCGTCGCGAAGATCGCCTTCGTCATAAACTTTGTTGCCGACAAAACGGATTTGCTGAATCTTTGCAGCAGGACCTTCATCAACGTCGATGTTGATGCGGACGCGGTTGCGTTCGACCGGCGTCACAGTGACTTTGACATCTGCGGAGTAACGGCCACGCGAGAGATATTGGCGTCTTAATTCTTGAACGGCACGGTCTAACACCGCACGGTCAAAAATAAAGCCTTCGGCTAAGCCCACATCACGGAGAGATTTTTCAACACCTTTGGCATCAAACTCGGAAATACCGGTAGTGTGAATGTTTGCGACCGTCGGACGTTCCTGAACTCGAACAACCAGGACGTTGCCGTCCATGTCGAGCTGAACGTCTTGGAACATTCCGGAGGCATACAAAGAACGCAGTGATTCAGCGCCCAGCTCCGGAGAATACGTGTCTCCCACTCGGATCGGCAGATGCGAAAATACAGTACCCGCTTCCGTACGGGAAATGCCCTCGAGTCGAATGTCTTTAATCACATGACCCTGTGCAAGCACGGTCGTCGCTGCCAAAGCTAAAGCGCAAGCTAGCGCTATCTTCTTAGGATGAGGCATATTCTATAAATTAAAAAATGACCCTGCGTGATTGAAATCACGGCAAAAGTCGCGTCAAATCATTAAATAGTGCAAGTATAGTCAAACCAAAGAGAGCTGCGATGCCAATCTTTTGTGCAGACGCTTGTACAGCCTCAGAAACCGGCTTACCAGTCACTACTTCGAGAGAATAATACAGGAGATGGCCGCCGTCCAACATGGGAATCGGTAACAAGTTCAAAATTCCCAAGCTGATGGAAACCAACGCTAAAAACGAAATAAAAGGAAGAATACCCAGCTGAGCAGTCTGGCCGGCATAGTCGGCAATCGTCACCGGACCAGAGATGTTGCTGATAGAGACATCACCGGTGAACATCTTTCCGATCATTCGAACAGACATCGCCGCGGTATCCCACGTCTTCTTCACACCCTCGGCCAGACTCTTTAGGAGGCCATAAGAAACCTGAGTGTGCGGAAAATCTACCCCGATCGCTGCGCCGATGCGGCCGATTTCATTACCCTGTTCGTCCATAGCGGCTGCCGGTGTAACTTCCAGAGTATGTGTCGGACCGTTTTCGTCTCCGACGAGTAATGTGACGGGTTTCCCGGGATATTTTTTGATTTCACTGACAAAATCTTTCGGCATCTTAACCGGAACATTACCGACGCGATAAATATGATCGCCGATTTTGATTCCGTCGCGCTGCGCGGCAGAGTTCTCAACAAAAGATGAGATAAACGGATGGCCCATATTCAAATGAAGACCGACCTCATCAAAAGGATCGGCATCTTTTGCTTTCGGGTCCAGACTCATCTTCGTGAGGTCAATTTCTTTCGTTACTTCGCTGCCGTTGGGACTGTGAACCAAAATATCCGTCGTACTTCCGAACTTATTCAGCATCTCCATACGGAGATCCGTAAAAGTTTTAATTTCGGAATCGCCGACTTTCAGAATCTTGTCGCCGGCATGGAGTCCGGCCATGGCGGCCGGCGTACCGGCGGGAGGCTCGGCAACAACCGGCGTCGGCTGCGTGCTGCCTATCATGAAGATAGAAGCGTAAAGCAGGACGGCGAGCAGAAGATTGGCAAATGGACCTGCAGCAACGATGGCGAATCGCTGCCATACATTCTTGGCCCCGAATTCACGGTTTTTATCTTCCGGTTTGATAGGCAGACAGGCAGGGTCTCTCGCATCAAGCATCCTGACGTATCCGCCTAAAGGCAGTGCACTGACCGCCCACTCGGTTGCGTCAGGGTCGTTCTTGCGTTTATAGATAAAAATCGGTTTTCCGAAGCCGAGAGAAAATCTCAGAATTTTTACGCCGCAAAGTCTGGCGACTAAATAATGCCCGAGCTCATGAAAGGTAATCAAAATACCGATCGTTACCGCAAAGGCAGCAATGGTCGTCAACAATGTCAAGGTTAGTTCTCCAGTTTGTCGCAAAAACCTTCGAGCCAAGACTGAGCCAGTTTTCTGGCTTCTTTATCCGTTTCCAAAATCTCTTCCAAGTTGGTCGGAGTCGGGGGCTGGAAGCCGTACATCATTGCATGACACAGGCGTGCAATGTCGGTAAAGCCGATCTTGCCTTGAATAAACGCCTCGACGCCGATCTCGTTGGCCGCGTTCAAGACGATCGAAGCAGCTCCGCCCAGCTTCAATGCATCATAAGCGTAGCCGAGCTGGGGAAAACGTTTTAAGTCCGGTTCTTCGAAGGTTAACGTTTTGATTTTTGAGAAGTTTAATGGTTCTACTCCGGCGTCCAATCTTTCCGGGAAGCCTAAAGAGTAAGCAATCGTGTTTCTCATGTCTGGAGCGCCCATTTGGGCAATGACTACGCCGTCGGCGTATTGGACCATAGAGTGAATGACGCTCTGGGGATGAACGACAACCTGAATGCGTTCCGGTTCGAAATCAAAAAGCCAGCGGGCCTCGATAACTTCCAGGCCTTTATTCATCAGCGTCGCAGAGTCAACGGTAATTTTCTTGCCCATCGACCAGTTTGGGTGATGCGTGGCTTCTTCAACCGTGACATCAGAGAGGTCCTGTCTTTGACGGAAAGGGCCTCCCGAGCAAGTCAGAATGATATTGGCTTCACATCTGGCTTTTTGGGTCGCGCCGACAAGACACTGGAAAATGGCATTGTGTTCGCTGTCAACCGGCATGAGAACAGCACCTGAGGCCTTTATCGTATCCATCAGGATTCGGCCGCCGCAAACGACACTTTCCTTATTGGCGAGCAGAAGCTTTTTTCCGGCTTCCGCAGCTTTAAATGTAGAAGAAATTCCGGCAGCTCCGACGATGGCTCCGATAACGATATCGACTTCGGGGTTCGCAGCGATTTCGTCGATCGCCTTCGAACCGGCCAAAGCTTCGGCCGTACTTCCGGCAGCTCTAAGTTCTTCCTGTAAGGCTCCCAGAAGCTCTTTATCAGCAATAACCGCGACTTTAGCTCCGCTGTCCTTAGCCGCTTGAGCGAGTTTTTTAACGCTGGAATTCGCCGTTACCGCATACACGGTGAACCGGTCGGGATAACGAGAGATGACATCTAATGAACTTTTACCGATCGAGCCGGTCGCACCGAGTATCGCAATGCTTTCCATGACTGAAACTTAGTAACCTTGGAGGAAAAGAAGAATGAAGACGGTAAGCGGAAGAACGCTCATCTGAGCGTCGAGACGGTCGTAGAAACCACCGTGTCCCGGAAGAAGATTGCTCGAATCTTTGACACCGGCGGAGCGCTTGAGGGCACTTTCAAACAAGTCGCCGGCAATCGAAAACAGAACTACTACGATCAGGATCAAGGCAGAAGCCCAGCCTGTTAAATGAGAGATCAGAGCGTTGGTCCAGAGCGGGAAGGACGGCTGAGCCCAATAAAGAACGTACGACAAAGCCAGGACACTTACAAAAGCCGTCAGCGCGCCTGACCAAGTCTTTTTCGGACTGATGCCTTCGGCCATCTTCGGACCGCCTAGGCAGCGGCCGCCGAAATAGGCCACGATATCGGCAACCCAAACAATAGCTAAGACGGAAAGCATGTAGATGGTGCCCTTCTCACGGAAGAGATACATGAGGGAGAACCAAGCTGCCGGAACAAAGATCCAGGCAAGCAAAGCCCCGATGCCTTTCGGTACCATCCAGCCGGAAGCCCGGCGAGTGAAGATGACAGCGGTGATAACAGCCCAAAGCACGGTAGCCACAGCTGTAATAATCATGAGCCCGTTGCCGGACTGAATGGTTTGCAGCGCAGCCGGTGAAACATACTCTAGAAAGAAGAGGAAGGCCGCCAGCAAAACGCCGCAGACCATAGCGACTCCGTTATTCCATTTACAGATCCGGAGCCACTCCCAAAAGCAGCATCCGATGGCAATCGCGGCCACCGCCGTGAAAGCGAGAGGGGAAATTAAAAGCGCGCCGATGATGATAATTAACAACACAACGGCGGTGATGACTCTTTGCAGCAACATGAACTATTCCTTTTTCGCTTCCTGTTGAATTTGTTCGGAAGTCTTACCAAATCTACGTTCTCTATTAGAGTACCAATTTAGCGCATTTAAAAACTCGTTCTCGGTGAAATCGGGCCATAAAATTTTCGTGAAATAGAGCTCCCCGTAAGCGAGCTGCCACAGCATAAAGTTGCTGATGCGCTCCTCTCCGCTCGTGCGGATAAACAGGTCCACATCTCCGGAATCTGCTAACGGCAGCAGTGATGCAAATTTTTGTTCCGTCAGCTCCTCCGGAGGAACCTCACGAGATCTTTTGGCAGCTTCAAGAATCTCCCAGCGGCCTCCGTAATTCACGCAGACATTGAGCGTAAGACCCGTGTTGTTCTCTGTGATCTTCATTGAATCTGCGATTTGCTGCTGAAGTTCTTCAGAAAAAGCTGTCAAATCACCGACGAGACGAACACGAACATTCGCTTTATTGAGAGCGGCGATCTCTCTGCGCAGACTCACGAGAAAAAGCTTCATCAAGCCCTTCACTTCTTCGGCCGGCCGATTCCAGTTTTCGCTGGAAAAAGCAAAGAGCGTCAAATGCTGAACTCCGGCCTTAGCCGCAGTCTGGATTGCAGTTCGGACGGACTCTACCCCTTTTTGATGGCCCATGAGACGCGGAAGCTTGCGGGCCTTGGCCCATCTTCCGTTGCCATCCATAACAATAGCCACGTGACGGGGCACCCTTTCACGTGGCTTTGCAGTCAATTCCTGACTTGTCATAGGATTTAAAACCGATTAAACGGTCATGATTTCCTTTTCTTTTTCGGCAATCAGCTTGTCGACTTCACCGATGTACTTATCGGTGAGCTTCTGAATTTCAGTATTGGAACGGCGTTCGTCGTCTTCGGAAATTTCTTTTTCCTTAACGAGCGCGGCAACCTTGTTGTTGGCGTCACGGCGCAGATTGCGGATGGCAACCTTAGTTTCTTCGCCTTCGGAACGAACGACCTTCGTTAAGTCACGGCGGCGTTCTTCTGTCAGAGGAGGCATCGGGACGCGGATGACTTCGCCGGAAGTTGCCGGATTCAGACCCAGATCGGAGTTGCGGATTGCTTTTTCAACCACGGCAACCATTTTCTTTTCCCAAGGCTGAACAGTGATTGTTCTGGCGTCGGCCAAACCGAGCTGAGCGACCTGAGAAATCGGGGTCGGGCAGCCGTAGTAATCGACGGTGATATGTTCGAGCAAACCGGTATGAGCACGACCCGTACGGATCTTCATCAGGTTTTCTTTGAGCGTTTCAATAGAACGCTTCATATGATGTTCGGACTGTGAATAGATGTCTTTAGTTGTCATGTCAATTTCCAATCTCTGCAGATTTCTCGGCTGCAAGTCGCAAAACTTAGTCGCACGCCGGTGAGCAGAAAATCACGGACGCGGTCAAATCCGCCGAAATAAAACAACGGCGGCAGTGACAGCCTTATTAATTCGTTGAGTTTACCACGGAGCGCAATAGCCTCAAACCGCTCGATTCGAGTTGGTTTAATAGGCTCCTCGGCCAAACGCGCTTAAGCTCAAAACATCTGATAAGGAGTTTGAACTATGGCAAAAATTGAAAAAATGTTCGGCGCAATCCTGAAAGATCAGGAACAAAAGAGTGATGAACTGCGCGACAAGATCCACGCAGAAAACAAACTCAAAAAGGAAGAAGCTGAGAAATCTTCCGAACGCGAAAAAGCCGAAAAGTAATTCGCCGACCGAAAAAGAAGCTCCGGACCCGCTGATGCAGGCCCGGAGCTTTTTGTATCCGTTTTTTTCTCGGTTAAACGTGAACGAGCGTGCCCTCGTCTTCACCAAGCACAACGCGTTTGAGCGCGCCGGGCTTATGAAGGTTGAAGACTCTGATCGGCATGCCTTGATCGCGGCAGAGCGTAAAAGCCGTGGCGTCCAAAATCTTGAGTTTCTTCTGAATGGCTTCGTCGAAGGTCAGAGACTTATACATTTTTGCGTTGGGATCCTTCTTAGGATCAGCGGTAAATACGCCGTCAACCTGAGTGGCTTTCAGAACCATATCGGCTCCGATTTCCGCACTTCTCAGAGCTGCAGCAGTATCCGTTGTGAAGAACGGATTACCGGTGCCGGCAGCAAAAATCACGACGCGGCCTTTCTTCAGATGGCTCAATGCTTTGCCGCGAATGTACGGCTCGGCAACCTGGTCGATATCCAGGGCGCACTGGACACGGGCTTCAACACCGGCGTTTCTCAGTGCATCCTGAAGTGCCATTGCGTTCATGCAGGTGGCCAGCATGCCCATATAGTCGCCGGTGGCGCGATCCATACCGGTAGAGCCGAGTGCGACTCCGCGGAAGATGTTGCCGCCGCCGACCACGATCGCAAGCTGAACGCCTAAGTCAACTACTTCCTTGATTTCGCCGACGATGCTTTTAAGCGTATCGCGGCTGATGCCGAAGGCGTTGTCGCCCATAAGGGCTTCGCCGGAGAGTTTCAGCAGAATTCGTTTGGTTTTAGGCGTTTCAGACTTACTCATCGTTTACTCCGAAAAAAGTTCAACAATTAGGCACGTGCGGCAGCAGCCTGAGCAGCAACTTCGGCAGCGAAGTCGTCGTTGCGTTTTTCAAGACCTTCACCGACAACAAACAGCGCAAATGCAGATACTGTAGCACCATTGCTCTTCAGGAGTTCGCCGACGCTCTTAGAGTCGTCCTTAACGAACGGCTGAGAAAGAAGCGTGACTTCCTTGAGGAACTTGTTAACGGAACCTTCGGCGATCTTCTCGATCAGGTGTTCCGGTTTGCCGTTTTCGCGAGCTTTTTCGATAGCAACGCGGCGTTCTGTTTCGATCAGGTTCTGATCAACACCGTCTTTGTCGAGAGCCTTCGGCTTAGAAGCAGCGATGTGCATAGCCACGTCGTGAGCAACTTCGTCGTTGCCGCCGACCACGTCAACGATAACGCCGATCTTGGCGCCGCCGTGGATGTATGTGGAGAGCTTGCCTTTACCTTCAATGATCTGGAAGCGGCGGATGGAGATGTTTTCACCGATCTTGCCGATCAGGCCTTTACGAACTTCGTCAACGGTAGAGCCGTTGAGCGGAAGAGCGGAAAGAGCAGCAACGTCAGCCGGTTTGTTTTCGGCGACGAGCTTGGCGATATCGTTGGCGAAAGCGATGAAGTCGGCATTCTTAGCAACGAAGTCGGTTTCGGAGTTCAGTTCAACGATAGCGCCGATCTTGCCCGGTTCGTCGATGTAGATAGCGACAACGCCGTCAGCGGTAATGCGGCTAGCAGCCTTAGTGGCCTTGTTGCCGAGCTTAACGCGAAGAATTTCTTCAGCCTGCTCCATGTTGCCGTCTGCTTCTGTCAAAGCCTTTTTGCATTCCATCATCGGAGCGTCGGTTTTAACACGAAGTTCTTTAACCATTGCGGCAGTGATAACAGCCATTGTTTTATCCTTAAAAAATAATTGGTTTAAAAAGAAAGGGGCGCGAACGCCCCTTCCCTTGGTACTTCAGACAAGAAGAGGCGAATTACTCAGCTTTTTCTTCGACAGCGGCTTCTTCAACGAAGTCGGAGTCTTTAGCAGCCTTGACAGTGTCTTCAAGGTTCTTGTTCTTGCCTTCAAGAATTGCGTCAGCAAATCCTTTAGCGTAAAGAGCAACAGCGCGGGCGCTGTCGTCGTTACCCGGGATGACATAGTCAACACCGGCAGGATTGTGGTTCGTATCAACGATACCGACAACAGGAATACCAAGCTTGTTAGCTTCCTGAATAGCAATCTTGTGGTAGCCAACGTCAACAACGACCAGAGCGTCGGGCAGACCGTTCATTTCTTTGATGCCGCCCATAGCTTTGTTCAGCTTTTCGAGTTCACGAGTGAAGTCGAGAGCTTCTTTTTTGGTCATCTTTTCAAGAGCGCCGTCGGCAACTTTCTGTTCCATTTCTTTAAGACGCTTCAGGGAAACCTTAACCGTCTTGAAGTTGGTGAGCATACCGCCCAGCCAGCGCTGATCAACATAAGGCATTCCGGCGCGTTTGGCTTCAGCAACGATGGCGTCGCGGGAAGTGCGCTTTGTGCCGACGAAAAGGATGGTGCCCTTCTGAGCGGCCAGGTTTGTTAAGAACTTGGCAGCTTCGTCGAACTTAGCAACAGTCTTTTCGAGGTTGATGATGTGAATCTTGTTACGAGAGCCGAAAATGTACTGGGACATTTTGGGGCTCCAAAAACGAGTCTGGTGACCGAAGTGTGCACCGGCTTCGAGCAGTTCACGCATGCTCAGAGATGACATATCTTTAATTCCTTTAGGGTTTAATTCCAACAGCCTCACGTTTTCCGAATGGAACCCTGTTGTGAGACTGCGCTATTTAACAAAAAAGTCCAAACGTTTCCGTCCGGATCGGGGCGGAATTCTATCATGCTTTTTCAAAGAGTTAAGCGTTTGAAAAGAGGCGTTACAACCTTTTGACGTTCCTTTTTGAGACAAAACAAATGAAACCTTGTTTTAGCGGCGATTTAAAGAATGATCGCCACCTTTCTTCCGGTTGACCTATATAAGGCTGAGATAACTCCGCTCATCGGTGAATCCACTAAAATTGCGGCATTGAAAAACTTTTTCGAGTCAGATTTAATCAATGTTTGACAATATTCTTATTAAGACCCCGGAACAAATCGAAGGCATCCGGGCGGCCTGCCGCGATGCGGCTTTGGTTCTCGACTACATTGAACCGTTTGTTAAAGCCGGCGTCACCACCGAGTACCTCGATGATTTGATGCTCAGATATACCGAAGACGTCCTCAAAGACAAGTCCGCTTGCCTCAACTACGACCCGGACGGCACCAATCCTTATCCGAAAGCTACCTGCATTTCCGTCAATCATCAGATCTGCCACGGTATTCCAAATGAGAAAGTGCTCAAAAACGGCGATATCTTAAATATTGACGTGACCGTCATTAAAAACGGTTATTACGGAGACACCAGCCGTATGTATTCCGTCGGCCATATTTCCGTTGCTGCTAAGCACCTCATTAATGTCACTTTCGACTCCATGTGGAAAGGCATTGAAATCGTGCGTCCCGGCGCCCATTTCGGAGATATCGGCTATGCAATTCAGCATTTTGTCGAACCTCAGGGCTGCAGCGTCGTTCGTGAATTCTGCGGTCACGGGGTCGGAGTCGGTTTCCACGAAGATCCTCAGGTCTGCCATTACGGCAAGCTCGGCACCGGCGCTGTCATGAAGCCCGGCATGATCTTCACGATCGAGCCGATGATCAACGCCGGAAGAAAAGAACTTCGCATTCTTCCGAACGGCTGGACGGCTGTAACCAAAGACAGAAGTCTTTCCGCCCAGTGGGAACATACGATTCTCGTCACTGAAACCGGATACGAAGTTCTGACGGTCTCGCCAAAATGCCCGCCTGCTCCCTCATGGATAAAACCTTCTTCCTAAATTAATAAAGAAAGAATCTCAAGGCTATGGAAATCAACGAAATCGTCAAAAAATTTAAAGATCAGCGAGAAGTTTTAGCAAAGAAGTTTTTGGCGGACGTTGACGCCGATGCCTATCTTTCTGCGCACGCCAAGGCTGCCGACAAGGCAGTCTTGGCGATTCTCAAGCTGAATCAATTATCCGAGGATGTTGCTGTCGTTGCCGTCGGAGGCTACGGCAGAGAGCAGCAATTTCCCTACTCAGACCTCGATCTTCTTTTCCTTCTGCCTGACGGCGTCCGAGACAAGGACTTAAAAACGATTTCCGATGCGATCGGCAACTTATGGTCGCTCGGTTTGACCGTCGGTTACTCGGTGCGAAGCATCGAAGAATGCCTTGAACAAGCCGAAGTCGACATTACCGCTCAAACGGCGATGCTTGAGTCGCGCCTCATCGCCGGAAATGAAGAGCTTTTTAAGACCTATTCGGAAACGATGGAAAAGAATCTGAATCTTAAAAAGTTTTATCGGGCAAAATTCATCGAACAGCAGCAGCGGCATTTGAAGTACCACGAGTCCTCTTATGCTCTGGAGCCGAACATTAAAGAAGCCCCGGGCGGTCTTCGAGATCTGAATATTTTGATCTGGGTGCTCAGGGCGGCTCGTCTCGGCAACACTTGGCAGGAAGTCTTTGAAAAAGGCTTGATCACCCGCCGAGAATGCGAACTTTTGGAATCTGTCACCAAAAGCCTTTATCGGCTGCGGATTCATATGCATTTGCTCACCAACCGCCACGAAGACCGATTGATTTTCGAAATTCAGGAACCGCTGGCTAAAGCGCTGGGCATTGTCGGGACTGTCGGCCGGCGTCCGAGTGAAGTGATGATGCAGCACTTCTACGTCAATGCAAAAACCATCGGCCAGCTCAACTCCATCATTCTTCAGGCCATTAAAGAGCGCTACTCTAAAGAGCCCGAACAAACCGGTGAACCCATTTGCAGCGGTTTTGTGCGTCAGGGCGACGTGCTCGGCCTTGAGTCTCCCGACGTCCTCGTGAAGAACCCTGAAAGAATTCTCGAGGCCTTTTTAATTCAGGAACGTCATCCGGACATTCCGATGAAGTCTTCCCGACTTTACCGTGCCTTATTTGAAGCTCATTCTCTGATGAACAAAGAATGGGCTGAAAATCCTGTCAATCGTCAGACATTCTTGAAGATTATCCAAGGACGCAGAGGCGTCTGGCACGCTTTGGAAGAAATGAACCGCTGGGGTGTGCTCGGAAAACTGCTGCCGTCTTTCAACCGAATCGTGGGTCAAATGCAGCATGATTTGTTCCATGCTTACACGGTCGATCAGCACACACTCCTTGCAATTCGTTATCTCCGAAACTTCACACACAGTGAAAACGCCCACGAGCTGCCGCTCTGTACCGAACTCATGATGGCAATGAAGGGAAGCTGGCGTTTGGTTCTTGCTCTTCTCTACCACGACATCGGTAAAGGCAGAGGCGGGGACCACAGCAAAATCGGCGCGGAGATTGTTCGGCAGATGTGTCGAGATTTTGAGATCGCCGATGAGGACGCTGACTACATCGAGTTCCTCGTTCGTGAGCATTTGACCATGAGTATGGTTGCCCAAAAGCAAGACATCTCAGATCCGGAGGTTATTGAAAACTTCGCCAAGAAAGTTGGAACGATGGAGCGCCTCGTCAGTCTTTATCTGCTTACCGTCTGTGACATCCGAGCGACGGGACCGAAAATTTGGAACGCCTGGAAAGCCCAACTTCTTGAAGATCTGTTTTATTCGACCGCCCGTTTCCTTAAGGGCAAAGGCATCGACAGAGATTTATTGGTATCCCGGCGCCGTAAAGATGCGCTGCGCTTGACGCGCTTTACGCCTGAACAGAGAGATCGAATTAATAAGTTCTGGGATAACTTTGACGTTGCATACTTTATGAAGCACTCCGTGCGGAATATCGTTTGGCACGCCAAGGTATTACTGCCGCATCTCGATTCTCCGAAGTCGTTTGTCGCATCCAGACCGCTGCGCGGCATGGAACACGCACACGAAATTCTTATCCTGACGCAGGACCGCCCCGAACTTTTTGCCCGCATCGTTTCTAATCTGCAGCAATACGGTCTGTCCATTGCCGAAGCCCGTATCCACACGGGGCGCGACGGACGAGTGGTCGACTCTTTCATCGTCGTTGACGACGGCTCAGACCCCAACTTCGAACAAGAGTTCGCTCGTTTCCAAGAAATCCTCGCAGAAAAACTGGATTTGGCTGAAAAGCTTCCGCCGCCTCTTCGCGGACGCCCGTCCCGTCAATCCAAGCTCTTCCCGATCTCACCGCAGGCTTCGCTACGACCCGATGCCGCTGGAAGACAATACATGCTTTCGATCGTCACAACCGACCGGCTCGGCCTTTTGGCATCCATCGCGCGAGTCTTTGTGCAGTACGGAATCAATCTTGTGACAGCCCGAATCACGACGCTGGGAGAAAGGGCGGAGGACGTCTTCCTGATCGAAAGCTTTAAGCTGCGGGATCCCGTCTTCTGCGCTGAATTTGAAAAGGCCGTTTTGGAAGCTTTGGAGCTTTAGTTAAGGTCCCTTCGGAAACGCAAAACCCGCCTCAACGGCGGGTTTTGCTTTAGTCAACAAAAGTTCTAATCAGCCAATGAGCGGAATGTGGCAAGAGCTAAATTCACACTTTCCTTTGTCGCCTTAGTCAGGGCTTCCTTCGTATCGTCAAGCACGATGCCTTTTTCAGAGGCTCCGCGGCCGGCTGCAGTATTGACTATCTGGCAAATCGCTGCGTACTTGAGATTTAACTCTCTAGCCAAGCATGACTCGGGCATCAGTGTCATACCGACATAGTGACCGCCGTCATTATCGATGCGATCAACTTCGGCCGCCGTTTCGAGTCTCGGACCTTGAGTGCAGGCGTAAGTACCGCCGTCAATAATCGGAAGATCCAGCTCCTCAGAAGCATCAACAATTGCTTCTCTCAAATCCATATCAAACGGATAAGTGAAGTCAATGAAGTTAATGAACTTCTCTTTGCCGGTGTTGTAGCTGGTTTCTCTGCCCCAGGTATAGTCAATGATCTGATCGGGTACGGCAATCGCACCGATATCATCTTCAGGCAAAACAGCGCCGACGGAAGCCAATGCGATCACGGCTTTGGGCTCGAACTGTGAAAGAGCCCAAATGTTGGCGCGATAGTTAATCATGTGCGGCGGCTTCTTCTCAGTCGTCCCGTGCCGAGATAAAAATACGATGTTCAGTCCGTCAATCACTCCACGGCAAATTTCGACCGGCTCTTTACCGTAGGGAGTGTCAATTTTCTCAATGACCTTGCCTTCTAAAAGAGACAACTGGTCCAAACCGCTTCCGCCGATCAACGCAAAATTAGCCATCCGCCTTTACTCCTTGATTGATCATTTTGAATAACTCAGGTTCGTCTATGATATTAACGCCTAAAGCCTCGGCTTTGGCGAGTTTGGATCCCGCAGATTCGCCGGCCAAAACATAACTCGTCTTCTTAGAGACCGATCCGCTTACCTTTCCGCCCGCTTTACGAATAATATCGCTGGCCTCGTCTCTGGAAAGCGTTGGTAGTGTGCCGGTCAGAACGAATGTCAAACCGTTCAGCGGAAGTTCCTGGCCACTCGTGCCCGTACCCTCTTCCCACACGACGCCGCGATCCATCAGGTCATTGATCACCGCGATGTTCGCCGGTTCGGCAAAGAAGTGCAGAATGTTTTCCGCGCCCGACGGACCGATGTCTTCAACTTCCTGCAGCTGTTCTAACGAAGCCTCTTCCAGCGGTTTTAAAGCACCGAAGTGCGATGCTAAATTCCTCGCCGTAGCCTCTCCGACTTCCGGAATGCTGATGGCGTACAAGAAACGTTCAAGCGTGGTCTTCTTGGAAGCTTCAATAGAGGCGACAAGTTTCTCGGCAGATTTTTGTCCCATACGGTCCAGACCGACGAGCTTGTCGACGGTCAAACGGTAAATATCCGCAACCGTAGTAACCAAATCATGTTCAATCAGCTGTTCGGCCAATTTTTCCCCGATACCGTCAATGCCCATGGCTTTGCGGCTGACAAAGTGGAGAATGCTTTGGGCTCGCTGAGCGCGGCAGAAAAGACCGCCGCTGCAGTGGCGATCCTTTTCTCCGTCTTCTTTATAAGCGTGAGAACCGCAGACCGGACAGAATTCCGGCATCACGAAATCTCTGGCGTCTTTCGGCCTAAGCTCGGGAATTACTCGGACGATCTCGGGGATAACGTCGCCGGCACGATGGACAACGACCGTGTCTCCGATCTTTATACCCATGTTCTGTAGGAATTCTTCGTTGTGCAGAGAAACATTGCTGATGGTGGTTCCGCCGACAAACACGGGCTTGAGGCGAGCGACGGGCGTAAGTTTGCCGGTGCGTCCGACTTGAACGGTAATATCCAAAACCTGCGTTTGAACTTCTTCCGGCGGATATTTATGGGCCACGGCCCAGCGAGGTTCTCTGGAGACGAATCCCAGCTGTTTCTGGCGGGCAAAACTATTGACTTTGTAGACCACGCCGTCAATATCAAACGGCAAATCGTGACGAATACGAGCGACTTCTAAATGGAATGCCTCAAGTTGTTCCGGTGTTTGCACGACGATCCGATTGCTGATCACCGGGAAGCCTTTAGATTTCAAATAATCAAGCAGTCCCGACTGGGTATCGGCCGGCATCTCGCTCACTTCGCCGTAGCCGTAGGCATAAAAGTTCAGATTGCGTTTCGCCGTCAGGGCCGAGTCCAGCTGGCGGAGACTGCCGGCTGCTGCATTACGAGGGTTGGCAAAAAGCTTCGCTCCGACCGCTTCCTGCTCTTCATTAAGCTTGCGGAACACTTCCTTGTGCATGATCACCTCGCCGCGGACTTCAAAAATCTTCGGGAAGCCATCGACCTTTAAAGGAAGCGTCTTAATCGTTTTGACGTTCGCTGTAACGTCTTCACCGGTGTAGCCGTCTCCGCGGGTCGCGGCCTGAACAAGAACGCCGTCCTCATAACGCAAGTTAATGGCCAGCCCGTCGAATTTCAATTCGCAGTCATAATCAATCGTCTGATCGGGCGTCAGTTCAAGTTCTCTTCTTACGCGGGCGTCAAAATCATAAGCGCCTTGAGCAGTGTAGTCCGTTTCGGTATGAATGGAGAGCATCGGCACGGCATGCGTGACTTTTTTCAGTTCGCTCTGGACGGTTGCACCGACGCGCTCCGTCGGTGAAACCGGACTTTTGAACTGAGGATATTCTTTTTCCAGTCGCGCCAGTTCTTGGAACAACGAGTCATAGATCTCGTCAGACACCGTCGGAGCATTGTCGATGTAATAAGCCTTGTTGTGCTTTTCAAGCTCCTCGGCCAGTTTCTCCATTCGGAGTTTAACTGCCTCTAATTTTTTCTTGTCTTGCTCTTCCATTTCGTACCTGAACCAAATAAAAACATCGGGTTCCTTACTGTACTCGCTGGGAATCCGATGTTTGAATCAGAATGATAAATTTGGGATCTTTTTAATCGAGAAGCTGATGTGCCCTAACGCTGCCCGGCTCGATATTGTTCTCACGCATCTGCTTATAGAAGCGGTCGAGTTCCTGCTTCAGCAGAGACACCGTGGCGCCCGAGATTTCACATCCCTTAGGATCCACAATCTTGGCATCAAACACGGCCGCAAAAGCGTTGGCAGCCGTCATCAGCAGACGCAGGGGATCGCTTTCAGGAGCGATCAGCGGAACGTTCAGAGAAATCGCAATATTTCTGTCGTCCAGCCAGCGAAGTTCGATCGTGCCCTTACGGTTGCCCTGACGTTTGCCGTTTTTATCCAAAACCAGCTCACCCAGCTTTTCATAATGCGTCATGCTTCTGCGCTTTAAGCCCAAGAGCATCGTTTCTTTTTCGAAATCATCGATAGAAACCGGTTCTAAAGGACGCAGCAGAAGCGTGATCTGCACGCCGAAATTCTTGATAAGTGCGTTGAGCTGATCCGTATGGTTGTTCAGCAGCTGCATTTCCTTCATTTCTGAAGTGCCGTCCAAGTTCATTTCCATACGCAGGAAAACCAGCTGATACAGATTCGATAGGGACACCTGGTCGAAAGAAGCTTTACCGGAAGCCAGCTGAATATAGAAGGCAATTGCCGAGAACATGCCGATCGCATCCGGCACGAACCAGCGGTTGCTGTTGGCTTCCAGCGCCAAGATGCGCAGCAGACCTCTCGGAGCATTTTCCATTGCCGTTTTAACGAACGGTGCGAGCTGGCTACCGGTTACCGGCTTCTTGAAGGTAATGCGAACGAGTTCCGTGACAAAGGGATCATATTTAGGCAGACCGCTGTCATCAATCTCTTCCAATACCGGAGAAGTTTCAACGGGCTCCTCTTCCTCTTCGGTTTCTTTCAGGAGAACCTCCTGAACTTCCTCGATCGTCTCTTCTGGTGACTGAGACTCAGACTGCGGTTCTTCAGCAGGAGGTGAGGTCTTCTTAATCTCGTCGACTTTAATGTCGCCGGAATTGATCAAATCCTCGCCGAAAATCGGCTCCTGAGGAATCCTCGGAGGTGTTTTATCTTCGACTTTCTCATGACTTGACGTCTCTTTGATTCGAAGCCAATACCAAACGCCGACGCCGCCAACCGCAAGGATCAGGACTATCGTTACCCCCATTCCAACCATATTCATCTTTCTTTAGCTAAATCCTAAACCTGCGGTTGTGTTCTCCGCAGGCTACTACTCAAGTCTCAATATTCTACAGGCTTATGAAGAAAACCACCGTATTACGAACTGATGCAATTTTATTTTTTCCGCGTTACCCACGGCGGTTCAAACCGCTTTGTCTTTCTTTCCGCGACCTTATAATTTATGGCCTCTAATTAAACACATAGCGGAAAAATAATTTTCATGTCTACAGCTCCTTGCAAGAATCTTGAGACTTTCCCGAATCCTCAGCCGAATCGGGATTATTTAATTCACATTGAAATCCCTGAGTTCACGTCGCTTTGCCCGTTAACCGGACAGCCCGACTTCGCCACACTTCTGCTCGACTACATTCCGGACCAGAAGAATGTCGAACTCAAGGCACTGAAACTCTATATGTGGAGTTATCGTCAGGAAGGTGCTTTCCATGAAGCCATCACCAACAAGATCCTGGACGATCTCGTTGCGGCCACTTCCCCTCGTTTCATAAGACTCAAGGCTAAATGGTGGGTCCGCGGCGGCATCTACACGACGGTCGTTGCTGAATACCGTAAAGAAGGCTGGACACCGGTCAAACCGGTTGAACTGCCTGAGTTCGAATCGAACGATCCGACTCGCGGTTAATCCGATTTTTTTCCTCAGCGGCCCGTTTCAACAGGCCGTTGTTTTTTCTGATCTGCATTTCGTAGTTTTCGAGCGCGGCAACTGCTTCTTCGTTCGCTAAAATTTTGTGAATATTCCGACGAAAATGATAAGTTGTTATGAACCCGCTGCTTAATACACTTCAGCCCTATCCCTTTGCCAAACTGCGCAAGCTTCTGGAAGGCGCCAAACTTCCCGAGGATCTCAAACCGATCTCCCTTTCTATCGGCGAGCCGAAACACCCGGCACCCGACACCGTCAAACAAGCCCTCTTCGACCATCAGGCTTTATTTGAAAAGTATCCTCCGACAGGCGGTTATCCTGAGCTGAAAGAGGCGATCGGGAACTGGATTGAAAAACGCTACGGCGTAAAACTCGATCCTGCTTCTCAGATTCTGCCGACCAACGGATCGCGAGAAGCCCTGTTTGCTTTAACGCAGGTTCTGATTGATCCGACCCAAGACCCGGTCGTTGTCATGCCGAATCCTTTCTATCAAATTTACGAAGGAGCCGCGAAATTGGCCGGCGCCCAACCGTATTTTTGCCCGATGACGGCTGAGACAGGCTTTAAACCCAACTACTCTTCCATACCGGAAGATGTCCTCAAACGCACCCAGCTGCTCTTTGTCTGCTCTCCGAACAATCCGACCGGAACGGTTCTGTCATTGGAGGACTGGAGAAAATTGTTTGACCTTTCCGACAAGTACGGTTTTGTGATCGGCAGCGACGAGTGTTATTCGGAAATTTATTTTGACGAGGACAATCCGCCGCTCGGCGCACTGAGCGCTGCCAAACTTCTAGGCAGACCGAACTTCGACCGTCTCATCGTCTTCTCAAGCTTATCCAAGCGTTCTAACATCCCCGGCATGCGTACCGGCTTTGTCGCCGGCGACGAAAAACTGATCAAACCGTTCCTGCTCTACAGAACTTATCACGGCAGCGCCATGGGGGGCGCCGTACAGCACGCCAGCATCGCGGCATGGAATGATGAAGAACATGTGCGGGAAAACAGAAGGTTTTATGTCGAAAAATTTAAGGCCGCCGTTCCTTTGCTGAAACAAGCGCTGGAAGTAGAAATGCCCGATGCAAGTTTTTATTTGTGGGCGAAAACGCCTATAGACGATAAACTCTATGCAAGACGGCTCTATGAGAAAAAAGGCATCACCGTCCTCCCGGGCAGTTTCCTTGGCCGGGAAGTCAACGGTGTTAATCCGGGCTCAGGCTACATTCGCATCGCACTGGTAGCCACCGTACCGGAAGTCACAGAGGCCGCCCAAAGAATTGCAGAATTTGACCCTTTTGAGGAATAACTATGGAAGCATTAAAGCAAATTATTGAACAATCTTTCGGGCTGCGTCCCGAACACTTTCCGCCCGAAGTTCAAAACTCCGTCGATGAAGTGATCAAACTGCTTCAGCAGGGAAAGCTTCGAGTTGCCGAAAAGATTGACGGCGAATGGGTCACCCATGAATGGATCAAAAAAGCCGTTCTTTTGAGCTTCCAGCTTTATCCGAACAAAATGGTCCGCGCCGGCGACCTCTCTTTCTTTGACAAGGTTCCCTCCCGCTTCGATCATTTTTCCGAAGCCGATTGGAAAGAATCCGGCATCCGCTGTGTGCCCACTGCTGTGGCTCGCCACGGCAGCTACATCGCTCCGAGCGTTGTATTGATGCCCTCCTTTGTCAACATCGGCGCCTACATCGGAGAAAACACCATGGTCGATACCTGGTCAACGGTCGGTTCCTGCGCTCAAGTCGGTAAGAACTGCCACCTTTCCGGCGGCGTCGGTATCGGCGGTGTTCTCGAGCCGCTTCAGGCAACCCCGACCATCATCGAGGACAACTGCTTTATCGGTGCCCGCAGCGAAATCGTTGAAGGCGTCATCGTTGAAGAAAACAGCGTGATCTCCATGGGTGTCTTCATCGGACAGAGCACGAAGATTTATGACCGTACCACCGGCGAAATTCATCGCGGCAGAGTACCTGCCGGTTCTGTCGTTGTTCCCGGAAGCTTGCCTTCCGCTGACGGCAAATACAACCTTAACTGCGCGGTCATCGTTAAGCGCGTAGACGCCAAGACGCGTTCGAAGACAAGTATTAACGAACTTCTTCGCGACTAATTTTAAGGGCCTTGAATATTCAAGGCCCTTTGTTTAGAGCCTCTGTCTTTCCTGACAGAGGTCTTCGCATTTCATCTACCTCTGAATTTGAGAATGTTCAGCATGCAGCAAGACCCTCTTGAACTCACGAAAAAAATCATCGCTTGCGAATCCGTGACGCCTTCGGATGCTGGCTCTCTGAAAATCTTTGCCGATCTCCTCTCTCAACACGGCTTCTCTTGTGAGGAAATCAATCGAGGGCAAACTAAAAATCTCTGGGCCAAGTACGGCTCGGGGGCCCCGGTATTTCTCTTTGCCGGTCATGTGGATGTTGTGCCGCCGGGTGCAGACGGCTGGAAGTTTCCTCCGTTTGTGCCAACGGAAGATGAGGGCTTCTTATACGGACGCGGTGCTCAGGACATGAAAACTTCCGACGCCTGTTTTGCGGCTGCCGCTTGTGAATTCGTTTCTAAACATCCCCAATTCAAAGGAACGATTGTCCTGCTGCTCACAAGCGACGAAGAAGGCGACGGCAAAGACGGCACTCAATATGCGCTTCAGGTTTTGTCGGACCGTGAGGTAGCGCCCGATTTCTGTATTGTCGGGGAGCCCAGCTGCACCAGGCTGCTTGGCGACACCATTAAAAACGGGCGCCGCGGCTCTCTAAACGGCAAACTCACCGTTCGAGGCATTCAGGGACACGTCGCGTATCCGAAAAAGGTCAGGAATCCTATTCACAGCGCCGCTCCTCTGCTCGCCGAACTCTCTCAAACCGTCTGGGATGAAGGTCTTCCTCCTTTCCCGGCCACTTCATTCCAAATCAGTAACATCCATGCAGGCACCGGAGCAGTCAATGTGGTTCCGGGTGAATGCGTCATTACCTTCAACATTCGGTACAACCCGAAGCACACCGCGGCGTCACTTGAGAAACAGATCGAAGACATGTGCCGGAAATATGTTTGGGATTTCAAGATTGAATGGCAGGAAAGCGCCTCGCCGTTTTTCTCGGAAAAGCCTTTCTTCAGAAACGAGCTAGCTGAAGCGATAAAGGACGTGACCGGCATCAAACCTGAGTTCTCGACTTCCGGTGGAACCAGCGACGGCAGATTTATTCGACAGTGGTGTCCTGAAGTTGTAGAGTTCGGACCGGTAAACGACCGAATTCATAAAGTCAATGAGCGCATTCCGACAAAGGATATCGCCTGCTTGTCCAAAATTTATTACAGAATACTGGAACGCATTTTTTTAAGTGAACATGATGGAAACTAATACTGAACCGCTTAAAACCATCCGCGACTTCATTCGATACTGCACGACAAGGCTTTATTCCTCTGAAGCTACCTTTAATCACGGCTACCAAAATCCGGAAGAAGAAGCCGCGTTTTTGGTCCTGCGCACACTCCGTATTCCGCTGGAATACGAAGAAAAATTCTTAGACGCCACATTAACCGGTAATGAACGGGAAACAGTACTGAATAACATTTCCCGCCGCTGCGACGACCTCGAACCGACAGCCTACATTACGAAAGAATGGTGGCTCACCGGGTTCCCCTTCTACGTGGACGAAAGAGTCTTGATTCCCCGTAGCTACATTGCCGAGCTGATCGAAAAAAATTTTGACGGTCTTCTCCCTGACCCTGCTCGTATCCACTCCATTTTGGATATGTGCACGGGTTCCGGCTGTTTGGCCATTCTGCTGGCAGAGAAGTTTCCTCAGGCTGAAGTTGATGCCGTCGACATCAGCAGCGACGCTCTAGAAGTGGCTGAAATCAACATCGCCGACTACGAATTCGAAAATCGTGTCTATCCGATTCAAAGCGATTTGTTCGAGAATCTGCAGAACACGGAATACGATCTCATTATTTCGAATCCGCCCTATGTCACGGAAGCTTCCATGGAAGGACTTCCTCAGGAATACCGTTACGAGCCTTCTTTAGCCTTGGTCGCAGGCGCCGACGGCATGGATATCATCGACCGGCTGCTTAAAGAAGTTAAAGCGCACTTAAATGACAACGGTGTTTTAATCGTTGAGCTCGGAGACGGCGCCGAAAACTTCAAGGAACGTTTCCCCAATATTGAGGTCACCTGGCTGCCCACCTCCGGCGGCAAAGATCAAGTCTTCATGATTAAGAAAGAACAGCTTCCCGATGCTTAGACTTCAGAATGTGAGCCTGGTTCGAGGCGTAAGAGTTTTATATAAAAACGTCAATCTCACGACTTCGGACGGAGAAATTATCGGACTAGTCGGACCCAACGGGTCCGGCAAGTCCACGCTTTTCGCCGCAATTCTGGGCGAGCTCTCCACTGAGGACGGCGACATCCTTGCGCCTCCTTTGAACCGCATCTCGCACGTGGCCCAGCGTGTGGTTGAGACCGATCTTCCTGCCTTGGAATACATCCTGGAGGGACACGCTCCTTTGATGGAAGCCAAAGCAGAACTCAAGCGAGCGGAAGAAGCCGGCGATGATATGGCTTATGCACAAGCTGTTGCACACTTGGCCGAAATCAATGAAGGCGCTGTCGTCGCAAAAGCCGAAGAAATTCTCTACGGTTTGGGTTTCAAGCCCAATGACTCTTCGCGCCAGGTCTCAGAGTTTTCTGGCGGTTGGAGAAACCGAATCGCGCTGGCTCGTGCGCTCATGCGTCCGGCCGATTTGCTTCTGTTGGATGAGCCTACCAACCATTTGGACATTGACTCGGTCATCTGGCTCGAAAGTTTCCTGAAGCAGCAGGAAGCCACCGTCATTGTCATTTCTCACGACAGAGAATTCCTGGATCGAATTGCAAAATCCATTTGGTCGGTTGAAGACAACACGATCAATCGGTACGGCGGCAACTACTCACAGTTTGAAGTCACCAGAGCTCAAAAACTCGCGCTTCAGCAAGCCGCCGCTAAAGCCTACGAACGCGCCGCTTCGCACCTCCAGGCCTACATTGATCGATTCCGCTACAAGGCCACGAAAGCTCGTCAGGCTCAGTCACGAATTAAGATGCTGGAAAAACTTCAATCCGTCGAGCCGGTCTTGGCGAAGAACGAATGGAGGTTTTCTTTCCTGCAACCGGAGAAAGTGCCTCAGCATTTAATCACCGCTGAAGGAGTTGCCTGCGGATACGAACCCGACCATCCCATCCTGACTCAAGTTAAGTGCAATATCTCAGCAGGTGCTCGAATCGGTATATTAGGCGTTAACGGCGCCGGTAAGTCGACGCTTGTGAAGACCCTCATCGGTGAGCTTGAGCCTCTAGCCGGAGAAATCCGCTACGGACAAGGCCTGGAGATCGGCTATTTCGCTCAGCATCAGCTCAATGACTTAAGAGATGACGAGTCTCCTCTGCAGCATTTAACGCGCATTGCCCCTCCGAATATGCGCGAACTGGACTTGAGGAACTTCTTAGGCAAATTCCGCTTTTCCGGAGATCAGGCTCTTGCACCGGTCGGTCCCATGTCCGGCGGAGAAAAAGCCCGCCTCTCCCTAGCGCTTATCGCTTGGAACAAACCAAATCTTCTCGTGCTGGACGAACCGACCAATCACCTGGATATGGAAACCCGCGAGGCTCTGACCGTCGCCCTGTCCTCTTATGAAGGCGCCGTCCTCCTCGTCTCTCACGATCGTCATTTGCTCAGAGCCAGCTGCGACGAACTTTGGTTGGTTCGTGACGGCAAGCTCTCTGAATTTGACGGAGATTTGGATGAATATGCCGAAATTGTCTTAAAGGACAAGAAAGCGAGGAATGCGGCACCTGAAGATTCCGGGGCACCTGTTCCGGTGAATCGTAAGGAGCAGCGCCGAAACGAGGCTCAGGAACGTGCACGCATCAGTGCACTGTCTAAACCTCTCAAGAAAGAGCTCAGCAAGATCGAGAAAGAACTCGATTTAGCCAACAAAGAGAAGAGCGCTTTGGATCTCAAACTTGCTGACACTGATTTTTATCAAGGAAATCAGGACGAGGTTGCAGAAGCCTTAAAACGCCACGGCGAACTCTCTTCCAAGATTGACGAACTCGAAGGCCGCTGGCTCGAAATTTCCGAAGAGCTTCAGAACATCAGTTCGTCGAGCGATCTTTCTTAAGCCCAATCTCTAAAACTTCAATTCCTTCATCCCGGAGTTCTGATACCTCTTCCGAGGTCGGAGTTCCGGTGATGAGGCGGTCCGGGGCGTCTCCTCTGTGAATGGAGCGAGCCTCATCGGCAAATCGATCCCCGACAAATTCGCTCTCATCCAAAATCTTTTTGACCGTTTTATAGACGGTATGCATTGCCTCCACGGTATTTTGCGAGACATCCTTTTGTGTAGAAGAAGCCTGGATGTGAGGCGCAGAAAGGGCTCTCGAAATGACATTCGAATTACACACGGGACATGTGAAAAAACCGTTCTTTTTTTGTTCCTCAAAAGCTTCGATGCTGGGCACCATCGCCTCGAACGTATGTCCGTTTTCACAAATAAAATTAAAAACCTTTAATCCCATCTTTATTTGGAAAAGTGAATAGTCCTCGCTTATAGGATAAAAGAAAAGGCGCTGATTTTCCACCGAAAAACATTGGGTTTTTCACCGAACTATTTGAAGTTAAAAGACAAATACGGGGAGAAATCTGCGCCTCTAAAAGCGTGTTCACAAATATAAACATTTCCCTTTCAAAGTAATTTCCTCAACTCGTTTGACAAGTCAAAAAAGCCTCTGTATAGTGCAACTTCTGTCGCGGGAGTAGCTCAGTTGGTAGAGCGCAACCTTGCCAAGGTTGAGGTCGCGAGTTCGAGACTCGTCTCCCGCTCCAAATTCTTTTCATCGGTGACCCGCGTTTGCGGATTTTTTTATTTCTGCGCCAAGAAAAGAAACGGCGAAAAACCTTTCGATTCCTCGCCGCCGTCCCTATTCCTTTAGGAAATTATTTCTTGCCTCCTAACAGAGAGCCAAGAATGCCTCTCAGGATTTTTTCTCCGCTTTGGCGAACAACCTTTTCGACAATTCCTTCACGATGGCCGCCCCTAGGTCCTGTAGAGCCTAAAAGGATGTCTTTGGCTTTACTCATCAAAATATCTGTGAAGTCCGGTCCTTCCTGCTCGGCAGCTCCCGGTGCCGCGAGTTTACCCGGCTGAGGAGCTCCGTTGTCTGCAGCAACCGCCGAAGAGCCTCTCTGCTGAAGAACTTCGTAGGCACTGACTCGGTCAATAGCCTTGTCATACACACCTTTCAGCACAGATGCATTTTGGATCGCCTGTCTTTCAGCAGGCGCGATCGGTCCGATCTGGCTTCCCGGGGCGCATACCCAAACTCTTTGCGTAATACCGGGCGTACCGTTGTCATCCAAGAAGCTTACTAAAGCTTCACCGACGCCGAGTTCCTGAATGGCCTGCACCATATCGATTTTCGGATTCGGTCTCATGGTTTCAGCGACCGTACGGACAGCCTTTTGATCGCGAGGCGTAAACGCTCTCAAGGCGTGCTGAACTCGGTTGCCCAATTGACTTAAAACTTTTTCCGGGATATCGGCCGGACTCTGAGTCACAAAGAAGACACCAACGCCTTTAGAACGAATCAAACGAACAACCTGCTCGACTTTATCGATTAAAACTTGAGGAGCGTCGTTAAAGAGCATGTGTGCTTCGTCAAAGAAGAAAACGAGCTTCGGTTTTTCAAGGTCTCCGGCTTCCGGCAGATTTTCATAAAGTTCGCTCAGAATCCACAAAAGGAAAGTTGCATAAAGCATCGGAGACTGCATAAGCTTATCTGCAGCAAGGATGTTTACAACGCCCTTTCCGTCCGATGTCTGCATCAAATCATGGATATTGAGCATCGGTTCACCGAAGAACTTATCTCCGCCCTGATTTTCCAATACCAGCAGACCTCTTTGAATGGCTCCGATAGATGCCATTGAGATGTTGCCGTACTTCGTTCTGAACTGTGCGGCGTTATCGCCCACAAATTGAAGCATAGAGCGCAGATCTTTCAGATCCAACAGCAACAGCCCGTTATCGTCGGCAATCGAAAATACGGCGTTTAAGACGCCTTCCTGAGTATCGTTTAATTGAAGGAGACGGGACAGAAGCAGCGGTCCCATATCACTGATCGTTGCACGAACGGGGAAACCTTCCTGACCGAAGACATCCCAAAACACAACCGGGCAGGCTGACCAATCCAGAGTCGGCAAGTGATGCTTTTCCAAACGCGCTTTCAGCTTGTCTGTCGGCACCGCAGCTTTTGCAATGCCCGACAAGTCACCTTTGATATCCGCAAGGAATACCGGAACGCCTTTCTTGGAGAAAGATTCGGCTAATTTTTGTAAAGAAACTGTTTTTCCGGTTCCTGTTGCACCTGTGATACAGCCGTGGCGGTTAGACATATTGGTCAAAAGGATTTCGTCCTTATAGCCGCTCTGTTCGTCTGTCACGCCGAAAATAATTTGGTTGTCCATTAACTTTCTCCGTTTGGTTAATTTTCGTAAGTTTAGACAAGCTTGCAATAAAACGGAAAAACAAGGCGTCAAATCAAGTTCAAGACAATTTTTACAAATTTGCCCATTCTGCGAAACCCGACTCAAACACAAAATATTTTTTTGTGCTATAGTTCGTTTTCGCTGTTAAACAGCAGTGCGCCAGTAGCTCAGCTGGATAGAGTACCTGGCTACGAACCAGGGGGTCGTGGG